>Ga0137394_10001990_pt1 | contig 15049 bp, 15 predicted proteins | sample czobulk116metaG_FD_108278 | JGI IMG/M metagenome (GOLD analysis project Ga0137394, IMG submission 108278) | Vadose zone soil microbial communities from Angelo Coast Range Reserve, California, USA - czobulk1.16 metaG | ecosystem: Environmental > Terrestrial > Soil > Vadose zone | place: USA...
CAGCTTCTGTCGGAAGCGTCGTGTCGCTGACCGCGATGATCCGCGTACCGGAACGCCTGTGCGCTCGTAAAATGCTGCCGAGCCGTTTGTTCGCAAAAAGCGAGCTCTTTTCCACTTGCAGCTCAATACGCATGCGCTCGGCAATCAGTGAGTGTGGAAGACCAAGCAAAGTCAATTGCCGACCGATGATGTCGACCAGCCGAGCCTCGCCCGCGACACCGCGCAAGGTTAACCCGCGAAACGCGAGTCGTTGCGCCTTTAGTCGCGCGTCGACCAGCAAATCAGCGGCTATTTTCCAGCCACGTTGAGCGAGCAGATGGGAGAACAGTCGCTCGCCCTTCATAATCCGCGATCGTTCCGATCTGCTGTTGCGCAGGAGCAACGTATCGAAGACGTCCGTGGAGATCACTCCGATCCGGTCTACAGCATTAACTAAATCGGCAATATTGTTCTGTCTCATTCGAAGTCGCGCGTGACCTGCGGTCGCCGATGATTGACAATAAACGCGCATTTATGCCTTCTTATTCAATCATCAGATGCGCATTCGAAATGTGTGAAGCGATGCTCTCACATTGTAGGACATGGGGTACCTGCTGCCTAGCGTTTTCTCTTGATTGAACCGAGAGGTCGAGGGCAGTGTCTTATGAAGTAGAAGCGTGAATTGAGAGTCTCGTGGCGGGCGGACTGATCCGGTCCGCAGGAGTAACCAGAATGATGCGTCTCGCGAAGCACGGTATTTCTGTGGTGGCCTATGCCGTCCATATGGCGGCAAAGAATCCCACTGTTCGGAGAATGCTGTTCAACTCCATCCGCCTGAACCGGACCGAAACGGAGCGCTTCAGGAGCATCGAGGAGTGTGGGTTTCTAGCGTACGTGTTTCTGAATCGGCATGAATCGAAATCGCAAATCCTGCAGGATCTCTGGGTCAGTTACGAACTCAGTGAGAAGCGAGACGGCTTCTTCGTAGAGTTCGGAGCGACCAACGGGTTGGTTAACAGCAACACCTGGCTGCTGGAAAAGAAGTATTGCTGGAAGGGCATTCTGGCCGAGCCCAATCCGGTGTGGCACTCGAAACTTGCAGCGAATCGCGGCGCGGCAATTGATCATCGTTGCGTCGATGCGAGCACGGGAAAAATGGTGACGTTCCTAACAACCGACGCTTCCGATCCGGAACTGAGCTCGATTGCCGGGTTCGCAGGCGGAGATCACTTCGCGGAAGTACGCGCCAAGGGAAACGCAATACAGGTTGAGACCGTGTCCCTCAATGATCTGCTCATCCAGCACAATGCTCCCGTTGAAATTGACTATTTGTCAGTCGACACCGAAGGCAGTGAGTATGCCATCCTGTCGCAGTTCGATTTCTCGCGTTACGTCGTCAACCTCTTCTCCATCGAGCAGAACCGGCACACAGAGGCCAAGATCGACGCCTTATTGTCCAAGCAGGGGTTTGATCGCGTCTTCAAGGAATTTTCGCAATGGGACGGCTGGTATGTGCGGACTGAACGGCGACGCCAGGGCTCACGATTTAGAATGGACGCGATATCACACATTGCCTGATCTAACTTCGAGGCGGTCGAGTTGTCCTGCCGGCAGGCAAGGAAAAATTTGTGTTCTGTAATTGGATCGATCCAGCATTTTCCCGGGTCCACAGCAGCGAAATTTACCAGCAACGAAACCGGACATCGGTGTGCCCGGCGACGCCTCTGCGGCGATTAAGGGGTATTGTCCTGGACCTCTCGACGAAAGAACCGGTGCCTGATGAGTAAACAGCCATGAACGTAGCAATGCTGCTAAGCTGTGGCTCCTTCGAGGGATTTTTCGGATGGGTACAGGGTCAGACCCGGCAAAGTTATCTGGAAACTTACCGAAACGACTGGGCGTGGTACTACGCGCGCGGCCTGCTGGAAAACGGCATCAATCCCACCCTGTACATTCCGGCGCTGTATGAAACCGGGAAATACCAGACGGACGTGGGGGTGTCTGTTCGATTTCTCCCCCTGAGCCACTGGTACAGACCGTTCGAACGGGTCTTGCTGAAACGGCTTAGTCGAAAGACGCGGTGGTCCTTGTACGCCGAGGAGCGCATAAATACGATGGCCTTTATGGGGTCTCTTCGCGAAGCGCTCTCGCAGGATAATGTCGATCTGTTGTACATCCAGGAATACTGGAGCGGAAGGTTCGACCATATCGTAGGCGGCGTTGATTTACCGGTCGTGGGCGCCGATCATGGCGGCGTTTCGGACCGGGTGGTGAAGTGGTTCAAACCCAAAGCGTTCAAGAAGGCCGTGCTGTGTTACGGGCAGACCGAGAATGAATGCCGGATCGTCGAGCGATATGGCGGGCATGCCGTGCTCGCGCCCAACGGCTGTGACGTCTCGGAATTTTTTCCTGATCCCGCGGTGCCACGCAGCAAGACCGTCCTAACCGTGACCCGCCTGACCAATAAGCAGAAACGCACCAGCGATCTCATTCGGGCGATGACCGAACTGCCCGAGGAATGGACCCTGGACATTGTCGGCACCGGTCCGGACAAGCCGATGCTGGAACGCTTGGTGGCTCAGCTCAATCTGTCGTTGCGTGTTACATTTCATGGCTTCGTCGGTCGTGACCGGGTGCGCGATTGTTTCCGGCGTTGCGGTGTCTATGCGATGCCCTCGGCCAACGAAGCCGTCGCCTTGGCGGTGCTGGAGGCGATGGCCTGCGGCGCAGCCGTTGTGCTCAGCAAAATCCGGGCCTTTGAACAGGTCGTCACGGAGGGCGTCAATGGCCGCCTTGTGCCGGTCGGCAACGTGAGCGGTTTGGCCGCTGGAATTATCGACGCTTGGGAAAGTCGCGAGTCGTTGGGCCAGGCGGCGGCAGAGACGGTACGGACGCGCTACGACAAGCGGGTGTTGTACTCGCAGTTAGCGGAATCGCTGCGCAGTATTATTCGACACAGGGCTGAGAGGACGCGACTATGAAGGAAATGTACGAGGGCGATCTTTACGCCGAGAAAAACCCGACATGGCATGAGGAAGATGCGCCCTGGAAGGCCGGCCATATCGAGCGGATGATCAAGAGAAACAAGATAACGGCCGATAAAATATGCGAGGTCGGCTGCGGCACAGGCGATATCCTTTTGACGCTGGAGAAGGCTTTTCCGTCGGCTGCGTTGTCCGGCTATGAGATCTCTCCCCAGGCGTTCAATCGGGCCAAGCAGAAAGTAACGCAGCGTACGAAATTCTATCTCAAGGATATGCTGGGCGAGAGCGGTCTGCATTTCGATGTGGTTCTTGCCATCGATGTCATCGAGCACGTCGAGGACTACATATCGTTCATCAAGAAACTCAGAGAATTCGGAACATACAAGATCTTTCACATTCCGCTGGACCTGTCCGCGCAGTCGGTGTTCCGGGCGTGGCCCATCACGGAGCTTCGGCGCAACGTCGGTCACCTGCATTATTTCTTCAAGCAGACCGCGCTCGCGACCCTCGAGGACTGCGGATATACCATCATCGATCACCGCTACACTGCCAGCCGTCTGGAATTGCCCAATCAGGCTCTGTCTAGCCGCATCATGCGAATCCCCCGGCGAATGATGTTCGCGCTCAACGCGGATATGGCCGTTCGGTTGCTCGGGGGCTACTCTTTGTTGGTGTTGGCAAAATAGTAAGGTTGGCGGGGCGCTAGAGCGGGGTGAATTTAAGGTGAGGCATTATCCTGCGCTTTCGAAGTCGTTGGCGCATTGCGTTGGGGTGAAGGCTGAGAGCAACTGACCGATTGCAGTCCAGAGAGCGTCGACGGATCGGGCGGAGGCTTTGCGCGGCAGATGCTTGAGCTTGGCAAAGACCTGCTCGATGGGGTTCAGGTCGGTCAATATTTCGGCGCCCGCAGGGTTTTTGCCCTTGTTGCTGCCAAAATTGTCCATAATGACGATGTCGCCTTGCTTCGAGGTTGGTAGGAGAACCTTCTCGCGTAAATCTGGAAGCTTTCGCCGTCGATCGGACCATCGAGAACCCACGGCGCTACGATCGTGCGCAGCGCAGCCAGGAAAGTCATCGTTTCCAATGGCCATGCGGCACTTTGGCTGGAGGTCTCATGCCGCACGGCGCCCAGCCCCGCAAGGTTGCCATGTTGGTCTTGATCCAGCGCCTTAGAGGTCAACCGAGAAACTGATCTGCGACCACAAACAACAGAATCGTTTTTGAGTGAGGTTCTTCGCTGGCTTCCTGAACTGGGAACGAGCGGAGAATAATGAAGGCATAGTGTTTTCGGGCGGATCGCGCCAGGTCGGCGGTCGCAAGCAACGTCGGCGGCACCTCCAGCCCGAGCCCTTCGGCTAAGCGTCACTGGTTCGCGACCTGAGCTGATGCACTTGAGTTCGGCATTTCAGAATGATCAACAGCGGACGGGGCAGGCCGACCTGATCGTCCGCATATTCCCTCGGCCCCGAATTTTTAGCCTGTCGGCACAAATCGTGGCACGTCCCGATGGTCAGCCAAGGGCGCCCCAAAGCGCCCTATGTTATCGTGCAGACCGGTACCGGAAATCCGATCCGTGAATGGCCTGAAGACCGTTGGATTGCTTGACGAAGCAGTTAGCTGCAAGAGGTGTTTTCGGTCGTCATCGCGGACGCTCGCCCGCGGGAACAGGAGCGAGCCGCCCGGATTTCCGGTGCGTTGCCGCCGCAAGCTGTTCTGGATCTCTGCGATAAACTGTGGTGGGACGAGTTTGCCGACCTTGTTGCGGGGGCGGCTCACGTCATTTGCCTGGAATCTTCGACCAGTCATGTTGCGGCAGCATTCCGGATTCCTTCGACTGTTATCATGCCGGCGACCAATGATCCGAAGCAATTCGGTCCGGCGAACCCCAAAGCGAAGATATTAACTTTTGCGACGCCTTGCGCGCCCTGTTTTCGAAGTGGTGGATGTGATCATATGGCATGTATCCAGCGGGTTTCCGCGGAAGATGCGGTAAGGTCGGTCCTCGAGGGTTTGGCAGGTGGTAGCGAGCTACAGCCGAGGCGTTCCGAATTATCTCGTTGATGTTTGCCTGAAATTGTTTCCAGAATTCCGGAACCGGAGAGACGAAGAATGTTATCGGAAAAGGGTACGCGTAAGATTGTTGCCGTCATAGGCGACATCATGATCGATCGATACCTGACGGGCAGGGTGGATCGCATTTCGCCCGAGGCGCCGGTGCCCGTTCTCTTGCATAGCCATGACCGTGCGGTAGCCGGCGGTGCGGCCAATGTGGCGGTCAATATCGTCGCCCTCGGATGCGAGGTTAAGTTGGTCGGCGCGGTTGGAAACGATCAGGACGCAGAGGATCTCAGGAGAATTTTGGCCGAAGCGGGAGTCTCGACGACGCTGCTCGTGACGGATCACAGCCGGCCCACCATCAGCAAGACGCGTGTTGTGAGCGGCCGGCAACAATTTTTCAGAATTGACCGAGAGTTTCCAGGGCGGTTATCCGCGGAAGCCGAGGACGATCTCATCAGGGCGGCTCGTGCTGCGATCGCGGAAGCTGAAGTCGTCGTGCTCTCGGATTATGCCAAAGGCGTCTTCAGCGACCATGTGCTCAAGCAAGTGATTGGTTTGGTGAAATCGGCGGGTAAACGGGTCCTGGTTGATCCGAAGCGGCGGACGCTGGACGCCTATCGGGGTGCCGATATCATCAAGCCGAACGCCGGTGAATTGTCCGCTGCGACCGGAATGCCTTGCTCAACGGACGCCGAAATCGAGGCGGCTTCGGAAGCGCTCGTGCGTCAGTTCGACGGGACGCTGCTCGTTACCCGGGCAGACTCCGGCATGTCGCTGGCGCGACCCGGGCTGCCGGTCAAACATATCAAATCCACGGTGCTCGAAGTCGCCGACGTCTCCGGCGCGGGAGATACCGCGCTCGCTGCTCTCGCCGTCTCCATTGTCGATGGGTTCACAATTGAGGATGCCGCGGTGATGTCCAACGTCGCGGCCGGCGTTGCCGTCAGCAAACTCGGCACGGCGATCGTCAGCCGGAGCGAACTGAATGCCGCGATCGCCCGCGCCTCCAGCGCCGGCTACCATCCCGGTTCGCTTGCGGTCAAATCAACGGCGGTGGAGATGGCTGCGACCTGGCGCCGGATGGGTGAGCGCGTCGTTTTCACCAATGGCTGCTTTGATCTGATCCATGCCGGGCACATTGAACTGCTTTCCTTTGCGGCAAGTGAAGGCGATCGACTGATCGTGGGACTCAATTCCGATGCGTCAGTTCGCAGGCTGAAGGGGCCGACGCGGCCGATTCAAACTGAAGCGGATCGCGCCCGCATCGTCTGCGCTTTGCGGGCTGTCGACCTCGTCGTCCTGTTCGACGACGCGACGCCATTGTCGCTGATAGAGGCCATTTCGCCTGACGTACTCATCAAAGGGGCCGACTATACCGAAGATCAGGTGGTGGGCGGCGATCTGGTAAAGAGCCGCGGCGGTCGCATCGCTTTGTTTCCGCTGATCGAGGGACGGTCCTCGACCAAGATCGTTGAGCGAATGCGGTCGTGAACACGACGGATACGCCGGAACAAGCGCTTCGCCCGATACAGGTGACTGCCGGAAACCAAAAAAACAAAATTTTGCACTCAGCCCCGTCCGCCGCTGCTGTGATAAAAGGTCCCGAGGCTTCATGCTGGGCGTGGCTGGGATAGTGGAATGACCGGTATCGACATAACTCAACAAATTGAGTCCGAAGATCGAGACATCGTCAGATTCCTGAGGAGCTTGATGATTGAGCATTCGCTGCCGCTATGGTCTAGCGAAGGCTGGGATTCGGCGGCCGGCGGCTTTGTCGAAAAGCTCGATATCGAGGGCAGAGCGGATCGTGCGGCGCCACGGCGGCTCCGCGTCCAAGCACGGCAGATCTATTCTTTCGCCAAAGCCGCTCAAATGGGCTGGTATCCAGAAGGCCGCGAAATCGCAGTGAAGGGCCTGGATTATCTTTTGGCGAAAGCTAAAAGCCCGGATGGCCGGCCGGGCTTTGTTCACTTGCTCGATCCGGACGGGTCTACAATGAACGCGGCGCGCGATAGTTACGACCACGCATTCGTGCTGCTCGCGTTGTCTACAGTGTATCAGTTGAACAAGGATGCTCAGGTTCGGGGCGAGATCGAATCGTTGCTCGGGTTTATCGACCACGACCTGCGATCGCCTCATGGCGGCTTCATCGAGGGAATTCCCGCAACGATGCCGCGCCGGCAAAATCCGCAGATGCATATGTTCGAAGCGATGATCGCAACATTCGATGCGACCCACGAGACCGTATTTCAAAATCGCGCCGGTGACTTGTACAGTCTCTTCGTTGCGAACTGGTACGATCCGCAACGTCAGGTTCTCGGCGAATATTTTGAAGAGGATTGGTCAAGAATCGAGCCTGTCAGTGTTGAACCCGGGCATCAGGCGGAATGGGTATGGCTGCTCCGGGGCTTTGAACGGATCACGGGCTGTCCGACCGCCCGGCATCGCTCCCAGTTGCTCGCTTCGGCATTGCGATATCGCGACGACATGACGGGCTGCCTGTTCGACGAGGGCGACGCAGACGGGAACGTCAGAAAGTTCACCCGGCGCTGCTGGCCGCAAACGGAAATCGCCAAGGCCTGGATCGCGCATGCCGAAGTGGGTGAGCAGGGCGCGGCGGATGAAGCGCGTGAGGCCCTTGCCCGGCTGTATCGACATTATCTGCGCCATCCCGTTTCAGGTGGCTGGTACGATCAATTCGATCGCGACGGCCGGTCATTGGTCGATTTCATTCCGGCCTCATCGTTTTATCACATTCTCTGCGCGATCGCGGAAGCAGAACGGGTTCTCGGCTAGCAGCCGTCGCAGTTTGAAGAAAAGACAGTACGGCGGGCACGGTTTGACCGAACAAATGGCAGCTCCACAGAGGAAAGCCTGGTCTTGGTAACTACGCCCTTGTGAACATGGAACGTAGACGAATGCTCGTCCTCCTCGCTTGGGTATCCAATAAACCAAGTACCGTGGAGCAGATTGTTCCTTTTATTTACGAGGTCGTTGTATTCCGCTGAGGCGGCCGTAAATACGCCGGTAAAGTATTCGCAATCGATGTCGCTAATTTCGTGTTTCTTACGGAAATCGGGATCGGTGACCGTTTCCATCATTGTCGCGCGAAACATCTCAAACAGAGGCTTCGCAGTGAGCGATTGGTGATAAAATGCGATTTCGTCCATCCGCTTAATGCGCTTTGAGCCGTCAAGCGATATGAGGTCGATGCAAGAAATACGGGCCTCATGCACCATTAGCTCAAACGCCTCGACGAAGCGGCCTAGGCTTTCGTATTGTTCTTTGGTGTTTTTTTCATACTCTGTTGGTTCGCTTGTCATATGGGGCTTTCATGGCTGACAAAGACAAGAAAGAAAAATATCCACCCGACGAAGCGAAGCGCCGCTTTGTGGCGGCTCTGCGTGGGGCGCGCATCGCTGGACATGTGCCCATGAAACCAAAAGAACAAAAAGCCGCGAAGAAAGCCAAACCGAAGAAGGGCCCCGGCAAGTGAAGCTAGTGCGCCTTGCCCTCAGGGTTTTCGACTGGTTGCGCAAGCAAGATGGCGCTTTCGAGCGCACCTTTAAGAGCGATAGCGGCGGGAACATTGCATTTCAGGAAAGCGACGACGGCTGCGCAGGTTGTAACCCCCTCGTCGGCGGTAGGTATGCCCCCGGTCACAGTAAGAGTAACGCCTATAACTCCATTCAGGACAATGCGGGGATACCATCAAAATACACAACGGGCATGAAGGGCAATAACCTCTCTGCCCCATGGCATCATTCCGAATTTGGGTGTGGCGCTCTCACTCATGACGCTCCTACAACTTGTTCAAATGGGATCACACCAAAGGTTGCATGGTCCCATTCAAGTTGTCGAACCCGAAAGCTACTTTGTCCGCCAGTATTTGACGAATTTGGGCTTTGGCCTTGGCTGTTTGGAGCGCCAGCGCAGGAAGCGCCGTGCAAGTTTTGAGAAATCAGGCTTGGTGACGCCCCCCAATACGTCAAACGCTTGCCGGATGCACCGTTAATGGCAAGCGTTCGCCGTTCCCCATCGTTGACGCCAAGTGCGATGCGGTTTGAGTAACGGAAGTGAAACTCCGAGAGATAGCGGTGAAGATGCTTCTCTTTGCAGTGCTGATAGACGCCCTTCATGCGCTTGAAGATCGAATAGTAGCCCAACCGTGTTGGTATAGACAATAGACATCGCCACGGACGTATTCGTCCTTGCTATGGTCGACCGTTTCGTGGCTGGCAAACTCCTTGCCAACGATCCGGTAGTAGCTGGCTTGTCCGTCATCAAGCGGGCTTCGCGGGCAAGGTTCGCGCGAATGATGGGCGCAAGATCAGCGTGCATCACGCCATCAACGTGGAAGCTCCGCGCAGAGCCGCTACGCTCGACAAGTTTAAGCACAACGTTCTTATGCGCCCGTGCTGATTTGTCTAGCCTTCAACGCGGCCGATGAAAGTCTCGTCAACCTCAACGGGGGTGCCGTCGCTGCCCATGGGCGCTAAGCCCCCAAGTCGCATTGCCTCACGAATGCGGTGCGCCATGAACCAAGTGGCTTCGTAGCCGATATTCAAGGTGCGATGCAGTTGATGGGCGGAAATGCCTTTCTTGCTTGAGGTCATCAGGTGGAAGGCCCGCAGCCACTTGTGCAGGGCAATCTTAGAGCGTTCCATAACCGTCCGCATGGTGACGCTAAAGTCCTTGCGGCACCACTTCTCAGCACAGCGGTACACGCCCGCGCGCTTGGTAATATAGGCGTGGCCGACGACGCCGCAGTGCGGGCAAACCGGACCTTTCGGCCACAGGATGCTTTCCAGCATCGCGCGGGCGGCCTCGTCATTCTGGAAATGGGGTTCGGCAAACAAGCTGTTCTTGGCCATGACCATCAACTCCGATGGCGAAACACTACACCTTGCAGCTTGTGGTGTCAACCGGATAACCGTTTGCCTTGGAAATTTCGGTCCGGTGTTGGCTGGAAACCACATCGTATGCATTGATGACGCCAATACGTTCATCGAACCGGAAAGTTATTCGCGCACTTTCGGCCTGGCTTATCGGACATTGCTTCCGTTGATAGGCAAGCGAGCCAGCAGGGTCGCGACCGTACCGGATGCCGTCTGCTCTTTTGCATCAGTGGCTACGCTCTCCTGGTGTCCCTGCACAACAGAGTTTGCTCGCTGGACCGCTTTGCTGTCGGGACTAATATCAGGAACAGACTATTCAGGTTATGGCCGCCCTATTTTGTGTTGCTAGCGGTGACGTTCCTTTTTCTCACGATCACAGGATACAAATCTGTCGGCACCAATCAGTTTGACGTTCAGCCGGAGTCGCTCACAGCAAGCTTCTTGGCGAGCCTGATCTTTTCACACGATCTTCTTTTCAATACGTTTCCGAGGCTGTTTCCGCCGGGCTGGTTTCTCGAAGTCCATGTTCAATTCTGCATCATTGGAACGGTAATTTTGTTTTGGTATCTAAAAATTCCAGCAGGGAAGCCGCGGCTGACTATCGGACTGCTGCTCTTGATTCCGTTCGCAGTCGTCTCGTTGCTGGCTTCGCAATTCGGGTCGCGCGGCATACAATATTCCTTTGTCGCCTTCATGCCTTACTTCTGGACAGGCGCCCTTGTTGCCGACTTTCGGATGCACGGTGACAGTCATCGTATTGATCGCGCACTTCGTAGTTGTTGGCTGATTGGTTGGTCGGGGTTTGCGACGCTCATCTTTCTCGGAGGGCCTTTCGGCGATGTGTTACTGCAGTTGTCGGCCCATGTCATTTGCCTCGGATTGATGATCCGAGCGTCGTTCGTCAGCAACAGCAGCTTCCAACGCGCGATGGTCGGCCGATGGCTCGCCAGGATCGGCGTCGCCTCCTATTCGATCTATCTGGTACATTTGCAGATTCTGCAGATTGTCGTACCGGTATTAGTCGATCATTTTAAGGAGTTACTCGTATTGTTGTTGGTAGCGACGTGCGTCGTTTGTGGTCTATCGACGGCGATGGCAATCTCCTTGCCCTTTTATTGGCTGATTGAGCGCCCTTGGGTGGCAATTGCGCTTGGGCTGTCGGCAATTAAGCTTAAAATTTGACGCCCGCCGCCCGCGAAATGACCTTTATTCGCGATGGATTTAAATCGCGTTCAGAAATTCGCAACCGTTTTGACTGCAGTATAGCTTCACTGTAAACGGCGTCAGCTGTACTTGAAATAAAAGTTCTTTTCCAGATAACAGAAATCTGGTTTTGTTTCGCATGAATATTGTCGCTTCTTTTGGGAAGTCCCTCGCCGGCCATGGACGCAGCTGGATCGAACAGAAATCAGTTTTGTTTCCCATGAATATTGTCGTTTCTTTTGGGAAGTCCGTCGCCAGCCATGAGCCGAAGCGACGCAGCTGGATCGACTTTTCAATTTTTCTCTTATGGTTCGTGACGGTCTGCGTCCTGGCCCTCCATCATGTGATGTGGCGTGACGAGGTCCGCGCTCTTTCAATTGCCCTGGGCGGCAATAATATCATTGAAATGCTCAAAGGACTGCACGGCGAGGGCCATCCCGCTGTTTGGTATCTTTTGCTGCGTGCTGCGCATTCCGTTGTCGGGCGGGTCGAGGTTTTGCCCCTCGTTGCGTTTATTGTTGCTCTTGCTGCCGCTGGTTTGCTGATCTTCCGCTCGCCGTTCCCGCGTCTTGTGATCGCCGGGCTCGTGTTTAGCAAGCTATTGTGCTTCGAATATTCCGTAATGGCGCGGAATTACGGCATTTCGGTGCTGATCTTGTTCCTGATTGCCGAAGCCTATCCAAAGCAACGTGACAGAGGCGTTGTCGTAGGCCTGTTACTCTTCCTTCTTGCCAATACCAACGTTATCGGCACGCTGATGGTGGGCGCTTTCCTATTGTTCTGGTTTGTCGACCTCCTCGACGAAACCGGAGTGCGATGGACGGGAAAATTGGGTAACTTTGTTATCAATGCCAGCATTGCAGGAGCTGGCGTTGTGGTTTGCGCTCTAACGATTTTGCCCACATACAACGATGCGGCGACCCAGGACTGGTCGAATGTTTCGCCTGTCTTGTCACTCGTAAAGGCCTTGTTCAATCCGGGGGGCACATCGCTACTTGCATTGGCGGGGAGGAACCTGAACCTACCAAGCGTTGTTGTCTCGGCTCTTCTGTTCTTCGTCACGGTTGGGTTGATGCCGCGTCGTTCGGCATTCATTTCAGCATTGTTCGGACTCATTGCTTCGGCACTGTTCTTTTCGCTTGCCGCGGATGGCGGCGAACGGCACGCTGGGGTTTGGTTCTTCTTCTGCATAACCCTGTACTGGATCGTCTGGAAGGATATCGCGAAAGCGCTATCGGGCGATTTGAAGAGCCAAGTCGTCAAATTATTGACCATGATCGGGTTGTCTGGGTTGGTCGTCCTCGTCGGCATACAGGACATCAAGGGAATGATAACTGTTGGTCGACTGCTCGCGAATAAGGATCTGGTCCGCAGCCGAAGTTACGACCTTGGGCTTCTCCTTGCGTCAAGAGGTGATCTGTCCAATGCAACAATCATCGCGGCTCCCGACTATATGGTTGAGGCTTTGCCTTATTACCTTCCGAATCGGACCTATCTCTTGCGCCGCCACCGTTTCGGAAATTTCGTGATGTTTTCTAGAGCTGGCGAATTGAACACCAATCTTGGAGAAATTCTGGATGAGAGCCGCATCCTAAAGGAAGTTACGGGTGCTCCGGTCATCGTCCTCCTGTCACACAAATTGGATGAGCTAGTCCCTGATAAGTCCTATGCAGAAGGCTATAACTGGACCTTCAAAGCCTCCGCCGAACAAATTCAGGAATTCAAGAACAAAACGAAATTGCTCAGTCAGTTCGGACGGACGCAAACTGACGAAAGCTACGACGTCTATCTTTTCGATTAGTCGCGCTACCCGCAAAACACAGGCTGCATGGGGTTTTAATGACGTCGGAATGCAGAGGAAAATTTGAAACGACCGAAACCGCGGGTTTCAAGGATTATCTTGCGATTGCGCGGCTTGATCATAGCACGAAGCACGTTTTCATTGTTCCCGGCATCATCCTCGCTTACATGCTGCGCGGCGTCAGGACCGAACACTTTGTCCAGTCACTTGTCCTCAGCGTCCTGACTGCCGTTTGTATCGCGTCCGCAAATTACGTGATCAACGAGTTTCTCGATCGCGAGTTCGACCAGCATCACCCGACCAAGTCTAAGCGCTCAGCAGTTCAACGACAAATGAGCGGCGCGATCGTTGCGCTGGAATGGGCTCTGTTCGTAATTATAGGTTTGATCTGCGCCATTCTGTCGAGCAACCTGCTGTTTCTGGCCGCCTGCCTCTTCGCGCTTCAGGGCATTGTCTATAATGTCAGTCCGATGCGCAGTAAGGATAAGGCCTATCTCGACGTCATCTCCGAATCGATCAACAATCCCATACGCCTCATCATCGGCTGGGCGATCGTCGATCCGACCTCCCTGCCGCCAGGATCGTTGATCCTGGCCTACTGGTTCGGGGGCGCCTTCCTGATGGCGGCCAAGCGCCTGTCTGAATATCGCGAAATCGTCGCGTCGCACGGGTCCGAGCTTCTCGCGCGCTATCGCACCAGTTTCGCCAATTATTCCGAAGTGTCGCTGACTTCTTCCTGCATCAGCTATTCGCTGTTTTCCGTCTCGTTTCTCGCGATATTTCTCATCAAGTACCGTATCGAATATATTCTCGTAATGCCATTCGTCGTGGCTCTCTTCACGGCCTATTTCTCGATGTCGACTCTCCCCGGCTCTTCGGCTCAAAAGCCCGAGAAGCTTTTCCGCGAAACCCGGCTGGTCGCGATTGTGCTGATGCTCGTAGCGGTGTTCCTCGTGACGAGCTTTGTCAACTTGCCGCTCCTCGCGGATCTCGCTGAGCAGCATTACATCGCGCTCAGATGACCGGAGCAGCGGTCAACTGGGAGGGCATTCGACTCGTCGTTTTCGACGTCGACGGCACCCTCTACAATCAGAAAACGTTGCGCCTACGCATGCTGAAAGATCTCGTTGGTCATACGATTGCTTCGCGATCGCTCGAAACGCTAATGATATTACGCCTCTACCGCAAGCTTCGCGAGACGATCGGTGAACAGGAGATTGACGGGTTTGAAAGCGTTCTGCTCGCTCGCACCGCGCAAAAAGCTGGCGTCGAACAGGCGAAGGTGCAATCGCTTGTGCGCGAATGGATGGAACAGCGCCCGCTTGCGCATATTCGAGCCTGTCGTTACCCACACGTCGTTGAACTCTTTGCTGCGCTGAAAAGACGGAACAAGATCATCGGAATCTTTTCCGACTATCCGGCCGTCGAGAAACTCCGCGCGATGGATCTGAAGGCGGATATTATCGTATCCGCAATTGACGAAAACGTTGGGATTCTGAAGCCGAATCCGCGCGGACTTGCCGTTATTATGGCCGCGGCGGGTGTCGGTCCGCAGGAAACGATCCTAATTGGTGATAGAACGGAGCGTGACGGAGAGGCGGCGCTGCGTGCCGGTACGGCGTCGCTGATCCGGTCCAACAAGCCAATCAAAGGATGGTTGTGCTTTGCGAATTATGTCGCTCCCCAATTTTCGCTACTGCTCGACCCGTGATTGGCCTGGAAATGATCTCGAAATTCTCAGGCTATATCGGTACGGGAGGAATCGCCGCTGTCGTCGATCTCGGCGGCTTTCGCCTCCTGATCGCGTCAGGTTTTCCGCTCATTGCTTCCGCGATCCTAAGCTGGCTCACTGCGGCGGTCGTGAATTACAATTTGACCAGCCGTTTCGTTTTCAAGCACGCGCCGAACCGCCAACGTGGCTTGGTTTTCCTTCTAGCCGCGGCGGTTGGCCTGTCCGTAAATGCCGGTATGACGACTTTATGTGCCCAATATTTCGGCGCGGTTCCCGTTCTCGCGAAGTTCATCGGCATTGGAACGGCTTTCCTTTTCAATTTTCTCCTCAACGTGCTTGTCGTTTTTCGATAATCGCCGACCATTCCTTGCCGACAGTGGATTTACGTTTCCGC
>Ga0137394_10001991_pt1 | contig 15048 bp, 13 predicted proteins | sample czobulk116metaG_FD_108278 | JGI IMG/M metagenome (GOLD analysis project Ga0137394, IMG submission 108278) | Vadose zone soil microbial communities from Angelo Coast Range Reserve, California, USA - czobulk1.16 metaG | ecosystem: Environmental > Terrestrial > Soil > Vadose zone | place: USA...
ATGCAAGCGGCTGCTCCGGCGGTTTGAACACCTGCAGCCACGACAGGTTGGCATGAAGTTGATGGCGTACACCTTGATCAATATGCGGGAGTTCTGCGGTGCCTAAAACTCGCAACCAGTTCAGAACTAAATGGCCATAGATCCCCATGCTGAGATCCTCCGGCTGCGAACAGCGCTCAGGGATCTCGTGGCACTTTCCACCATCCCGGCGGCGTGGGTTGGGAGAGAACCGCCTGCCATCGCCACCGGGCTTGCCGACGTGCTGGTCGGATCGTTGTCCCTCGATTTCGCTTTCGTGCGTTTGTGCGATCCCAGAGGGGGTGCCGCGGTCGAAGTGACGCGGGGGGACGCATGGAAAGCCTTTCCGGAATGGCTGCAGCGTCACCTCGCGTCCGTCGGGCAGTTGCCGCGTAAGGAAATCATTCCCGACGTTGGCGGCGGCGTGGAGCCATGCCGCGGTGTTGTCATGCCCATCGGTGTCAATGCCGAGGGCGGTCTGGTTGCTGTGGTGTGTGATCGCCCCGACTTTCCCACCGAGATTGACCAGCTGCTGCTGTCCGTGGCTGCGAATCAGGCCGCGACAGCATTTCAGAGCGCAAGCCTCATCCACGAGCGCAAGAGGGCGGAAGAGGAGCTTCGCCAAGTGCGCAATGAACTCGAGATGAAGGTGGCGGAACGGACCGCTGAATTGCGGCGGACCACTGCCGAACTGCAAACGATTCTGGATGCCTCGCCGGTCGGCATTGCGCTGTTCGGCAGGGACCAGACCGTCCAGCGCTGCAATCCGGCATTCGAGCGCATTCTTGGATGGACAGCCTATGAAATGGTCGGGCGTCCAATGCCCGTATCGGTGGGCCATCAGGAGGAGTGGAGTGCGCTCGCACAAAGGCTCCAGCGCGGGGAGGCATTCGCGCATGTCGAAACCCGGCTCCTTCGGAAAGACGGGTCAGCATTCGATGCCGCCGTTGCCTGCGCTCCTTTGGAGGATGAGGCGGGAAGGCCCGCCGGATTCGTGGGAACGATTGAAGACATCAGTGACCGTAAGCGCGCCGAAGAGGCCCTGCGGCGGAGCGAGGCCTATTTAGCTGAAGCGCAGAGGTTGAGCCATACGGGCAGTTGGGCATGGAACGTCGCCCCCAGAGAACTCGTCCACTGGTCACAGGAACTCTATCGCATGCACGGCGTCGATCCGGAAGGGGGTATACCGCCATTCGAAGCAGTTATCCAGCGCATTCATCCGGAGGATCGAGCCAGGGCCCTCGAGATCCTCGAGAGAGCAGTCCGTGAACGGACGGAGTTCGAGGTGGATTTCCGAACCGTTCTTCCGAACGGCGCGATGAAATCCCTCCACGGAGTAGGCCATCCTGTGTTCAACGCGTCCGGCGATGTTGTTGAATTCGTCGGGACCGCCATGGACGTGACCGAACGCCAGCGGGCGGATGAAGAGCGTCTGGCCCATCTCTGGTTCTTGGAAAGCATGGACAGGATCAACCGCGCCATGCAGGGGACGAATGACCTCGAGCAGATGATGAGCGATGTGCTTGATGCCGTGCTGTCGATCTTCGCGCGCGATCGGGCGTGGCTGGTCTACCCGTGTGATCCGGAGGCTCCATCGTGGCGTGCGGCGATGGAGCATACTCGGCCGGAGTTCCCCGGTGCCTTCGCTCTGGGGATCGATCTGCCCATGGATCCGGAAGTCGCCAATATGTTCCGAAGCGCGAGGGGTTCCAGCGGTGCTGTGCGATTCGGCCCGGGATTGGACTATCCGGTGCCGGCACAGCTTGCGGAGCGTTTCAGCATCCAGTCCGTGATCGCCATGGTCGTCTACCCCAAGGTCGATAAACCCTACAAGTTCGGGCTGCACCAGTGCTCGTACCCACGGGTCTGGACGCCGCAGGAGGAGCGGCTATTCCAGGAGATTGGCCGGCGGCTCGCCGACGCCCTCACCAGTCTGTTGATGTTTCGCAGCCTGCGCGAAAGCGAGCGCAAACTGGAAGAGGCCCAGCGCATGGCGCACGTCGGCTACTGGGACCGCGACTTCGATGCCGGTCGCATCACCCTTTCAGATGAAACCTGTCGCATCTTTGGGCTGCCGCTGGAGGAACGCATCGTCAACCTGGCCCGCTGGCACGAACGGTTGCAGGAACTGAACCACCCCGAGGATCGGCTGAGAACGGCCCAAGCAACCGCTGATGCGCTGCGGGGCGGGCCGAGCTACGACGTGGAATACCGGGTGGTCCGCCCCAACGGCGAGGTGCGGATCGTCCACAGCCGGGGCGATGTGACGTGGGATGAGTCGGGGCGGCCTCGGCGCATGTTCGGCACGATGCAAGACATCACCGAGCTGAGGCAAGCAGAGGACGAGCTGCGGGCGAGCGAGGCCCGATTCCGCACTTTTGTGGACCACGCGACCGACGCCTTCTTCCTGCACGGGGAGCAGGGGACCATTCTTGATGTGAACCGTCAGGCCTGCGAGAGCTTAGGCTACAGTCGGGAGGAACTGATCGGGATGACCCCGCTTGACTTCGACGTGGATGTGGACCCACCTTTCGTCGAACGGGTTGGGGAGCGACTCGCTGCGGGGGAGATCGTGGCCTTCGACACTCGTCACCGGCGAAAGGATGGGACCGAGTTCCCCGTCGAGGTCCGCGCCCGCCCGTTCCGGCAGGGTGGGCGTCGATTCACCGTCTCCCTGGTCCGGGACATCACCGAGCGCAAGCGGGCCGAGCAACGCCTCGTGGCGCAACACACCGTCACACAGATACTGGCGGAGGCGGCGACTCTCGAAGAAGCTACTCCAAAAATACTTCAAGCCGTGTGCGAGTGCCTGGTATGGGACCTGGGCGCGCTGTGGCGCATCGACCGGGAGGCGGGTGTGTTACGCTGCGTTGAGGTGTGGCCTAAAGCATCCGTCGAGGCCGCGCAATTTGAGGCCACCAGCCGTGCGAGCACGTTCCTGCCCGGGATCGGGCTGCCGGGCCGAGTCTGGTCCAGCCGTGCGCCCGCCTACATTCCCGATGTCGTCCATGACTCGAGTTTTCTGCGCGCGCCCATCGCCGCGCGCAAAGGGCTGCACGCGGCCTGCGCGTTTCCCATCCTGCTCGGCGGCGACGTCTTGGGGGACATCGAGTTTTTCAGCCATGAGATACGGCAGCCCGACCAGGATCTGCTCCACATGATGGCGACCATCGGCAGCCAGATCGGCCAGTTCATCGAGCGCAAGCGGGCCGAAGCGGCGCTGCACCATGCCCAGGCGGAGCTGGCGCACGTGACGCGGGTGGCGACGCTGGGAGAGCTGACCGCTTCTATCGCCCACGAAGTGAACCAGCCGCTCGCCGCGGTCGTCACCAACGGCAACGCCTGCCTGCGCTGGCTCACCCGCGAGCCGCCCAACCTCGAGGAGGCCCGGGAAGCGGTGCGGCGCATGATCCGGGACGGGAATCGAGCCGGCGAGGTGATCGCGCGGATGCGCGCGCTTGTGCGCAAAGCCGAGCCGCAGAGGGCGTGGCTGGCGATCAACGGCGTCATCGCCGAGGTCATCGCCCTGGCCGACAGCGAGCTGCGCCGCTACGGGGTGGCCCTGCACACCGACTTGGCGGCCGCTCTCCCCCCCGTGCTGGGCGATCGCATTCAGCTGCAGCAGGTGCTCCTGAATCTGATGCTGAACGGCATGGAAGCCCTGCGTGGGGTGATGGACCGGCCGCGGGAGTTGATCGTCCGCTCGCAGCCAGAGGAGGCCGCTGCCATCCGCGTCGCCGTCGAAGACGCCGGCGTGGGCATCGACTCGCAGGACATGGACCGGATCTTCACCGCCTTCGTGACGACAAAACCCGACGGGCTAGGCATGGGGTTGGCGATCAGCCGTTCGATCATCGAGGCCCATGGCGGCAGACTGTGGGCCACCCCCAACGCGGGCCCGGGCGCGACCGTGCAGTTCACCCTGCCAATTAGCGGCGAGGGGGCACCATGACGAAGGCCGATCCTATGGGCTTCGTGATGGATGCCGATCCGGCGCGTGCCTCGAACTCAGGCGCACGACCTCGCTCGATCAGCTCGGTCTCGACCGAGACTCGTTGAGTGCGGATCTCGCCATCCAGGAGCGTGAGGACCTCACGAATGAGTTCATTGCGACCTTTCAACTCACTCTACCCGCGAATGTGATTGATGACGATGCGGCGCTGCGTGAGGCGCTCCAGAGTCTCATCCGCTCGGTGGGCCTCAGCGTCGCAACCTTCGCGTCGGCGCGGGAGTTCCTCACTAGTCAACGCCCGGACGCGCCCGCCTGCCTAGTGCTCGACGTGCGGCTGCCGGGACTCAGCGGACTCGACCTCCAGCGCGAGCTGTCCGCAGCCCAGATGTACCTCCCGATCATCTTCATCACCAGCCACATCCCGATGACGGTGCAGGCGATGCAAGCTGGGGCCGTGGAGTTTCTCACCAAGCCCTTCCGCGACCAGGACCTGCTGGATGCCATCTCTCTGGCGATAGAACGCGATCGCAAGCACCGCGAGAGAGGGATGCGATGGGGTTCGTTGTGGCCGGGCTGCTCAACAAGCACATCGCCGCCGAACTCGGCACCAGCGAAATCACGGTCAAGCTCCATCGCCATCAGGTCATGCACAAGATGCAGGCCGAGTCGCTGGCGGCGCTGGTCAGGATGGCTGAGAAACTGGAAATCCCTGCTTAATTTTTGCTACACGTTACACCCTCTCCCTAGGGCGCATCGGTCCTTATTTGACAACGCCTCCGAAGAGCGTTGCGGCGTTTTCCTCGAGAATTTGGCGCGCATCGGCCTCTTTCAAGCTTTCGCTCACGTATTTCACCGCGCGAACGACCGCCTCATTCGTTTCGTATGGAAAGTCGGTGCCAAGGACCAGTCGATCCGCGCCGAGCGACTCGCAGGCGCAGCGCACCGCGGACGGATGTCCATGTCCTACGGTGTCGTACCACATGCGCCGCGCAGCGCGTGCCCGCAATTTCCGGCACGGCTGAGCACACGACCTTTGCTGACGGGTACAGTGCTGTCAATTTGTCCGCGGCCTCCGCTGGGCTCCCAACCGTGTGCGCGGTTGCTCCAGCATTCGTGAGGTGTTCCTCAAAGCTCAGCCTGAGAGGCCGATCCGGGCTTGGGAAATTTCCGGAATCATCCCGACATCCGTAAGCAAAGCGCCCGGCAATGCGATTTCCAAGATGGGTATCTCAGGCCTTGCCAGGCTGTTGAAAAAGGTCCATCTACTTCGTTGCGCTCAACCGGCTCGCTCCAACGTACTGCTTAAGTGCGCCTCCGCTCGTCGGTTTATCGCGCGCCTCGTCTCTGGGCCTTTTTGACCAGCCTGGAGATGGAGTTTTTCAACACTCTGTTGCGTCATGCGCCTCAGGGCCTGCGCCGCATTTGGTTACGACAATGTATGATTGCAAGACCTGGCCCCGTAATCTGCAATCTTTCTAGCTCATGTACCAGCCTCCGTTAAGGTTGATGGTCTGACCGGTGATGTAGCTGTTGGTGGCCAGCAGAAGGACGGCCTCGGCTACTTCCTCGGCAGTGCCAAAGCGGCCCACGGGCAAAAGGGTGGGCTGGATGCGACTGTCGTTGTGAATCATATCGGTCTCAATGAGCGCTGGAGCAATGGCGTTGGAGGTAATACCCTCTTTCGCCAGCAGCTTGGCGTAACTGTGCATGAGGCCGAGCATGCCGGCTTTGCTGGCGGCATAGTGCGGACCGATGACGCCGCCAGTCTGTGCGGCGATAGAGGAGAGGAAGATGAGGCGTCCCCACTGGCGTTGGCGCATACCGGGCAGGACTGCCCGCGAGACCAGGAATGACGAGGTGAGGTTAGTGGTGATGGTCTCGTTCCAGTCGGCCAGTGTGAGCTCCGCGAGAGGTTTGCCCGGGTTGATGCCGGCGTTATTGACGAGGATATCGATGGGACCGAGGTCTTGCTCGACGGTGCGGACGAGTTGCTGCACATCGGCTTCGCGGGAGACATCGGCCTGTCTGGCGACTGCGCGCTGCCCGCGACTGACTATCTCGCGTCTCAGAGACTCGGCTTCAGCGCGGGCGTGCAAATAGTTGACTACGACGTTACAACCTGCAGCGGCAAGAACTAGGGCGGAGGCGCGGCCTATGCCGCGCGATCCGCCGGTGACGAGCGCTGTCCTGCCGTAGAGTTTCATCTTTCGAGTGGCGCTCATGACTTTATACGCTTCTTTTGAGGTGGATGCTGTAGACCTCTCGCTTGCAGTGATGTGACGCGATAACCCTGTTGACGAACAACGCTTCACCTGTCACTTCCATCTCCTTCTCACGCGAGGAGATCCTCTCAGACATGACAAGGAATTCCGCACCATCATGTGAAAGCCCATTGTCAGGACGTCGGTTTTATCTTCAAAGACAGTCGTCACGAAGGACAATCGGCCCAACTCGAGCAGCCGGTAGGCTCTGGACGTTGGCGACTCTTTCAGAGACATGAAACCGCCGTTCCCGATAGCCACTCCGACCCGCTCGACGGCGAACCACCTCAAGACGCAGGGTCACTGTGGCACTGGTGCGTTATGGGAAATAAGCCCTTCGCGTTTTAGGGTCGCCCAAAATTCTGTTGGGATGGCGACCTTCATCGATTCCGTATTTGCCAATACCTGCCCGGCCGATCGAGCCCCTGGAACGATTGCCGAGACCACGGAAGGAGCAGCGGCGAATTGCAGGGCGGCAGTTCGCAGGTCGATACCGAACTGGCCCTAACCTAGCGAAGCTCGAAATATCGGCCAAGTAGCATTTATGCCGCCTGCGCCAGTGGTAAACGCTCGTTCATATTCAGCGCGAAGGTCCCGTACGGGTTCACGTGCTGCCACTTGAGAGGCGTCAAAGCGCACAGGTCAGTGAGCGTCAGCCGCCCTTGCCATGCGGGCTCCGAGAGCACCTGTTGCATCATCAAGGTGTTGATATACACCAGACTGATTTGCAGCAGGTGCAGCGAGAGCATTAAGACCTCTTGGTCTTCCTGCTTGTTGCTCGCGAACTCGCCACCTTTGCCATAGAGGATGAAGTCGTTGGCACTGTTCCAGGTCTCGATGACCTGTAACCCCTCGTGAATCTCCCGCCGCAAGGACTCCAGCCGCGCGTAGTCGCATAAAAAGATGGTTTTCAGCGCTCGGCCAAGCTCCTTCAGCACTTGGTAGGTGGGGTGGCTGGCGTTGTCACGGGTAAAGCGCCGCAGAATGGCCTCGGCGCCTGCGGTGCCTAGCCGCAGAGCGATGGCGAACTTGATCATTTCGTCGTACTGCTGCGCGATGAGCTCCCAGTTGATCGGCCGCGTCAAAATCGGTTGCAGGTTGGCATATGGCTGCCCCTCGCCTGTGCCTGGCCGGTAGAGCTGCTGGTTTTTGAGGTTCTTGAGGCGTGGCAGGAGCTGAAAGCCCAAGAGATGGCAGAACGCAAAGCCGACCTCACTTTGTCCGTGGGTGTCGACGTAGTTCTTCTCGACCTCCATGTCGGTATCATGTCTGAGCACGCCTTCGAGCATCGAGGCGACCTCCGAACTGGAGCACGCTTTCAGTTGCGAATAGATGCACACCGAGTGCTTTTCGACATGCCAGTAAATCATGACGCCCGGACCGCCGTAACGCACATGCCACTCCGTGAGCAGGTTCTGGTCCCAGGCACCGAACCGTTTGGAGTCACTGGCGCACGCTGTGGTCCCTTCGCCCCAGAGCGCAGGATGGCGCACGGCGAAGATGGCGTTACACACCTTTGCAATGGCGGTACGGAGTGCCTCCTTGTGGATATAGCGGCGCCGGACGTAGAGCAACTCCTTGTAACTGTCCAGCATGCCCCCACTGCTCATCCGTTTGAGGCCTGCGTTGGTACCGAGCCCGTAAAGACAGAGGAGCAAGCAGCGCCGTAACACGCCCGCGTCGAGTACCTCCCGCGCCCCGACTGTGCGGAAGGCATCGGTAAACCCCACGCGCAGCTCCGTCTCTTTCAAGATGTCGAGGAGATTGGTCATCGGCCAGTGCTCGACCAGGGCAGCGGTCAGGTTGAGGAGGTTGGGCGGCTCCGGTTGCTTCTCCAGCGGGGTGATGGACAAGCGGCCTTTGCCTTTTTTGGAGGTGATGATCTTGACCTTCGTGTTTGTCGGTAGGGTAGCGTTGAGCGCCGTGAGTGCGGCGTCCATCTTGCCGCGCAGGTGCTCGACAAATACGCTGCTGTCCTGCGGTTGGGCCAGCACTTCGTAATACGCGGTGCGCTTGACGTCAAAGTCCTGCGGGAGGTCCTCATCCGGGTTGCAGAAGCGCGCCGCGCCTTCTACCCACGCCTCTTTGCAGCGCACCTTCTCGCGCAGAGTGCCAAGCACACACAGTTCGTATGAGATGCGGTTGACGTGCCCGCCCGTCTTTTCGTCCAGCACGAGGTCATGCCAATCATCTTTGACGACGCCCTTGAGAGGCACCTCCTCTTGGAGAGGGAAGCGCGGGGTTTTACGGTCCCGATATCTCTCGAGCAGTGCCAGGGCCTGCATCACGGGACGGTGCCGCTCGTTGTTGCACCGAAAAGCCAGCGCTTCTAACAGGGCGGGCACCACACGACGGTAGTGGTGGCTGTAGGAGGCGCGCGTCACCAGCCTGACCTGCCGCGCGTGCTCCTCGTCTGCGTCCGCCTCGCGGATCAGGTCATCGAGGGTCTTCTCGCCGACGGCGAGGTAGATCACTTCCTTGACCACGCCGTCCGGCTGTCCCTTGGCGGCCTTCGCGAGCTTGTAGAGGAGCCGCGTCTTGCCGTCGACCTTCTTGACGTATTGTAAGAGCGTGGCGTCCACCTTCTCTTCGGCCTTCACGCCGATGCGATGGGCGATGTGGAGGAGGAGATCCACCAGGGTGTCGGTGATCTCGCGTTGCCTTTGCCAGCATAGCGCGGCCAACAGAGTATAGCGCAAGGCAGGGAGGTGGCGGCGCAACTCGCGCGGCGGTTCACTAGCGGCTCGCTGACGGTAGTGCGCCAGCAGCTTGACGGGCGTGTCTCGAAACAGGGCATCCGGGAGGCCCAGGGCGCGGAGCTGTCTGAGTTTTGTGAGTTCCTCCAGCACTGTGTCGACTTTGACCGCCCAGGCGGCGTCCTTAAGAGTGGCGAGCTCTGAGCGGACGGGAAAGAGCGGCGCCTGATCAAAGGCACTCTCGACGTCTACCAGTCCGTCGGTCTGGATCAGCGCGTCAAGCGCAGTGCAGGTCGTGAGGGAGAGCCGTGCCACAGTGTCCTCGACCAGGCGCGCTTCGCAGTGCCGCACAGCCGCCCGCAGCAAGCGGCAGAGGCGGTCGGGAGGTGGCGGTTCGATCATCAGGGCACGCAAATGGCCATACGCGGTGAGCGTGAGCGCTTCCGACGCCGGATCGGGGCTACTCACGCGGGCACTCAGCCAGCTGATAAAATCCGCCTCATGCGTGACGGCGAACGCGTCGTACCCGCAGTATGCACGAATCTCGGCGCGGTGGCGGCGCGCCGAGCGGCCGCACCAGTCCACCGTGGCGTACGCTTCCATTGGTACAGCCACCTGCTTGGCGAGGTACACGACTACGGGCACGGGCACGGTGTCACCACGCATCGGGAAGCGCCCCTCGTACCGAAAGGCTTTGAGCAGGACGGCGAAGGCGAGCCGGGTGGCGCCAGTCTTATTGCCGAGCAGGAGACACTCCTCGTCAGAGAGCGTCCAATGCTGGGTGAGTTCGTCAGGATGCCAGTCCTGCTTCATCGTTCGTTCTCCTATACTTGTGTGGTGTTCAACGACGCTGCAGGGCAAGCATAACACTTCGCACAAAGGCGGAACAGCGAAGGAGTCGAGGCACCGCAAGACAGAATAGGGGGCAGCAATGGCCACAGAGGCAAGCAGAGTGCGTGGTCAAAACACGCAAGCGAAATCACCGCAGGGCATGACGGAGGTTCTCCGTGAGACGACCAAGCTCTGGCGCAAGCACCACCTCTCCTACGATCAGAGCCGTTATGTCGTTGAGCAGGTGCGGCGCGCGCTGAAGCTCTCTGCACCACGGGAGCGCCGCCGCACCGTGGTGCGACTCGATAAGCACAAGGTGGGGCGGCTGATTGAGGCCGCGTACCGCAAAGGGAGCCGATACGGGCTGATGGTCAAAACACTCTTTTACACCGGCGCACGGGTCTCGGAGTTCATCAACACCCAGGTCGTGGACCTTCGCCTCGACCTGGAACCGCCGCAGGTTTACAGCGCGATCGCGAAAGGGGGGAGTGACAGGTACGTGCCCATCCTCCCGGCGCTCGCGCAGGAGTTGCGCACCTATCTCAGCGGGCGGAAGGCGACCTACCTGTTCGAGAGCAACCGTTACGCCCCCTACACCCCGCGCGCCGTGCAGCTCGTCGTCCAGGACGCGGCCAAACGCGCGGGCCTTGCACAGCGCGTCACGCCTCACCGGCTCCGGGCGAGCGTGGCCACCCTGCTGTTGGACGCAGGGATGCCCATCGACCAGGTGCAGAAATTCCTGCGACACAAGCACCTCAGCACGACCCAAATCTATGCCGAGACCAGCCTCAGGAGCCTGGGCGAGCATTACCTGCATGCGCTCTCATGACCGCATCCAGCTGCAGCGCCTGTGGGGGCTGACGTTGTTGTACTTGGCCGAAAGTTTGGCCTTCGCTAGGTTAGGGCCTATTTGTCAGGAAGAGCCCTCTAGAGAAGTGGCCCATTTTGGCACAATTGGTTGCCCTCTACGAACCCGACTAGGACGAACACGACGACGCCGACAATCGACTCAATGGGCGACCGCTCATGGGCGTGGTGGCGCCACCGCGGGCGCCGCTCGATTCCGTCGGCGTACACGACGCCCAGGCGGCATGTGCGGCTTCCCTCGCCAGGTGTGGACAGACGGTCATGAACATCGTGGCGTCCGAGGACTCGCTGACCTGCCATCATGCCCTCCGCGGCTCCGCTCCGCTTCACGCGGTCGGATCGGTGGGATACCGCGCCGCGACCTCGTCCATTTTCCTCGCCAGTTCCCCGGGCGTGAGGATGGCCTTCTGAAAAAGGATGATGGCGAAGGCGGCGATCCGGCGCTCGTAGTAGCTGAGCTGGCCGACCATCTCGGCACCGAGGGCCTCGACGCCGCGGCGCTTCTCCTCGGTATTGATGATCTTGTGAAAATCGAGCACGTCCGCCAGCGCGTGGCACCGCTTCTCCCAGGGCTCGAGCGCATGCTCGGTGCGCTGGATGCGGTCGGCCGGCAGGCCACCGAGATCGCTCGGCAGTCGCGTGAGGAGGTCTTGGGTCTGGGTCATTGAGGGCGCTCCTTGGTGTCGACGAGGTTGACCGTGGCGACGCCGATCATCGCGTCGCGGGTGACGAGCGCGGCCAGCTGCTCCTCGCTGACATCCGCTGTGCCTTCCGGACGCTGCGGCAACACGAGAAAACGCACCATCGCCGTCGAATCACTGACGCGAATCTCGACGTCATCAGGAATCATAGTGCCGAATTCGGCCAAGAAGGCCTTCGGCTCCTTAACGGCGCGCGCGATACGGCTTCAGCTTGTACCAGTCGGGTGACAGCCCCAGCACCGGCCGCGGGTAGCAGGAGCAGAGCGTGCACACGATCAGGTTATGCACGGTGTCGGTGTTCTCGAGCACGATGAGCTGGGTGTCATCGTAGAAGGTGATGCCGAGCTCCTCGCAGGCCGCCCGGCCGTTGGCCAGGAGGCGGTCGCGGAACTGGGGATCGACCCACGCTCGCGCCACCACCCTTGCCCCGAGCGCGGACATGCGGGAGTCGAGCACGTCGATCTGGCGGCTGATCTCGCCAGGATCGATCAGGTGCTTCTCGACGAGCAACTCACGGATCGAGGTCTCCATGATCTCGTAATAGCCGGGCATCCCGTCGCCCGAATCCCCGGCATCAGTGGGCTCATGGTCGTGGTCGTGTGGAGGCATGTCTCACACCCTCTCTAGCCAGGTCTCGAAGACTTCGATGCGCAGCCCGTCATGGGGGGAGCCCGCATACCCCCCGTAGTGTGATGGCCCCAACACCCATGGAGCGGAGGAGCTGTTCCCGCTCCAGATAGGTCAGGAGCGCTGGCGGGGTTGCCTCCGGAGGATAGGCTTTCAGGTAAAACAGCGGTGACCGGTGGGTGCTTTCCGGGACCGTGAGCAGGCGATCGATGGTTTGACACAGCGTGAGGGGGAGTTGGGCTGTAATGTCCTCGAAGAGGGTGTCCTGGGCACGGGCTGCGATCGAGGCGACAAGCCTTTCGACGGTGGACTGCGCTGGCGGAATCACTTGCCAGGCGCGCAGGAGGTCCTGCGCCTGGGTGAACAGCTGCTCTCCAGACATCCCGTCCCGGGCTTGGCGGGTCAACTGCTGCTCCAGGGTCGTCTGTATGCTGGGGCCAAACGACTGATAGCCCAGATAATCGCGGAGCCGTTGTTGATACTCACTATCGGTCGCCGGCCATGGCACGGGGTCAAGCAGGAGCACAGGTGGGAGCGCCAGTTGCCGCCCGAGATGGTTCACAATGCGCAGTGGCACGGTGTCGTAGGTGGTGAGAAAGCGGCCGTAGAGCCGCAGGACACAGAGTTGCAGCGCAAAGCGCAAGCGATTGTCATCCCCGCGACAGCCCTGGATCTCGACCTTGTCCGCGGCGGAGAGGGTCCAGTCCCGCGCCAATTCTTCATCGCTGGGATCCGCTGGCAAGCTGAGCGCCGCACGATACCGCCGCCGCGCGGGCACCGCCGTGCGCTCATCCGTAGACATTGAGGGGCTCCGTTTATGGCGTCAAATGGTGGTCGTCAGCCGCGATTATAACGCCCTAGAGCAATGGGATACAAGAATTGGACGCATTTGGACGCATGCTGTGAAGAGAAAGGGCGATAGTCCAGGACAGGCTGACCAACCAGGACGCCTCACTTCACGGGCCACCGTCGCCTTAGCGTAAAATTTCGCACACGCGGGGCAAGAGACCCAAGAAGGTGAGGGATGATGAACAGGCTCGTGCGCGTGAAGCTGTGGACGCAAAGCCTCGAATCGCTTATGCTACCGACGACTTGGTCGACTGATCTCTACACCGCCATACGGAATGCGTCATGGCAGCGGCGGCAAAAAGCCGTTGAGGAGTCACCGCCCCAGTGGCGCACTGAAAGCTATGTTCAGGGGCCCGAAGCGGCCGATGAGCATCGACGACGCCAGGGGAGGGTGGTCTGCGTCGTCAAGAAAGCGATGCTCGCAATGATAGAGGGTCACGCATCGGGGGGAAGTCGGGTGGTTCCGGGCAAACCATCTCCTACCAGCCGAAGAAGGACGGTGGGGCGCTGTCTCTGAGGAGAACATCTGGAAAGGGGTGAGAGTTGAAAAAACGTGCGCTCGCGGTCAATGGATCCGTACTGTCTATGCTCTTGTTGACCTGGGGGGTCCCTTGGGCTGGCTCCTTCGAAGAGCCCTTGCGGAAAGGGACGACGGAGTGGGGCATGATGGCCGGCTATGGGTTGTCAAATACCATAGGGCCATCCAAGCCCGGCATCGACTTCGTCACTCTCATGCCGAGGTTCGGTTATGTGTTCGCCGAGATTCAGGCGAATCCCCCGTTGAAGGGGAGCCTGGAGGGAGTCGTCGAGGCGGTTCCAGCGCTCATAGCCTTTGAGGATGCGCAAACGATCTATGGCGGCGGGTTCAACCTGCTCCTCCGCTATGATTTTGCCACAGGAACCCGCGTGGTCCCTTTCCTGGAGGGGGGAGCGGGGATCCTCCTCTCGACACCGCAATCGACAGACCGGCCATCGCAGTTTCGTGCCTCGCAATTCAACTTCACCTTGCAGATCGCTCCAGGCATCCGCTATTTTCTCAACAAGCGGGCCGCATTGAGCCTAGAATACCGCTTCCATCACATTTCGGATGCCAACACCACCGAGCACAATCCAGGGCTGAACTCCGACTTTGTTCTGCTCGGTTTCTCCATCTTCCGGTGAGCTTGCCTAGCGGTTTGACCCGGAGGATCGTGGTCTCTCATGGACCTCTGACGCAATCTGCTTAGCCTGAAACGGGGAGTTTAGACCGTGTGATAGACTGGTCGTTCTGAGGCCTGCGCCCGGCATCCCCTCAGGTTAAGGAGGTGTATCTCAAACGTCGACCTCACTCAAGAGGCACCCCACGCCTGGTGCCAAGCATCCTGAACGTGCATCGGTAAGGCTGCGCCGTGCGCACCACGTGCTGTAGCAGACATGGCCTTCTGTCTCCCCCTTAGAGGCCCCAGAGGTATGACAGTCCGGGCTCGAGGTCGCGAGTACCAGCGCGTGACCCCCGTGGCGGGCAGCATGATGCCGTTGGAATACATGGAGGGCTTGGTAGAGGTTGCATGCATAGGTGTCCGCATGTGCCGGAGAGCAGAACCGTTTGCCCAAAGGATGAGTTGACACCGCGAGCCGGAGGCAACGAAGCTGGCGCGAACGCTGACAGAACCCGGTGGGCATGGCTCTTCTGCCTCCCGGCCTTCCCTTCACCTGCTGCTTCGTGGGGGAAGAGTTCCAGGAGAGCGCCCTCAGCCTCCATCTCAACCCCAACCATCATTGGACCGGCGCAATAGACGGCTACAAGCCTCGTGAGGCCCATGGTCATCCCCTGTCGTTCCCGAATATTGATAACACCTACACACCAACGAGTTCAGAGGAGGCCCCCCCCGCGCCGTACATCCGCGCCAGATGCTACCGATACGCCGTTCCACAGCGAATTTGTCGGAACAAGATCATTGGGCTAACGCCATATCAGTACGTCGTGGGTAGCTCACCTCGCTGACGTTTTGCGTAGTAATCAATGGTGCTAGTCAGTCTAGAGGCTGACCTCCGCGATCGAGAGTGGCACGAAGCCGTCCACCTCGGCGGGCAGACCATGCCACGGCACCAGCCTGTTGAACGCGGCCATCGTGCACGCGAGACGTGCCTGGACATACGCCCAGCCCCGGTGCATGACCTTCTTGAAGGGGCAGATCACGGGGAGCCTCGACCGGCCGGTCTCCATGAGGAGGCGGTCGGTCCACTCCCCGCGCTGACACACGTGG
>Ga0137394_10001993_pt1 | contig 15034 bp, 19 predicted proteins | sample czobulk116metaG_FD_108278 | JGI IMG/M metagenome (GOLD analysis project Ga0137394, IMG submission 108278) | Vadose zone soil microbial communities from Angelo Coast Range Reserve, California, USA - czobulk1.16 metaG | ecosystem: Environmental > Terrestrial > Soil > Vadose zone | place: USA...
GCATGAAATGAGCAAAAATAAGACAGAAAATGCTGTCATAAAATCCTTGATCTTATTACATCTTAGCAAAAAGTTGTTAAGGTGTGAAAAGGTGTGAAAACTCAAATGATGTTTTCCTGATGCAGTAAGCACCAATTAGGAAATTCCCCCCAACTTACCTGTATCTGTAGCATTTAGATGCACCCCTGACTGCCCCTCCAAACCCAAATAAATGACCTAGATCTGTTGTAAATAGTCTCAATCACTCATTTCAGGTATTTTTTAAGCATGCACAGTGTTTTTACAAGCAGGAACATGGTTTTTTATGTTTTGTTTCAATTTTTGGTTGGAAAAACATTTAAAAAAAATCTAATCAACAAGTTTTATTCTACTTCTAAATGCAGTCCTAATGCACTTTATCTTAACTAATTTGGTGCAAATTTGATGGAGGAGTTGCACAAACAAAATTGTGCTTGGTCAGATGCTGGAAATGTCCACCTTGAACTGTAGTACCACACCGTGTTAAGGTACGAACTTGTCAATGGGTCAGGTAATGTTGGGAACCGTGAGTGCTAATTAGGAATGAAAAAAGTGTCACCATTACAAACTGGAGTCTGGTGCCGTTATTTTCAGGCAAGTTTTACCTTTGAAATTCAAGTGCCATGAAACTGGCTCATTCTCTCCATACAGTGTGACGGGGGGAATCGAAGAAAATGGATGTAGGGGATCACTATGATCTCCGATAACCTTGAAAGATACCGGAACTGCGATCGGAGCGACGTAGGTGGCATTAGTACAGTCTGGACCATTGGCCCAGCTACCAAGTGAGGAATCGCTTGACGCCTGCCTGCCGAATGAAACCATGCGCGTATCATAAGCTTTCGAAGCTCCCGTGATTCGTCCCCTCACACACCCTGAGGCTTCGCCGCGGCCCCTCGCAGTATAATTGGATAAATATCGGCCTCCGCCTGAGGCTCCCCTCGACCCCATTTCATGTCATCATCTAAAGCTGCGTTATATATGGATGCCGATGGTGTCCGGTCGATGGACAACTCGTCCGATGGTATCCCTGAAGCCTCAAGTAGCACGGCGAGCTTTTACCAGGCCGACCTCGACAAAGTCCAGAGAAAGCTGACTGGCATCCACGTACACATGTACGTTATTCCCGTCATCTTGTATATCGTCCTTCATGGGTCTCTTCGTAATTAGGTTCGCTGTATGTGTTCCCCCTATCTCAAGCACAGAGAACTCAAATGAGTGATGCACGTCAGATCGCCGGCGTTATCGGTACAGGTCTTTTCTTAGGCTTAGGCCAGCTCCTCGCAACGACAGGGCCGTTGGGTGTACTTCTAGTCTTCTTGCTTGTAGGGAGTGTCGCTTTCGCGTTCGTACCGTCTGGCTTCTCTGATCCGCGCTCTAATCTCAAGGCGACCTACCTTTGCAGCTCGATCGTGTCCGTTACGGAGATGGCCGTGTTCGCCCCAGTATCTGGGTCCTTCTCTCATTATGGTGTGTCGGCCATTGTCCAAGGCAGGTGTCTAGTTGACCGTGACACTGGGAGTTCAGCCGCTCGTTGGGTAGATCCTGCGTTGGGCTTTGCCGTGAGCTTATAGTATCCCTACTATTTATGCCTTGATGAAATTTGACTCGGTTAAATGCTACGTCCAGGTTGGCTGGGTAAGAGGGGTTTGCGTTGCTCCGCTACCTCCAATACTGATTCTGCCCCCCTGACATCGAGAACTACTTCTATGTGCGCTTCCATCTCTCTTCCTCAGGACCGTATGTTCAGGTCATGTTAGACCTGTGCCATCACTCTTCCCGCGGAAATCACTGCTGCAACTGTGTTGATAGGTTTTTGGGACCATAATGTAGGATGACATCTCTTGGCCTACCTCCCAAACTAAGTTGTACTTTTCAGTCCGACCACGTCCCGATTTATGTCGCGGTCTTTATTATTGCCGTTTACATTGTCAACATTTTTGGGCCGAGGTTAGAATTTGTTGTTCTGCACCTATCCTCATGACCTAATTCTAATTCCTTGAATCAGGTTTTTTGGTCACAGTAAATATACAAGTACTCTTTCCCAGCAACTTCTGTGCTGACCACCTCGAGGGTAGCTGAAGTGTTTTTTGCTACCTTGAAACGTAAGCGTCGTAGCTACTATGTTTAGTTTGTTTTGTCAGCTGAAACTTCACAGTTATGCTTGTTGTTGGCTTGGTTTGTGCCTTATACCTACCTATCCTCGCTTTTCTCTGATGTTCCACCCACGCAAGATCATCGGTGGGCTTGTCATAAACTTGGGCGGAGGTCCCGATCATACACGGTTGGTCTTCACTCCACGCTTATAGTTCGCCTAACTGATTGCCAGCAGTCGTGGATTCGAGGTGAGGCAGCCGTTCTGAAATACCTCTCCGACTTTGGCTCAGCATAGCAGTACTGGAGAAATCCAGGTCCTCTTGTCTCTTGTGGGTCTAGCCTAATGATCCATGGGAAAATGGTCACCGATGACTCGTTATACAGCTCTCGAGCCAGGGGCGCTTGGCCGTTTTTTGGGCCTTCTTCTAGGAATAATCTATGCTGCGTTCGCTATGTGCGGAATGGAAATCATGACGCTGTCAGTAATTCAATGTCTGCTCATTTGGCCGTCATGCCTAATCTCGCTATTGAGTAGCGCTGCTGCAGAAACGCGTAATCCACGGAAAAACATGGTTACTGCCATGCGCACTGTATTCTTTCGTATCTTCGTCTGCTATGTGTGTCCCGCGTGCACTTTGCGTTGCATTCATTAAAACTGATGTAGGTGCTCACGGGCTTGATTGTTGGGATGCTCATCCCATCCAACGACCCAGCTCTTTTCAGGTTCGTCATGTCGTCCTTCGAGGCTATACTGCTCTCACTGACGTCCCCGCAGAAAAACAGGTGACGCGGGCCAATCGCCTTTCGTACTTGTCTTTAATCGGGCGGGTGTGAAGAGTTGGTGCATACTCCGTTGCACGATTTTGATCGCTTAAACATTTCATTTATTCAGCTCTACCCCACATTGTGAACGCGGTGGTCTTGACGAGCGCATTCTCATCTGCAAATGGTATGCTGTACTCGGCCTCGAGACTATTGTTCGCACTTGGTGTGCAAGGGCAAGCTCCGAAATTTATCACGACGGTTACTCGTAACGGCGTGCCTTATGTCGCCATCACAATAGCCGTAGGCGAATGATCCTATGTATGTGCGTAAAATATCCAACTCACCCAGTCCTTTCCAGTGCCTATTCTCTTTTCTTGCCTTCCTGAATGCTGAAACCAGTTCGGGTAAGGTGTTCAAGTAAGTGGTTTTGACGCATGTGAATAGCAGAAGTTGACTTCAGTGTAGCTGGTTCGTAAATCTAAGTGAGTCAGCCTTTACGACTCAAGTTGACCGGCGTGAGCTGAACGAAATCTGCAGGCGCTGTCGGTGGCCTCCTCAAGTATGAGCCATGCTGTCGTTTCGCTTTCTGGTGCCTCCCTATTAATGACCTTTGCTTAGCTGGTTGATGATCGGCATCACTTATCTTCGGTTCTGTAGGCATTTCCTTGCTCGTTCTAGTCTGAAAATGACACATTTTTTGCAGATTACGGGATGAAAGCACAGGGTGCTGATCGACATAGGGTATATTACCGTTCCAGATTTCAGCCCTATGCTGGAATGTACGTGGTCTTTTGGTACGTGTACTAGCAGACGTTCTACCTTTATGCATTGAGCACCGGTGACATTTGTCGGCAGGTCGGTTATTTTCATCCTTGTTAGCGGCTTATCGGTATTTTGGAATTTCAACGGCTCTGACTTCGTTGCGTCATGTAAGCACGAGGCCGGTCTCCAGCTGATTGCACAACTCACATCTTATTTCTCCGCGTTCCAAGATATTAATTTGCCGATCTATGCCTCATTGTACATTGGTTGGAAAATCTTCAAGAAGACAAAGATCGTACGCATTATTTAGTTGCCGAGTCAATTTTCATCAGGCGCCCATTTACTCCTTGTAGGTCTCGTTATCACGGCTGGATTTTGTCACCGTGAGTCAAATCTTGTTTATCACCGCCCGCACCGATTTCTGACAAGTGAAATCTATTTGTCAGGGTATTCCGTCTTTGGAAGAGACAGAGGAGACAGGGATACTCGAGCAAGCCAAGGGTGTTCGAAAAATTAGGCAGTACTTGTAAACTGGGTTCAACACTGTCCCAATCCGCTAAGTTGGTTTTATGAACTACCCTTATTTCTAGAATAATGGATTATTCGGGACCACTGTGGCGACGAGCCCCGTAGGTTTTCAGACTCAGAGTAAATCACTTTGGTCCGCCTCTCTACCTGGTAGGAGGACGTCGCGATTACCCCGTGGAACCCCAGCGGATGCATTACATCCCTCCTTTCTCCTGATTTATGTTCTGCCAATGTACGTACCTGCTGACAGGCATGAGACCACTATGAGACCCCAGTGCCTCCAAACACCGTGATAGTATCCGTATCAGGGAATGGGAATAACGTACATTATGACTCACGAGCTATGACATCGCAGAGGCTGTAGGTTTCAAGTAAATTCGCCTTATCCACCGCCTTCTCCGCGTCATCGCACCATGAGACTTCCACTCACTCAATGGCAGAGCATGTGGCTCGAGCCATGCGTCATTTGTATATACCCATCCCGCTGGGGATCACAGAAGGCGTCAACGAAACTGTGGCACAGCTATGGCAGGGAAAAAAACGCTCACTATCATCCGCGCCGACTTCGCTCCATTTGGCTTCAACGTCAGGCCGCCAGTCTTCGGTCTCGACAAACTCCCAGCCAGGCTCGAGCAGGAACGTCAGATTGCTGCTGTTACCGCGTGAGCAGACCGGGCCCACGAGGAAAGGGTCGACCACCGACCTCACATCGCCACTGCCATCGGCCGTGATGCCACTCCAACCATCCCGTCCACGGGTCCACGCGACGCGCTCGCCCGTTTTGAGGTTGGCCTTGTTCCACCCATTCCCATCGCCAGGTGCCCAGCGCTCGTTCTCGAATAGTTCGACTTCACGCAACTCACTCTGCCAGTGACGGTCCTTGAGCCTATCGTCATCGATAAGGCGTGTGAGGCGCGCGCGCCAGCAGGGGAGTGGCAGGGTCGAAAAGACCTGTGCGAGTGTGCGTTGCGTGAGGGGGTGAGAGAGCGCGAATGGGGCGAGGCCGCACACGAGGAACAATGGGCGAAGGGGAATCAACGACAGGAAGGGGAAAGCGAGGAGGGTGCTTAGAAGAGTGGCAGTAAAGATGAGCGGTGTGTAGGGGGTAGCAAAAGTGAAGTGGTGAACGTATGGGAAGACTGCGTCGTGGACATCGGCTCTAGACCACATTTAGCTGCACCGAGCAGAGTTTCGAGACGACGCCACGTACATCAGGCCCATGAGATTTTGGACTCCCTGGATGTTTGCAAGCCATTCTGTGCTGCCTTCGCGAGAATTGGCACGTGGTGGAGGTAGAATCTCCTCCGTGATGGACGGTCTGCCTTCTAAAGTCGTGAGTGGAGGATGGGCTGTATTAATCATTGCAAGAATGATGATGTTAGGAAGTAAGAGGATAAGTCGTGGGTAATAGCCTACGCAGTAATCAGCCTGCAGTTGGCAACGCAGCAAGACAAACCCAGCTCACAGAGAAAGCTATACCCAGTCATCCACATCACGGTGACCTTCCAACCTTTCCTCCAGGTCACTATTTCTTCTATTCGATCTTGCAGCCAGAACATCGGGCCAATCTTGCTGATGAATCTGCGAAAATTGGTTGTGGTGACAGGGACTGAGAGGGGATCTCGAGTGGACAAGAGCCGAGAGACGTTCCGAGGGTTCTCACTCGGCGTATTTGTCGAAATTTGAAGGGAGGAGGCAAGTAATAGACCGGGAAGGTTTCCAAAGACACTGCGAGTTGGAGTGTTGCCTGGGGAAGACGAGGGGGACGCAGGATCATCTGCAGAATGCGACAAAGGCGGGAGTGAGATTTGGCGTTTTGCATCTGGGCGATTTTTCGCTTCGGGTGGCACGACGGTTGCACACGCCGGGATGTGGACGTAGTCAAGGACCGACATTAGAATAGACTTATGATGGACCCGACGGTGTTGTGTACTATCCGTCGGGGTTGAGCGTGGGGACGAGTGTCAGTGCCGAGGCGCGCTCGACTCTTTTACAAGCGCGAACATGTCCTCAGAGTTGGCCTCCTTCGAGTTGTCGTCTCCCCTCACAGAGCTCCTCAATGAGCTCCTCGACCGCCTTGGCCTTCCCTTCGTGCTGGACACTCCGCTGGACCTCACCCCCTCTTTACTTCTCGCCATACTCGAATCTCTCCTCCAATCCCGTCTCCCTGTATCGTCCTCCATCCGCGAGTCACGCAGTGATGCGGCCAAGGTACAGGCCATGAAAATATTTCTCGGCGTACTCGAAGCAGACATCATCAACGAGGATATTGGCCTCAGCGATATCGATCCCCGTCGTCTTGCTGCAGGTGAATGGGAAGAGGTTGTCTTCGTAGCCAAGTTGCTTTGCTGGCTCGGGAAACAGATGGGCTTGCTCTCATCCGAGCACACCTCTTCTACCAGATTTCTAAAAAGACCATCATCAACGGCGGGCGGAAGTGCCGAGAGTACAGGATCCATCATTGGGCTTCCGCGAAAGGCCTCCCCATCAACGCGATCGACTGCAACAGACAGTTTCACCAGTTCCTTATCGTTTGATAGGGGATATCAAGAATCCGACACTACGATACAGTCCATTCCTGGTGAAGTTACGGAGACGCGGCTGCCGGAAGATGAACGTTTGTCATCTCGAATAGAACCGAGAAATCGTCCTCAATGCATCCACGAAATAGAAGACCCATCGTTTCTCGCTCAAGAGGATGACGAGGACCTCCTGCGTGCCGAATACGATTCACTCAGTCGTGATGCGGACGACACGGTCGATGCATACCGCGATTATTCCCAAGATGTGCACGCCGATACAACCTTCTATTCGAAGGACCGTTCCTCAAGTACCGTGCGGTACGATGGCTATATTCAGGAAGTGGACGCTGGCCTAGAATTACGCACCTTCGAGGCTCGCAAAGCGAAAAAGAGGATTCACGCACTTTCGACTCCAGAAGAGGTGAGTAAACCGCGCGGGACCGGTCGTTGCGTCTACCTTATCCATCCAATCAGCCAGGAACATCATCCATGCCACGCTACCCTACCGGAACTCGACCGATTACTGGGCACACTTCTCCCAGCCAGCATGCGCTTGCATTATTGGACGAGCGCGCGAAATTGCTTTCTAAACTTGCCAGTTTGGACCTCGACATAGTCAATACATTTTCCGGCAGGAGCTGAATATTTAGAGTTCGCCCATGGATACAGTAGACTGATTCACAAGACGTGGACACGTGTCTGAAAGCATTTTCTTTCGTCCTTTAGGTTATTGTTATCCTACAAGCCATTGCAAGTTTCATCCATTGTTTCGACACCGGCCCCAAACCAATTTGGGTGCCCTTCACTATCCGGCCTCAAACACTGCATCGCTCATGTCCGGTAATTGTTCAATCATGCCGGCGCGAGCCGCAATCGTTTATTCGCCTTATGGCCTAGGCAGAATGCGGCTCTATCTTGACCCTGGCGCGCTGGATCCCATCATATAAACAAGCAATGGGTCTCGCCAAATACCCACTTGTGTCGGATCCATGTCACGTGGATGAATCTTGATTCGTCCTCTTTTGTATTGGCCTCCGAACTATTGTGTCACCGAAAGTCCCGGCCCGCCATCCGTCTATTCCCAAAGGCCAGGCCGAGGGCACTACTCATTAACAGCTCATCTCATCTCAGGTCCATTTCTTCCCCCTTCCCCCACCTCCCATAGAAAGATGGACCAGACGTCACTCTCGTCGCCGTCCTCACTAATCACCGTCCTGCCACAGGTATGCACGATCTATGCCCGCCTCGGTACCACTGGATCTTGAGTTTACTCCCCTTATCTCAGGCATCCCCACTCTCTTCACCCCAGCAGCTCATACGGCGCCTCCCACGTACACGATCCCGGACGCACTTGAACTCACGCGCATCCCTCGAGAGTATCATCGAAGAGACTTCCACCGATGGTTTCGAATTCGCCCCAACTCCAACTCCTGCTATGTCCAATCCCCCGCCCGACTCCAAGCACGAACAAGAGCACATCCGGGGGGCTGTCACACAGCCCCAGGGTTGGAATGGCAAGAAGGGTATAACCACAAGTCGAGCTATGCGTGATGTGTGCGGGATTTGGTACGTAGGGCTATTCGGTTCTGGCGCCATTCCCACCATCAGCATGGTAACACTGCTATTCGGCACAGCTTTGAGTCGGCCATGAAACCTAACAAATCCCGGTGTTGTGGTCAGCTGTTCTGTTTTCAGCACCTATCAGATGTAAGTCCACGTATCCTTCGTACGGGGATGTAGGACTGAGACACGATGTCAGTGGTTGTCGGTGGCCGGTTCGGACGGGCGCTGTCCTACATGCCGAGTACCTCTATCACTCGAAAAAGATACTATCTTCCTTCACCCTCCGGCGACACCCAAGCTATCTGCTGTCAGTTTCTTACCGGCGCAGCTGACTCCAAGCCGGAGATCCCCTAGCAGTCCATGGTCCCGTCGGCTACTTATCCCACGTCATAGGGCATCGAGGTCAAGTTCGAGCTCGAGTTCAAGTCAAGAACAAGACTCGGACGTAGGGTCGTCCTCGACATCGGAGAGTGAGGATGGCGCCGCGCCAAAGCACGGTCGTGCACTATCCATGCAGCCGAAGTACGACTCTGTGTCGGACATGATGTCTGACCTCGTGCCGCTGCGTGAATTCGGTTCCCTTCTCAGCCTCGTTGGCTGCGCACTCGTTGTTGGCACACTCCTCTCCTGAACGGCTTCTCACGAGGTCCAGTGGCGGTGGCGTTGGCCACCCTAGAACCCTAGATATTTCTGACGTTGTTTCACCGTAGCCTGCCCTATTCCGGCTATTCTCCGTACTCATGCCCCGCGTTCCACCCTTTTTCTCTTCGTTCCCTCTCGGGCATGCTGGCTTTTGGTTCTTTGATTGTTGTATCGTTCAGTCACATAAGAAACGGCCTGTTAGTCTGTACACTAGCAAATATGCCACGCATGCATTTCATACACATTTCCCACAACTTGCCGCCTTCCGGTTATCGGTTGGCAATGGTGCCGGATGCAGTACATATAGTTTACCGAGTTTCATATTGTGAAGCGTTCCTAGACTATTCCGAAGGGCTTCGCACGCGCCTCCCGCGCCTGGCTTAATTTGTAGGACTGTAGGACTGTGGCAGAGCTACAGTAGGGGAGCTTGCGCGCCTCCATCTAGCTGAATGCTGTACCGCGGATGAAACGACGACCACTTTCAGACACGGTCATCAATGGGCACCCGAATGGGCCTTCGCACGTGTGTATTCGCGTCTTACGGTCGGACTATTTTGGTCTGGGCGAAAGCATGTTCCATCCTCTTAAGGTACATATCGGCTATCTATGCTATCCAAATCATTGAAAAGGCTCAAATATATCAGGTGCCGAATAGGCCACTAGCGCCATCTCGTTGCTGATAAGACCACTAGTACCAGTCTCGTTCCCCTTGGCCATTTCAGACGCTGGAGCTGAGAGACGGAGGTGTTTCTTCCTTTTAGACCCCTTAGCGGCCAGCCGCTTATGAACCTTCGTCTTAACGTGGGCCGCCCATTCTGATCCTTCTTCAATCATTACGGGGCGCGATTCGTCCACTGTGCAGACGGGACATTGAGTTTTTCTGCGTTTTGAAAGTACGGCAGTCGGACTAAATGCGATTAGCGCCCACATACTCAGACTTGATCGGCCATCAAGGCGCCTTACTCTGTTTCTTTGATGGGAACGGAGAGCATCCTTTGTGCGACAGGGGAAAGGGTCAGAGGATCAGGCAGCGGAGGATCGCGTCTGAGGAACGCTGTTCAGGGAAAGTGTCGATCGCTCTGTCAAAGAATGAAAACTAAAAGCAGGCGACTGACCTTCCGTCAAACTACTTGCCACGTCTCTCACCTCGGTCGTCCATTTTTGAGGTTCTGTACCATATGCATGGGCCACGTAGTCAATTTCTCCTGTTTCGAAACTGAACAAGAATGAAATGCGGACCTGTCGCGTCAAGGAGATACATCTCGGCACTCTCGGTCGTTTCCTTGGATTTCGATTCCCGTATGGCTGGAAGGAGCTTGTTGCGAATCCAAGAGACTTGTCGTTTGGCATAGTGGTGATTAGCAGTCTTCAGATTTTGTGCAGCAGCTTTATATTTCGTCTCAGACGGTGATGGGTCAGCGAGGTATTGATGAAATTCTCTGAAGCCTGTCTCGATTCAATTGAATGGTCAGGTGTGCCCCCACTAGGGTCCATCGAACTTACCAATAGATTGGAATACCCCATGAGTGAAATTCACCTGCGACACCTCGGTGTCCGAAGTGCCCATATTGCGTGATAATGCCAGGCCTGTCAGTTCACGAACTTCGTCAAGAAGATTGTTCTGGGTCCATAAGCCCTAGGGAACTCGACAGGAACGAGCACTCACCTGAAGCATCTCATCCGCGCGAATGCTCAATCGATGCTTGAGCTCTGCCGGATCTGTGTACAGCCACAGGAACAAAGTGTCATACCTAGACTCTCACATAAGAGGGCACAAAGACGCCAGCCCCGCGAGACTCACCTGGGGCTGAGGGTGACAGTGGACTGCTCTTGAAAGATCTCGCTCACCTTCCTACCACTTTGTTTCATGATCTCCAGGTTCCGCAGGACTTTTCTTGTATCCCTCCAATGCCATCTAGCCGCGACGATCGGGTCTAGAGCTTGCAGGAGGTTGTACAATGCCAGGGCCCCGTCAGGGTCCTCGGCCGCTGATAGTGGAGCTTCAGGGAGCGCATCGAACGACTCGCGCAGATCGGCTTTGAGCTGAGATAGCGCAGCTGAGAGTTCGTCAGAAGGGGGCGCATGTTCAGTTGACGGCCCCGAGTTTTGGCAAGACGATTGCGCTGGTCCAGCAGCAAGCCGACCGGGAAATATGAGATGTTGAATCCAGTAGGCGGTCCCGCCGACGACGATTGGAACCTTTTTCGAATCGTGTGCATCACTTATCTAGTCCGCAGTCTATTAGACTGGGGCAATCACCCAGTTAGACCATGAGGGATGAGCTTACTGCCCGAGTAGCATCGTTGATCCATTGACCGACCACATACTGTTCCGAGGGTTCCTTGAAATCCATGAGAACGTGGTCAACTCCGGCTCTCTCTCCTGGAGGAATTTTATTTGTGATGGTGTTGAAACCCTTATATGCTTGCATGGCGTCTGCGTTGACCACAACACCGCCCTTCCAACCATGGTGGTCGAATCTCTCGGCCAGCTTAAGGGCAAGTTCCACCGCGAGCTTCGACTTGCCAACACCAGTGGTCCCACAGATCGCTATGACAGGACGTAAGGCCATGTGGACGACATGAAGAGGCCAGCTCATTGATGTCAAGGCCATTTAAAAATAGGTAGGGATATGGACCCCTAACCCTAATGTCAAACAGCAAATGTGTGGTCCTGTCGTGTTACTCCAAGCACTGGAAATGTTTTAGTCTTACACGCGATCTGGAGAGACGCTGCGACTACGAGAACGAAACCGACCATCCGGCCCCACAGGAGAAGCTGACCTGGAAATTGACGGGCTCCGCGACCCTTGGCGGGACTCGTCCTCACCAATTGCCTGGCCAGGGCTCCTGCTGCCAGTGCCAGCTCGCGAACTACGGCTGCTACCCCGGCTGTTGCTTCGGCTGCGGTCACTCCTCGTGCCTTCTTCTTTTCCTTCCATAGCATCAAGGAGTAGGCTTTGCCGTGGTGCGAGTTCTCCATTCTCCTCGAATACTGCGCGTTTTGTTAAACGTGGAAGGATGATATCGCACACACGCTCATCATTTAATAGTTGATCGACAAATTCGTCGATATACGTCAGGAAGTAGCCCGCTATATACAATTGAATGATTCGCGGCATTCGTATGAGGCATGTGTACTTACTCTGGTGCCGATAACGTAGCTTTCTGTAATCTTTTAAGAGTGGCTCCAGGATTTCGTACACGTCCACCGCTCGGAAGGTCATGCGTATGTATATTGCTGCCAAAGCCCGTAAATACCTACCAGAAATGTTAGACCGTGAGTGCACGAACACGTGTAAACGCGCTCACTTGAACTCGTCAGCTTGAAGGTATTCGATGAGGATCTCCTTCTCTGGTTGAATTTGTAGCAGCTTTAGCAGCAGGCACATGAATTCAGTCGGCTTTTGGTTCCCATAAACACCACCAAAAGACCGGAGTTTGATCGCAAGGTCGATCAAGGTCTCCGCTGCTCGGGTTGATGAGTTCGGGTCGCGAAGGGATGGTATAGCTCACCCGTTAACGCAAAACAATGTTCCTTCCAGAAGGCCGATTCGTATATACGATTTCGGATTACAGTCTCGACTAAGAACTATATGCATTTTGAGCACCTCGCGTTTCGATAGAGAACAGAGCTACCTGAGGGTTTTGACCATGGATTGCCTGCGCGCCGCGAACTGTGGTATTAGCCATGCGAGCGGGTGATAGGGTGGCTCGGAGCGCAAGACGCGTCGCGCGTCAGACGCCTGTCGACACCACCGAAAGCTATCCGTGCTTAGACAGTTCTCCAACTTGAGCGCGCTTCAACTGTCGCTGTCATATCTCTCTGATGGAAATGTGGTGCCTTTGCCCTTCGTCCTCGTGGTCACCATCAAACCGTCCATAACCTATCCCCTCTTTCTTTTTATACTTTCTACCTCTCTTCTCTTGCACCGGATGGTTTCGATTTATAATGGTCCTCTTCGCCATTCTCTACGTTACTCTGTTGGCGCTTTTGTCTGACCTGAACTTCGCGTTTCCGAGTCTCGTCGATTCGCCACAGAGGACAGTCTCAGAAACGATCCAGAAGAAACACAGCTTTGATTTGCCGATCCAAAGGAGAAGGACAGGAGGATTATGGAACCGTGGCGTGTACTCTGGAAGTGTAGGACTAGGAGATTATCTTGACCTGTGCGTAGTAGTTCCCCTCTATCATCGCACAAGCGTCCTAATGCTTGTTCTAGGATTTATACCGTCTCTATAACCATCGGAAAAACGGTGACTGCCGTAGATCTCGGTGGGTTATCTCTGTAGGGGTTGCATCCAGAGCAAGCATTTGACCTATCACGATGCTTGTAGACACAGGTTCCAGCGATTTATGGGTAGTCTCAGATGCATGCAAGACGAAAGTGTGCAATAACGCGAACATGCCACGATACCCTTCAGCGAGTATCAAGCCAGCAGGCGGTCCTGTCAACCTGCGGTATGGTGATTCGTTGACAGGCACACATGCAAGCGGCCCTGTCGCTCAAGATGTGGCAGCCATTGCCGGACTCTCCATGTCTCACCAGGTGTTTGTGGCTGTCTCGGACACGAATATGACTGGAGTCATGTATGGGGCTAACGGGATTTTGGGACTGGGGTTTCCGGGCGGGGGGTGCGTTATGAACGATGTATTTTGTCGCCCAGGCATTCACGTACAACTCCAGCCAAGTGCAAGCTGCCGCCATCAACGCAAAGGTGTTTACATTTATCAACCAACTCCAGGATAAGGACCTTCAGCTGATATATATGCGCTTAGCTCAATAGTACGCCAACTGCTGATGATTTCGTTCTTAGTATTGCCGAAGACGGGCCTCTTCTATCGCGTTTCGCCATGTCTGGTTCTCTGGAGCAACCCATGTTCGCCGTACGTTAGCCATTTTGAGGTCCATCCAGGTCTTCGACTGCCAAAACAGGTGATGCTGCAACGCAATGTGATCGATGTCAGCGGATCTCATGGCGCGTTGACCATTGGGAAGTTACCTGACGGCATTGACAACTCATCGCTCACATGGGTGCCGGTGCGCCTCTACGAACCGGGCGATGGAGGCCTGAGCCCACCAACATTTGCTCAAGATGAGGTTGGTTTTCCATCCCTTTGATGGCCGTGGACCCTGTTAATTATCACTCTCAGGTCTATCCTCTGTAAGTCTGAGCCAGCGGTGCTCAGTTCACCATCCCACTGAGTTGTTTATATACTTGGCTTCAGACGCTGGGAAGTTCCCATTGAGGGAGTTATCCTCGATGGTCAGCAGTTACCAGCTTCTGCGCAGTCAGGATCTGGTTCGGTTGTTTCTGCTCTTGTGGACACTGTAATTACCTTTCTGCGCGTGTTTTGATCACATCCCAGCGTTGACTTTCCATCGCAGGGCAACAGTATGATTCGAGGACCCGAGGATGTTGTTGACGTCGTACTGAAACAGGTTTCACCTGCGTTCGCTGATAATTCCAACGCGGCGCCGACCTTTCCTTGCTCAGTGCCGCACGACCTCGCTTTTCAGATCGGAGGCAGGACATTTCCTGTTGACCCCCGTGACTTCATGTCACAAAACACGCCAGGCGATGCGACTACATGCATTGCCAGCAACATTGTGGCAACAGATCCACCAAGCCCAGGAGCGCTATTTAGCTGGAGCTTAGGGGACCCATTCTTTAAATCGTAAGTTGCAAGATGAGGACTGAGCCTCTGAATGCTCTAACCGCGCCATATTGATCTTCGCATATAAATAGCAATCTGGTCGTTTTCTATTACGGAGACTTGATCCATCCTTCGGCCGACCCACCGCGGATAGGCTTCTTATCGATGGTACCAAATAATGCGAGTAGTTTCGTGCTGGGCGCTGTTGCGAAGGCTCAAGCAAACGGCGGCAAATTCGAAAGTACGCCAATCCTACTAGGGTTCGTGACCTACACTCACCTATCGCACAGGCACTTCCCAGGCTGCCCCGACGAGTGTGGCAACCAATGTCTTACTGCAACCTGCCAGTGTCCCCACAATTACAGCTAAGTCCTCTTCACCCACGAAACCAGACAAATCAAGTGAGTCGCCGACGTTCAGGCGATCGACCAACGTAGGAGTTGCTCTTTTCACGATTCTTATTCCCATACTATTCGGAA
>Ga0137394_10001994_pt1 | contig 15034 bp, 8 predicted proteins | sample czobulk116metaG_FD_108278 | JGI IMG/M metagenome (GOLD analysis project Ga0137394, IMG submission 108278) | Vadose zone soil microbial communities from Angelo Coast Range Reserve, California, USA - czobulk1.16 metaG | ecosystem: Environmental > Terrestrial > Soil > Vadose zone | place: USA...
AACGATGGGTTCGAGGATCTCTTCGTGAGCTACTTCGGCACAAATGTTCTCTATCACAACAACGGAGATGGCACTTTCACTGATGTCAGCGAGAAAGCCGGTGTTGCCGGCAACGGCAAGCGCTGGAACACAGGTTGTGCCTTCGTGGACTACGATCGCGACGGCAATCTCGACCTGTTCGTCGCCAACTACATCGACTTAGACCTTAGCACCGCTCCCCTACCCGAATCAGGCCCGTGTCTTTATAAAGGGGTGATGGTGGCGTGCGGCCCTCCCGGGCTCAACGGCGGCAAGAACATTCTCTTTCACAACAACGGAGACGGCACTTTCACCGACGTTTCCACCGCCTCCGGAATCTTGAAGGCGAATGGCACCTACGGCCTGGGTGTGCTCACCGCCGACTTCGACAACGATGGCTGGCCTGACATCTACGTGGCTAACGACTCCAGCGCCAGTGCTCTCTATCAAAACCAGAAGAACAGCAAGTTCGTCGACATCGCTCTTGAAGCCGGTTGCGCTCTCAGTCCAGACGGCAAACCGCAAGCCGGAATGGGTGTCTCTGCCGCTGACTACGACCTGGACGGTAACCTCGATATTGTGAAGACGAATTTCGCAGGTGACACACCCTCTCTCTACCATAATCAGGGCGGCGCGAACTTCGAGGATACGACCTTCACGGCCGGTGTGGGCCAGCACACGCAGTACCTCGGCTGGGGATGTGGCTTTTTTGACATGGACAACGACGGTTGGCCCGACATCTTGATCTGCAACGGACATGTTTATCCCGAAGTCGAGCAACTGAAGACCGATGCCGGCTATGCTCAGCGCAAGTTGCTGTACCGAAACCTACGAGATGGCCGTTTCGAAGATGTCTCAATGCTAGCCGGCGCCGGCATCTCCGAGCCGGTCGCAGCACGCGGAGCCGCCTTTGGCGATTTTGACAACGATGGCGACCTCGATGTTGTGGTGAACGCAGTAAACGACTTCCCGCAGCTGTTGCGCTGCGATTCGCACACTGGCAACAATTGGATCAAAGTACGCACGATCGGCAGAAAGTCCAACCGCAGCGGAATCGGCGCACGCTTGAAATGCGTGACGAAAATCACCGGTGAGAGTAACCCGCACCAGCAGATCGACGAAGTCCGCAGCGGCGGGAGCTACTTTTCACAAAGCGACTTGCGAATTCACTTCGGCCTCGGAAAGGCCGAAAGGGTTGAACTACTTGAGGTGCGCTGGCCGAGCGGACAGATCGATACGCTAAAGGACATCAAGCCCAATCAGTTAATTGTTGTTGAGGAAGGCAAGGGGATCGTTCGCTCCACGAAGTTCGCGTCCTCCCCGGCCAACAGGTAGCCGTGAAAATAGTCGCCGCCGGAAGAGTAAGGATATTCAGAAGATTAGCTTCAGACCCAACTGGACCGCGCGACTCCCGCCCGAACCGACGACGGGGTTGGCTGCGGCGACATCAGGCGTAGCACAACCACAGCCGAATGCACCGGTCGAAGGATCGTTTTGACCGAATCCATTCTGGCCGCCGTACGGATTGGCCAAGTTGGGATGATTCAAAATATTGAAGAACTCAGCGCGGAACTGCGCGCGGAGCTTTTCTCCAAAATGCCAGTTCTTGGCAATGGAGAGGTCGAAGTTCTTGAAACTGGAATCCTGAAGCGTATTGCGACCCATGTTCCCGAATTGTCCCAAGGGAGGAGGGATCATGATGGAGCTGCCCTTGGCGTAGCAGCCAAAGAACGCGAGCGCTTCCGTGGCTGCCCCCGGCGAGCCTCCATCCAGGGCGAGCGCCTTCGCATTGCATGCGGAGTTGTCTGTGGGGTTGCCAGGGCTGTTGTTTCCCCCGAAGAACGGAATCGAGGTCGGCCCCGACTTGAAATCTGAAGTCTTTCCGTAGAAACTCCAGCGGATCGGGGCGGTTGCTGGCGGGCTGACGGGCAAGGGCCCCGTACCACTGGCGTCAGTGCCCAAATCGATCGGGCCCCAGTATTGCGGAGTCTGTAGGGTCACGATGGAGTTCAGTTCCCAGCCCTCTAACATCTGTGCATAGCCTTTCTTGCCCGGAATGGCGTAGGTAAGGGAAAGGGTCAGGCGATGCCGCACGTCGAAGTCGCTGTTCGCATATTCCCGTCCGACATTGGAGGAATCTTGCGGCAGACCGGCTCCGTAACCGAAATCCCAGTTTGCGCCAACCGCATCCAGGGAGTGCGAATAGGTGTAACCGGCTACCATGCTTAGGCCGTGGAAATCTCGAGAGTTAAGAGTTACCTGCAAGCCGTTGTAGTTAGACCTGTATATGTTGCCCATCTGAAAAACGTTGCTCAGATAGGGGAACTTTGCGTTGAAGGGGCGTGGCCCCTGTTCGTCGGCGGTTTGGCAGGCCGGGTTATTTTGGGTGTCGTAAGAACCGTTCACCAGGGCCTGTGTACAGGCAACAACGTTGGCCGCTGGCCACCCCGAACCTACCGGCGGCTGATTGATGTCACGAATACCCGTCAGATTCTTGCCGTGGTTCCCGACGTAGGCAAGTTCGAGAGAGAGCTTCGGCGTAAATGCATGCTGGACGTTCAAGGTCCAGTTCCAGACGTAGGGAGTGGTCAGATTGTGATCCACACCCATGATGCCGCACGGACTATCGAAACAATTGATCAGCTGGCTGAGATCGCCGTAGATTGGCCCGTTGTCCCAGGGAAATGAGGGGAAGGTCGTCAGATTGCCGGTGGTGATGGTACCTCCTGCGGTGTTTCCCGAGCCGTCGATGATGGCGCCCGTGGGCACGCTGGGAAGACCGAAGCTGTTATTGAAGGCCAGGAATGCCTGCCAGTTCACCGTCTCATGCACGATGCCGCCGCCGCCCCGAATAACGGTGGTTCCGGTCCCCGCGGGGTCCCAGGCGAATCCCAAACGTGGAGCGAAATTCTTGTGGTCGGCATTGTAGGGAGCGCTGATCTGTTTCCCTACCTGCACCATTCCGAGGTTGGGATCAAAGTTCCCGAGAAGGTTATGGGCTTCCTTGACCACTGAGTTGAACTCATACCGCACTCCAAGGTTGATGGTCAGATTCCTGGCGACACGCCAGTCGTCCTGTAGGAAGCCCGCGTAGCCCCAGTTGTGTAGTTGTCGTCTGGGATCGCCCGTGAGAACGGATACCTTGAAGGGTGCGCCAGACAAGAAATCCTCCAGCTGTGAGGTGTTCAAGAACGTGGCTCCGGTGGGATCGCTAGGGTCAGGTGTATTCCCACCCAGGAAGGTTATGCTGCCCCGTGCATTTCCAAAAGCGCCCCCGGTTACCCCGTTGCGGTGGATTTCGCCGCCGAATTTGAGTGCATGTTTGCCCGCGATATAGGAAACGTGGTCAATGAACTGAGTGATGGTGTCGGGCCCCTGAAACTTCGGCCATTTGAACCCGCCCAAGCCCGGGAAAAAATATCCGGCGAAGCCAATGCGAGGCAAGCCACCAGTGAAGGGACCAGACACGCCCGTGTTGAGACCGTAACTCGAAGCCGGTACGGCAAGATCCCCCGGGAGCGTGGGCTGGTAGAGGCGGTTGTAGCCGAAGCGCGCCTCGTTTGCCCAGCGGGCAGTAGGGGTCCATACCCAGCTTCCTCCGACCACCTGAGCACGCGTATGAATCTTGGATCGCCATGCCGACTGCAACTCGGGGAAGTCCTCGACCGTGCCCGAGTTGTTGCCGAAGAAATACATGCCGCTCACGGTGTTGCGATCATTGAAGTGGTAGTCGACCTTACCCACCACGTTATCCACACCGACTTGGTTAGGAAATCCATTGACGATGTCGATCGTTGGAGCGTTGTTGGTGGGAAACCCCTTGCCGTTACAGTTGACTGTGGAACCCGAAATCGCGCAGCCCGCAACCTGCAGGCTGGCTGGGCTTACCGTGATTCCTCCTGCTTGTAGATCAGCAATCACGTCCGGAATGCTGTTGGCACAATCGCCGGTGGTGAGGAAGATGCAGTTCCCGGCAGCGGGCATTGAGACCATGGATGGGCTGGTCACGCCGCCGAACGAGTTTCCCACGTCGTAGCGTTGGCCTTCGTAGGCAGCGAAAAAGAAAGCCTTGTCTTTTATGATCGCGCCACCCAGACTGCCCCCGAACTGCTCAAGAGTGCGGTCGGTTTTCGGGTTCGGCACGGTGTTGAAGTAGTTGCGCGCGTCCATTCGTCCATCACGCCCGAACGCAAAAGCGGTGCCGTGCAGTGCGTTGGTTCCCGATTTTAAGGCGACGTTTACAACTGCGCCCGGCTTCCAGCCATACTCCGCCGAGGGGTTTTCCTGGATGTTGAATTCTTGAATCGAATCGATGGGAAGGATGGTGGCGGAATCCCCGGCGATGCCCGCTCCATTGATGATGCCCTGGCCGGAGTAAGGCTCGCTGTTAAGTAGGCCCTCAATGATATAGGCGTTGTCTTCGGCGCGCAGGCCATTGGTGCTGGTGGTGGAGAATCCGCCGCCGGGATAGCGCGTGACCCCGGGCCGCAGTTGCAGCAGGTTTTCGTAGTTGCGACCGCTAAGCGGCAAGTCGTTGATCTCTCGGTTGCTCAACGTTCCGCCCAGCGCTGACGAAGTCGTATCCAGAAGCGGGACTTCTTCAGAAACCACGACCGTTTCCTTCACTTCTCCGGGCTGGAGACTGAAGTCAACTGCGACGTCCTTGGCGACCTCCAGCAGAATGTTAATCCGTTCGACCGTCCGGAATCCTTTTGCCTCGGCGTGAACCTTGTACGTGCCGGGAACCAAATCCGGAGCGACATAGGCGCCGGACTCGTCCGTGGTCAACGCTCGGGAGATACCACGCTGAACGTCGGTGATGACCACGTGGGCACCGTTCAGAGCCGCCCCCGTCGAATCGGAAACCGTTCCCAGGATGCGACCGGTATTGGTTTGAGCAATAAGCGGCGAACATACCAGGAGCGAAATCGCCGCGAAAACAGCAGGCCGAACGACGTCAGTCAGAAGACGCATGTGGTCTCCTCCCAGGCAGGGCGTTTTCGGGAACCGGTGTGATTGGGGTGCGGCGACAACTTAGGCTGAACCGCGGATGGTTGTCAAGCCGCATTCTGGTCTGGCAGCTATACCACCATATGCAACGGGGGTCAACTGGCTTCTCGACCACCAGAGTGCAGCCCGTGGTCCCTACCGTATCCAGGGGGGCGTTCGACGGTCGCGGGCGAAGTCCGGGCGCAACTTTGGCGGGGGGGCCCCACGATCATGTTGTCGATTTAGGGAAGGTCTTACCGCTTCTTCTGGTTGTTCGGGCCGGCGGTCAGCAAAGGGATTCTCTTTGCATCTTGGGGCTGTGGCAGCCCGGTGAGGAAAGCGAAGATATCCGCCAGTTCTGCATCGGTTACCACTTTGCTCGTATACGGTGGCATCTCGCCAGCAGGTTGACGAATATAGCTAACAAAGCCGGAGAATCCCGTCGGGTTCGGTCCGATGCGCGGGCCGGTCAGAATCGAGCCTTGCCCCTGACCCCCATGGCATTGGTAACAGCCGTAGCTGTCGTACAGACGTTTGCCCTTTTGGGCATTGCCGCGGACGATGGGCTCGGACTTAGCACCGTAGTCAGTGTCTTGGGCAATCGAATAGGCGCCGACCAGCAGAAGTGTCAGCACGATGATGTGAACTTTCGGCTGATCTCGTTCGGTGCGTTCTGATTTGCAAAACATTCGAACGTCCTCCAATTCCTTTTATCGTGGCTGTGTAAGAGCATCGACCAACGCCGGCTCTCCGCGTTCGACCGCTGCGATCGCGCGCGCAATCGCTGGTCCCAGTTCCTTGGGGTCGCTGATTGGCCCTTCGGCATGCAGGCCCATGCCCTGTGCCAGTTTGGCAAAGTCGATGTTGGGATGATCGAGAGTGGTGCCCAGATGCGCCCGGTCCACACCTCGATTATGGCGATTCCCCATGCGCTGCAAATGCATGACCTCCTGATGGTACGCTCGGTTGTTGTGCATGACGTTCAAGAGAGGGATACCGTGATGCGCGGCCGTCCACAGAACACTCGGCGCATACATCAAGTCTCCGTCGCACTGGATGTTGACCGAGAGTCTCCCGTGTTTTTGGTTGGCGAGCGCGGCGCCAACGGCTGCCGGTGCTCCGTAACCAACCCCATAGCCACCGGGACCACCGATGAACTGGTAGTGCTTGTCGAACGACCATAGCCGCAACGGCCAGTTGCTCATTCCGGGGGCAACGGGTGAAACCAGCGACCAGTCTTTGTCCTTGATCTGGTCCCAAAGCTCCGCCGACAAACGCGCGGTGCTGATTGGGCTAGCATCCCAGGCATAGGTTGCTTCGGTGTGGGCTCCATCCAGGAGATCTTCGTGCGCTTGTGCGAGGATCTTTCCTCTTTCCTCGAGCGTCCGCTTTCGGTCGGCGGTCAGCGCACGCTTGACCGCGTCGATCAACGACGGCAAGGTCGCCTCCGCGTCGGCCGCGATGGCCAGATCAACTTCAGGGTAGCGCTGGAAGTCCTGGTAGTTGCCCTTGATGTAGAGATCATTGGCCGTGATGCTGATCAGCTTCGTGTTCCGATCGAGCAAGGATTGCGAACTACGCTGCAACTGGTCGCGATAGGAGTGAACTGTGCCCCAAAAATCGCTGAGTTCCAGCCCGAGAATCACATCCGCAGTGGATATGACGATCCGCCCGTGTCCGGAGTGGTTCAGGGGATGGCGGGTGGGAAAGTTCAGACGCCCGGCCTGGTCGACCACCGGTGCCTGCAGAACTTCCGCCAGTTCGATCAAGAGCGCCAGTCCGACGGGGGTGCGCGCGGCGCGGTCTGCGACAATCACCGGACTCTCGGCGGCAACCAGCAGTCGTGCGGCCTCGGCAACCGACCCTGAATCTCCTTGAGGAGGAGACGCGAGCGTCAGCTTCGGGATCCGTAAGGTTGCGTTCGCCGGTACAGGACGCTCCTGCAGGTCACCGTCGGCCACGAGCAAGATCGGCATGGTGGGCGGCGTCATCGCAATCTTGTAGGCGCGAACGGCGGACTCCGCAAAGTGAGTGAGCGAGATCGGGAGGTCGTCCCACTTGATGAAATCCCGAACCATCGCGGCCGCATCCTGCACGCTGTGATCCCATTCCACACCCGGCCGCCGCATGGTCGCATCAAGCGTATTTCCGAGAACGATGTAGACCGGCACGCGATCACAGTACGCGTTGAAAATGGCCATCGCCGCATGCTGTAGGCCCACGGTGCTGTGGGCGAACACAGCCATCGGCTTGCCTTCGACTTTGGCATACCCATGGGCAATGCCCACTGACGATTCTTCATGGCAGCAGGTGATGAATTCCGGCGATCGATTTCCACCGTAGTTGATCACGGACTCATGCAAGCCACGGAAACTCGATCCCGGATTGGCAGCGACGTATTCGATGCCCAGGGACTTGAGGACATCAACCATGAAGTCCGATCCGGGACGTTCGGTTGTCAGGACTTCAACATCGGAAGGATCTTCGACCTCGGCAGCCCGGGGCATCAAGGGCGCGACACCACGCGGAGGCACAACTGGGACAGCCCCTGATGCCTTGCCTGCCACCAGCGACGCAGCGCCACCCGCCACCGCTGTCTTTAGAAAGCCTCGCCGATTGAGTGAAGGTCGTTTGGATCTCGCCATGATTTCCGCGGTTCCGGCTGGTCAGCTTTCGCGCTTTCGGACCCAACCGTACGCCAAATTGCTGCGGTCTGCGCCTGAGTCGAGGTAAGCCACTCTCCGCTCCGACATGGAATCATTCCGCCACGCGGCTTTCTCGGTGACGTCAAGGTTGAACAGACGGGCGCTGTTCAAACCGAAGATGGCCCGTTTGGTTGCGCCCTCTGCGGGACCCAAGGGCGCGTGCCCGTACTGTTTCTGGATGTCCACTGGAATCTCCAGCCTGCGCAGTGCTTCAATCTGCCATTGCGGCGAGCCGAACCACAGGGAGTCCGTACCCCAAAGAACGTGGTCCGAACCCAAGCCTTTTACCAACATCCCCATCATCGCCGCGGCCAGGCGGGGATAGCTGATGCAGCAGTTGGCAAAAGTGGCTCCCACGTCCGCATACACGTTGGTGACACCGTATTTCTGCGGGATGTCGACCAGGTCCGAGACCCAATCAATTTTGCCGGTCTTCTCGAACTGGGCAGCGCCGATGTCGGACGCGCCCTGCAGCGGCGGGCCGCCGGCGTAACGATAACCGGCGTGGTAGACGAAGAAATTCAATTGCGGCCAGTCCTTCGCGGCCTTTCCGACGTCATCCACCTTGGCGTACTGCTTCAAATCGGGGAATTCAGCTTCCATGGCAGGTGGGTAGAGACCCTTGTGAACCGCGACATTCCGGATTCCCGATTTCACGAACTTTTCGTAAGCCGGATAGACCAACTTTTCATCGTCCAGGCGCCAGGGATATTTGCTGATGGCGGGATTGGTGTTGTCTCCGATGGTGTAGCCCTTCCAACCCTCAGGCTTCAGTTCGATCGCCCGATCGATGTCCTCGAGCCACCCCTTCTGACCGGGCGCAAAGACGGCATGGGTAAGCAGGCGCCTCGAGCCTGCGAACGTGTTGAGCTTTTGGCGGGCATCAGCTTTCATCTCATTGGTGAGAAACCAGTCCATCGGAATGTCGGACGGAGCACCGCTCAAGAGTGCAATTTTGGTATCGCTATCCAGGAACATTTCCTTCACGTAGTTGCCGAACTTCAAGTTCTCCAGCGTCTGCGGCTCTTTGGCGAGGTCGGGATTAAAACCGGCTCGCCCGGTCCACTCTCGGAGTTTGACGAATATCGTCAGGCGGGTGTCATCGCGGAGAAAGTGAGTATGGATGTCACAAACAAACTCACCGGCGTATTTCTTCGCACGCTCGGCGGCTAACTCCGGCGTAGCTGCTTCAGCCGGATTGATTTCGAATACTCGTCCGTACACTTTGTTCATGGCCAGGAATGCAGCCGCCATGCCCGCTGCGGTCTTGAGGAACTGGCGGCGCTCCATGCCCAGTTTTTTCCCTACCGAGTCCGCATGCTCCTTGATCAGAACTTCGACTTGTTTTTGCTCTTTGCTCTGCTGCAACGGAAAGAATTCCCCGTTCGATATGGGCTGCGTGGGCACAGGCGACTCGAAGCCGTGCGTCTCCGCCGGGTCAAGCTTTCGCAATTCGTCGTCCGATAGAAACTCGCTCAATTGCTACCCCCTCGCTTCTGGTCCACTGACAACGAACGGAACGTGTTTGAGGACCAGCGCATCGTTGCTCTGGCTTCGCGTCTAATCCTGCACTGTGTACAACAGGACTTCTGCGCCGTGATCCGCGCGGGCTGGAACGGCCACGTAGAAGACATCAAAACCCTTTCGTCCGTTTCCAAAGTATCCGCCGGTGCGGGCACCCAACGCGGATGGGACTTTCGCCAGCAACTAATAGTGGTCCGCGCCATTGCGCTGGAACACGCTGATGTAACCCTCACCCCCTGGAACATAAATGCGCTGGTGGCCGGCATCGAAGAAAACATCATCGGCGTTCTGTGCGCACGGCAGCGCGGCGATCATGCGGCCTGAGTCGGTTGCAAACACCGCCAAGCGCGCCGGCGCGTGAGTGACGACAAAAAGCCTGCGATTCGCCTCGTCCAGTGCCATGGGGAAGTTGCTCTCCAGGGTCAGCGACCAGCGAGATACCTTTCCGGTGTCGCGATGGATGACAGCAACCTGCTTCAGATCTGGCAGATTCAGGTAGATGTTGGGTCCTGATTTTTCCAGTTGGAAGGATTCCGGGTGCGCTCTCAATTTAAATTCTTCGGGAAGTCGCTGATTGGTGGTTGCATCGACAACCGCGATCGCCCCCGCCTCGTCGTCACCGTATCCGACGTAAACGCGTTTGCTCGCCGCGTCATACCGCAGATTATCGACGTCATCGCCGCAGTCGAGCGCGGTGATGAGGTCGAGAGCCGTCCCGTCGTAGATGTACAGCTTGCCTTCGTCGCTACCCACGAAGAGCTGGTTCGCTTCGGGAGAGTAAGTCACTCCCTGGGGTTTCGGAATTCCACTGATGCTGTGAGCCCGTATTCCGGCGGCCAGATCCAGAACTTCTTCCGAGTTGCTCCCCAGAGCAGAAACAAATAACCGACCCTTGAAATCCGATCCCAGATGGTCGATGCGTCCCAGTACATTGGGCAGAGGGATCGCCCCAGTCAACACGAGCGCCTTAGCGTCGACCCGAGGCGACGCGCGTTGAGGCGACGCCGGGGGGGCGAATGCCAGAAACACCGCCAGTGCCAGGCGGCTTCGTTTCGTCGTCGAACGAGTTTGAATCAATGTCGTTGGGGTGCGCGACAAACAGGTTAGAGAGTATTCACGAACCGCCCCCTTGATGGCGCGATGACGGTGTGCTCGGTCGGACTTAGGAGGTTGCATCGATCGGGCCGTGGTGGTTCTCTACTCGAAAAGTAGTGGGCGATATTCGCACACTTGTATCGATTCACGCAATGCTCTGCTTGACAGCCGCAACGACCGGAAGCTATCTTGGCCGCACAAATCAGCGGAATCACAGGTTGAGCGGCGATGGGCGCCGTCACGGGAACCCGGGATGTCCAAGCTTCGGCTGTCTCTCGCGTGCTGGAACTACGACCGTACCCGCGCCCTGCTGGAAGGCCGCATCCCCGTAGACGGAATCGATCTCACCTACCTGAACCTGCCCGTAGAAGAAACGTTCTTTCGGATGCTGCGGCACCATGAGTTCGACGTCGCGGAGATGTCCCTGTCTTCGTACGTGCTCTCGCTGTTCTCAGAAAGTCCACCATTCATCGCGATTCCGATATTCCCGTCAAGATTCTTCCGTCACTCCTGCATTTATATCAACCGGAACAGCGGGATTCGTGATCCGAAAGATCTGATCGGGAAACGGGTTGGAACTCCCGAATTTCAAATGACGGCTGGAGTGTGGATCCGAGGCATCCTCAGCGACGAGTACGGAGTTCCAGTCACAAGCGTCGCGTACTTCAACGGCGGCGAGGAACAGCCCGGGCGCCCAGAAAAGCTGAAGCTCGAACTCCCCCCAGCAATTCGTTTGCAACCAATTCCTGAAACGAAGACTCTCTCTGCGATGCTGGATGCGGGGGAGATCGATGCTTTATACACGGCGCGGATGCCTTCTACCTTCGCACAGGGGTCTGGCTCGGTGAAGCGATTCTTCGAGGACTACCCCGCGGTCGAGAGAGAGTACTACCTCAAGACCAAGATCTTTCCCATCATGCACACGGTTGTGATTCGCCGGGCCATTTACGAGAAATATCCTTGGGTCGCCCAGTCCCTCTACAAAGCCTTCGTCCTGGCACAACGTGAGGCTTATCAGGATCTCTACCAGACCGCTGCCCTGAAATCCATGCTGCCCTGGCTCATCCGACACGTTGAAGATACACGGGCGCTCATGGGACAGGATTTCTGGCCTTACGGCGTTGAACCCAACATGCATGTGCTGGAGACGTTTCTGCGTTACTCGTTCGAGCAGGGCCTGTCCAAGAGCCAACTGCAAGCGCCGGAGTTGTTCGCCAAGGAGTCGCTGGAGTCATTCAAGATTTGAGGAGCGCTTTGTCCACGAATAGCGGAGATGCAAATGGCTAGTGCCAGCTCAGCACGATGGTGGGCTCTCGGACGCGGGGACATCGACGCTACCGTTGCGCAGGTCGGCTTCAATCTTGCGCAGATGGTGATACCGGTTTTTCTTCTTGTCCCGGTCGGGATATCTCTGGAGTTCAGCGTCGCTCGCCTTCTGCCGGGATACACCGCCGGCTTTCTGGTGGGCTCCCTCGGACTGAGTGTGCTGGCGTTCCGTCTGCGGAAGCGCGATGGGCGAGATACCGTCACTGCGCACGTTTATGGCAACAACGTGCCGGCGATCATCGCTTACACGCTTGCGATTGTTCTTCCTACCTATTTGCAAACCCATGATCCGATCGCCGCATGGCAAATCGGAGCTGCCGCCGTCATCTGGACCGGGCTGATCAAGCTGGCCGCTGCACCCTTCGCCGGCGCGTGCCGACGTTTCATTCCGCTGCCAGCATCGCTGACCGTCTTTGGCGCTGCCATGTACAGCTACCTGGCTCTGGTGCTGCTGCAGCGGATATTTGATCACCCGCTGGTGGGCATCATTGCACTGGCCATCGTATCTTGCACTGTGCTGGCAAACTTGCCCATCACGCGCTGGCGCATTCCGCCCTTCCTTGTGGCGTGGCTGATTCCGCTGCTGGTTGGGCTTGCCGTGGGATACGTTCACCCGGTCTGGCGTGGTTGGTCGCCAGAACTTCCTTTCGTTGGCTCGTTGGGACCGCTGCGCAGTCTGGCGCTCGCCGTGCCCTATTTGTCGGTCATCGCACCCATCGCAATTTACCAGGTGCTGCAGGACATCGCTTCGGTGGAAGGCGCCAGCGCGGCCGGAGACGACTACGACGTCCGCAGCGTCGTTGCCTGCGATGCGCTGGCAACCCTGATCTGCGGAGCGGGGGGTTCGGTTGTCGCTCCGGTCGTCTACGCGTTGCATCCGCCTTACAAGGCGATGGGAGCAAGAATCGGCTTTGCCTTGTGGACTCCCGTCATTTTCGCCGCAGTGGTGATGAGCGGTCTCACTCTGTTCATCTCGCAATTATTTCCGTGGCCGGTTCTGGCTGCCATGATTGCATACGTCTCCATCGGTGTAGGCGCGGCAACGCTGCGCCGGGTCGATCCGAGATATCTCAGCGCGGTGCTGCTCGGTTTGGTTCTACCGACGGGAGCGGTGGTTTCCGCGGTGGTCAATTCCGCCATGCTTTCCATGAAAGTCTCCACATCCATGCCGGAGGTGGAGGCCGCGTTGAACCGTTCCATTTACTGGGGATCGATTCAGGGACTGGGCAGTGGCTTCCTGTTTCTCGTTCTCGTGGTGGCTTCTTTAATCACGGAAATGATCGATCGAAACTTCGGCCGCGCGGCCATGTGGTGCGCGCTGGCCGCAGGCTTTTCGTGGCTGGGACTCATGCATTCTCCGATTTTTCGCTGGGGAGCCCAGCCGAAGTATGCCGCCGGGTGGTTGGCCGCAGCCGCAATCGCATACTCCGCGCGCTGGTGGGGAGGAGAATCAGCAGCCATACTCGGAGCGACGGCAGGGACGAGGGTCGCGCACAACCCTCAGTCCCCGGTTTCTGCAACGGCGAAGTAGTTTCCTGCTCGCCAACGACGAACCGGATTCGCTTAGTGTTTGTCGCCGCGCACCTCGGCATCTAGCGTGTGCACCAACCAGGGAATGATCACTTGCCGGAAAATCACGGGATCGGGCCACACTCCCACTTGTCGACCGAGATGCCCGCCTTGTGGATTAATCCAAGCTGCTTTGGGAACGTCGCCTTTGCTGAGCAACAGGTAAAGATCAGAAATCGGAACTTGTGTGTCGAGCACTCCGCCGATGACGAGCATGGGCGCCATGGGCTTTCCGAGGAGACCTTGCTTCACAAGCGACATCTTGGGCAGAGTTTCCGCCAGGTCGTCGAGCGTCTTCACACCATCCATCACCGACATCAGCGCGGGTACCTGGTCAAAAAGATATTCGCGGTTCCCCACCAGTGAGTGGAGCAGGAAATCTTTCTGGAAGAAACCATCCACAGGGGGAGATTGGGCGCTCGCGCCCTTCAGGCGACCGCGTTCCAGGATGGCAAGTTTCGTCGCCCAATATGCACCCCAGCTGACGCCGTGCAGGGCAATCCGATTTTTGTCCACCTCCGGCCGGCCCTGGGCATAGTCAATAACGCGAGACAGCATGCGCTCCGCGTTCTCACTCACTTTAATGGGAGCCTGGCCAGTTCCTGGTCCATCCACGGCAAGAAATCCAATCCCGTAGGGCAGGATCGCCGCGAAGCTTTCCGACAAATCTTCCTTTCGGCTGTCCAGGCCGTTGACCGCGATCACCAGAGGCACCGGGCCTTGTGTGTTCTTTGGCAGACGGAGGTACCCGACAATTTCCGCTCCCTCGAACGGGATATGTACGGCCTCCAGCGGAGGATCCCATAAACGCGCATGGGCCAGAAACGCCTCCAACGCTTTTGCGTAAGACTGTTGTTTTCCCGGAGACGCAGGTATCGGCCACCGGCCGAAGGAATACACACGCCAGGCTCGAATGTAGTCGGCGTTCGCCTTCGCTCGGTCAGTCGATTCCAATGCCTTCGCTTCTGCCATATAGCGATCTCCCACCTTCATGAATGCCGCTGCCCATTCATCTTTGTCGGTGGTATGTATCGACTGAAACGCCTCGCGGACATCCGATGGGTCGAGCCCAATGAGGGGATACCTTCCCTGTTCGGCTCGGGCGATCGCTTCCGCTTTGATCTCGTCGAGAGTGCGCTCCGGGCGCTGCTGGTCAGACGCGCACACGTGCATCCGATGCAAAGCGAGCACAGCTAATAAGGATAGTGAAATCGCGCGGCTACTCCTGCTCAACCAGTTCATGAACGATCGCCTTCCACGCAAAAATTGGTCTAGCAGCTATACCGTTGGGGTGGTATATAGGTCAAGAGCGAATGAGCGACGCGTTATTGGTTTGTGATATGGTGGTCAGACCAAAGGGCTGCCCTGGTGCCTCTTCCGCTCTTTGACCTACACGCCCAAGGGTCTGCTACGACCGGCTGAATATCGTCGAACAGGGCGTGCAGTTATATTTGAGTGTCACATATGCCGATTGCGACCGTGAATCCCACGACGGGCGAGACTTTGAAGACGTTTCAGTCCCTCACCCCAGCCGAGGTTGAGGTCAAACTTAAAGCCGCGGAGGGCACGTTCCGCACTTTCCGTCGTCTCTCGTTTGCCGAACGCGGGAGAATGATGGCGGCAGCCGCAGAAATCCTGGAGTCTGAAAAGGAAACCTGCGCGCGCCTGATGACTACCGAAATGGGGAAAACGTTTCGGTCCGCGGTTGATGAAGCCGCCAAGTGTGCGACGGCCTGCCGTTACTACGCGGAGCATGCCGAGCAGTTTCTTGCCGACGAAGTGGTTCGCACCACGGCGGCTCAAAGCTA
>Ga0137394_10001995_pt1 | contig 15033 bp, 23 predicted proteins | sample czobulk116metaG_FD_108278 | JGI IMG/M metagenome (GOLD analysis project Ga0137394, IMG submission 108278) | Vadose zone soil microbial communities from Angelo Coast Range Reserve, California, USA - czobulk1.16 metaG | ecosystem: Environmental > Terrestrial > Soil > Vadose zone | place: USA...
CCCTTCTATCTCGCAATCGCTGGCCATTAGAGTTGTTTTTGCCTGCCTAGTGACTAGGGCTGCCGCGGCGTCCATGATTCTGAAGTTTCTATGGCTACTCCGAGTCATCCTCAGGCTTCTTGTTTCGGTAGGGGCTCGTGCCGACTTGTTGCTGATTTTCGCTTTCTGGATCCATGGATAGCTTGCAACTCTCAAGACCTCAACTGCGCGGGTTTTTCTAGCCGCCAGTGGCCGCCAACCAATCCGAAACCTTCTCAAACTGACTTCTCGCCTGGGTATATCCAGCCGCCGAGCTTTTAGACGGTTATGCTAGCGAAAGTGAAACATTTCGTGATCCGCTTGGTGCAGGAAGAGTGCAGGAAGATAAGCGAACTTCTCATGAACTGTCTGGATGCTTATAACTCCATCGTCTGAGACTCGCCAACTCATCGCGCTTACCCACCACTACACCTCCTAACTATGGTCCAGGCACTGGCAGCATGCTATCGAATCCTAGTAGCGTCAAACACGACTCGCATCACAAGTCTCCTTTTTAATCCCTACGGGTCATCTGGGCCAACTCTCAACGTCACCTCAGCGACAACTGTTGGTACCCAGCCGATGTGGATCACTGACCATCCAACCAACCCGTCCCTCGCATTCACAGGTTTGGAGCAAGATGATGGCATGGCCATAGCCCTCAGCTATGACGACACTGGTAATGGTACCATAGTCGGCGAGATCCCAAGTGGCGGTGCGGTCGCCAACTTTTTGCTCGCGACGAGCGACGCCCTCTTCGTTACAAACGTGCGTAGGTAGAGTGCCAACTACTAAACACCTGTCTGTGCTCGCGTGTCACCCCTTGTTTTTGCTGATCCCATCGGCGCGGATGACGCCCCTGCCGAAAACGACAGTACAATTCGGGGACGTTCATGGCCAGCCCTTTGTCCGCGTCGCCACCATACTTCCTCGACTCGCCGCCCCGCGCAGTGCTGCACTTCAACGGTTCCGGTTCCAACACCGACCGTCAACAGAGTTCGCATTCGCACGATATCGTGGCCATCCCCGAGCGCACAGAACTTGTCGTCCCCGATCTCGGCGCCGACCGGGCGTGGCGCCTCGCGTATGACAATGAACGAGGCGCGCTCTCTGTGCAGGGTGAAGTAACGTATCCCCCTGGAACTGGTCCGCGGCACGCCGTCTTCCACAGTCCGTCCGCCTTCCCCGCGGCTGAGATCGTGTACTTGTAATGTTTACACATGCACACACAGAGGACATCTTGTACACCGTCACCGAACTCACGAGCAACCTCACCGCACACAGCCTCCCGCCCCTCCCGGCCTCGCCCAAGCTGCTCAGCATCACGTCGACTCTTCAGCTCCAACCAAGCGAAGCCCTCGGCAACCGCCTCGCAGCCGAGCTGCTTCTCGCACCCGCGCTCAGAGAGGACAGGCGCCGAGGCAGCAGCGGCGAAGGCGGCGACTGCCCGAAACTATTCCTGTACGCAACGAACCGGAACGATCCGAGCTCTGAAGGAGACCCGCTTGCGATCTTCTCGCTCGAAGACCCCGCCGCACCCGCTCTCATCAGGGAAGTACATACGGGTTTGTGACACCTGCGCGGTGCCGCGATCGAGGGCGAGGGTGGACGTTATATCATCATGGGTGGCATGTTGGGGGGCGGTGTGAAGATGTACGAACGCATCGAGGGAGGACGTGCATTGATGGAGATCGTGGCTCTGCCGGACATCGAAGGACCTACTGGGTTTCTGTGGTTGCGGCAGGAGAAGTGCACCACTGCTTCTTAGTTGCCGATTATTCTCTCCTTGGACCACTCCTTGGTGCCATTCGAATTCGCGATTGGCTCTCGGAAATTTCAAATGCATGTGAATAAAATATCGCTAGTTTATTGCTGTAAACAGTCACAACTGAGGTAAACAATCATTACAGGCCTGATTTTCTGGCGAAGAGGCAATTTTATAGTCGTTCATCTATGCGTGTACAAGAAAATTACCAATCCTCATAGTAATATACTCACGCCGACGCAGCCAAGATTGATGCATCTGCCGGCAAGTAGTCGGGTGTATCCTTCGGGTGAGTCCGCAGTATAAAACGCGTCGGGTTATATAGCGTCTGAGGAATGTTTTTCTGGACGGATCAGAAGATCGGGATCGGATATGAGAGTCTAAGCACAGAACAAATGGAGGGGAGGGAGGGAATGAAAGGAATTTAAACGCACGTTCAAGTTTGATGTGTAATACTGCCCAAAGGCAACTAGCTTTCGTGTCCAAAGCATCCGCATCCACAAAGGAGTCGTTCGACTCCTGCTCAGGGGCGCCGTCGCTCGTGCCCTTCACACGCGGCTCGATGACCTGTAGGTATCCGAAGTTTGGGCGGCGTCTGCGCAATTTCGAGACGAAATACGAGTATGCCGGGATGGGATTGCCACCGGGGATATCTGCTCGTGTGTGAAGAAGAAAGGAAGAATAATAAGTCGAAGCCGTCAGCCCGAAGCCCTTCAAGCCTTCTTGAAGTGAATAGGTAAAAATGCTTTTGGTAGTTTAGGAGTCTTTCAAAAACACTTTTATCTATTTCTCCAAGGGGAGGAGGACGGACGAAAGCGAAATGAAGCGCACCCATACAGTGTAAGCCAGGCCGACTCGGACGCGCTCCTGTAGCCTCGGAAACGAGCTCCGCGGGGCGCGTCGCCGCATTCGGTCTCGACAGCGCGCCCCACCTTAATTCAAGTTTCGTCCCCTTCGGGTCGCGTAGTTTATCGTTTGGACCCTCTTTCTCCATACTTGTGCTCGAAGTAGAATAGTTTGTATAGTTTTCGTGTTGGTATAAAGACCACGCACTCAGCCTCGTAGAGAGGTAGTGAATCATCAGACTGTTTTCCCAGCTCGTTCCCCCCCTCTCGCGCTCTCGCACATCTTACAGACCCGTCCACGGTGCCCCCAAGCGTTAGGACGATTTCCCGCGTCCGTGCTCAAGCCTTACACCGTGCGCGCTCGACCTTAGGGACGAGCCAGTCACCCCTCCCTCGGCTTAGCTACCCCTTGCGCGTCACGTCCTCTTCGGAGATCGTGTCGCTACCCTCACTCCCTTAGACCACCCCGATCTCACGAGTTAGGTCATTACAGAATTACCTACCCCACAGCGGACACGGCTGCCACGACCTCTAACGCGAAACACCCCTGTTCTCTGGCGAACCGCCATGTTCACCCGTGCGATTGTTCGACGTCTCGCTGATAAATTGTTTGGCCGATGAGGAACCCGTTCGCGCCGTGTACTTCGACGCCTCAAACTGAAGCCCATAAGCTTGATGGCGTTCCGCGCCGCCGTCGCGTACAGCCGCACGGACTCTGCGATTTCGGCTTTCGTCAGCGCGTGCGGGGTGGATGGTAGTGGTGCGTCACCGTCGGTGTTATTGGTGTTGGCGGGGAGTGGCCCAGGACAGGCCCTGTCCTGGGCACTCCCGGTGGCCGCAGTGTCCGATGCGGCCAACTCGCATGTCGCACATGCCGGGGTTGTTCGGATCTGCGGTGCGATGTGAAACGCATCGAGGGAGGGCCTCCACTAATGGAGTTCGCGGCTCTGCCCGATATCGAGGGCTGCTAGGTTTCTGTGGTTGCGGCAGGAGAATTAGAGGAGAATTGCGCCACTGCTTCTTAACTGTAACTGCCACATTCTCTCCTTGGACTACTCCTTGATTCGAAGTCACGAGTAGTTCTCGGTAAATGTATGTAATTAAAAGACCGCTATACGGTATTGCTGTAAACAGTCATAATGAGGGTAAACAAATATTACATGTCGTGTCCTGATTTTGTAGCGAAGACTCTATAGTGGGGTTCATCTATGTGTATCTATCCAAGAACATTACCAACTCATAGTAATGAGCTCACGCCGCAGCCAAGATTGATGCATCTGCCGGCAAATAGTCTGTGTATCCTACGGGTGACTCTGCAGTATAAAACACGTCGCGGTTATATGGCGTCAGAGGAATGTTTTCTTGAAGACGAATTGGAAGATCGGGCTAATCGGGAATAAGAGTTTAAGCACAAAACAAAAGGAAGGGAGGGAGGAATTCGAACCCACGTTTGATGTGTAGTATCGCCCGAAGGCAATTAGCTCTCCCTGCTCCTCGGCACGCTCAATTGCGCTCTCGCGCGTGAATCCGCCCGCAGAGATCCAAAGCTTTCCTATCCAAATCGGCCGCAAAAAGTCGTTCGACTCCTGCTCAAACGCGCGGTCGGCGCGGTCGCCCGTGCCCTGAACGCGCGGCTCGATAACGTGCAGGTATCCAAAATTTGGGTGGCGTCTGCGTATTTCCGATACGAGATGCGAGTACGTTGGGACGGGATTGCCGCCCTGTGTATCTGGCGTGTGGGGTGGGGTGAAAGGCCGTCAGCTCCTCAAGCCCTCCTTGGAGATAATACAAGGAAACGAAAATGAGACGCACTATACAGGGTAAGCCAGGGAGACAAGCGGAGCCCGACGCGCTCCTCCCCCACCGCGGCGGACACGGCTGCGACGACCTCGAGCGCGAAATGCGCCCTCTTCTCGGGCGATCCTCCATACTCGTCCGTGCGATCATTCGACGTCTCCTTGAGAAACTGGTCGATGAGGAACCCGTTCGCGCCGTGCACCTCCACGCCGTCAAAGCCCGCGCGCTCGACGGCGTCCCGCGCCGCAGTCGCGTACAGCTGCACGTACTCTCCGATTTCGGCTTTTGTCAGCGCACGCGGGGTGGGTGGCGGTGTCTCGTCGTCGTCGTCGTCGATGCTGGTGGGGAGTGGGACGCTCCCAGCGGAGACGTACTCGAACGACGGATCTTCTCGCTTGAGTTGTTCCGGCGATGCAGTGCGTCCGAGTGCCCAGAGCTGCAAGTACATGTATGACCCTTTTGCGTGGACGGCGTCCGTTACCCGACAGGTGGTAGTATGCGTGAGTGCGTTCGACGGCGAGGGACCGAGTATGGGACGTACCCTCTTCCACGCTGCAATCTGTTCGTCGGACCAGATGCCGGGGGCGTTGAAACTGTTGCCCGAGGCTTTATGCGCGATAAAGGTCGCCTCGCTGATGATCAGCGTGCCAGGTACGCTCGCACGCGCGGTATAATGCTCGACGGCAAGATCGGTGTGCGTGTGCTTGTTGTTTCCCCGGAATCGGGTCAGGGGTGCCATGACTACTCTGTGCTGGAGGGTGACATTGCCGAAGTGGATGGGTTGGAAGAGTTTAGGTGTAGCCATTGCGAGTCGAGTCTGTTCAGTTGCTGGGGTTCGTTACTCCAGAAAGGAGTCCCCTTTTATACCGCAGCCCACAGATGAGCAATTTCTCATGCCCATAGCGGTTTGTCAGAAAAAATATTCATGGGGATTGCAGAGCAAAGGAGAACAAGACTGTATGATCACCGTGACCAAGCCGACTTGTTTACAAATACACATACACGGCTTATAGTTGCGCCTAGTAGTTAATAATAAGATGATAAATACACGTTTAAATCTATTCAACACTACTATCCCGGCCTTGTCCATTGCGCCCCCGGACCCTTTCGCAATATTCTTCGTGCACCTGGCGAAGCAGCAAGAGAAGTTCAGTTGGCCCTGAACTTTCCGCGTGCGGTTTGGGCGCGCGATCACGACAGGCCGCCACAGCGCGAGCATTCTCGTATCTCTCGCCACGTTTACCATACGCAACCACAAGCGAGAGCGTCTCGTTGCATTCTCGATACCAATCCTCCGTGATTCCCAGCGCGTCGAGAACATCACCCTATGAACCGAATGGACATCAGCCAACCCACTCACAACGGAGTTCCAAAAGTGCGGGCAGAGCGTGCTACGAAAAAAAGAATGACGCTCACGATTTGCACTTTCTTGTGGTTGAGATGCTTCGGGAGTCGCGAACCGACCCAGGTGTCCAGCCGCCCTTGCGCGAACCAGTATACTCTAAGCAACGCGGCGTTGCTCAACGATCCCACATGCGCGCGGTCTCGGGTAAATCCGTTCCCACCCTCCATGAAGTTGTCTTGGAGGAACGAAACGACTTTGTCGTGCATGCGCTGGGAACCCTCTACGGGAGCGGGGGGTGGTTGAAGCAGCGTGGTCACCCTACGATCGGAACCTTGATGTTGCTCCTGAGAGGACATTGCTCCACCCGACAGGCGAGTCCGCGTAGATGACAAGGGTTGGTCAGTTTCATATCCCGAGAGATGCCGACGAGACCCAGAGGAAGCGACTTGATCCTTTCTTTGGACCCTCTGACTGTGATAGGTTCCTGGAGGCGAATCAGACGTATATCCACTTTCAAAGGACGAGGTCGCGTCGCTCCGTCTGGACTTCAACGCGCGATTGTAGTGCTCCTGCGAAGCAGGCGTAGTTCGTGCTGCGGCTGATGCGTCGGTCGTACTATTGATGTAATTACGACTCTGTGGAGAGCCAAATGGCGACTGTTGCAATTTACCAAGGCTTGTCTGTCGCTTGCGCTTCCTTGTGCCGCCAGACTGGCCCACCTCTTTGTGATTACTACGTGGGGTTGGATGGACCACATCCAGATCAAGGTGAGTTGACGCTGGTGTGAGTGGATGGGCCGTATTTAGCAATGAGGCGGCCGGTCCTGTCCCGACGATCGGGCCTCGATTCGAGCTAAGAAAGGGCGCGGGTATAACTACACGTGGGTCCAAGATCTAAGAAGTGCGTAAGCGTGGAGGTATGATGGAATACTAAGGAGTACGAACACCCTCAACGACTATCAACAACGTTCTATTCGTCTCAACCCTCAAGTTTGCCGACCGAGACGTCTCTTCGCCATCTGCGGATATACGCAGGAAAACCTGTCGATACTTGCCGCGCATCGCGAACACCTTGGCTGGACCTAAAGCAGTGAAAGATCGGTTAGTCCATTTTGACCTCGGTGGCGTGCGCAAAGCCCCACCATCGATACGTGACGGCCCACTTTGCAGGGCAGCGCATACATCCTGCGCATCTGCCCAGAGGTGACCCTCGCCACCGGTCTTGAGTGGAACGTGAACCTCTGCCAGCTCGTCCGTTCCATGGCGGCGATCCTCGATGAGCAATGTCAACATGCGGGGCTGTGTGCCCGGCGTCACCGAACGCGACTCTGCCTGCAATGCTGGGGAGGGCTCATTGCTGGTCGTACGCGCGGATGCGGAGTAGTGATTTAGGACAGGGGGTGACGATCTTGGAGACTCCCAAGTGTACGGCGGAGATGGACTGAGACTCTGTCCTCCGTTGCTGACCGTATGTGCTACTGCATTGCTCGCGTCGGGAAGCTCTGTTTCGTAGTAAGAAGAGTAGTAGTCCCCGGCATTCTCGTAGTCACCGCCATCGGCAGGTGCGGGTGCAGGGGCAGGCGGTGGCGGAACGGAGGCGACTTCCACTTCCAAACCTGCCCTGTTCTTCTGCACATTCCGGGGACGAGTATGGACCGCAGAGTCCGTTTCGCGGGACTGGGCGGAAGGAAACGCGGGTCCAGGCTGTTGGCGCGGCACACGTTGTCGCTCGTACCGCTTCCCATCGTTCCCACCAGCCACCTGTGCGGAAGAACGACGAGGCGCACCTGCCGCCGGCAGAGGAACCTTCTCCTTGTATTTACCTTTGCCGGTGCCGGCACCGCGAAGTTTCGCCTGGGAGGGCGCCCGCGGACTGCAGTCCGTAACGTATGAGGGGCTCGCGTTGGCCGACGCAGCCGGGGACGACGCTGAGATAGAATCTAATGGTACCACGGAGGACGCGGGAGACGAGGCGGCCAACGGCGAAGGCTTCCTGCGTTTCTTTGCAGCGGGAGCTGAGACTGGTGCAGGCGAAGCGGTCGAGACGGGCGAGAGCGCCTCGGGCGACTGAGCGGCCTCCGCCAGGACGTGCAGAGCCGCATCTGGTGCGATGGCACCAACAGCAGTAGCGGTAGCTTTGTTGCTGCCACGGGACTCGGACCTGGCCCTGAAGAGCGACCTGTACGGCCCGTTGGCAGGCAAGCCTTGGTTGAGCCCCCCTCCGCGTCCGGCGCTGAGCTCTGGTGTGTTCACGTAGCCCTCGACACAGAACATAGACGTTCCCTCCACGGACAAGGCGGCGTGGACGGGCGTCCTGTAGAATGTTGGGCCGGACGAGGTCGCCGGATTGGGGGCTGCGAATGCGGTGGGTTGGCGGATGGGATTCGCGGCCACTGGGTTTGAGGTTGAGGTCGAGGTCGAGGCTGAACGCTCTTGTTTGATTTCTTCGATTATCATCGGTGTATCGTCGTCGTCGTCGTCGCCATCGTCGTCGAGGCATGGTGGGGGGCGCTTTAGCAGCCATGGGATCAGCGTACCGAGGATACGAGAGCTCTCATGTAGTACGAGGGACGACCTACCCTTGGGCCTGACGACGAGAGTTCATCGTCACTAGAGGAAAGCCTCGGGTGATTATGGTACAGAAAGTCACAATCACACGACTTACGATTCGTCCGAAACCAAGTGTTGCTTGGCCCTTCCAGCCTCCGGTCTAGCATCATAGTCGCTGCCGTAGTCTTCTTCAGACGGCATCTGTCAAAAGAAAGAGAGGGGACGGAGTACAGTGAGTGCGGTCAAATGGTAGGAACATGGCGCTATTTGAAGTGTGAGACCGCCTTTTGCCAATAAAGGCGAACAAAAAGGCGCGGACGACCGTCTCGCTTGACGCATCAAAGGCCACAAGATCCTTGATTCAAAGTCGCTAAGGGGGAATCCTACAACAGAAGCAATAACAACATTCCCATCCAAACATGTAGTCTATAAATACGCTTTTAAGTACGTCCATTCGACGCCACATATATACGTTGTGCGTTGCCGCCAAAGACTGCATCGACGCTTTCTTGGTCAACGCCGAGCTCCGCGAATGCTTCACGCGCAACCTCGTACCAATCGCCCGCATTCGAGCGTGCATGAGAGATCAGAGATGGCGCCGAGCCATACACGATACGTTCGAACCCGAACGCTTCAACGGCAGGACCCACTGGGGAACAAACACGACCAGAAATCAACGAATGAAGGGGAGACAAGCGAACGGGGCGAGCAGCAACTTACGATACATTTTAATCCTGCGCTTCCACTCCTTCTTCTCCTTTGACGTGGTGGCGTTCTGTTCTGAGAGAGGCGTCGGAGGCGTGGGCGCGTTCCATGTGGGAGGGACATAAGAGAGATAGACTCTCGGGAAGAGGGAGAGGGTGGCGATGTAGGACTGGTATGACTGGTAACTCGGGTGGCTAAGCAATTTCACGATGGGGAGCTCGAGGTCGTGAGGGGGAGGGAGGACGTTAGCTGTGATTGGGCTGATGTCAGTGCTACGGGGAAAGATGTCTTATGACCTCAACACGTACAGAGGATGATGAGGCCTGTGCTGATCCGGTCGACCGTGGCCTTGGTCAAGAGGTCTTCCAGCCTCTCCCGGCCTTCCTCTCCGGACCCTTGCACGTCAATTTCGACAGTATGACCGGCGTTCAACGCCGCTCGGAGAGCAGCGACGGCTGCATCCGACGTGTTGTCGAACGAAGCCGTGAACGTGACCGGATACTTGGTCGACGGGATCGACGGGATTAACCCACTATCCAAGTTGAACGGGATCGAGACGGCCAAGACATCGACGCTGGCTTCAGATGCTTGCGATTCGAGCCTATGGCGTCGATCAAGAGGGACAACAACACGATCAAAAGGGGGAAGGAGATTGTAAAGCCGGAGGCGCGAACCCTTCCACTTCACTACTATCGTTGGCCTTCACGACGACGGCGCGGACGCGGTCTTTGAGGGCGCCGCCACTCGTCTGTTCCTTCCACTCGAGGATCGAGCCCCGGACACTGGCATCGACGACGCGATCTGGATGCACTGTACTCGGACTTGGAGGGAGGGGGAAGCTGTCAGAGATGCCAGTGTTTGGAGCACTAAAGACGGAGAGGGGCAACGTGGGGAGAGACTTGGGATCCTTTCTACGCGCACCGACGCCGGGAGAGATGGGTGGGTTGGGAAGGTTGGCCATGGGAGATGCGGGGACAAGTCATCATCTCAGTCTTTCAAATAGTGCTGATGCCCAACAGCTTTCCCACGTTTGCACTGCGCTTTCATCGGCCCTACACAGCATTTAGAAACATAACATCTTGCCATGGCGATAGATAGAGCGCGATGATGCGCTGTATCTTAATCCCATCAACTCCCTTTACCCTATTCATCGACCTTCTCATGTTCAGATCCAGTCCAAGGTTTACGCTTATCTAATGTCCCTCCACTTTTCTAATAATCCGTTGTCCGTGATCCGAGGGTACAGAGACATCATCGCGATTCGTCAACATACGGTTCTGGCGTCCTCCGCCGCCTCAGCCATACAGGATGTATTTTTGGTGAATGTGAGCGAATAGACTCGTCAGCAGCGACAGACTCAACCCAGGTCCGCGTGCGTTCCAAGCGTTGTCCGCGTGCATCTGTGCGCGCTTCAGTCCCTTCGCCCGGACCGTGTCCAGCTTGCTCCCGCTGCCGCCCGACTGCTCGCGTCGCGCGCCTGTGCCTCGGCAAGCGGCGCCCGTCTCTCCGCAGTGTCCGCCCGTCGTGTGCTTGCTTCATTGTCAACACAATATGGTTTGTGTGGCAAAACTTGAGAGAAAAACGCTTTAGAAGATTTTGATTTTAACTAAACATAATGGATTTTTTCTCCTTTATGATAGGAATTGAAGTTTTCGAGTTTTTACTGTAACTGTAATCCTTGTAATGTTCTGTTCACTGTAAAGCTGAGTGTCAAGCAGGACGGCTGGGTCCGAGCCATGACAAGGTGCGGATGCCATCTCCGTGGTCGATATCATTTCCTCATTTCGAACCATCTTCTCTACTTGTGATATGTATGATCAACCAGGATCCACCGGGTTTCGGGCACTTTTCGAGTCTGCCTTACGGACGTACGAGCAAACGACGGGCATAAGATTGGCCGAACATCCGCTCGCCGTAATTTCAGAGCTGCCCCTCCGCCGAGTCCTATTGCTGCCCTTGTGGAAGACCAAGTATCGACCTTCGATGAATTCAGAGGAAAGGATAGCATCATGATATCAATCAAGAGTACGCTGTCGATCTTAAACAAACTTTCTGCCACTGCCTCTCTCGGTGACGCCATCACCCTGGTACGTCAAAAGGGCACTGATGGCGTGTTTCACATCTGATAATTTTTATAGCCATTCACACCTGTAAATGCGATACACGCTGGCCTTGCTATCTTACTTGCTGTATGTGTCTTGTTGTAGTCCCTGCATGGCCTCCTCGTGACATCCATGTGAATCAGGCGGCTAAGGACATGAATGCCAGTTATGACGCATTGGTTAACATGCTGGAGTCGATCCCCCATACACCCGCCTTGGATGAGATAGTAGTCAAGGCAATGATGGAGTTGCTTTCCATCTTAGCGCTGGCGACCAAAGAGCTTATGCAGGGACGATCGAGTAAGTCCGCTCTCGTTGAGGTGTTACCTTACGCAATGCAATGCAGCAAAATTCTCAACCAAACTGTCTGGAGAGATGGATGTCGAGGCAGCACTGCATAGGCTGGACCGACTCACACAAGATGAGGCCCGGATGACCACAGTGGAGATTCTCAAAGTAATTCACTCTCTCGTCCAAAATATGAATATAGTCATTATCGGCGAGCAAACGCGCTCACCCTGTCACCCACCGTCTGTTGAGAATTATTCTCTTTAGACGGCAAGCCGTCTGTCGATGGTGTTCTGGGAGCTCTCGGTACGCTTTGTTTCTGACGACGAGCTAGATCCATGTCTGACTGAGTGTTAGAAGTCCTACATAAAACAGTAAGCGGTAAGAACAAGTCGAAACGTCAGTGATTTTTTAACGTTGCCATTGCTAACTGAGAAGTACTGAGATTCTTTGGCAGGTGACAATTTACGGAGAAATATTCGAAAATGGCTCTCTCCCCCTGATCCATAGAAGAATCACCACGTTGCCTGCGAATCACACCATGAAGGGACTGCAGCGTGGTTCGTTCAAGGCGACACATTCTCGGAATGGAAAACATCCGGACTGAGTTCTTCTATGGCCCCATGGGAGACGTGAGTTGTCGCCCAGCGCTTACCCTTTCGCAGAGATTGATAGTCTTCCTTTTTCATAGCCAGTGCAGGAAAGAGCGTTCTTTGGTACGTTAAATCTTCGATATCTTGACCTTGAGGGTTTACGGCGCCAACCAGTTCCACAATCATCGAGGAGATTGAGGCCACGCGCAAATGCGGGCTCGCGTCACTGGGCTTTTTTTACTATGACTTCAAGGAGGATCAAAAGACGAACCTGCGTGGGCTCCTTTCGTCTGTGCTATTCCAAATTTGCAACCAGTCCGATTTCTACCACGATATCCTTTTCACTTTCTATTCAACACACTGCGATGGTGCGCAAAGTCCCAGCGACGATGAACTTTTTCGGTGTTTAAAGGATTTGTTGGAACTTCCGGGGCAAGCTCCAATTTACCTGATTGTGGATGCCTTGGATGAATGTTCAAATACATCTGCTCCATCGTCCATCCGCGCGAAAGTCCTAGTGCTTTCAGATGACCTTGTCGACTCAAATCTCACCAACCTGCGCATATGCGTGACTAGCCGCCCCGAGGCCGACATCAAGATTGTCCTCCAACCCTTAGCTTTCCGTTCTGTTTCCATACAGGAAGAAAGGGGGCAAATGGAGGATATCGAGAAGTATATCAAGTCGATCCTTAATTCGCATAAGAAGATGCGAAGGTGGATGCTGGAGCACAAGGAGCTCGTCGTTGATGTCCTGACAAGGCTGATGGGATGTATGGCGCTAATATCTTATACCGTGACTCACTCATAGCTTTACTGTAGGTTCCGGTGGGTGTATTGTCAGCTCGACTACCTCGGCGACTGCCTTCCAGGGCGTATCCGGCAGGCCCTAGACGAGACACTCGATGGCACATATGAACGCACGTTGCAGGAGATCAAAAGCACCGGCTGGGAATTTGCCCTACGGATGTTCCAATGCGTCGCAGTGGCTTCCCGCCCGCTTCGTGCAGAGGAGCTGGCAGAATTTCTTGCATTCGATTTCAATGCAAGACCGATGCCGACATTTCGCGAGGATTGGCGCCTCGAAGATCCGTTAGAAGCCGTGCTCTCTACATGCTCCACATAAGGAACTCCTTCACTGAAATTTGTGAAAATTGTATGATTGGGGAATCGTCGACCTCGACTCGGGCCAGTAATGTCCACCCGCTTTGCCGAAAAATGTGACATCATTTCGCGCCGTTACCATATTTTCATGACGCCCGCCCATACCCTCGTTGCACAAGCATGTCTTGGTATTTTACTGCACCTGGATCAAGATGACATCGAAGATGTCCTATCCTCTCGCCGAATATGCTGTCCAGCACTGGGTTGGCCATGCGCGTTACGAGGGTGTGTCGGAAAACGTAGAAGAAGGCATGAGACAACTTTTCGACGGAAGCAAACCACATCCTGCGATTTGGGTCTGGATTTGCGACCCAATTCCTTGGATGCGACACAAACGAGCCGAAAGGCCATTGCGACCCCTCGGAAGCCCCTTACATTATGCCGCTTTTTGTGGCTTACACACCATTGTCAAGTTATTGGCAATCTCTCGCCCGCAAGATGTGCATTCACGGGGCTTCGATGATATGTCGACTCCATTACATATGGCATTAAGAAGTGGAGAAGTGGATATCGCACGCTTACTCTTCGAACACGGCGCCGACGCGACAACTCAGGACAGCGACGGGTGGACCCTTTTGCACCTGACAGTGATGGAGGGAAGCGTGAGTCTCACACGCCTGCTCATTGAGCACGGCGCCGATGTGAAAGCCCAAAGCAATGATGGGTGGACTCCGTTGCATTCATTGGGCAGTGCAGGAGGGACGCGTGGATCTCGCAGGCTTGCTCGTCGAGCATGGCACGGACACGACAGCCAGGGATAATGACGGGTTGACTCCGTTACATTTAGCGGTGCAGAAGGGAAGCGTGGTTCTCGCACGATTACTCGTTGAACATGGCGCGGACGTGACAGCCCAGGACAACCACAGGTCGATTCTGTTGCATTTGGCGGTACAAAAGGGGAGTGTCGATCTCGCGGGATTACTCGTTGAGCATGGCGCGGATGTGACAGCCCAGGACGGCCAGGGGTCGATTCTGTTGCATTTGGCGGTGCAGAAGGGAAGCGTAGATCTCGCAGGATTACTTATCGAACACGGCGCGGACGTGACAGCCCAGGACAGCCACGGCTTCACTCTGTTGCATTTGGCGGTGCAGAAGGGAAGCGTGGATCTCGCAGGATTACTCGTCGGACATGGCGCGGACGTGAAAGCTCAGGACAACTATGGGTCAACTCTGTTGCATTTGGCAGTGCAGAAAGGAAGCGAAGATCTCGCACGCTTTCTTGTCAAACACGGCGCAGACGTGACAGCCAAGGACAATGGCGGGATGACTCCGTTGCATCGGGCGGTGCAGAAGAGAACCATGGATCTTGCACGCTTTCTCATCGAACTTGGCGCGGATGCGAGTGCCCAGGACAGCGATGGAACAAGTCTATTACATCAAGCGGTGGAGAAGGGAAGCGTGGATCTCGCACGATCACTCATCGAGCACGGTGCGGACGTGACAGCCGAGGACAATCGCGGCTGGAATCCGTTGCACTGGGCGGTGCGTAAGGGAAGCGTAGATCTCACACAGCTAATCTTCGAGCATGGCGCCGACGCGAAAGCAAAAGAGCAGGGGTGGACGCCGTTACATTGGGCAGTGTGGGCGGAAAATACGGGTCTTGTACGCGCGCTCGTTGTGCACGGCGCGAACGTGACGGCTCGGGACAACCACGAGTCGACTCCGCTGCATCGGGCGGTGCATGAAGGAAGTGTGCATCTCACACGCTTTCTCCTTGAACATGGTGCGGACGTGACAACTGTTGATAATGGCGCGGACGTGACAGCCCAGGACAACCGCGGGTCGACTCTATTGCATCGGGCGGTGCAGGAGGGAAGTGTGTATCTCACGCGCTTTCTCCTTGAGCACGGTGCGGACGTGACAGC
>Ga0137394_10001997_pt1 | contig 15026 bp, 9 predicted proteins | sample czobulk116metaG_FD_108278 | JGI IMG/M metagenome (GOLD analysis project Ga0137394, IMG submission 108278) | Vadose zone soil microbial communities from Angelo Coast Range Reserve, California, USA - czobulk1.16 metaG | ecosystem: Environmental > Terrestrial > Soil > Vadose zone | place: USA...
CATCCGATGTAGTGTCTTGTCTCGTCTTCTCTCGGGAGGCCCGTTCATGAAATATGACGCAATCATCATCGGCTCAGGCCAGGGCGGCAATCCCCTCGCGCATCATCTCGCCGATTTGGGATGGTCCGTCGCGCTCATCGAAGAGAAGGAGCTTGGAGGCACCTGCATTAATGTCGGCTGCACGCCGACCAAGACGATGGTCCATCGCGCGCAAGTTGCTCACTACACGCGAAATGCCGCACGCTGGGGCGTCAACGCTTCAAACGTCAGCGTCGATCTCGCCAAAATCGTCGCTCAAAAAGACCAAGTGGTCTTGGGCTTCCGTAGCGGCCAGCAAAAACAAATAGACAAGCGCCCCAAACTTCGCCTTTATCGCGGCCACGCGCGTTTTGTCTCTGCGCATCAGCTCAAGGTCGGCGAGGATTCCCTCGAAAGCGAAAGGATTTTCATCAACACCGGTGGCCGTCCGAGTATCCCACTGATTCTCGGTCTCGAAACCGTTCCCTATCTCACCAACGAATCCGTCATGCGGCTCACCACCGTTCCCGAACATCTCCTGATCCTCGGCGGTGGCTACATCGGCCTCGAATTCGGCCAAATGTTTCGCCGGTTCGGCAGCCGCGTCACCATTCTGCATCAAGGCCCGCAGATTGTTCCGCGTGAAGATCCCGAGATTTCCGCCGAGCTCCAGAAAGCACTCGAAGCCGAAGGAATTCAATTCATTCTCAACGCGCGCACCTCGCGTGCCGAAGGTAAGCCCAACGCCGTTACGCTTTTCTACGCAGGCTCTGCAAGCGCGTCGAGCGTCAGCGGTTCCCATCTTCTGGTCGCCGCCGGCCGCAGTCCAAACACAAGCGAGCTCGGTCTCGACAAGGCCGGCATCGCCGCGGACAAAAATGGTTTCATCAAGGTAAATGGCCGCCTCGAGACTACCGTCCCCGGCGTCTGGGCGCTGGGAGATTGCAAAGGCGGCCCCGCTTTCACGCACATTTCCTACAACGATTTTCAAATTGTTTACGGCAATCTTGTCGAAGGGAAAAATCTCTCAACCGAGAATCGTCCTGTGCCGTACTGTGTCTTTACCGATCCGCAGCTCGGGGGCGTAGGCATGACGGAGAAAGAAGCGCGCGCGAAAGGCCACAAACTGAAAATCGGCAAATGTCCGATGTCCTATGTGGCCCGGGCCATCGAGCGCGGCGAAACCGCCGGGCTGATGAAAATCGTTGTCGACGCTTCGAACGACCGCGTCCTTGGCGCTTCCATCCTGGCTTCGGAAGGCGGCGAGCTCGTGCAAATTCTCGGCACGCTCATGCTTTCGCACCAGCCGTACACGCTTCTCAAGGGTGCCGTGTACATCCATCCGACCCTCGCCGAAGGTTTTTTCGCGCTAATGGAGGATGTCAAACTGGCTGACTAGCGCACTCTTAGGCAAGTCATGGCGGGACCGGGCGGACTTGAACCGCCAACCTAGAGTTTAGGAAACTCTCGCTCTATCCAGTTGAGCTACGGCCCCGTTCCTCCATTGTAATGCTTCCCGCGCTTTTCAGTTCTGCTCGGCTTCATTCCGGTCGGGTGGCGAGGGTTACGGCGTTGGAGGTCGCGCCGGTGCCGGCGCCGAACTGGAATTCGAAGCGGGGATGATCTTCGAAATGCCCAAACTTCGAAATATCGACGGCCAGTATTCCCGGAGCAAGTTGCTCGCGGTGTTCAAGCCGATTCGCAGACCGTATCGCTGAAACGTCCGGCCCGCGGTCTGCTCCTTCACAGGCAAATAGCTGTTGGCCAGGCCCTCTGCCATCAGTGGCGAAAACAGTCCCGGCCAATTCGTGCCCAGTCTGCCGTCATCCGTGCGCGTTACCACGATGCGACTCAACGCGTACGCCGCGCGATGTTTGAAGCCACCTCGCATGGTCACGAAGTACCGCGGATCCCGCCGCAGCATCGAGGAAAGAAGAAATGTTCCGAAGAAACTGTTCGACGTGCTCGTCGCCAGCGAAGAACCGAAACGCTTTCCGTATCCGGTCATTCCCTGGCCATAATCGGGCAATTCATTCCGGGCTTGATCGATTCCCGCGCCTGCGGCCGAGGTCACGAAGTGAAATGGAGCGATGCTTTGATCCACAAAAAGCATGAATTTCTTTTTGGGGCCGAGGGGGTTCGGGTCGGTAGCGATTTCCGGAAAGACAATCGAACGCCGGCTGAGTGTCACGATCGTCGAATGCAAAAAGTTTTCTCGCCGCTGCGGCTGGCTTTCCTGCTTTGCCACCGGTGCATCCGGCAATTCTCTGGGCTTCGGATTCTGCTGCGCCGTCGCTGCATCGGCTGCGACGAGCAGCAACACACTAAGGCACAGGGCCGGCTTGGCATGAGGCATCCGGGCATCCTAGCACGAGTGCTTCCCGCAATGGTCACAAAGAAATTACCGTCCTGGTTTCTCGTCCCGCGGCAAAGACCGCGCGATTCTGAATCCGTAGTCCGCGTATTGGAACTCCGGCGGAATGCTGGAGCGCGCAGCCGTGCGTGTAACCTTAATATGGTGGCGCCACGAGCCGCCTCGCGAAGCGCGGCGGCCGCCGCTCCCAGGCCCTTGCGGGTTTCGTTCCGGAGAGTGTGCGTAGTAGCCGTCGTCGTACCAGTCCGCGCACCACTCATGAACGTTGTCGCCGAGATTGTAGAGCCCGTACGCATTCGGGGGATACAAACCCGCCGGCTCCGGGCCATTCTTCCACCGCGCAGCATAATCAGGAACAAATTCCGGCGGCGCGTCTCCCCACGGATACAGCGATCCTTCCGCGCCGCCGCGAGCCGCCCGTTCCCATTCGGCTTCGGTCGGCAACCGATACTGTTTGCCCGTCGCGCGGCTGAGCCAATCGCAGTAGGCTATGGCCTCATCCCAGGACACCGAAACCACGGGCATCCGCGGATCATTGAAATTCGCATCATTCCACTGTGGCGGCTGCGCAGTGCCAGTAGCGGCAAGAAAACAACCATATACCGCATTCGTCACCTGGTGCGCGGCTAGCTCAAAAGCATCTACCCACACCCGGTGCACCGGCTTCTCGTCATCGCGCCCACGCTCGCAACCCATCCCGAACCATCCTTCCGGGACGCGCACCATCACCGGTTCTATGATTCCAGCCTGCGCTCCACGCACCCTTGCCTCGCTCGTCCCTGACGGCGCCGCCATACTTTCTTCCCTATTTTGCCCACATGCGGAAGCCGCCGCGGAAGGCATTTTCATTGCTGCCAAGCCGTGTGCTGGCAGGCAGCTTTTTCAGTTTCTTGCTGTTTCCCCCGCCCAGAACGACGTAATCGGCTTCCAGAGCAGCCCTTAGTTTCTTCACAATTTTTGCAACGTGCTGACGCCATTTTTTCTTCCCCAGTCGTTCGAGGCCGCGCCGGCCAAGGTAATCCTCGTAAGTTTTGCCGTTCTTGTAGGCGAGGTGTGCCAGCTCCATCGGCTCCAGAATTCCATCCACAATCATCGCCGAGCCCAGCCCCGTCCCAAGTCCGAGAAAAAGCATGCGCCTGCCCTTGTAGCTCCCCAGTGCCTGCATGGCAGCGTCGTTGAGCATTTTCACGGGACAGCCAAACGCCTTGCTGAAGTTGAATCTCATCCAGCCGCCCCCCAGGTTATGCGGCTCGCGAAGAGGGTGCCCGTTTATGATAGGACCGGGATATCCCAGGGACACCCGGTCGAACTTCCAATCCTTCACGCACTCTTTGACCACTCGGGCCATCTTGCCCGCCGTCATGGTGGGCCCGGACGGAATTTTGCGCGGCTCTTTTTGCCCGGTCGCCAGCAGCTTGATGTTGGTGCCGCCCGTGTCGATGACGAGAACTTTCGGAGTTTTCGCCCCTCGTACTCTTTTCATAGCCGTTGCTCCAATAGCTCCACGAGGGTATGGTTTTTTCTCCTCCAGCGGCAAGGAAATTCCAGAAGGCCGCCGGAAAGTCAAAATTGTCATTCTGAGGCCCCGATTCCGATCGCGGCCGAAGAATCTCAGTGTCAAATCGTTCCGTCGCTCAGTGGTGGGATGCTTTTCACCGACAAGTGCACCTCAAGGATTCATGCCCCACAAACCTGATCATTCGGACAGGGATAACGCATTGGGGGAGTACCGCACGTCGCCGGACTCGCTGCCCCGCCACCATCATGGTCTACTTGCCTCAAGTGCGGCTCGCATGCGCCGAGTCGCTCTCAAGAGCAGCCAGCCCTTCACTTGCGATCGCAACGCGCGCCGCCCCGCCATGGCTCATCCTTTGGCGGTGAGCAGTCCGCAAGATTCGCGGAATTCTGCACTGCGGCTCAGAGAGTGCTCCCGAGATCAGCCGCGAAATCCGGGCCTTGCGGGAGCGTTCAACGGAGGGTAGGAAATGAAAGCCAAAGTGATAATCGTGGGAGTCGTAGCAACCGGTTTTTTCCTGGGCGCTACGAGCGCAGCAGCGCAATCCCTCAATCCCATCCACTGGATCAAGAAAAGCCCAACCGCGGCCGAGCAGCTCGCCGCGAACAAAGACCAGAACCAAAAGCTCGCATCGCAGTTGCAGGCCATCCTGCCGCCGCGAACCAGCCTCAACGACGCTTGCCTGGCGTTCAAGAGCCTCAACGATTGCGTCGCGGCCCTCCACGCCAGCCACAATCTGAAAATCAAGTTCGGCTGCCTGAAGTGGGGCATCACCGCCGTGCAGCCCAGCGGCAGCGTCTCCGCCTGCAAAGCGCCCCAGAGCGGCAAGCCCGTGAGTCTCGTCAAAGCGATTCACCTGCTCAAGCCGGACGCCGACGCCAAGGCCGAAGCCAAAACCGCCGAAAGGCGCGCCCACGAAGATATCAAGGACGCCAGCTCGTAATTCCGTCGCCGGCTGAACAAGTAGCGACCAGGCAGGGTCATCGGACCTGCAGATTATGAAGGTAGGGAACGCTGGCTTTCATCATTTCCAGGTTCATCTCGACGAAGTAATTCTTTACGCCGCCCGTTTTCGCCGCGGTAAAGATTTTCTTCCAATCCAGAGTGTCCTGTCCAACCGGCATGACTTTTTTGGCTTCCGCTGACCAGCCTTGTACGTGCATTGAAAAGAAGCGGCCAGGGTACTTCATGAAATACTCTGCGGCGTCATAACCGTCGCTAATTGTGGAGACCTGGAACTGGAACTTGACCAGCTTCGGATCGAGAAGGTCCAGCAACAAGTCATAGGTCCGCCTGCCGTCAACCATCGAAAGCTCAAAGCCCTCATTGTGAAGGCCCTGCTGGATACCGGCCTTGGCGGACTGTTCGCCCATTTTGTTGTATTCCTCAGCCGCTCGCTTCACATCATCCATAGCCGGTTTCCCGGGTCCGTCGAGGCTTGGCACAATCATTTGCTTCAGGCCGACGTCTTTCGCCCAGGCAATTCGGCCCTCCTGATTCTCCCGGAGTTCCTTGATGCCGAAGTGAGAACTCACACAGGTGACGCCTGCATCGCCCAGAATTCTCCGTAGCTCGGTTCCCGTGTATTTGGCGAGGCCGGCAAAGCCCGAATCGGCGTAACCTACAGGCGAGCACAGCTCAATGGTCTGAAATCCGGCCTCGGCAAGCTGCTTGATCGTTCCAGGAAAGTCCTTGGCAATCATCTCCCTCACAGGCCAGGTCTGACATCCAAGGGGCATGCCAAGCGGATTGGCGCGAAGCTCCAGGGCGCCTACAGAGAGAAAGCCGGCAGCGGCGGCGTGCGTTGCAGAGTATTTGAGAAACTTCCTTCTCGAAATTGCAGGCATTGACGTCTCCTTATTCAATTCGCTGTCCATTCTTTACAAGGGACCCGCTAGAGTTCCCACCGAGTCCGACGTTCCGGGCGGACGAGCTTCTGTGCGAGGTCGGAGTTAACGACCTTCAGGTTAGCGCGATCCCAATTGAATTTTTGTCCCAAGCGAGTGGCAACATTTCCCAGGAGCAAGGTCTCGGTGACCAAGCCCGAGAATTCGAAATTTCCACCGGGCTTAACTTTGCTTCCCTTGCAGGCATCGAGCCATTCCCTTTCGTTGCCAGGCGACCTTGGCAGTGTTTTTGGCGGCTGTTTGTAGCTATTCATTTTCGATTCGGGGATGAGCCTTGGATTGGCTCCATTGAATGCGCAGAGAACTTTCCCGCGATCTCCGACGAAAAGAAGCCCTTCGTCATTTTCTTCGCCGTCTCCCTTTTGGGGATGGTCTTCTTCCAGTTCTTCTGGGCGCGGCGGCTTTAGACCGCCGTCATACCAGGTGAATTTCACGGGTGGCATGTCGCCACGTGCCGGGAAGTGGTAGTGAATTGCCGAGGCCAGCGGGTACGTCTCTTCGTAGCGCTCGCTGGAGCTGGCTTCGACACTCACCGGCGCCTCCAGCTTCAATACGCGAAAAATTGTGTCGAAACTATAGGAACCCATGTCACCCAGAGCGCCACAACCGAAGTCGCTCCACCCGCGCCACACAAAGGGCAAGTAAGCGTGGTGGAAAGGACGTTCCGGGGCCGGGCCCAGCCAGAGATCCCAATCCAATCCTTCGGGCACGGCTTCGGATTCCTTCGGGCGTTCGAGTCCTTGCGGCCAGAAAGGACGGTTCGACCAGTTCATGACCTCTCGCACCGGTCCAATGGCACCGTCCCAAATCCATTCACAAAGTAAGCGGGTCGATTCCGATGCCTGGTTGCCAACGGCAATTTGAGTTGCCACGCCAGTGTCCCGGGCGATTTCGGCAAGGCGCCGCGCTTCATGGATCGTGTGCGTCAAAGGCTTCTGGCAAAAGACATGTTTGCGCTTCTTCATCGCCGCAGCGGACACAGCCGCATGCAGGTGGTCCGTGGTGCACACAATAACGGCGTCGAGATCCTTCTGCTTCTCAAGCAACTCACGGAAGTCAGCGTAAGCCGAACAGCCGCGATACTGGCCGGAGCGCTGCTGGGTGGCGTAATAGGCGTCCACGATTTTCTGACAAGGTTCGCGCCCTGCGACCCCGCTGGTGACGCGGAGAGAATGGTTCAACTGAATGGGCTGGTCGGGGCTGAGCCAATCCCAGCCGCTGTCGGTGCCGAGTAATTTGCGGACAGAATTGCAGAACTCATGGGTGTCCCATTGCGGGTAATTCGCGCTGACTGTATTGGGGTCGCAGACAGCCACTCCCTGTACGTCGGGTTCCCGCAGAAAATGAAGCATGACGCGCAAACCCTGGGCGCCGACGCCGATGAAAGCAATATTGACCTTGTCGCTGGGTGGAACATACCCTGCGCCACCCAGCACCCGGCGCGGAACGATCGAAAAACCAATCGCCGCTGCGGCAGCTTGCCCTAAGAACTTTCGCCGCGAAACCGGGCGTTCTAAAAAGCTGCGGGACCGAAACCGATTCTTCACTGTTCCCCCCAGCCGCCACTCACGGATACCGCATCACTTTGGCTGCTGTTCGCATTCTAGGATGATTTATCACAGTCCTGATCAATCAGCATACTGTAAAACGATCCGGTGGTCTGCCTGTGCGAAGTTGGCAGGGTGAATCTCGTCAAAGTGATTCACCTGCTCAAGCCGGACGCCGACGCCAAGGCGGAAGCCAAAACCGCCGAAAAGCGCCAATGTTGATGTGAACGAGATCGTTATCCGTCCCACAGCGTTGGGATAATTCCGCCTGCCAGAAGTGGGGCGCGGCTGGAAAATTGTTTTCCAGCGAGTCGACACTAAGGGCAGTCTTGGCGAAGTGCCGCCCGCCAGCCGCGAGATGCGCGCAAGCTCCGACTGCTTCGCGCATCTCAAAGATCTGATCGACGACCGGCATCCCCGGTCCCAAACTGAACAGCCCAGCTCCCCCTCCCTTATGCATATAATTACAGGGCCATCCTCCCTCCTCTGCGTCCGGGGGGTCGCCCGTTCCGGTGTCTTGGAGGTCGTCATGAAGGGCAAGCTTCGCATCATCCTTATCGGCGTCGGCGTCTTGATCGTGCTGGTTCTCGTCGCTCCATTCTTGATCCCCGTCAATCAGTTCCGCCCCACCATCGAAGAAAAAGCTTCCGCCGCGCTCGGCCGCAAAGTACAACTCGGGAACATGAGCCTCTCGCTGATCAGCGGCTCGCTCTCCGCCGAAAATCTTTCCATCGGGGACGATCCCAAATTCAGTTCTTCGCCTTTCCTCACCGCCAAGTCCCTTAACGTCGGTGTTGAGATGATTCCGTTGATTTTCTCGAAGACCCTCAATGTCACCGGAGTCACCATTGATAGCCCGCAAGTGACTCTCCTTCATAATGCCGCCGGTCTCTGGAACTATTCTTCGCTCGGTGGCTCGGCCGCAAAATCTTCGAGCTCGCCAAACACTTCCGCGGACCTCTCCATCAAGAAATTTGAGCTCAAGAACGGCAGCATCATCGTCGGCTCCACGAATTCACAGAAGCGCAGTACTTACGACCACGTCGACGTCACCGCCTCCGACGCTTCCATAGTTTCCAAGTTCCCAATCACCGTCACGGCCGATCTCCCTTCCGGCGGCAAGTTCAAGCTCGACGGCAGCGTCGGCCCGATCGATCAGGCTGACACGTCGCTGACTCCGCTCTCCGCCAAGCTCCATATCAGCTCGTTGAATCTTGCCTCCACCGGTTTCCTCGATCCCTCCATGGGACTCGGCGGCCTTCTCGATCTCGACGGCACGCTGGAATCGAAAGGCGGCGAAGCCGAAACCAAGGGCGACGCCAAACTTTCCAAGGCCCTGTTCATCGCTGGTGGTTCGCCCGCCGGCGTTCCCCTCACCGTGCATTTCAATACCAAATACAATCTCCGCAAGAGCGCCGGGGTCCTCAATCCCTCCGCGCTCAAAATCGGCAGCGCCGTCGCGCGCCTAAACGGCACCTACAACTCTCCTGGCGAGGCCACCGTCGTGAACATCAAGCTCGAAGGGAAGGACCTGCCCGCGAAAGATCTCGAAGCGTTTCTTCCCGCGCTCGGTATCAATCTTCCCAAGGGCGCATCGCTGCAGGGCGGCGCGCTCAACGCCGATCTCTCGATCACAGGCCCCACCAACAAAATCGTTACGACCGGCACGGTCGGACTTTACAACGCGAAGCTCGTCGGCTTCGATCTGGGTTCCAAAATGTCCGCCATCTCCATGCTCACCGGCGTTAAGACCGGCAAGGACCTGGACATCGAAAAGCTCACCAGCAATCTCCACATGGCGCCTGACGGCATAAAGGCTGACAATTTCCTGGCCGTCGTCCCCACGCTCGGCAGCCTTGCCGGTGCCGGCACGATCGACTCAAAAAACAATCTCGATTTCAAAATGATGGCAACCCTCGCCAACGCGGTGGCTGCAACTGCGGGCGCCGCGAGCGGCTCGACCAATGCTGCGGGAGGCGGACTTGGCAGCCTCCTGACTCAAGTCAAGGGCGTCACGGGTGGATGTAAAGGCGGTGGGACCACCGTGCCTTTTCTGATTCATGGCACGGCTTCTGATCCCAAATTCATTCCCGACGTTGGTGGTCTCGCCGCAGGCATGCTGAAATCGCAGCTTGGCTGCGCCGGCACTTCCGCCGCCGGATCCACCAAGTCACTGGCGCAGGGCCAAAATCCCGCCGACGCCATTAGTGCTCTCGGCGGCCTCTTCAAAAAGAAAAAGCCTTAAAGGAAAACGCAAGACAAAGAACCAATATCTTAAGACCGATCAGGGAGAGACAAAAGTCAAAAACTAAAAATCAAAAACTGGAGACTGGAAAGTGTAATTCATTCGTAGCGGAGAGCGACCATGGGATCAACGCGAGCTGCCCTTCGCGCAGGAACGTAGCACGCCAGCAAAGCGACGCCGGTGATCACCGCCGGAATCAATGCATACACCCACGTGCCGCTCACTTGAAAATCCCGCAGCAATGCTTCGAGCACTTTCGGCAAGGGCAGCGCCAGCGCCATTCCGATTGCCGCTCCGGTCACCGCAAATTTCATGCCTTCACCGACAACTTGCTTCAGAATCTTCTTTCGATTTGCACCGAGCGCCATGCGAATCCCAATCTCCTGCGTTCGCAGGCCCACGGTGTACGCCACCAAACCGTACAAACCGACGCCGGAAAGGGTGAGCGCCAGCGCCGCAAAAATCCCCAGCATCTGGACAAACAACCGGTCACCGGCGATTTGATTTCCGATCCGTTCCTCGAGGCTCATCACGCTGGCAATCGGCTGGTCCTTATCCATTCCCCAAACTGCTTCGCGAAGTCCCGGCGCGAGAGCATCCGGAGTTCCTCTCGTCCGCACCATCAGGGCCATTTCTGCTGCGGGGCGCTGCAGAAAAGTTTCATAAATTTCCGGATCGTCCGCGGCCTCTAAGGGCCATCCCTTTACATTCGCGACGATACCGATGATCTCGCGCCATTGGCTTCCGCTCTCACCCGCCGTGTCGATCAGCACTTGCTGGCCGAGTGCGTCTCCTTGCGGATAGAATTGCCGCGCGAAAACCTCGCTCACGACAGCGACTCCGTTCGAAGCCGGGCTATCCGTTTCCAGGAAAGCGCGCCCGCGAATCAGCCTGATTTTGGCGGTTTCGAAAAACCTGGGGCTCACAACAAAATATCTTGCTTTGAATCTTTCTCCAGGCGGCAGATTCTCTTGCCCCTTCTGGCGGAAGGAAATCTGGTCCGCGCCCCCGGCAGGCAATGTGGAAGCCAGCGCCGCCGACTCCGCCCCCGGCAGGTTTTCCATCCTGGTGAGCAGCTGCCGGTAAAAGGCGGCTTGTTTCCCGGCGCCGGAATATGGGGGATCCGCGAGCGACAAGAAAGCAGTCAACACATGGTCCTGCTCGAAGCCGGGCCCCTTTTTCATGCCATCGACAACACCTTTGATCATCAACCCGGTTCCCGTGAGCAGCACCACCGCCAGCGCGACTTCTCCGATGACTACCAGACTCCTTAACCGGTTTTGTCTGCTCCCCGCCGATGCTTTTCCAGTAGCGTTTTTCAGAATGGTGTACACCTCGGAAGTCCCGGCCTTCAGCGCGGGAGCCAGCCCAAACACCACCGCCGCCAGCAGCGAAATCCCGGCAGTAAAGGCCAGCACCTTGCCGTCCACGGTTAGATCGAGCACTCTCACTGCTTCATTAAAACCAAGTGCCGATTTCAGGAGGCGCGCGCCCCAGAAAGTCAGCGCCAGTCCTGCTGCGCCTCCCAACGCTGCAAGCAACAACGCCTCCGTCAACAATTGCCGGATCATTCGAATGCGTCCGGCGCCCATGGCCACGCGCACGGCAATTTCCTTTCCGCGGCCGGTGGCTCGCGCGAGCAGCAACCCGGCGATGTTGGCGCAGGCAATCAGCAGAACGAACCCGACCGCGCCCATCAGGAGGACCAAGGCCGGGCCGGAGTTGAATTCCTTGATCATGTAGTCCTGGAGAGTCAGCACTGTCGCTCCCCAGCCCTTTTCCGTGTCCGAGAAATTCTGTTCGGCGACGCGAGCGAGCCCTTGAAATTCCGCGTTAGCCGCCCTGACCGCCACGCCCGACCTCAGCCGCGCGAAGAAATAGAGGTTTCGATTTTCGCGAGCAGCCGCGCTCTGCTGTCCTTCGTCCAGTACCACCGGCGTCCAAATCTGTGCCGGGAAAGAGTGCATCACGAACGGTGCCGGCATCACTCCGATGACTTCATACCCCGTACCGTTCAGCCGAATCGTTTTGCCGATTACGCCCGGGTCGGCTGCAAATCGCCGCTCCCAGAACTCGTGGCTCAGAATCACCACGTGCTCGCGCCCGGCTTGGTCTTCGCCATCTGAGAAAGTTCTGCCCCATTGCGGCGAGACCCCCAGCACAGAAAAATAATTTGCCGTCGTGCGCATGACGCCGACGCGCTCGGGATTGCCATCACCCGTGAGACTCGCGCTGGCATACGGATCCGCAGCCGCCATGTCTGCGAACGTGCGATTCTGTTTTTTCCACCCGAAATAGGTTGGAGCGGAGAAGGGATTCAGGTTTACGCCCCACGAGCTTACCGGATTGATCGACGAAACGACCACAACACGGTCCGCGTCCCCAACCGGAGGGCGCCTAAACATGACGGCGCTCACAAAACTGAAAATCGTGGCGTTCGCGGCAATCCCCAGCGCCAGCGTGAGGGTGGCGACGACCGTGAAGCTGGGATTTTTCGACAGCATGCGCACGCCGAAACGCAGATCCTGCAGCAGCACTTCCAGCATTGGCAGCCCCCTGCGCTCGCGAAGCATCTCTTTCGTTTGTTCCACGCCCCCGAGCTTGATCTGCGCCTGGCGCCGCGCCTCTGCGGCGCTCATGCCCGCGCGCAGATTTTCGTCGACGTGCATCTCAAGGTGGCTTTCCAGTTCTGACAAGAACTCGGCATCGTGCTTGTCTTTTCGGAAGAGCCCGCTCAACCGCAACAGCCCGGCTCGCAGTTTTCTCATGACGTCCTCTGCCACTCGCGACATGAACTTCCCAAGTCTTGCCTTAGGCCTTTACAACTTACTCGTACCGCAGCGCTACGATTGGATCGACGCGCATCGCCCTCCGCGCCGGCAAATAGCTGGACAGGAGCGCAACCGCCACCAAGAGGAGGGGAACCATTGCGAATGTGGCGGGATCCTGCGGACTAATCCCAAACAAAAGCGTGGAGAGTAGCCTGCTGAGCGCCAAGGAGATCACCAGGCCAACGGCTGCGCTCGACACAGTGAGAAAGAGGGCCTTGCCAAGAATGAGGCGCAGAATCGCCCGACGCTCTGCTCCGATTGCGACGCGGATGCCGATCTCGTGCCTGCGCTGGGTAACCGTATGGGACATCACCGCGTAGATTCCTACGCAAGCCAGCGCCAGGGCGACGCCGGAAAAAATAGACAAGAGGAAACTTCGAAACCGCGGCTCCGCGACCGAATTGGAGAGAAGTTGCTCCATCGTGCGAATGTCAGTAAGGGCGATCTCTTTGTCAACAGCGCGCACACCGGATCGCACCTCTCCAACGAGACTCGCGGCGTCCTGAGAAGATCGAATTACCAGAAACAGCCCTCGGCCGAGGAACTTTGTATGCCCGGGCGCGAGCTGGAAATACGGCACATAGAGTTGCGGTTCTTCCTCTACGCCGAGTCCGGTCCGCTTAACGGCCCGAGCCACACCGACGACGGTTCGCCAGGGTCCGTCGATGTTGATTCGCCGCCCGATCGGATTCTCGCCAGGCCAGAACTTGATGGCCATCAAAGTATCAATGATTGCGACCGGCGCGGCCTTTTCCGAATCGCGGTCTTCGAATTCACGCCCTGCCCGCAGTTCGATGCCCATCGCCGCGAAGTACGACGGGCTGACACACTGAAATTGGACAATATCGCTATGTCCAGGCGGGGCCGGATGGCCTTCGATCTCGACGCTGTTGCCCCAATCCTGCCCGCTGAAGGGCAAAGCGGTATTGATGGCTGCAGCCTGCACTCCCGGCAGGGCTCGCAGCTTCTCCAGAGTGTTCCGGAAGAACGACCTCAGATTCGGAGCTTCCGGATAGCGGCGCTCAGGAAGTGCCAGGCCGGCGGTCAGGACCCTGGCGGGACGGAATCCGGGATCCACGCTCTGCAGATGCGCAAAGCTCCGCAACATGAGAGCGGCGGAGATCAACAGCACCACCGAGAGCGCGACCTCGCCGAAAACGAGCGCCTCGCGCAACCGCGATACAACTGCTCCGCCAGTCCCACGGCTGCCCTGGCGCAGGACACTCGCCGACGAAGGCGTCCAGCTGGTAAGGGCGGGCGCGAGGCCGGACAGCAAAGCGGCAGCAGCGGAAACCAAGATGGTGAACACGAGCACCCGGGCATCGAGATGCGTTTCGCGAATCCCCGGGACATTTTCCGGCGTAAAACCGCGAAGCGCATACACGCCCCAAAAAGCGAGAACAAGACCGAGTCCGCCTCCTAGGAGCGAAACAAGAAGGCTTTCGACCAGTGTTTGGCGCACCAGGCGCAGGCGGCTCGCCCCCAGCGCAATGCGGATGGCCATCTCCTGCCGCCGCGATGTCGCTCGCGCGAGAAAGAGATTGGCCACATTGGAGCAGGCGATCAGCAGCACCAGCCCGACGGCGCATAGGAGGACCAAGAGGGGGCGGCGAATCTCCCCGGTCTGGAGAACTTGGAGTTTCGCATGCCGCAACAATCGACTGTTGTGGGGGTCTCTCTCGGCGAGGTGACGGGCGACCAGCGCAAGCTCCGCTTCAAGCCGCGGGTCGGACGTACCCGGTTTCAATCGGCCCATCACGGACAGGAAGTGCGCGTCGGGATATTTCTGATAAACCGCCGCACTGAGGGCTGCGGGAGCCCAAAGGCGGTATTGGCTCGAGGGGTAGGCAAAACCGGGAGGCATCACGCCGACGACGATGTAGGGTTCACTATTCAAGATTACGGTTTGCCCCACGATGCGCGGATCCGAGCCGAACTTCTCTTTCCACAGGCCGTCACTCAGGAGAATGACATGGTCCTGACCGACCTGCGCCTCTTCGGTAGAAAAAGTTCGGCCCAGCGCTGCATGAACTCCCAGAACAGAAAAGATACTCGGCGTGACCAACAGTCCCATACACATTTCGGGCTCCCCGGCCGATGTGAGGGTGAACCCCGTCCCCGTAGCGGCCGAGAGACTTTCGAAGACTTGCGTCTCTTTCACCCAGTTTTGGAATTCCCAGGTTGAGAAGCGGACGTGGTCTTCTTGCGGGAGTTTCTGCCAGATTGCGACGATGCGATCGGGTGCCGGATAGGGTGGCGGGCGCAGAAGCACAGAATTGACCACACTGAAGATGGCCGTGTTCGCGCCAATGCCCAGGGCCAGCGTCAGCACTGCAACGGCGGTGAATCCTGGATTCTTAAACAACAGGCGCACGCCGAAACGCAAGTCTTGAAGCAGCACGTCGAGCCAAGGTAGACCGCGACGGTCGCGATAATTTTCTTTCGTTTGCTCGACACCGCCCAGCCGCACCAGCGCTTTTCTACGCGCGGCTTGCGGATTCATTCCCGAGCGGAGGTTTTCGTCAATGTGCATCTGAAGATGGCTTTCCATCTCCGCGGCGAATTCGCGCTCGCGACGCTTCCTGCCA
>Ga0137394_10001998_pt1 | contig 15022 bp, 15 predicted proteins | sample czobulk116metaG_FD_108278 | JGI IMG/M metagenome (GOLD analysis project Ga0137394, IMG submission 108278) | Vadose zone soil microbial communities from Angelo Coast Range Reserve, California, USA - czobulk1.16 metaG | ecosystem: Environmental > Terrestrial > Soil > Vadose zone | place: USA...
ACTGCATTGAAGGCCGGCGAGACGGAGACCGCCATCCGGCTCTACCGCCAGGCGCAGCCGCTCTCTCCGCGCGACCCCGAGATCCCTCACGAGCTGGGAATTGCGCTGGTCGAGAAAGGCGAAGTCGGCCTCGCCGCGTTCGCGCAGGGCCAGGCGCTTGCCCTTGATTCGGCACACATCGGCGCGCGGGCCCAGCGGGCCGCGGCGCTGGCGGCCCTCGGCGACGACGAGGGCGCCGCGCGCGATCTCCGTGAAGTCCTGCAGCGTCTCGGGCCGCAGCCGTCGCTCTCCGCACGGCTCTACTCGCTGGAGCAGGCGGCGAAGGATGCCGCGTCCCGCCGGCTGATCGGTTCCAATCCGGCTCGCCTCTCCGCAAGCCCCCTGATCGGTTCGGCGCTGGCGCGCAACATCTCGGATCCACTCTCGTTTCGCGCGCCGTTCGCGGAGCTCCACGCCGAGATCCACGACGGCAAGCTGTCCCGCCTGGACCTCGTCTTCGACTCCATGGATGCCTCCCTGGGCCGCAGCGACGTGAGCTACGGCGGGACTACCGAGGACGAGCACGGCCGCCGCGTCCCGCTCGACGAGTTCACCGCCGCCGGCATCGTTTTCCTCAGTGAGTCATTGGGGATCGAGACCCTCCGCGCCCGCCGGCTGCTCTCGTTCCTGCTCGCCGAAGAATGCGGTCTGGGCCCGCACCGGTTTGCCGGCGTCGACGTCGGCTGGACCATCTCCGGTTCGGACGGCACCCGCCGCTACGGGCTCTTCGCCGCGCTTTAATCAACCAAACCCTGTTTCGGACGATGGTCCTCTCTCGCGCTCCGCAGCGCGCGTGTGCTAGAGCGCGCACAGACGGAGCGTCCTCCGTCGAGGGCCTTGACATCATGCGCGCGCATCTCGGTCTATCGACGGCCCTGTCTTGCCTCGTCGCCTGCGGCAGCGGCACGAATCCATCTACCGGAGACGACCCGCTCACGGCGGCTTGCGGCCGGTCGGTTTCACGGATCGGCAATCTCATCGATGTGGCTCCGAGCGGAGGCGACGACACGCGCAGCCTCCAATGCGCGATCGACGCGGCCGTCGCCGCCGGCATTCCGATGTCAGTGCGCCTGGCGGCAGGGACGTTCCACACCGCCCAGCTCGTCGCCAGGGATCTCCACGGCCAGCTCATGGGACGCGGCATGTTGGACACGCTGATCACCACGACCGGCACGCCCATGCCCGTCGCGCCGGCGTGGTCGAAGGGCGCACCCGGCCCCGGCAACGCATGGCCATCGCTGATCGCATTCGTGGACGGCGACTTCCGCGTGTCGGATCTCGCGATCCGCGTCCCCGACGAGGCCCCGACCGCCGGGTGGTCCATCTCCGGCGGTCCCACGACCCGGGCGCTCGCGCATGCGATCGTAGTCGTCGGCACCTCGGCCCGCGCCGGCTTCGAGCGCGTGACCGTCGCCGGGAAGAACACGCCCTCCGATCCGATCTCCGGAAACAGCGTCCACGGCGCCGTCGTCTTCGCAGGGTTGATGCCCGGAGGCGCCCCGCTCGCAGGCGCGTTCGAGGTGCGATCCTCCAGCTTCGCCGAGGTCGCGGCGGGAGCGGCCGCCGAGAATCTCCGGAACGCGGTCGTCTCTTGGATCGCCAACGCGTCCGAGCGCACGCTCGTTTCCGCGCGGCTCGCTGGCCTCGAGGCAACCACCGTCGCGGTCGCGGCAAACCGCTTCCAGGACGGCGCCGCCGGAATCAAGGTCGAGGACGGCTGCGCTCCCGGCCAGCAGCTCTGCGGCTTGCGCGACACGCAGCTCGTGCTCGCCGGCAATCAGATCGACGGGCGCGACGGCATCGAGATCACCGCCACCTTCGGGGACGGCATGGGCTGCTTCGCGGTCGGCAACGACATCCAGGCCGACGCGGCGGACGGCGGCGTGTCGGTCTGGCTGGGGCCGGGGACCAAGGACTGCGTCGTGATCTCGCGGGCCCCGGTCAGGGACGAGGGCACCGCGAACCGCGTCATCGCGCTGCCATAGAATTCATCTCAAAAATTGAGCTCTGGATGTTCGTGCTCGAGCGTAGCCGCCATCCGGCCTTCGGCCGGCGCGGCTCGTCAGCTCTTTTTCTCCGGAGCCGGAGCGCCCTGCCGCTGCGAGACCTCCAAGAACAGCATCCGCAGGTCGAAGAGCATGTTCTCCAGGAAGCTGCCCTCCTCGGCAGTCAGGTTTCCGCGCGTCTTCTCCTGCAGCAGCGCGAGCAGGTCGATGCTCTGCTGCGCCATGGCCAGCTCGGGCTTGTCGCGCTTCTGCCCGGTGGTCGGGTCCGGCGCCTCGCTGAGATGCACGATGGCGCTCGATCCCAAGGACAGCACCAGGGCGTTGAAATCGAGGGTCGGGCCCTTCTTCTCGCCGGAGGACGCCATGTCTCACCCCAGATCGAACGCGAACTCCTGCAGGCGGTACCCGCGCTGCACCAGCAGCACCGCGCGCCCGCTCTTGCGGGCCTGCGCCAGCGCCTTCTCGAAGTCCTTCATCGTGTCCACTTCGGCGCTGTTCACCGCCAGCACCAGATCGCCGCGGCGCAGCCCGACGCGGGCCGCCGCGGAATTGCGGGCGACCGCCTCGACCGCCAGCACCGGCTTGCGCACGTTGTATCCGGCCTCGCGCGCTGCCGAGACCGACAGCTCGGTCACCGAAAGGCCGCTGCGCACTTGGAAGATCCCGTGCGCGCGCTCCGGCGTGAGCGGCGCCGCCGTGATCGGGACGTCCAGCTTCTGCTTGCCGCGCACGATGCCCAGGACCACCCGCGTTCCCAGGGGCACGTCCCGGAGCAAGAAGCGCAGCTCGTCCGCGTCCCGCACCGGCGAGCCCTCGACGCGGACCACGGCATCTCCCCTGCGCAACCCCGCTCCGGAAGCCGGCGAGCTCTCGTCGATGCTGGTGACCAGCGCGCCCGTCCTCGCTCCCAGCGCCTCGGCGGCCTCCTTGTCCAGCGACTCCGCATCGAAGCCCCACCAGGCATCCGCGAGTCCGCCGCTCTTCTGCAGCTCCTTGGCGACGCGCAGCGCCCGATCGATGGGGATGGCAAACCCGATCCCCTGGCCGTTGGCGAGCACGGCCGAGCAGACGCCGATCACGTTCCCGTCCGCGTTCAGGAGCGGGCCGCCCGAGTTGCCGGGGTTGATCGAGGCGTCGGTCTGGATGAAGTCGTAATAGCTGTGCCCCTCGGCGTGCACAGGCCGGTGCAGGGCCGAGACCACGCCCATGCTCACGCTCTGGTTGAGCCCGAACGGATTCCCGATCGCGATGGTCGGCTCGCCGAGCAACAGATCCGAGGACGTCCCGAGCGGGGCCGCAGGGAACTTCCGATCCGCCTGGATCTTGAGCACGGCCAGGTCCCCGCCCGGATCCGTCCCGACCACCCGGGCGATGAAGTCGGAGCCGTCCTCGAAGCTGACCTGGATGCGGCTCCCGCGCTCCACCACGTGATAGTTCGTGAGCACGTAGCCGTGCTCGTCGAAGACGAATCCCGAGCCCAGCGATGTCCGCACCTGGTCGCGCGCGCGCCCCAGCCCGAAGAAGAGCTGCCAGGGATCGTTCGCCGCGGGAGCGCGCACCACTTCCTCGGCGTTGATGTTCACCACCGCGGCGCGGGCGCGATCGACCGCCTGCACGAGCGGCGTACGGCGAGCGGCGCTCGGGCCGGTGGTCAGCGTCGCGAGAAGGAGGAGCGCGAACACTCAGCGGGTAGGGCCGAGCTCGCCGACGGAGGTGAACTCCGTTTCCACGGAGCCGGCATTCTCGGTCAGGTCCTCGAGGGACTTCAGATACTTCTGGTACTCCTTCTCGTCGAGAAGTCCCTTCTTGATGTATCGCTCCACCACGCGGCGGTCGAGGTACTGAATGGGGATTTCTTCCTTCTTCTCAGCCACTGCGCTCTCCGTTGTCTGGGGGCGCGCCTTCTAGCACACCCCTGCGTTATTGTCAGCCGGTGCCCCCCCTGCCTGCCGGGCTCTACGCCATCGTGGACGGCTCGGCTGGCCGTCCTCCGCTCGACCTTACGGGGGCCTTCGTCCGCGGGGGCGCCGCCGTCGTCCAACTCCGCCTCAAAGGTATAGGAGCAGGAGAGCTTCTAAAGGTTGCCCGGGAGGCGCGCAAGCTCTGTGCCGGCCGGGCTCTCCTGATCGTCAATGACCGGCCGGACGTGGCCCGCCTGGCCGAGGCGGACGGGGTGCACCTGGGGCAGGAGGATCTCCCCTGGCAGGCGGCGCGCGCCATCGTCGGTCCGCGGGCCCTGATCGGCGTCAGCACGCATTCCGACGCCGAGATCGACGGGGCGCAGGGCGCGGACTACGTCGGATTCGGACCCATCTTCCCCACCGCCTCCAAGCCGGGGGCACCTCTGCCGCCGCCCCACGGGCTGGACGGCTTGCGGCGGGCGGTGGCGCGGTCCAGGGCACCGGTCGTGGCCATCGGCGGCATCACCGCGGCGTCCGCTCCGGAAGTGGTCGAGGCCGGCGCCCGCTGCGTGGCGGCCATCGCGCAGCTCTGCAACGCCTCCGACCCGGAAGCGGCCGCGCGCGAAATGGCCGAGGCGTTCCAGCGATGAGGCCGGTCATCGGCATCACCCCGGACGTTGGAGAGACCACCGCGCGGCCCGGTCGTCCCGCCTTGCCCCGGTACGAGCTGAAGCAGGCCTACGCGGACGCGGTGCTCGCCGCGGGCGGCCTGCCCGTGGTGCTGCCGTACAGCGACGACGAGAACGCGCCACGGCAGGCGATCGATCTCTGCGACGGCCTGGTAGTTACGGGCGGCGCGTTCGACATCCCGCCCGAGCTCTACGGTGAGAAGGCAGGCCAGAAGCTGGGCCCGCTCAAGCGCGGCCGGACCGCCTGGGAGCAGCGCCTGCTGCGCGCGGCGCTGGCGGCCGACGTCCCTGTGCTCGGGATCTGCGGCGGCATGCAGCTCCTCGCCGTCGAGCTGGGCGGCGCGCTCTACCAGGACATCCTCCAGGAGATTCCCGGGGCGCTCGATCACGAGCAGAAGAACGACCCGCGGCAGCCGGGTCACCCCGCGAAGGTCGTCCCGGGAACCGCGCTCCAGGCCATTGTTGGATCTGACGGCCTGGAGGTGAACTCGACGCACCACCAGGCCGTGAAGGACCCGGGCCGCGCCAAGGTTTGTGCGCTGGCCCCCGACGGAGTGATCGAGGCCATCGAGCTCCCGGGAAGGTTCGCCCTGGGCGTGGAGTGGCATCCCGAGCTGCTGGCGGGCAGCGAGCATCTCGCCCTCTATCGGGCCCTGGTCGAGCGGGCGCGGCGATGAGCAAGCCTTGCGTGCTGGTGCTGGCCGGCCTGGACCCGAGCGGTGGGGCGGGCCTGCTGGCCGACGCCGAGGCTGTGCGCGCGGCAGGGGCGACCCCGCTCTGCGTGGCCACGGCCCTGACCGTCCAGACCACCCGCGCCGCGCGGCGGTTCAAGACCGTGGACCCAGGCCTGGTCGTCGAATCCGCGCAAGCGCTCCTCGAGGAAGAAGATGTCCGCGCAATCAAGATCGGCATGGTGGGCGACCGCGCGGTGGCCGTGGAGATCGCGGGGCTGCTGCAGGGCCGAAAGCGCCTTCCGCTGGTGGTGGACCCCGTCCTCGCGGCATCCAGCGGGGCGAAGCTGTTCGAGGGTTCCGTCACCTCTGCGCGCGACGCCTACCTCCGCCTCGCCGCCGGCGCCGTCCTGACCCCGAATCTCTCCGAGGCGGAGACCCTGCTCGGTGCGCGCCTGGACGACCCGATGCAGGCCGGAGCGCTGCTGGGCGAAGGGCCTGGCGCCGTGCTGCTCAAGGGCGGACACCTTGCCGGCGACCCGGTGGATTTCCTCTTCCAGCCCCTTGGCGTCGAGCAATTCCGCGCCCGGCGAATCCCGGCTTCGGCCCGCGGCACCGGGTGCCGGCTGGCGAGCGCGATCGCAGCCGGCCTGGCCCGGGGCCTCCCTCTCCGGGAGGCCGTTCTGGCAGCGCGGCAGCTCGTGCGCGACTACCTTCAAGCGCACCTTTCGGTTTGACGGCGCACACCGGCGCGCGTGTTAAACTCGGGGGAGGGAGAACTCCAATGCGCATGCGCAAGTACGCCCCGATTTTCATCCTGGCGATGGGCATGGCCGCCACCGGCTGCGGGTACAACCGCATCGTCTCCGAGTCGCAGGCGGTCGAGGCTGCCTGGAGTCAGGTGGAGAACCAGCTCCAGCGCCGCGCGGACCTGATCCCCAACCTGGTGGAGACCGTGAAGGGGTATGCCAAGCACGAGAAGGCGGTCTTCGACGAAATCGCCAACGCGCGCGCGGCGATGCTCGGGGCGTCCTCCCGCGCCGACAAGATCCAGTCGGCCAACCAGTTCGAGGGCGCGATCAGCAAGCTGATCTCCCTGAGCGAGGCCTACCCGCAGCTCAAGGCCGACGCGAACTTCCAGCGCTTGATGGACGAGCTGGCGGGAACCGAGAACCGGCTGGCGGTGGAACGAAAGCGGTACAACGAGGCCGTCCAGCAGTACAACACGGACATCCAGGGAATCCCCGGCGCCTGGTGGGCCAAGATCGGCGGGTTCCATTCCAAGGAGTACTTCAAGGCGGAGGCGGGCGCGAAGGCAGTTCCAAAGGTTTCGTTCCAGTAGAGGCGGCGATGCGCACGAGCGGAATCCTGACCATCGGCGGAGCTTTCGTGGCCATCCTGGGCGGGGCGTTCTCGCTGGTCATGCTGCGCGGGTTCACGGGGTTTGCCGATCTCTCGGGCCTGGTGGTGGGGCTGGTCATCCTGGGAGTCGGCGTGGGGATCGTGCTGGCGGGCCGCAAGCGGGCCCGATTCGAGCAGGAGACCGACGATCGGCACTTCTCGGAGGTGGCGTTGGCGCTGGCGAAGAAGAGCGGCGGCCAGGTCCAGGTGGACCAGGTGGCCAAGGCCAGCGGGCTCTCCCGCGACGAGGCGACCGCGCGGATGCGGCAGCTCACCGGCCGCGGATTGTTCGATCTCGACTTCGACGCCAACGGGCAGATGGTGTGGAAGCTCTCCCCTGACGCGGGCCGTGCCCAGCTCGCGGAGATTGCCGGCCGGAGCGGATGAGGCAACGGCGCGCCGCCGCGTTCACCGCGTTGGCGGCAGCGGCCGCATGCAGGCCCACGGCGAATGGCGGGTGCGCTCGCGACTCCGATTGCCGCACAGACGCGCTCTGCGCGCCCTGGTGGTCGTACGCGCTCGCCGCGGCCCCGCACCGCGGGGGCCGCATGCCCCTGAGATGGACCTGGCTCGTCCTGCTCGCGGTGGCCTGCGCGACGGCGAAGCCGCGGGGCGCGATCCTGGAGCCCGAGAGCAGCGCGGTGGCGGAGGGCGACTCGAGCGAGCCGCGTCGCTACGCGAGCGCGCGCGCCTACCGGCACTACCTGGACGCGCTGCTCGCGCGCAACTCCGACGACTTCGCCACCGCGGCCTCGGAGCTGCGCGAGGCGCTGCTCTACGACCCGGAGTCGCCGCACCTCCACTCGGTGCTCGCGGAAGTCCTGCTCAAGCAGGGCCGCCTCGCGGACGCCGAGGAGGAGCTGCAGATCGCGCTGGCGCTGGACCCCGGGCATGCGCCGGCGCGCATGGTGAGCGCCCGGATCGCCGCCGCACGGGGCAGGCTGGCGGAAGCGCGCGAGCACTTGAAGTCGGCCATCGAAGCGCAGCCGGACGACGGCGAGGCGTACCGCGAGCTGATCCGCCTGCTGCTGGCGTCGGGCGAAGGGGCGGAAGCGGAGGCGGTCGCGCAGCGGCTCACGGCGCGGCTTTCCGATGCGCAGAAGCGCGGCGGGGATGGCGACGATCTGGTGATCGCGGATCGGTTGCAAGACCAGAGCGCGGCGGCGTGGGTCGAGATCGGGCGCTTCTGGCTCCAGCACGGCGAGGACGACGCGGCGGGCCGCGCCTTCGTCGTGGCCCGCGGCGCGTCGCCCTCCGATCCGGAAGCGCTGACCGCGGAGGCGGCGTGGCTGGAATCGAGGCGCAAGTTCGGGGACGCGCGGGATCGATACCTGAAGCTGCTCTCGCAGCGCCCCGAGGCGCCCGACGTGCTGGCCTCGCTGGCGCGGGTGGCGATCGCGGAGGGCGACGTGGATTCGGTGGCTGCGCACGCGCGCAAGCTGCTGGCGCTGACCGCGAGTCTGGATCCGCGCGCCGGATCGGGCGGCGATCAGGAGGAGGAACGCCGCGATCTCGCCTCCGCCATCCTGCGCGTCGCGGTGACATTGCTGGGCGCGCATCGCAGCGCGGACGCGCAGGCGGCGCTCGACGGCGCGCTGCGCCTGTATCCCAACCACCCGGAGCTGTCGTTCTATCGCGCCGTGGCGGTGGTCCAGCGGGGGCATCCGCGGGAAGGGGCGCTCGCGTTCGAGTCGGTCGAGCGGCGCGCGGTGATCCGGGGGAAGGAACCGCCCTCGCCCTCGTTCCTCGGGTCGGACGTGGATGCCTTCATCCTGGACGCGCGCGTCCAGGCGGCGCTGGCGCGCGGCAAGGCCGGTGAGACGCACGAGTCGATGCGCAGGATGCGAGCGCTGTTCGCCGCCCATCCTGTGGAGGAAGAGGTGGCGCTGGCGCTGCTGGAGGCATTCGATCGCGCCGGCAAGGCCGACGAGGCGGAGAAGCTGCTCTCGGCCACGGCGCAGGAGCATCCCGACACGGACGGGCTGCTCTATGCGCTGGCCAACGCGCAGGATCGCGCCGGGCTGCACGCGGAGGCGCTGGCCACCATGCGCAAGGTGCTCGCCTCCCAGCCGCAGCACACCGGGGCGCTGAATTACATTGGATATACTTTGGTGGAACGCGGCCAGGCGTCGGATCTGCCGGAGGCGGAGCGGCTCCTCGCGCGCGCCGTCGCGCTGCGCCCCGACGACGGGGCCATCGCCGACTCGTACGGGTTCTGCCTCTTCAAGCTGGGGCGGCTGGCCGAGGCGGTCACGGAGCTGCGGCGCGCCGATCGGCTCTCGCCGGGCGACCCGGTGATCCTGAGCCACCTGGGCGACGCGCTGATCGCCGCCGGGCGCCGCGACGAAGCGCGCTCCGTGTTCCGCCGCGCGCTCGCGCCGCCAGCCGCGGGCCGCCGCGCGCGTTCCCTCGCCGACGCCCAGGCGATGATCGATCCGCGCGACCGCGCCGATCGCACGGAGGCCCGGGTCCGCGCCGAGATCGCGCAGAAATTGAAGTCGCTCGCGCCTTGACTGCGGGTCTTTGGCGTGGTCTTTCCCGGCGCGTCAGGGAGGCATCCGGATTGGCGGACGAGCGCATCGACGAGGGCTTCTTCAGCGCGCACGACGGCGTCCGGCTCTTCTTCCACACCGAGCGTGCCGCCACGCCGACCGGCCACGTCGCGGTCGTGCACGGATACGCGGAGCATCTGGGCCGCTACGTGGAGCTCACCCGTGCGCTGACCGCCGCGGGCTACACCGTTCACCTCTTCGACTGCCGCGGTCATGGGCAGAGCGGAGGCAAGCGCGCCCACGTGGACGCGTTCAAGGATTACCTCTCCGACCTGGAGGTCTTCCTCTCCCGGGTGAAGGAGCAGGCCGCCGCCGCGCCGGTGTTCCTGCTCGGCCACAGCGCCGGGGGACTGATCGCGGCGAGCTACCTGCTCAGCCATCCCGACGCCGTGCGCGGGGTGGTGCTGGCCTCGCCGTACTTCAGGCGCAAGCTGTACGTCCCCCCGCTGAAGATCCTGGCGGGCAAGCTGGTGGGCCGCGTCCTCCCCAGCCTGCCGATGAAGAACGCGCTCAAGCCCGAGCAGCTCACCCGCGACGTCCGCATCCAGAACGCCACCCGGTCCGATCCGCTCTACCAGCAGATCGCCACCCCGCGCTGGTTCAACGAAAGCAACGCGGCCCAGGAGATCGTCCTGCGCCGCGCCACCGAGTTCGTCACGCCTTTCCTGCTCCTCTTCGGCGGCGCGGACCCCATCGCCGATCCCGCGGGCGGCCGCGACTTCTTCGAGCACGCCACCTCGAAAGACAAGCAGCACAAGGTGTACGACGGGCTGCTCCACGAGCTCTTCCACGAGCCGGAGCGGGAGGCAGTGTTCAAGGACGTGGTGGGCTGGCTCGACGAGCGGGCGCGGGGAGCGTCGGCGCGGGCGGCGGGAGCGCGATGAGCGAGCGCAACCGTCTGCTCGAGCTGCTCACCCAGCTCGCGTACGAGAAGCGCAAGGTCACGCTCTCCTCGGGCAAGGAGAGCGACTTCTACATCGATACCAAGCAGGCCTCGCTCACCGCCGAGGGCCACTACCTGGTCGGGCGGCTGGTCCTGGCGGAGATCCGGGCGCACTTCCACGGAGCGCAGGCCGTGGGCGGGATGACCATGGGCGCCGACCCGATCGCGAGCGCCGTGTCGCTGACGAGCTGGCTGCAGGCCAGCCCGCTGCCGGGGTTCTACGTGCGCAAGGAGCCCAAGGGGCACGGCACCAACCAGTGGATCGAAGGGAAGAAAGGGCTCCCCTCGCCGGCCCAGGTGGTGGTGGTGGAAGACGTGGTGACCACGGGCGCTTCCACCTTGAGGGCGATCGAGCGTTGCCGGATCGAGGGCCTGCATGTCCTGGGAGTCGTGGCCCTGGTGGACCGCGAGGAGGGGGGCAAGGACGCCGTGGAGAAGGCGGGGGTCGAGCTGCGCTCGCTGTTCCGGCGGAGCGACTTCCCGTGAGGCGAGCGGTCGCGTTCGCCATGGTCGCGCTGGTCGCCACGGCTTGCCGCACGCTGCCGTTTCCCGATCCCGACCTGGAAGGGGAGTACGGGCTCGCCCTGAAGAAGTGGACCCGCAAGGTCGCCCTCTACAACGGCCTGGAGACGCGCGCGTTCGTGCGCGTGGTCTATCTCTCCCCCGAGTTCGTCGCCGCGCAGGCGCTGCAGATCTCGCAGATGCGCGCCGAGATGCCGGACAAGGCGGCCGGAACCCTGGCGAAGATGCGCGAGGAGTACCGGCAGCCCAGCTTCTTCGCGGTGGTGTACACGCCGGACAAGACCGCCAACGACTGGAACGAGCCCAACTCGGTGTGGAGGATCGCCCTGAACCTGGGCCTCGGGGAGGTGGCGCCGGAAAAGTTCCAGCGCTTCGAGGTTCCGTTCAACGCGGAGCTGAAGGTGCTGTATCCGTACCTGGACGAGTACTCCGTGGCATATCTGGTGAAGTTCCCGGACCCGGTCTTGCCACCCTCGACTCCCGCGGCCGCGAAGCCGTCGTTGGAGCACTTCACCCCGACGGAGGCCGTGATGACCGCGGCCGGAGCGCTGGGGAAGATGCGGTTCCGCTGGCGCCTGGACGGCAGTCCGGAGACGCCGGCAGAGGCGGATCCGGAACCGCCTCTGCCGCCAAACACCACTCCGAAGTAGGTCCAGGCGCGAGCCTCAACGAGGCCACGCGGAGGGAGCTGGCTTCCCCCGCACCAGCACCGTGTCTCGCGGCGCCGTCTGGCCGGGCCAGGAGAGCGTGTAGTGCAAACCCCGGCTCTCCTTCCGCTCCTGCGCGCAGGCGACGATCAGGCGCGCCAGCTCGGCCAGGTTGCGCAGCTCGAGCAGGTCGCGGTCGACCAGGTAGCCCCAGTAGTACTCGTGGATCTCGCCGACCAGGTTGTCGAGACGCCGCTCCGCGCGCGCGAGCCGCTTGTCGGTGCGCACGATGCCGACGTAGTTCCACATCAGCTGGCGGATCTCGTCCCAGTTCTGCTTTACGATCACGCCCTCGTCGGAGGGCACGGCGCGGCCCGGATCCCACTCGGGCACGGCGGGCACGCGCCCCGATTCCGCCGCGATCCCGCGCACCGTCTCGGCCGCCCGATGGCCGAAAACCAGCCCTTCGAGCAGCGAGTTGGAGGCGAGCCGGTTCGCCCCGTGCAGGCCGGTGCAGGCGACCTCTCCGATCGCGAGCAGACCAGGAAGCGTGGTGCGCCCCTGGAGATCCGTGCAGACGCCGCCGCAGACGTAGTGCGCCGCGGGCACGACCGGGATGGGCGAGACGGCCATGTCGATGCCGAAGGCGAGGCAGGTCGTATAGATGTGCGGGAAGTGCTCGACGAGGAAGCCCTTCCCGAGGTGCGTCATGTCGAGGAAGGCGCAGTCGTCGCCGCGCCGCTTCAGCTCGCTGTCGATGCTGCGCGCCACCACGTCGCGGGGCGCCAGCTCCTTGCGCGGATCGTAGCGCTCCATGAAGGCGTCGCCGGCGCGGTTGCGCAGGATGCCGCCCTCGCCGCGCAGCGCCTCGCTGATCAGGAAGCTCTTGGCCTGCGGATGGTAGAGGCAGGTCGGGTGGAACTGGATGAACTCGAGGTTCGCGATCGCGGCGCCCGCGCGGTGGGCCATGGCGAGCCCGTCGCCCGTCGCCACGTCGGGATTGGAGGTGTAGAGGTAGACCTTGCCCGCCCCGCCGGTGGCGAGCACCACCGCTTTGGCGACGAAGGCGTGCACCTTGGAGGAGCGCGTCTCGAGCGCGTACGCCCCGAGCACGCGCTCCGAAGATCCTCCCAGGCGCGAAGCGAGGATCAGGTCGATCGCGTGGTGGTCCTCGAAGAACTTCACGCCGGCGCGCGCCGCGGCGTCGAGCAGCGTCCGCTCCACCTCCATGCCGGTGAGATCGGCGGCGTGCACCACCCGGCGCTGCGAATGTCCGCCCTCGCGGGTCAGGTGGTAGCCGAACGGCGACGAGTCCCGCGTGAAGTCGGCGCCCCATTCGATCAATTCGCGCACGCGCGCGGGACCCTCGGTGACGGTCACGCGCACGGCCTCTTCGCGGCACAGGCCCGCGCCGGCTTCCAATGTGTCGCGGATGTGCTGGTCGAAGCTGTCCTGCGGACCGAAAACCGCGGCGATTCCACCCTGGGCGTAAGCGGTGTTTGTTTCGGAACGGCTGCGCTTGGCGAGCAGGGCGACGGACCCATGCCTGGCCGCCTGCAGTGCGAAGGAAAGTCCTGCGATTCCGGACCCGAGCACGAGGTAGTCGAACTGATGACGCATGTGCGATAAATAGCAGAAAGCGGGCGCGTGAAGATTTGCCCCCCGGGATGGCAAGGGGTTATCGTTCCACTTTGAATATGAGCCGTTTTTTCCTCGCCATCGCGCTCCTTGCGCTTCCAGCCGCAGCCCGCCCGCCGCTGCACACCTGGACCGACAAGGAGGGAGTCCTCCACGTCGAGGACGTCCCGCCGCCGCCCAGCAAGGCGGCGCCACGCAAGGGGAAGCCGGCGCAGGTGAACGTCCCGGCGCAGAAGAAGGGCGAGCGCTGGTGGGAGCGGCGGTCGGACGCGCCGCCGGACGAGATCGACAAGGCGGCCGCCAGGTACAAGATTCCAGCGGAGTTGGTGCGGGCGGTGATCTGGGCGGAGAGCGCCGGCGACGGCGGCGCCATCTCCAGCGCTGGCGCCATCGGCCTGATGCAGCTCATGCCGCGCACCGCCGGCGAGATGTACGTGGAGGACCCGGTCGATCCCGCCCAGAACATCATGGGCGGCACGCGCTACCTGCGCTGGCTGGCCAACCAGTTCAACGGTGACATGATGTTGACCCTGGCCGCGTACAACGCGGGTCCGGACGCGGTCCGCAAGTACGGCGGGATCCCGCCGTTCGAGGAGACGCGCGAGTACGTGAGGCGCGTGATCGCGTACTACCAGCAGCTCCGGGCACAGCGGAAGGTCGCCAAGCAGCAGCCGAAGGGCGCGCCAGGGAGCGTCGTCGCCGAGGCCGAGGCCGGCAAGTGATCGATCCGCGCAGCCGCCCAGCGGAGCGCCCCATCTTCGACGAGGACGATTCGGACCTCGCCGACAACCAGGAATTCGATCGTGCGCTCTCGACGGGCAACGAGCTGCTCAACCAGGGCAACCCGACCGACGCGCGCATCGCGCTGGAGAAGTCGCTGCGCTACAAGCCGCGCAACCAGCGCGCGCGGAACCTTTTGGGGTTGTCGCTGTTCAAGCTGGGCGAGCTGCCGCGCGCGGAGGAGATCTACCGGTCGCTGATCGAGGACCATCCCGCCGACCCGACATTGCGCGTGAACCTCGGGCTGGTCTTCTTGAAGCAGAACGCTTCGGCCGACGCGGTGCGCTGCTTCGAGACCGCGCTCGATCTCTCCCCCGAACACCAGAAGGCGCAGAACTACCTGGGGCTGGCACTCTCGCAGAAGGGCGAGCTGGCGCGGGCGCGGGAGTGGTTCCTGAAGGCCGGCAACGACGCGATGGCCGACCGGATGGGGCAGGCGCTGCAGCAGAGCCCGCTGCGCGCGGTCGCGGACGGTGCGTCGGAGGTGCTGAAGGAAGAGAAGCCGTTCACGGCGGCCACCGAGGAGCACGCGGGGACGGTCCCCCCGGCCGTGGAGAAGAAGGGGGATACGCTCGAGACGGCGCGCCCGAAAGGCTTGGACGCGGCCCTGCAGGCGCGAGAGGGAGCGCAGTGGGTCGCGACGGCTCCCGGTTTGGCGGCGGGTCCGCCGGTCGCGCCCGAGGTTGCGCGCACGGCTGCGGGTCCGGTGGTGGCCAATGCTCCCGAGCCTTCGGCCCCTCCCCCCGCGCCGGCCGAGGTGCCCGAGCCTACGGTGGAGCCGGCGCCGTCGATGTCGCAGTACACCTCGGCGCGGCGCCTCTCCATGCCCGAGGCGACCGGCGGCTTCGCCATCGGGCCCACCGAAGTGTTGATCCACGTCCGCGGAGAGATGCTCACGCGCCTGGACGGCCTGGTGGCCTCCTGGGGATCGGTGACCATGAAGCCGGAGCTGAAGCGGTTCCGGGGGAAGGCCACCGACAAGCCGTTTGGAGAAGGTCCCCGGCGGATGCTGCGCGCGAGCGGGGAAGGGCGATACGTGATCTCGCGCGAGGGCCGCCAGTTCACGGCGCTCGAGCTCGACGACGAGCCGGCCTACTTCCGCGAAGAGGTGCTGTTCGCGTTCGAGGAGTCGGTGCTGTTCGAGAACGGGCGGGTGCCGTCGAAGAGCGGAAACGACCTGCACCTCGTGCACCTGCGCGGCCGCGGGAAGATCCTGCTCGCCACCCACGGCGC
>Ga0137394_10002000_pt1 | contig 15011 bp, 10 predicted proteins | sample czobulk116metaG_FD_108278 | JGI IMG/M metagenome (GOLD analysis project Ga0137394, IMG submission 108278) | Vadose zone soil microbial communities from Angelo Coast Range Reserve, California, USA - czobulk1.16 metaG | ecosystem: Environmental > Terrestrial > Soil > Vadose zone | place: USA...
GAGGAAGATCATGGCCGATCACCCCGGCCGTTTCGGCCTGTTCGCCATGCTGCCGCTGCCGCACATCGACGAGAGCCTGAAAGAGATCGCCTTCGCCTTCGACATCCTCAAGGCCGACGGCGGGACTCCCGGCAAGCTGGGCGAGCTCTTTTCTGTCCTCGAGGGTGTGTTGAGCAACTATGACGAGATCAGCGTGAGCTGCGCCACGATGATCCAGGGTTTGACGGAGATCGGCCAGCACCTGGATCGAATCGAGGACGGCCGCCACAAGATTCTCAACGGCGTCGAGGCGATTCTCAAGAACCTCTCGCAGCTCGACAGGATCGCCGAGCAGGGGATGCCCCTGAAGCTCGGCAGCCCCATCGACGGTGACCCGGACAAGCCGAAACGCGTGCTCCTGATCCGGATCCGGCCTGAGGAGAAGACCGGATCGGCGCGCTCCGCCTCAGCCTCCCGCGACCTGCTCGACTTCGGCGACGATCCGGTCGATCCGAAAACGGGGAAGCCGACGGTTCACTGAGCCGCTCCGGACCGGTCGTTTCTGAAGACGACCCCCTCCTTCATCACGAAGAAGACCTTCTCGGTCTGGTGGATCTCCTTCGTCGGATCCCCGGGGACGGCGACGATGTCCGCGAGCATTCCGGGGGCGAGAACACCCAGGCGGTCCGCCACGCCGATGAGCTCCGCGTCGAGGGAGGTTCCCGCCTTCAGCGCGTCGACGGGTTTCATCCCGAGATCGACCATCTTCCCGAACTCCTCGGCGTTACGGCCGTGGGGGTAGACTGCCGCGTCGGTGCCGAGGCCGATTCTCACCCCCTTCGCCAGCGCCCGCCTGAACATGTCGGCCGATCGAGCCATGGCCGCCCGGGCCTTCACGACGATCTGGGGCGGCATGTAGACAGCCCGCTCGAGCTTCTCTTTCAACCCCTGAGGAGCCATCAGCGTCGGGACGAGGAACGTCCCCTTCGCCTTCATCATGTCGAGCGCCTCGTCGTCGAGAAAGGTCCCGTGCTCGATCGAATCGATCCCCGCCCGGATCGCTCTCCGGGCCCCCTCTGCGCCGTGCGCGTGCGCCGCGGTCTTGCGCCGCAGCGCGTGCGACTCGTCGACCAGCGCGTCGAGCTCGGCCTGCGTCAGCTGTGGCGAGTCGACGTCGTCGGTCAGGGATAGCACGCCACCGGTCGCGCACGTCTTGATGACGTCAGCGCCGTATTTCACGTTGAAGCGCACCGCGGCGCGTATCTGGTCGGGTCCGTTCGCCACGCCCTCCTGAATCCCGGTCTCCTTCCCGAACAGCCCCGCGCGGTAGCCCGCGCCATCGTCGCAGTGGCCTCCCGTGGCGCCGATGGCGTGCACCGCCACGAGCATCCTCGGCCCTGGGGTGATGCCGTCCCTGATCGCGTTCCGCAGACCGACGTCGAGGTAGTCGCTGGAGCCGACATCCCGGCAGGTCGTGAACCCGGCCATCAACTCCTTCCTCGCGTAGACGGTCGCGCGAATCGCCATCTCGGCGATCGGCCTCTCGAGACCGTCGAGCCTCGCCTGCTTGTAGTCGTCCGTCGATTCACTGGTCAGGTGAGTGTGGGCGTCCATGAACCCGGGCAGGAGCGTAGCGTCCCCGAGATCGAGGACTCGCGCCCCCGCGGGAATCGCGACCGAGGGACCTGCCGCCTGAATCCTCCCGTCCACAACCACGACGATCCCAGGTGACACGACGCCATCGGCCTTCCCGTCGAACATCCGGGCGGCCTTGACGGCGATCGGCTTCCCCGGCTCTGCGGGCGCGCCGGATGTGTTCGGCGCGATCAGCGCGCCGGCCGCGATCAGAGTGATCGCTCGAATGGTCATGCGCATCTTGTCTCCTCTCCATCGACAGTGGTCGCGTTCCCGTCCGCTCCCGGGCCCTCCGTTCCTTCGCCCCGGCACGAGCTCGCAAAAATACACCGGACCGACACCGGTTTGTTATGATGCGCGGCCATGTCGGAAGCGAGAAGCGGCCGCGCGCTGGAGGAATCCCTCGGCGCCCCTTCCGCCAGCCCTTTCTTCCTGCGATCCCCGCCCACCGCGCCCCAACGATGAAGAGTCTCATCACCGCGCTGCCTCTGCTCGGAGCGGGTGGGCTCCTGTTCGCGGTCGCGCTGCATCGAAGCGTCGTGCGGCGTTATGCGGGCACCGCCCGCATGCGCGAGATCGCGGCCGAGATTCACGACGGCGCGATGACCTTCCTGCGGCTCGAGAACACGATCCTCGCGTTCTTCATCCTCGCCGTCGGAGCGCTGCTCGCGCTCCTCCTCGACCCGCGGACGGCGGCGGCCTTCGCGTGCGGAGCGCTGGCCTCGATTCTCGCGGGCTACTTCGGGATGAAGGCGGCCACGAGAGCCAACGTGCGCACGGCGGCCGCCGCGCTCGAACGCGGCTCCGCCGAGGCGCTTCTCGTCGCCTTCAACGGGGGCGCCGTCATGGGTGTCGTGGTCGCCAGCCTCGGATTGATCGGTGTGGGGCTTCTCTTCCAACTCTACGATCAGCCCGGGACTTCCGGGATCATCAATGGATTCGCGATGGGGGCGTCGTCGATCGCCCTCTTCGCGCGCGTCGGCGGCGGCATCTACACCAAGGCGGCCGACATCGGGTCGGATCTGGCCGGGAAGCTCGAGGCCGGGATACCCGAGGACGATCCGCGGAACCCGGGCGTCATCGCCGATAACGTCGGGGACAACGTGGGGGACGTCGCGGGGATGGGGGCGGACATCTTCGAGTCGTACGTCGGATCGATCGTGGGCACGATCGCGATCGCTTCGACGCTTCCGGTGGCGTCGATGCAGGCGCTCGGGGGGTCGGACGGGGCCGCGCCCGGCGCCCTCAGATGGACCCTGATGGCCCTTCCCCTCGTCCTCGCAGGCGCCGGCCTCGTCGCTTCGCTCGCCGGAATCGTCTCGATGCGGGCGTTGAAGGCTATCAGCCCGCAGGGTGCGTTGCGCTACTCCACGTTCATCGCCGCCGGGCTCTTTCTCGCCGCGGCCTGGTGGATCGCGCGGAGCCTTGGAATCTCCCCTGGGGTCTTTCAGGCGATTCTCTGCGGCACTTTCGGCGGGATCGCCATCGGACTGATCACCGAGTACTACACATCGGGAAGGCCGGTCGCGCGGATCGCGGCGGCGAGCCGGACCGGCCCGGCGACGAACGTCATCAGCGGCCTCGCTGTGGGGTTGCAGTCGACCGCGGCGCCCGTTCTCGCGATCTGCGCCGTCATCTGGATCAGCAACCAGGCCGCCGGTCTCTACGGGATAGGGATCGCGGCGCTGGGAATGCTGGCGACCGTCGGCATCACCATGTCGGTCGACGCCTATGGTCCGATCGCCGACAACGCAGGCGGCATCTGCGAGATGGCGGGCCTGGGGCCGGAGGTCCGGAAGATCACCGACGGGCTGGATTCCCTCGGCAACACGACGGCGGCAATCGGGAAGGGGTTCGCCATCGGCTCGGCGGCGTTGACGGCTCTCGCGCTCTTCGCCGCCTTCTCGCAGACCGTGAACTCGGGAATCGCCGCACGGATGGCGGCGATGAGCGCGTCAGGCCTTTCCCCCGAGGGACGCTGGGCATCGTACGCCCGGCTGATCGCCGCGGGCGAGAGCCCGCTCACCATCGCGATCACCGACCCTCCCGTCGTCATCGGGCTGCTGGTCGGCGGCGCGCTGCCCTTCCTCATCGCCGCCATGACGATGACGTCGGTGGGCAAGGCGGCGGGGCAGATGGTCGAGGAGATCCGCAGGCAGTTCCGGGAGATCCCGGGCCTGCTCGAAGGAAGGCCGGGAGTAAGACCGGAGACCGCGCGCTGCGTCGACATCTCCACCCGGGCCGCGCTGCGCGAGATGATCGCGCCGGGAGTTCTCGCGGTGCTCGCCCCCGCCGCGATCGGTTTCGGGCTCGGGCCCGCCGCCCTCGGGGGGATGCTGGCCGGCGCGACCGTAACGGGAGTCGTGCTGGCACTGATGATGGCCAACGCCGGCGGAGCCTGGGACAACGCGAAGAAGGCGATCGAGCGGGGCGAGATCGCCGGCGAGCGCAAGGGAACCGAGGCTCACAAGGCGGCCGTCGTCGGAGACACGGTGGGGGATCCGTTCAAGGACACCGCCGGGCCCTCGATGAACATACTTATCAAGTTGATGTCGGTGGTCAGCCTGGTGCTCGCGCCCCTGATCGTCCGGCTTCTCTGACCCGCCGGACGATCCTACGGAGAGTTCCCGGCGTTCAGCGCCGCCTGCGTGGCGCCCCCGACGACGAGCGCCCCGACGACGATCATGAGCATCACCCCGCCCGGCGTTCTGAAGAAGCGTCGCTTCCGGGGGTCGCTCTCCTCCTTGCGCGGCTCCTTGATGCGTGGCGCCGGCGCGGAGATCTGAGCTGGAGACGGGGCAGCCGCATCCGCGCCGCCGGGCACTGTGGCGCCGGCGGCATCGTTCGGATCCTGAGCCTCGCCCGCGGGGGGCGCCGCGATCGTGGAGACCACCGCCGGCTGCGCGGGCTCCAAGGCGGCGAAGAGGGCCGGAGTTCCGATGTCGATGGCAAGACACAGAACGAGAGCGATCGAGCGGCCTGTGTGATGACGCTTCGGCATGAAGGATCCTCGCGACCACGACGGGACTCGGACGTCGTGAGCGCGCACAGTGTATGCGAGGGAAGCATCCCTTCCTAGAGGCGGAGTGGAACGCGCCCGGACTCACCTGCCGGGGAGCGACGTCGGCCGAAAATGGATGTCCCCACGCGCCAGGCCAGTGGCGCGCGGGGACGGCGGGCTGGGGGTGGGCCCGTCTTCAGAGCGGTATCAGTTCATCCTCAGAAATGGTTTCATCTGCTCGACGAATTTGCCGGGCTCGATCAATCGGAACTGGTCGGCGTCGAGATGCGGCCCTGATCCCGCGCCCGCGGTTTTCGCCAGCTCCGCACCAATTCGCGTCAGGAGCCCCCGGATCTCTCGCACTGTCAGGCGCGCGCCATAGGGCGCCGCCGCCTCACGTCTCGCCTTGTCGTCCACTTCGCCGGCCTCCAGTCCCCCCACGAACTCACCCCCTCGGTCCCGCCCCCGCGGGTCATGCGGCTCGCGGGGCGCCACCAAGAAGCCTGGCGACCCTGCGTCTGAACTCATTCACGTCGAGCGGTTTTCGCATCCAGTCCGACGCGCCGGAGCGCATCAGCTCCTGCTGCGCGGCATCGTCCATGAAGCCGGAGACGATCAGGATGTTGGTGCCCGCGGTTCCGGGGTTCCCCCGGATTCGACGGCACGCCTCGAACCCGTCCATTCGGGGCATCTTCAAGTCCATGACGAGAAGATCCGGGGCGAACTGTCCCACCTTGAGAAGAGCCTCGTAGCCGTCTGCGGCCTGCTCCACCTCCACCGCCGGTTCCATGGTGAGCAGCACTTCGCAGAGCATCGCTCGAACCTGGGAATCGTCGTCGACCACCAGCACCCGCCGCGCCGAGCCGGCGAAAAAATCCTCGCGAATCGGCATCTGGTGCGCCGCGAGAAACGCCTTGAAGTCTTCGCTCTCAACGCGGAAATGGCCGCCCGGCGTTCGAAAGGCCTTCAGCCTTCCGTTGCGGATCCATTTCTTCACGGCATTGGTGGAGACGTCGCAGTAGCGCGCGACCTCACCTGTGGTGAGGAGCTTGGAGGTGCCTGGGGCGGTCTTGATTCGAGTTGTCACTCTGTGACCTTTATTACGAAAGTTACCATTAGGACGACCGGAATATAACCACCCACTCCGGGACTGTCAAGCGGAAAATGACGACGGAAGCCCCCGGAGTGGGGCTGTCAGGAATGGCCGCAATTATTTGTTGAATCAGGACTTAGGCTGACTTCCGAGGGCTGCGGCGCGGCGGCGGGCGCTGGGAGCGAGGAGCGGGCCGTCATGCGACCCCAGAGTCGCGGTCGCCGACGCTGACGCGTCGAGGTACGCGGTTCGTGCGTCGTTGGAAAGTCCGAGTTTCTCGTAGCAAATCGCCACGAGGTACCGCACCGTCCCTTTCGAGATTCCGGCGCCCTCCGGAAGCTCGGCCCGCTTGAACGCTTCGCGAATCGCCTCCTCGTACCGGCCGAAGTGCATGAACGCCACGCCGATATTCATCCACGCGAAGGATCGCTTCGACGCCTCGCTCGCCGTCGCCGCCACCTGGCGGATATCGGCGATCTGCTTGTTGTAGAGGATCGCCGAATCCTTCATGGAGAGGAGAACCGGTGTGGAGAGATACTTCATCTTGACGTCGTGGACCTTCCCGGCGGATTCCACGGTGAGAACCGCGTCATCGCCGGGAGCCGCCTTTCGGAGCACCGGGAGGAGATCGCTCGCCTTCTGGATCGGCGTGGTGCCAACGGAGACAAGGAGATCTCCCGCCACCACCCCGCCCACCGCCGCCGGGCTCCCCATCGTCACGCCGAGCACGACAGGATGGCTTCTGCCGTAGACGTCGATCAGCTTCAGACCGCTCCAGGCCGACTCGACGGCCAGGTCGGCCTCGAGCGCGAAGAGGACGCGCCGCATCCCCTCGGCTCCCGATGTATCGAAGCTCCATCGGTCCGGGACCGAGTGCGAGGGTGAGTAGAGCTGGAACTCGGTCTGATCACCAAGGCTCGACCCGGGAACGGCGAGGGCGATCAGCTCGACTTTCAGCGACTGGAAGAGATCTTTCAGCGTCTTGTCGGAGATCCCCCGCCCCTGGGAGCTCTCCATCTCGAGGCGGACGCGGTCGGCCGCCTCCGCGGGGATCCCGTTCCCGACGGTTACCAGGTTGTATCTCTTGAGTCCCTTGAGCGCCGCTGCCAGTCCCTCCGCCTCGTGGAGCCCCGTGCGAAGATCGATGGCAGCGAGGCTGAGCCGGAGGGCCGCGCGAATCTTCCGGACGTCCCCGTTCCCCACGTCAACCGACTCGATTGATCTGCCCAGTCCCTCCTTCGCGAGCGAAACTTCGTGCTTTCCCGCGCAGACGCCGGGGATCGTCGCCGGGGTCGTCCCGGCGCTCTGGCCGTCGAGCAGGATTTGCGCGCCCGAGGGCTCCGAATCGACGTCGAGAGTGCCGCGGCTGGGAGTAAGGACGAAAGGCTCGAAGGTTGTCGGCTCATTGCTGCCAGGGTCGATCTTGATCGGCAGCGTGCTCGTAACGGCCCCGAAACACTCCTTGCGCAGGGTCAGGTTGTGCTCTCCGGGCTTGAGGTATTCGATCAGCAACGGCTCCGAGATATCGCTCCGATTGAGACCCAGCTTCGTCGCAACCGGATCGTAGATGGCGCCGGCGGTGCCGAATGTGGTCCCCATCTCCTGCCCGTCCACGAACACCTTCACGTCGCGCGGCGCCGTCAGGATCAGGACGCTCCGCGCATTGGGCGTCAGCCGGAATCTCTTCGGAAGCTTCCCGCCGGCGTCCACGCGGATCTCTTCCTCGTAGGGGTCGAAGCCCCGGTGCGTGATGACGAGATGATACGACCCGGCGATCCAGTCCTTGTCGGCGATCGGTGTCACGCCGAGCGGCTGATCGTTGAGCCTCACCTCCGAGCCGATCGGCTCGCCTTCGAAGGTGACGACGCCGACGATTTTCTTCCTGACACCAAGGTAGAGGGTGATGATCTTCGACGAGATCCCCTTCATCTCGATCGTGTAGGCGGGATCGAAGCGAATCAGCGACTCGAAATCGGCGGAGGCGTCTCCGTTCTTTCCCTGGTTGGCGAAACCGAGCGCCCGCCCCTCGAATGCCTTTGCGACGAGGAGGTGCGCATCCGGGGTCACCATGGGGATCTTCCCCGCCTTGTACGCGTCGATGACCCGCGTGAAAGACTCGACCGCCTCGGGAAAATCGAGGGAAGAGAGATGCCCGATTCCCTCGTCGAGGATCGCGCGAAATCCCGCGATCTGGGAGGCGATGTCCTCCTCTTCCACCCCGGCGAGGATCGGGGCGATCAGCGCCGCGCTCGCGGCGGGCAGGAGCAAGGCGAGCGACGCGATGAGAGCCAGCGCTCCGCGCGCCGGCTTTTCAGCGGAAGCGGAGAATCGTCCGCTTTCGAGCGTCATAGACGTACACCTCTCCCTTCGGGCCGACCGCGAGAGCGGCGGGGTCCGTCAACTCCGCCGCGGTCCCCGCGGGCGGCGCAATCCTCCCGAGTTTCTTCCCATCAGGTCCGATGATGAAGATCGACTTCTGTCTCGCGTCGGCCACGTAGAGATCGCCGAGCGCGTCCACCGCCATGTCCACCGGATCTTCGATCACCGGAGGGGTGGCTTGCGCCTTGAAGACCCTCACCTTCCCGTTCTCGAGCACGAGGATCTGTTTCTGCCGCGTGTCGAAGAGGAAGATCCGATCCTCGGGGCCGGCCGCCATCATCTCGAGCCGTGTGCCGGCGTCCTTGTCCCTGTTGACGACCTTCGGATCCGTGGGGTCGGCGCCGAACACAAGGAACTCCCCTTCCTTGGTGTCCAGGATGAACGTCTGCCCGGCGCTGCTCCTCCACACTCCGGCCGGGGCTTCGATGCGGCGGACGCTGGTGCCCGCCTTCCGCCCCGCGGGAAACCCTTCTGCCCCGATCCTGATCTCGGTCTCGGAGGCAACCACGATCTTCTCCATGGCGTCGACCGCGACGCGACGCGCCCCCTCCATCGGCTCGTTCCTGATCTTCGTTCCATCCTCGGCGAAGACAAACAACCCTGCGCGCCGCGGATCGGCGACCAGGATCTCAGCGGCCGGGGAAACCGCCAGCCCGATCTCTCCCCGGAAATCCTCGCCGGCGGGGAGGCGCGGGACGAAACCGCTGTCCGGGGTGTAATCGACCGCAGCCCCCGCGGCGGGGATGAGCCGCAGCTTGTACACGAGAGTTATCCAGTTGAGCGCGCGGGAGGCGGTGCTGCTCTTCTCATCCTCGATGCGGCACGCCTGGAACACTTCGGCCGCGCGCACGAAGTCACCCATCCGGACGTTGGCGAGCCCGAGAAGGTAGTTGCTCTCCGCCGCCACCGGTCCGTGCGGAGCGCCCTCGAGAGATCGCTCGAGCGAGAGAATGGCGCGATCGTAGTTCCGCTTCTCGAACTCGGCCTCGCCCGCGCCCAGCAGCGCGCTCGGGACCCAGTCACTTTCCGGGTAGACGTTCACCACGCTGTAGAAGCTGGCGTACGCCTCGTCGAGGTTTTTCCTCGCAGAGTCGGGCTCGAGCCCGAGGAGCCCCAGCTTGTAGAACGCCTCGGGAGCGGAATCCGACTGGGGGTGCCGATCGCGAATCAGCTCGAAGGAGGGCCGGGCCGCCTCCTGCTCGGCCGCGCTCACGCTCCCGAGCTCCGCGATCTTCAGCGTGGGATAGTGGAACGACCCGACGCGGAGGAGGGCATCATCCACCAGCGAGCTCTCCGAGAACGACTGGATGATCTGCTGGTAGGCCTTGAGCGCCTGGTCGGTTTTTCCCTCGTGCATGAGCTGCTCGGCGTTCTGGAAGGTCCTCTTGGCCAGGTCCGAGCTTTCCGCGCTCCCGGCCGCGGATGCGAGGGTGGACGCCGCTGCGGCGAGCACCACGGCCGTGACGAAGGCTCGAGTGTTCATGGGTGGAACGATCCTCACTCTTTCTTGAAGATGATCTTCACGGGCGGGTTGCCACCCGACTGCACGAGCACCGACCTGACTTCGGACTGGCCCGAATCGAGCGTGACCTTCACTTCGTGGAGGCCCTCGGAGATCTGGTATCCGTTGATCGGCAGCGGGCCGATCTTCCGCCCTTCGATGGAGACGGTGCCGTTCCCCGGATTCGCGAATATGTCCAGCTTCCCCAGCCCCGGCAGGGTCGCGCTCGGGGAGACCCTTTCGCCCGCGCGCACGTCCACCTCCGTGCTCACGCTCACGAAGAACTCCCGGTTGACGAGCCTCAACGTGTGTCGCCCCGCGGGCAGGCTTATCGGGACGCCGGACGCGCCGATCTGCCTGTCGGCCTCCATGACCTCGAGAGGATACGGCCCCGTTACGACGACCATCCCATCCGGAAGCTTCTCCATGGAGAAATGAACTGGAGGTGCGCCGGCCCAGACGGTGTCGGCGCCGAATTCGCGCTTCGAATCCCTGAAACCGGAGAGACGGGCGGTGATCGTATGCGCCTCGCAGTACGTGACGTTGCTGTCCGCCGGAGCCTGGAGAGGGATCTCCCGGCCGTCGACGCTGATGCGGGCTCCCGGGGGCGCCGAGGTGATACGCACCTTGTGGAGCCGAGGCGTCTTCAGCGGGATGACAAGGGAGTCTGGGCCGCTCGATCGCACCGCCTTCTGATCCTCGAAACAATCGTTCGCGGCCCGGAGCTCATGCGAGGAGTTGTCGTCCTTCGGCAGGAGGATCGTTCCTCCCGTGACCTCTGCGTCGTCGAGAAAGATCCGGCCGCCGGGAGGCTCGGTCTCGACGCGGATGGAGGTCACCTCGCGGGGAAGCGCGCCGGGCACGCTGACGTCCGGGAGGGCGGGAGGGGTGACGCCTCCGTGTGCCTTCGAGGCCCCGTTACCCGACGCATCGCCGGGATTCGTCGGAGGCGAGGCAGGTGCCTGGAGCCCGAGCAGCGGGGCGAGCCGGGGGTAGAGTACGACGCCGGCCGCGGCCGCCGCGATCAGCAGACCGAGAGTGATCGGAAGGGCGAGAGATCTTCGCCGTCTGACCGGCGGCGCGGGGGCGGGTCTCGCAGCAGCAGGCCTGGCTCCCCGCGTCGCAGAGGGGGGCGGGGGAGCGGCAACCCCTGCCGGAATCTCGGCAACCGTGGGAGGCGCCGGCTCCCGTACCGCGCTCGCGCGCAACTGGGCGGACAGCATCGGCGGCGACACGGAATCGAGATAGGCCTGGAGCGACGCCGCGAATTCGTGGCCGGCCTGAAACCTCTTGGCCGGGTCCTTGTCGATCGCCTTCAGGATCACCTGGGTGAGGGCCGCCGGAACACGCGGGTTGACCGCTTCGGGCGACTTCGGAATCTCGTGGAGAATCTTGTAGATGATGGTGGAGATTGTGTCGCCGCCGAAGGGCCGATCCCCGGTGAGAAGCTCGTAGAGAACGACTCCCATCGAGAAGAGATCGCTGCGTCCGTCGAGCGCTCTCCCCATGATCTGCTCGGGTGACATGTAGTTCGGCGTGCCGACAAGCGTGCCCGCGCTCGTCAGGTTGGCGGAGGGATTTTTCGCAAGGCCGAAGTCGGTCACCTTGAGCTGCTTGCCGGCGATCACCATCAGGTTGGCGGGCTTGATGTCGCGGTGAACGATCTTGTGCTCGTGCGCGTAGTCGAGGGCGTTGCAGCCCTGGATGACCATACGCACGACCATCTCGACGGGCAGAAGGTGATCCGGCTTGGTGGCGGCCTCGAGAGTATCCCCCTCGATGTACTCCATGGCGATGTACGAGAACCCCTGGTCGTCACCGACATCGAAAATCGTCACGATGCCAGGGTGGATCAGCTTTCCGGCGGCCTGGGCCTCTCGGAGGAACCGCTGCCTCGACTCCTCGGCCTCGGATTCCTGCACCGACGGGTTACGCTGGATCGTCTTGATTGCGACTTTGCGATCGATCTTGGGATCGTGGGCGAGGTAGACGAGCCCCATGGCTCCGCGCCCCAGCTCGCGCACGATCTCAAACCGACCGATCCGGGTGGGCCCTGCCAAGTCAATTCCTTTGCTGAGAGTGGCTTACGCGCCGCGAAGACGGCAGCGGATAGTATCGCCCCCCTCCGCGTACTGTCAAACCGCGGCGAATGGGAAGCTGATCGGAGGGATACGACAGATGAGGGCTGGCGGGCTTCGCGCCCGCCAGCCCCCCGAAGAACGAGACTATTTGTTCGCCGTGGCCTGAACCACCGGACTGAAGAACTTCCGAAGCGGGTTGGAGGTCGGCACGTTGATGTCGATCCCCTGAACCCGGACGAAGAGCGGACCCCCGTCTACGGCCTTCTTGCAGAGGGTCGTCCAGGCCTTCACTTTCACGTGCAAGAAATTCGTCGTGAGCGCCTTCTTGCCGCTGCTGACGAATGTGCCGGACGTGAAGGCCGCGCTCGTCCCAATCGACACCTTGAACTTGTCGTACTGCGCCTTGTTCCAGGTCAGCGTCGGCTGGAAGGTCGAGGGCGAGGTGCAGTCGAGAACGTCGCCCGCGAGCGGCGCCGTGACGAAAAGCGTGCAGGCGGGAGAGATGTTGTCGATCGTTCCGTTGCAGTCGTTGTCCAGGTTGTCGCAGACCTCTATTCCCGGCGTGCCGGCGACGCAGGAGCTCACTCCAGCGGTGCACGTTCCGGTGCGGGCGCACGTCCCCACGCCGCAGGTGGTGGCGAAGCTGTCCACGGTGCCGTCGCAGTTGTCGTCGATGTTGTTGCAGGCCTCCGTTGTGGGCGGGCCGGGGTTGCAGACGTTGAAGCCGTTCGCGCAGAACCCGTTACTCTGGCACGCCCCCACACCGCAGGTCGTGACGAAGGCGTCGACGGTGCCGTCGCAGTTGTCGTCCACGTTGTTGCAGATCTCGGCTGAGGGCAACCCCGGAGTGCAGGTGACCGTGCCGCCGCCGCACGTCCCGGCTCGCAGGCACGCCCCCAGACCGCAGGTCGGTGTCGTGGCCTGGCCATCATCGACTGTTCCATTGCAGTCATCATCGACGTTGTTGCAGGTCTCGGTCTTCGGGAAGTTCGGATCCGCCTGGACGCATTGGGGTGCTCCGCCCGAACACGCCGAGACTCCCGTGTCGCACGGTCCGGGGAGCCCGGTGGAGCAGGCGACGGGGGGAATGTTGTCGGTCAAGCCATCGCAGTTATCATCCACGCTGTTGCAGATCTCGGTGCCGGGAGCGCCGGCCACGCAGTCGTCTACGCCGGCGGTGCAGGTGCCGTTCCTGAGACAGATGCCGGAGCCGCACGAAGTCTGGAAGCCGTCGATGGTGCCGTCGCAGTTGTCGTCGAGGTTGTTGCAGGTCTCAGCCTTCGGGAAGTTCGGATCGGACTGAACACACTGAATCGAACCGCCCAGACACTTGTCAGTGCCGAAGGCGCATTGGCCGAGCAGCAGGGTGTTGCATGCCGCACCGCCGCCCGGATCGCCGTCGTCCACTACGCCGTCGCAGTCGTTGTCCAGGTTGTCGCAGACTTCCGCGGACGAGGACGTGTTCTGGATGCAGGCGAGCGATCCGGACTGACACGTGGTTGTCCCGGCCGAGCAGACACCGGGCTGGCCGGTGCTGCAAGACGCGCCGCCGCCCGGGTTCCCGTCGTCGACCTGACCGTTGCAATCGTTGTCAACGTTGTCGCAGACCTCCGGGCCGGTCGCCGTGCATACGCTTGCCCCGACGCACTTGGGGGTGGAGACGACTTCGTATCCGATGTCGCCGCACTTTCCTATCCTGCAGTTGGGGGTGTTCTGAGTGATGCTCTCAGGCTTCTTGCCGAAGATGGTCTTGAGACGAATGCAGGAGCCGAACGTGATCTGGAGACCGGAGATCGAGGTGGAGGCGGTCTCCGTTTGGCTGCTCGGCGTCAGGAAGTTCGGATCGGACGGTGACGCGACTTGAAGGCGATAACGCACGAGTCCACCGAACTTCCCCGCAATGTCACTGACCCCGACGCCGGGAGCGCGCGTCGAATCGTGTGTCGGCGTGGGACAGGCCGCGGTCGAGGTGCAATCCCCGCCTCCCATCGCCGGGTTCGTGGACGGTCGGACCGACTGGTCGCTGTGGATGGTCACGGCGGACCACGCGAGGCTGAGGACGCGATCGGAGTTCGGATCGTTGGGATCCACACCCACGTTGCTCGTGATGTTGGGATCGGGTGTGGCCTGCCAGGGGATCACGTTCAGCTTGTTGGGATCGACCGCGTTCGCGCCGCCGTTGCTCACGTCGCTGAAATCGTAGAAACCGGCTCTCAGATCACAGGGCGCCGGGTTCGTTCCCGGATTCCCCGAGTTGCAGGCCCCGTTCTCCCCGGCTCCCGTGTTTCCGCGATCGAAGGTGGCGATCGCCGCGAAGGCGAAGAACGTCCCATCGACATTCTTGAGCAGCGCCGCCATCGGATAGTCCTGCTGCCAGTCGAGTGAGTAGTACCCGGGGGTGAGGTAGTTTCGCGACGCGTACACATCGTAGTAAGGGTTCAGGATCCCGTCGTCGGAGAGCGAAAGGGTGGTGGTTCGGTTGTTGTCACAGCATCCGTCGATCCCGGTGTTGGCCCAGTTGTTGCTGGAAAGGCAGAGCGATCCGGCGGGAACCAGAGGATTGGCGGTCGCGACCTTTCCGTCACGGAGGTCGATTGCAAATGCGCCCTGGTCATTCCCGTTGAAGAGCCCCCCTCCTATTCCGGTGCCATAGAATCCCGCACCGGTGTTGAGGCTGTTGTTCCCAAACCCGATCTGCCAGAAGGCGGCGGAGACGTTCTTGATGCGGAGAGAGCCGTCATTGGGATCCGTGAAGTTGTAGACGTTCGGATCGAAGTTCGGAATGCGATCGAAGTAGGCGAGGTTGGCGCACTGAAAGACTGGTGGGAAGAAGTCCGTGCAGTTGGCGAAGGAGAGATGAGCCCCTAGGACCGCGAGAATCGCGGCCAGAACCAGCACGCGGACGAACTTGATCTGCTTCATCACTTAGGATCTCCCCCGGCGAGGGCCCGCGGAGGCGCGGGTCTTCTCGCCTTTGCTGTTCACGATTCGAACGGCCGAATGTGTCCGGACGGCGATGCGATCGTTACGGGCCAGTCCCCTGCGCCGCAGCGAGCCCCCCCTCTCGGGACCCCGTGGATTTGTGTGCGAGACAGAAGGCCGTCATGATAGCCCACTCCGGAAATCTTTCCCACAACGCCAGGGGAACACTCGACTTCCCCATAGGTATGGACACGCGAGGCGGGGGGAAGGTGAGCGCCCCGACAACCGCGGCGACCACCGACTGGGCTGTCAGTTTCCCGCGGCCGCGCCGAGCGCCGCCAGGGCATCCCCCTCCGGCACGCTGATGGCGTACCCCCCTTCCCCCCTGGCCATCTCCCCGATTCGGGTCGGGAGGACGAA
>Ga0137394_10002001_pt1 | contig 15006 bp, 15 predicted proteins | sample czobulk116metaG_FD_108278 | JGI IMG/M metagenome (GOLD analysis project Ga0137394, IMG submission 108278) | Vadose zone soil microbial communities from Angelo Coast Range Reserve, California, USA - czobulk1.16 metaG | ecosystem: Environmental > Terrestrial > Soil > Vadose zone | place: USA...
ATCTTTGCCAGCGTCAATGTCTCCTCGCGCCAATTGCTGCGCCACGATCTGATCCACGACATCCGCACCGTGCTGTCGCGTTCGTCGGTGGCGCGCGGCACGCTCAAGCTGGAGCTGACCGAGTCGCTGGTGATGGAGAACCCCGAGCACGCCGCCCAGATGCTCACCCGCATCAAGGAGCTGGGCGCGGGCCTTGCGCTCGACGATTTCGGCACCGGTCATTCCTCGCTGTCTTATCTGCAGCGCTTCCCGTTCGACACCATCAAGATCGACCAGTCGTTCGTGCGCGCCTCGTCCAAGGGGCAGCGGCCGGTGATCCTGCGCTCGATTATCGCGCTCGCGCACGATCTCGGCATGGAGGTGGTGGCGGAAGGGGCGGAGACCGATTCGGATGCGGTCGAGCTCTATCAGCTCGGCTGCGAATATGCGCAGGGCTATGTGTTCGGGGAGCCGATGAGCGCGGAGGCCGCGCGCCAGCTGCTCACCGGGAACCGGCTCGAAGCCGCGGCGCGCTGAGGCAACGTCCCGCATCGCGGGCATCCACCTGCACTCTCACCTGCAGACCTAGCCTGACTGACGCACCGGCCGGAGGCGCGTTCCATTATGTCGCGATCGGCGAGTGGACTTGATATGGTAGAAATGAACTAACAGCAGCCATCCAATAAGCTCGAACAGCGTTGCAACAACTGGACCGAAAATATCAGAGGGATCAATCCGTCGCTTCAGGGAGGACCAACCATGTTAAATCGAGGTCGGGTCGGCACGTTCGCCGTCACCATCGCATCAATTCTCGTCACGGGCGCACCTGCGTTTGCTCAAGAGCAGATTCAGACATTCACCGCGCATCCCTCGACCCAGGAACCCGAGCGTCTGGTGACGCTGGAGACACTCAAGAAATGGGAGGGAGAGCTGTCGAACTGGGGCCGCTGGGGCAAGGAAGATCAGCGAGGGCTGTTGAATCTCATCACGCCGGAAAAGACGAAGCAGGCGCTCGCACTCGTGAAGGAAGCCAAAACCGTCACGTTGCAGATCAATCCGTTCAAGAAGACCGGCATGGACACGGGAGGCTTCGGCGAGAACGTGCACCGCATGGCCCGGATTGATCCAGAGACTGGCGCGGTTCGCGGGGCACTCGACATCATCCAGTTGTCGATCCATGACGGCTTGAGTTCGCACCTCGATGCGCTGTGCCACTATCAGGGTCCGATAGGGCGCAAGCCCGGCGAGCCGGCGGTGAGCTACAACGGCTTTCCCTTCACGCTCACCGCCGCGGGATGCCGGGAATCCGCCGCCGACAGAATGGGGCCCGGCTACATTACCCGCGCTATTCTCGTCGACATGCCGCTGCTCAAGCAGGTTAAATGGCTCGCGCCCAGCACGCCCATCTATGTCGAGGATCTCGAGGCCTGGGAGAAATTCGCCGGGATTCGCATTGGCGCAGGAGACGCGCTGTTGATTCGGAGCGGGCGGTGGGCGAAGCGGGCGGCCGAAGGCCCGTGGGCATACGGCCAGGCTGGCGCCGGCTTGCATGCGTCGGTGCTGCCGTGGCTGCGTGCGCGGGATGTGTCGCTGTTGGGGAGTGACGCCGTCAATGACGTGCAACCCTCCGGCGTCAAGGGTATCAACCGCCCGATTCATCAGTTAACGCAGGTGAACATGGGCCTGCCGATCGCCGACAACGTCTACCTCGAAGACGCCGCACGCGAAGCAGAGCGGCTCAAACGCTGGGAATTCATGTTCACGCTGCACATCTATCAGATTCAAGGCGGAACCGCGTCGCCGTTCAACGGACTCGCGACTTTCTGACAAGGCCGTTCGAACATCAACCGCAGCGTCCCGCGCAAAGCGGGACGCTGCGTGTGCGCTACTTATAGAACTCCACCGACGCCTGGCGGAAGAATACGAAATTTGGCGGCACGACCGAGATCGGCCCATTGATGCCGAAGATCGCGATCTCGACCTTGTCGCCAGCCTTGACCGCATCGGCAATGACCACGCGGTTCGGGATGTTGAAGCCCTGGATGGTTGCCGGGCTGGTGATGCCGACCCGCCGCGGCATTTCGCCGTTCACCCACACTTCCGCGTAGTCGTCCACGTAGGCGGTCAGCACTGCCTTGGCATTCGCGGTGTCGAAATTGCCGATCTTGGCCGGCATGGTGAGATTGGTGCGATACCAGAGGAACGAGACCTTGCCGCCGCCACGCCGATCCAGCAGTTGCTTGGGCTCGAGCGTCGGCCACGAGGAATCGTCGAAGCCCTTCACGCCCGCGTGCGGTGAGATGTCATAGGAGGTCTTGTAGCCCGGCATGGCATTCGGCAGCGCCGGCCCCTCGATGATTTTCACGTCCATGCTCTTCCACTGGGCGCCGAACGCCGCCATGCCGTCTGCGGTCAAAAGGTCGACCACATGGGCCGGTGGCAGCTGCGGCGCGAGCTGCGGGGGCGATGTCGGCGGCAGCGGCTGGGCCGAGACCGCGATCAGGGATGCAGTCGCCAGCACGGCGCCGGCGAGAAGTGTTGCAAGAATCTTGTAGCGCATGGTCGTCCTCCCTCGTTGTTCAACCTTATTGGCTCAATCTCATTTCACTTGCTCAAAACCGCCGGTGCTCCAGCGCGGAGCCATCGCGGGTGATGTGAGTGCCGCGATGAAGGCACGCGCATGCGCGGGCTCCTTGCTGCTCATCGGGATCGCGCTCGCGTAGATGGTCCAGAGCTGCGTATCGCCCGGGAGCGGGCCGGCCATCTTCGCGCCCTTGATCGGCACGATCTCGCTGATCAGCGAGACTGCGATCTCGGCCTGGCCGTGTGCCACCTTCTCGGAGGCATCGTCGCCACCGGTCGCCAGCACGCCCTTCTTGACCACCGCGTCGGTGATGCCGAAGCGGTCGGCGAGCTTCATCAGATGAATGACCGTGGTGCCGCCGAGCTTGGGGTCGGTATAGGCGATCGAGGACGCTTTGAGCAGCAGCTGTTTGATTGCCTCTGGTGTTGAGACATCCGGCACCGGAGCGCCTTCGCGGATGACGACACCCATGCCGACCCGGCCGAGATCGTTGCGACTGCCGGGCGTGAGCTTGCCGGTCTTCTCCAGCTCGCCCATGAGCGGGGCTGACGCAATGATCAGGTCGGCGTGCTGGCCAGTCGCGATGACGTCGCGCAAGAATCCGGTCGGGCCGGTCGTGAAATCGAATTTGTGGCCGGTTTCTTTGCTGTAGTCGTCGATCATGCCGGCGATCAGGGCGCGCACCGCGCCGGCGGAGATCACCTTGATCTCGGCCGCGTTCGCGGCTGCAGCGAGCAGCGTTGCAACAGTTGCAAGTACGAGAGCCAAAGCGCGCCTCATGGCGTTTCTCCCTTGTTCGTTTTTGGCGCGATGGCGCAGCGAGGCCGCCATCAGCTGGAGCATTAGTCTAAGGGCACCGGCGCGCCGCACAAGCGGGTGGGGCGGGAAACCGCTCGGGTGGCGTGCTATAGTCCTGTGCTGCTCGAACCAGCAACCAGGGAGGAAGACATGAGACGTGCAAGCATCACCAAGCGTGCGAGCGTCCTTGCGGCTTTTGGCGCGATTCTTGGCGTCGGCACCGCCGTAATCACCGCGCAGGCCGGCGGCGACAAGATCGCGTTCCCGGCGGATTATGCCAAAGGCGTGGTTTACATGACTCTCGATCGCCCCGAGAACAAGCAGGTTCGTGAATACTTCACGAGCCAGCCGGCGGTCGATGCCGCCAAGAAGGGCGATCCGCTGCCGCAAGGCACCGTCATCACGGTTGCGCAATATGCCGCGCAGCTCGATGCGGGGGGCAATCCGGTAAAGGACCCCAGCGGTCGCTTCATCAAGACCGGCAATATCGTGGGCTACACCGTGATGGAGAAGCGGGCCGGCTGGGGCGCGGAATATCCCGAGGCGCAGCGCAATGGCGAGTGGGAGTATCAGGCCTTCCGCGCCGACAAGACCACCAATCCCAATGCCAATCTCACGGCCTGCTTCAACTGCCACAAGCCGCAGGCCGGGCAGGACTTCGTGTTCTCCTACCAGAGCATGAAGACTGCGACTCGGTAGCCCGGCGCTTCTCTAGGCAGGGAGAAGAGAGAATTTCTGTCTGCAGCGCTCACGCTGCGGCCAAGGGGGCCGTCTGGATTCTTCACCATATGGCCCACTTTGGACCTTGATCCATTCGGAACTGATGCCGCCGGACCTCGTTCTCCTTTCGCTGGAATCAGCCACAGGATGAGGACCATGACACACCACATGTTGACTGGAACAATTGCGGCGTTGGCACTGGTTGGATCGACCGCGGCGCAGGCACAGAGCGTCTATATTGTGGAACCTTACGCGGCGCCGCCCGTCTACGTTGCTCCGCCGGTTTATGCGGCTCCGCCCGTTGTTGTGGCGCCTGCACCGGGCTATGGCTATGTGCCGGTTTCCCCGCCAACGACCTATGTCGTGCCTCGCGATGACTACGCGTACGTTCCACCGGCCTATGTGGCGCCGCCCGCCACCGGTTATGTCACTGTCGACTCGGTGACCGGAAGACGATGCACGATCAAGCCTGACGGCTATCGATGGTGCTGGACGCCATAGCGAGAGCTGCGACCTGTTGCGAAGTATGTAACGCGCCGCTCCGTCGCGAGAAGCGGAACGGCCAGACGAATGCTGCTGAGTGCTCAGCAGCATTCGTCTCATTTTCTACTTTGGCTCCGTTCCGGTCGCGACCGGGCGCGCCGGATCGGCGCTCCAGGCCGACCACGATCCCACATAGAGCGCAGCGTCGAGCCCGGCCGCCGCCATGGCGGCGATCGCATGGGCCGCAGAGTTCCCGCTGCCGCAATAGACCCCGATCGGGCTAGAGCCATCGGCACCGAGCTTGCTGAAGCCGGCGAAGAGATCATCGCTCGGCTTGAATTTTCCATCCGTGATGTTGCCGCCGGACGGCGCGTGGATGGCGCCCGGAATGTGCCCCGTGCCCGCCTTGGCCGGATCGCCCACATAGGACGCGCGCGGCCGCGCATCGAGCAGGCGGGACCGCTGCGCGAGCCGGGCCGCCTCGTCGGCATCGATCGTCGGCATGTGGCCTGACGTCAGCACCACGTCACCGGCGCGGCTGGCGTGGGTTGCGACGTGCGTGGACGATGGCCGGCCCGCCGGCGCCCATGCGCCGTATCCGCCATCGAGCAGGCGCACATCGGTGAGCCCAGCCCAGCGCAGCGTCCACCAGGCGCGTGACGCCTGCGCGCCGCCGGCATTGTCGTAGACCACGACAGGTGTGGCGTTGCTGATGCCCCACGTGCGTGCCTTGGCCTGCAGGTCGGAGACATCCGGCAGTGGCCGCCGGCCGGATGTCGCCGTCGGTGTGCCGGAAAAGTCAGTCGCCAGATGTACCGACAAGGCGCCCGGGATCTTCGGCCGATCCTCTGGTGCTGCGCCCTGCTCGTCGATGACGTCGAGCAGCACGACGGCAGTGCCGGCGTCCATCAGCTTGATGAGCTCGTCGACCGTGATCAGCGTTCTGGCGCGCGTCGTTCACCGGTTGCCTCGTCACGCCGTCATGGTGGCGCGATAGAGAATGCGCCGGCTCCCGCCGTAGTCTCGGATGCCCTTGTGCTGAACCACGCGGTTGTCCCAGATCGCGAGCGCGCCGCGGCTCCAGGTCAGGCGTGCGGTCGCCTCCGGCGACTTGATCATGTCGAACAGGATGCCAAGGATGTTCTGGCTCATCACCCGGCTGACGCCCTTGATGTAGTTGGTGTAGGACTCGTTCACCCCGATCCATTTGCGGCCCGACACCGGATGCACGCGCACCAGCGGCATCTCGAAGGGCGGCATGCGCTGGCGCGCCGCGATCGCCTCCTGCGGATCGAGATAGCGATCGGTGATGTGCCCGGTGGCGTCGGCGGATTGAATCACGGTGAGCGATTCAAGATAGGCCGCGAACAGCGGATCGATCTGCTCATAGACCCAGGCGGTGTTGCTGAAGACGGTGTCGCCGCCAGTCTCCGGGATCAGATGCGCATAGAGCGCCGTGAAGGCCGGCGCATCCGGACGAAAACCGCCGTCGGCGTGCCAGATGTGGTTGCGCAGATTCTTGTCCTTGAGCGAATCGATCATGGTGGCGTCGGGGTTTTCCGGCGCGCGCGGCGTGTGCGGTCCCGCATAGTGAAAGAACTCGCCCAGGAAGCCCGCGAAGGCCGTGAAGTTCTCGGCCGTTACCGTGCCGGGCTCAAACATCAAGAGGCCGCGATTGTGCAGGAGATCGCGCAGCGCTGCGCGGAACTCGTCGCCGGGCGACTGTCCGTCGAACCGAAATCCGGAAACGATCGAGCCGAGCGCCGGTTGTAATTGCGTGACGCGCACGCCGGCCGGCAGGGCGGAATCCGAAACAAGCCTGACAGAGCTGCTCGCGGTTGACATGCTTGCGGAAGACATGCTCGCAGTTGACATGCTCGCAGTAGACATGGGCCTGTTTCCTCTATCGATGGTTCTTGGTCGTATGACGGTTCAAACTTAACGAAACTGTCTTATCCCGGGCAAGCCATACAGGCCGCGCGCACGGGCTATTCTTGCATATCCCTTATGACGCGGTGCTGGCGCTTCACCGGGCTTTCGCGAGGATGTCGTGCACCAGCTTCTTCTGCTCGGGGGTGATCGCCGTCACGATGCTCATGGCGTTCCTGCGGGTGCCAGCGGCATCGACATAGTCGGTGTAGAGCTGACGCTTGTCGCCCTCGGCGAGGAACTGCGGGTCGCCCACCGCCTTCGCGGTGGCCGCCTCCAGGAACGACAGCCGGCTCTCAGGCATCCCGGGTGGCACCACCAGGATGCGGCCGAGACTTTGGACCTGGTGACGGAAATCGAACAGCCACTCTTGCTCGGCGTTGAGGCGTGTCGCTTCGAAGACGGTCGGCAGCTCGGGAAAGAAACGCGACCGGTTGCGCCCGACGGTGGCGAGCGCGATGAGGTCGTTCGCCTGCACGTAGTGGTTGGCGGATGTGTCGGTGACGTAGAGCGCGTCCATCTCGCCGCGCGAGACCGCAAGCGCCGCATCGTTGCTGCCTTTGTATCCGAGCACGATCTGGCAATCGAGCTTGAACGCCTCGCAGGTGAAGGCGGCACCATCGGAAAGGCTGTCGACCGGACCGCTTGCGGCCCAGCGCCATTTTCTGCCCGACTTGATCGCGTCCGTGATCGTCTTCGTGCCGACATGCGTGCCGACGGTCCAAAGCGACGGCGGCGCGCTCAAGGTTGCGATGTAGCCGAGCTTGGCGAGATCGTAGCGAGCGCCCTGCTGATCGGTGAGCTGCGAGTAGGCCGCACCAGTGCCATTGACGATCATGATGGTCAGCCCGTCGGCCGGCGCCACGTACACGCCGTTGAGCGCGACGAGCCCGCCGGCGCCGGGACGATTCTCGACGATGACCGTTGCGTTCAGCGTCCTCGACAGATAGGGCGCCAGCATGCGGGCATAGGAGTCATATCCTCCGCCCGGGCCGAATCCCACGACCAGCCGCACGGTCTTGCCGGCGAAGAAAGCCGGCTCGGATTCCTGTGCGGCGGCGGTGATTGCGTGCGTCGCGAGCGCAAACGCTACGCACGCAGCGGTGCTCCACCTTGTCAGCGCGGCGAGAGTCGCCATTGATTCTGATTCCTCCCAGGCGCTTCATGCGTGCCCGTTTCGTATGCGCCTGCCTGCGTGCGAGGTTGCTCCTCGCTTGCGCACAGTTTGATGCTATGCGGCTCGATGCTATGCGGCGATGGTTCGACGGGCAAGAAGCTGCGAGTGCTTGACGGCCACTCCGCCGGCAACGATGCTAGCCGTGCCCGGCCTCGGTCGACAGCATGCCGAGGTCGATGCCGATCTTGCGTAGCGCCTTGGTGTATTTGTGCTCGGTGTCCTGGCCGAAGATCAGCTCAAGGTCGGCCGCGCAGTGCAGCCAGCCATTCTGGTTGATCTCGGTCTCGAGCTGGCCCGGTGCCCAGCCCGCGTAGCCAAGCGCAAGCACCGCGCTTTGCGGACCATCGCCGCGCGCAATTGCCTTGAGGATGTCGAGGGTCGCGGTGAGGCAAATACCCTCGTCGATCGGCAATGTGGAGTTCTCGATAAAGAAATCGCTCGAGTGCAGCACGAAGCCGCGGCTGGTCTCCACAGGACCGCCCTTGAGTACTTTCACGCCTCCGGCGCTTGGGGGAAGCTGAATCAGCTCGGCGGCGCCGACCACTTCGAGCTGCACCAGGAGGTCAGGGAAGCTGATGTGCGGTGCAGGCTGATTGACAATGATGCCCATCGCGCCTTCCGACGAATGGGCGCACATATAGATCAGGCTGCGTGAGAAACGCTCATCGCCCGTGGTCGGCATCGCGATCAGCATTTGCCCGTCGAGATAGCCGCGCTTCTCGCTGCGTGGCGCGCGCGCCTGCGGCGACATGCTCAGCTTGCCGCCACGCTCGAGAGTGGGCTCGAGGCCGGACGGCCCCGCTTCGCCCTGTAGTCCTGTTCTGCGACCCAATTTCATGACGAAATGTTACCCGATTGCCGCTGATTTGCAAACGATGGGCCGCGCCGTCCACCTATCCAATTGTTCATGCATGCCATTGTTTGCCATGCATCTTTCGACATCCATCCTTAGATATGCACACCGCACGAATTGTTCGATATGCATCGTTTGTGCCACATCGAGATTCGATGCGGGTAGCCAAGGCTCCGGCACATTTATTGGAGATTCGCTCTATGTCCTTCCTATGGCTGCTGGCCCTGTGATCACAAATGCGTGCGGCCTCGTGCCGGTTCCCCACGTTTGTTGTCACTCGCGCGAACGTTAAGAACGTTAACAAGGAGCAATGTCCCAGCATCCATGAGACACCGCGCATCTGGTGCTATGCTCGTGTGCCATCAGGATGGTAAAATCGCCGCCCGGCCGCGCGCCCGAAAGCTTGTTCACAACGAGTTCAATGGTGCGCTTCGGGGCTCGCGGGTAGATCAGGTCGCATACAAATAACCACGCGGATGACCCTGCGGATGAGAGCCTGCGGATGATGATGCATCGAGATCCACTGCGACGAGCTGACCGGCTCCCGCACGCTGCGCTTGTTGTCGGCGCGCTGTTGTCTTTGTTGTCTTGGGCGGCGGGTGATGTCGCATGGGCCGCCAATGACGTCACGCGCTGGGATGGCGACGCGCGCAGCGCTGCCCGGCTGGTTGCAGGATCGCAACGGGCCACAGACGGGGCGCTCCGGGCCGGCGTTGAGATCAGGCTCAAGGCTGGCTGGCACACCTATTGGCGCTATCCCGGCGATGCCGGCGTTCCCCCGAAGTTCGATTTCGGCGCCTCGCAGAATCTCAGGCGGGCAGTGGTGCTGTGGCCGGCGCCGCAGCGCATCGTGGAGGCTGGCGGCAGCACTCTCGGGTTTTCGAGTGATGTGATCTTTCCAATTCGGGTCGAGCCTATGGATGCGAAGAAGCCGGTGTTGTTGCGGCTCAAGCTCGACTACGCGATCTGCGAGAAGCTCTGCGTTCCGGCCGAGGCGACAATCGAGCTTGCGTTGGGGACGTTCAAGGGTGCGACCTCCGGCGATGCCGCGCTTGCGGGGGCGGAGACGCGCATTCCGCGCGTGACAAAGCTTGGAGCCGGTGGGCCGCTCGCGATCAAGGCAGTTCGGCGCGAAGGGGACAGCAAGCCGCCGCGCGTCGTGGTGGACGTGGCGGCGCCGTCCGACGCGGTGGATCTGTTCGTCGAGGGGCCAACGCCACAGTGGGCGCTGCCGGTACCGACCAAGATCGATGGCGCTCCGGCCGGCCAGCAGCGTTTTGCGTTCGAGCTCGACGGGCTGCCGCCTGGCGAAAGCGACCGCGGCGCCCTTCTCACGCTGACGGCGACCACGCCCGGCGACGCCGTCGAGGTCGCAATCCGTCTCGACTAATCCGTCAGGGACGCTAATTTGTGCGCCCGCGCGCCTGCGGGCGGTGCTGTCGCAGGCTCCGATCACATTCTATCCATCGTCATGTGTATCCATCGTTGTGTCATGAAAGGAAATGCGTCATGTCCATCAAGGTCGGCGACAAGCTGCCCGAGGCCAAGTTCAGAGTGATGAGCGCCGAAGGCCCGGCGTGGAAGACTACGGACGAGGTGTTCAAAGGCAAGAAGGTCGCGTTGTTCGCGGTACCCGGCGCCTTCACGGGCACCTGCCACAAGATGCACGTGCCCTCGATCGTGCAGAATGCCGACGGCCTCAAAGGCAAGGGCATCGACACCATTGCGGTGACGTCGGTCAATGACGTGTTTGTCATGGACGCCTGGCAGAAGCAGACCGCCGCCAGCATGGTTACTTTCCTGGCCGATGGTAACGGCGATTTTGCGAAGGCGATCGATCTGACTTTCGACGGCTCGGGCAATGGGCTCGGCACGCGCTCGCGCCGCTATTCCATGCTGGTCGACGACGGCGTGGTGAAGAAGCTCAACGTCGAGGAAGCGCCCGGCAAGGTCGAGGTCTCGGGCGGAGATGCGCTGCTCAAGCAGCTGTAAAGCCTCACGCCACCTTTGCGCTTTCCTTCAGCGTGCGCATCAGCTCGCGATGGATCGCTTCGTTGCCGGCCACGATGTTGCCGGTGACGAACGGCGTATCGCCGCCGGCGAGGTCGGTCACATAGCCGCCGGCCTCGCGCACCAGCGCCACACCCGCCGCTACGTCCCACGGCGACAGGTCGCGTTCCCAGTAGCCGTCGAGGCGCCCGGCCGCGACCCACGCAAGATCGAGCGCGGCGGCACCGAAGCGCCGCAGGCCGGCGACACGCTCCTGCACCGCGACGGTGTCCTTGCGCTCAAGCGGTGAATCGCCGCGACTCGGATGCGGCAAGCCGCACGCCACCACCGCGTCCGCGAGCCGTGAGCGACCGGCCACCCGCAGCCGCCGATCGTTGAGGAAGCTGCCCTTGCCTTTCTCGGCCGTGAACAGATCGTCGGTGGCTGGATTGTAGACGAGGCCCGCCACGATCGCGCCTTCACGCTCGAGCGCCAGCGAGATCGCGAAGTGCGGGATCCCGTGCAGGAAGTTCATGGTGCCGTCGAGCGGATCGACGATCCAGGTGTGGGTCGCATCGGGGCCGGCGCGCCGGCCGCCTTCCTCGCCCAGAAAGCTGTAGCCCGGGCGCGCGCGGTTGAGCTCTTCGTAGAGGATATCCTCGGCGCGATGGTCGGCGGCGCTGACGAAGTTCGCCGGGCCCTTGAGCGACACCTGCAGATGCTCGAGCTCGCCGAAATCGCGCTTGAGCGCGCGCGCGGCTTTTTGCGCGGCCTTGATCATCACGTTGAGGAGGGCGGAGCGAAGCATGGCGGCTAGTGTCCCGATTCCGAAGTTCGCATCATTTTGCGGCACCCTCATTTGCGGACTTCTGAACCGCCACACTAGTGCGGCGAATTTGAAGTTCCTATCCCATCGCCGCAAACGCGTCTAGGAACTTCAAATTCAAAAGCCGCACTAGAAATCAATAAGTTGCTAGTGCACCTTTGATTCCGAAGTTCGCAAACGGATGTGCCGCAATGGGATGCGAACTTCGGAATCGGTGCACTAGTGTCGATTCTGAGGTTCGTATGGTTGCGCGGCACTCTCGTTGACCAACATCAGAATCGCCGACGGGCGACTCAATGGTTCCGGAGTGGCGATGGAATTGACGTCAAATCCGCCGCAGCAGCGGTCTGCCTGCCGCTGCAGCCGCCGTCAAGAGCGTGACTGCGTGATCGCTTCGACCCAGGGCCGCGCAGCCTTCTCGGCGGCGGCGCGCACGTCCGACCTTTGCTTGCTCATGAATTCATCGAGGACCAGGTCCTTCGCGCCCGAGGCCTTCGAAATGAGGTGCCATTTGATCGCCGCGACCGGGTCGGCGGCCAGGACGCGACCCGCGGCGTAGACATGGGCGAGGCGGTTCTGCGCAATCGGGCTGCCCTTGCGGGCGGCGCGGCTGAGGAGCGCAACCGCGCTGGACTCATTCTTCTCGACGCCGGTGCCGTTGAACAGTGCGATCGCATATTCGACCTGCGCGTCGGTGTAGTCGGCGGCGGCGGCAGCGCCGAGCCAGCGAGCTGCCTCGACATAATTCTGCATCACGCCGCGGCCTTCTTTGTAGAACGTGCCGAGCGCGTATTGCGCTTCCGGACTGCCGGCCTCCGCGGCCAACTGGAACAGCTCAGCGGCGCGTTTGAAATCCTGCGGGAACAGCCGACCTTCGAGATAAAGCAGGCCAAGATTGTAGGCGGCCGCTACATGGCCGAGCTTGGCGGCGGCTGCGAGCAGCCGCGCCGCCTCTTCACGGTTTTGGGCGCCGCCGCGCCCGACCATGCGGAACATTGCGAGCGCGAACATCGCCTCGCGCTCGCCGCGCTCGGCAGCGATCCGGTACCACTCCGCCGCCTTGTTGTCGTCCTGCATGACGCCATAGCCGTTGGAATAGAGCTCGCCCAACAGCGTCATCGCCTTGGTGTCGCCGAGTTGCTGCCGCACCGTGGCTGTGTTGAACGCGGACAGATAATAGCCGCGCTGATAAGCGCCATAGGCAAGGTCCGGCGCGGGTCCGGTGGCAGGTGCAGCGGCGGGTGTGACCGGCTGGGTTTCCACCGGCTGATTCGGCGCCACCGGCGGGTTGGCAGGTCGGATGATCCGCGGCTGCACACGCGGCGCTGATTTGGTTTCAAATTTTGGCCCTGGCGCTCCTCGCGGGGCGGGCGGCGTTGGGAACTGATCGGCCCGCGGTGCCGGCGGCATGACGAGCTGTGGTGATGGCGCCGGCGGATTGCCGATTGGCGCGGGGGGGATCGGCGCCGAGGGAATTGGCGCTGGCGGAATTGGTGGCGATTGTGCGTTCGCGGCAGCCGTGATGGTGGCGCACGCGAATGCGGTAAGGATGGCGTTGAGGATCAAGCGCGTGCTGCTCATCCAGCTGCCTCCACCGGCGCGAGGTGGCTCGCCGCTTCCGCGACCGCCAGCGCCGCGCCTTGAGGATAGTCGAATATCCAGTCGCCGAGCGCGATGAATTCTGCGCCAGCATCGGCGAGCGGAGCAACATCTTCCATGCTGCCCGCAAAGCCCACGCAGGGAATCTCGAACAGCTCCGCCCACCAATCGACTCGCTCGACCACTGCATCGAGCGACGGACGGTGCTGGTGTTGATCAGGCTCGCCGAACATCACGTAGTCGGCGCCTGCCTCTGCAGCCAGCATGGCATCATGGCGAGTCTGCAGGCCGCCGCAGCCGGCGATGCGGGCGGGCTTGAGCGTACCAAGCGCGGCCTCGAACTCAGCAATATCGTTGAGATGAGCGCCGTCGGCGCCGACATGCGCCGCGATGTCAGGAAGCCCGTCAAGCAGGAGGGCTGCGCCATGATCCTGGACCAATGGCGCCAACGCTTTGGCGCGGTTAATCAGGGTGCGCTCATCCGTCGCAGCGAGCCGCAGCAGCACCGCCGCCACGTCACCGCTCCTCACCGCAGCTCCGAGCATGTCCCGCACCGCGGCCGGGTCGACCACCGCGGGCGTGACCAGATAGAGGCGCGGAATGGCGCGCTTGGATTCGGTCCGGTTGCCTCGAGACGCCATGGGGGTCGCTTGCCTCTGCAATCGGGCAGTTTGGGGGCGGTTGTAGGCCACAAGTCGTTGGCAAGGTAAAGGGCGGGCGGCGAACTTTTGCCTATTCCGAGCCTGCAAGCCCCAGGCTGCGCACGAGCGCGCCCCATTTCTCGGTTTCCGCCTTGATATAGCGCGTCATCCCTTCAATTGACGGCGTTTCGTGCGGAATGAGCCCGATCGCCTCGACTTTTTCCTTAACATCGGGCTGCGCCATGATCTGCTTCATCTCCTGGTGCAGCCGGCCGGCGATCGGGGCGGGCGTACCCGCCCTGGCGACGAGAATATGCCACGACACGGCTTCGAGCTCCGCATCGCCCGTCGCCTGCGCGAGGGTAGGCACATCGGGGATCGAGGTGAATCGCGTGAGCGACGTCACCGCGAGCGCGCGCAGCCTGCCATCCTTGATCAGCGGCAGCGACGCACCTGCTTCCGCGATCGCCATCTGCACGTGCCCGGCCGCAACGTCGGCGATCGATTGCGGACTGTTGCGATAGGGCACGTGCGCAACATCGATTGCGAACTTCTGCTTGAGCAGCTCGGCGGTCAGATGCGGCGCGCCGCCAACGCCTGAGGAGCTGTAGCTGAGCTTGCCCGGCCGCTCCTTGGCATACTTGACGAAGTCCGCGACCGAATGCACGGGCAGCTTGGGATCGACGATGAAGATGAACGGTGACTTCACATATTGTGCGATCGGCACGAAGTCATTGCTTGGCGAGAACGGCATGGACTTGAGGAGTGTCGGCCTGATCGCCATCACGGCGCTGGTGAAGACGCCGAGCGTGTGTCCGTCCGGTGTGCTCTTGGCGATTGCCTCGCCGGCGGCGAGCCCGGCGCTGCCGGGCCGGTTCTCGACCACGAGCGGTTGACCAAGGCGCTGCGACAGCCGGTCGGTATAGACGCGCACCAGCGTATCCATGCCGGTTCCGGCGGCGAGCGAGACGATGACATTCACCGGCCGGGCCGGATAGGTCTGCGCCTGCGCACCGCTCGCCGACAGCAGCGCGGCGAGCATGATTGCCAATCGCAGCATGGGTCGCGTCTCCCAGCGTTTCCTTCTGCGGGGAGTATAGCGATCCGCGCAAGCGGCGCACGCCTTTACAAATCTTTACACGGCGGAGAAGCCGCCAAAACAATTGTCGCTGAATGTATCGGTCGGGGCTGTTCCATTGACCTCAGGAGGCACAGATGAGCGAAATCGTAACGAATCCAGGCACTCCCGCGCCGGCTCGGCGCCGCCGCGGACGCGCCGCCCTGCTTGGCCTCGTCCTGGCGCTTGGCGTCGGCACGACGGCGTTCTTTGCCGGCCAGGCCTTCAGCCAGCCCGGTTTCGGGCCATTCGGCGGCTGGCACGGCCGCATGATGGGCCAGATGGATCCGGCGCAGATCGAGGATCGCGCC
>Ga0137394_10002002_pt1 | contig 15002 bp, 19 predicted proteins | sample czobulk116metaG_FD_108278 | JGI IMG/M metagenome (GOLD analysis project Ga0137394, IMG submission 108278) | Vadose zone soil microbial communities from Angelo Coast Range Reserve, California, USA - czobulk1.16 metaG | ecosystem: Environmental > Terrestrial > Soil > Vadose zone | place: USA...
CGCGGCCTAAAGGCCGCCGCAGCACGCCGCGCGCGGCGCCCTCCAGCTCATGCCCTCCTCCGGGAGGACGCATGCCGTCACGCGACCTGTTTCCGAGCGACTGGCTCGTCACCGGTGCGTACCGGGACACGCGCCTGGGCGTCATCAAGACCGGCAAAGAGAGCGAAGTCCATCTCGTCGCCCGCACCGGGAGCGACCGGACGACCCTGCTCGCTGAAAAGCGCTTCAAGGCGCGCGACCGCCGATCGTTCCAGAACAACTACGTGTATCGCGGCGTCTGGGGTGAGGGCACGTACCGCGAGGACCGCGCGATGAAGAAGAACACGCGGTTCGGACAGGAGGCGGCTCACTCGCGCTGGATCGGGCAGGAGTGGGACAGCCTCGTGCTCTTCCACGACGCGGGCGTGACCGTGCCACCGCCGGTCGAGCGCCTGGACGACGGCTACCTCATGGCGTTCGTCGGCGACGGCGAGCGCGCGGCACCGCGTCTTTCGGAGGTCGATCTCGAGCCGCCGGTCGCGCGACGCGTCTGGGGCGAGCTGCTCGACGAGCTCTCGACGCTCGTGTCGATCGACCGCGTCCACGGCGACCTCTCGGCGTTCAACGTTCTCTGGTGGCGTGATCGCGCCGTCCTCATCGACTTCTCGCAGACGGTCGAGATCGTCACGCATCCCGCCGCGCACGATCTGCTGACGCGCGACATCACCTCGCTCGCCCGTTACTTCCAGCGGCGCGGTGTCGAGGTCGACGTTGATCGGGTCCTGGACCGCATCGGCGCGGACGTCCATCGCTTCACACGACAGCTGGGCGACGTGCGCGTCGTCGGTAGGCGAGCGCCGGAGCGCTGGCGCGACTAAAGTTGCCCGATGCCCGCGAAAAAGACGACCGCCAAGAAGACCACGGGAAAGACCACCCGCAAGACCACGCGCAAGCGCCGTGGACCCGCCGAGCCGCGGGGTCCCGAGGCGACGCAGAGCGCGATCGCCGCTGACGACGCGGAGATCAGCGAGCTGGTCGCGCACATCAATTCCTCGCGGGGCGCCGTGATCGGCGCGTACCGCGATCCGTACGGCGGCACGCCCCTCGTCTTCGCGACGCTACCCGTCGGTGCCGTTGAAGCGACGTCGTTCCAACGCGATCTCTCGCGGACGCACGCCGAGCGGCTCGCGACGGCGATCGGCGACACCGGCGCGTTCCTCGATCCGGTCATCGCGATCCCGTCGAAGGAAGGATTCCTCTCGCCGAACGGGCGCCATCGCATCGCGGCAGCCCGCCAGCTTGGCCAGCGATCCATCACCGTGCTCGCGACCGCGGACCCCGCGCTCGCGTACCGGATCCTCGCGCTGAACACCGAGAAGGCGCACAACCTGCGCGACCGGAGTCTCGAGGTGATCCGCATGGCGCGTTCGCTCGCGAAGGAGCAGCCGCGCTCGAAAGAGAAGGACCACGCGACGTCGTTCGAGTCCCCGGCCTTCCTCACCCTCGGCTGCGCCTACGAGAAGCGCGATCGCTTCTCGGGCTCGTCGTACAACTCCATGCTCCGTCGCGTCGAGCTGTTCCTCGACCAGTCGCTGCCCGTCGCGCTCCGCCAGCGCGAACAGTGGGCGGTGCGCCTGCTCGACATCGACGACCGTGTGAGCGCGCACGTGAAGGCGCTGCAGGAGATGGGGATGAAGAGTCCCTACCTTCGCGCGGTCGTCGTCGCGCGCTGCAATCCGGTCCGCTGGATCCCGTCGAAGAAAGGCGCCGGCCCGCCGATGTCGGTGGCCGAGGCGCTCACGCGCATGACCAAGAACGTCCGCGCGTTCGAGCCGAAGAAGGTGCGACCGCAGGATCTCGCGTTCGCCGCCGCCGTGGGCGGAGGCGATGAGGCTTCCTAGCCGACCCTAGTTGGTCGGCTCATTCGGTCCGCGGAAGCGCTCGACGGTCGCGAGCAGGTCGTCCAGCCCGAACGGCTTCGCGAGGTAACCCTCGGCGCCGACCTCATCGGCCCAACGCTTTGCGCTCTCCGCCGCGGTCATCACGACGATCGGCACGGTGATGCCCTGGCTGCGAAGTGCGCGCGCGACGGCCCAGCCGTCCATCACGGGCATCCGCATGTCCAGCAGGATGACCACGGGTTGCTTTCGCGCGACCGCGTCGAGAGCCTCCTGCCCGCTGGACGCGCTCACGACGTCGTACCCCTCCCCCGAGAGGATCGCGCTCACGGTGTCGAGGATCGACGTGTCATCGTCGACGACCAGCACGGTGTCGTGGTTTCCGTGACCGCGCGCTTCCGGGCGCGACGTGTCGGACGACCCGCCGTCTCTGCCCCGCGGGGGACCTCCAGCCCATAGATCCATCACTAATTGAGCCTCCTTCCAGGCGCGATCGGCAGGCCGACGTGGAACGTCGAGCCCTTGCCGACCTCGCTTTCCACCCAGATCCGACCGCCATGTTCCTCGACGATCCCGCGACAGATGAACAGTCCCAGACCCATGCCGTGAAAACGCCGGTCGTCGACGTTCGATGCGCGCGAGAAGCGCTCGAATATCCGCGGGAGATCCGCCGCCGGGATGCCGATCCCCGAGTCCTCGACCCGCAGGCGCGCCTCGCCGTCCTCCTGCCAGACCTTGATGTTGATCGGCGTGCGTTCCGGACTGTACTTCTTCGCGTTCTCGATCAGGTTCTGTAGGAGCTGCTCGATCCGGCGCCGGTCGTACACGCCGACGACCGGCGCGCTCGCCTCGACCTGGCAGACGCTCACGTCGCTCGGGTCGTGCGCGCAGACCTCCTGCGCGAGCGTCGCCAGGTCCACCGGCTCCCGTTCGCCAACGAGCCCGCCCTGTTCGAGGCGCGTCGCATCGAGCAGATCGCCGACGAGTCCCGCGAGGCGCTTGCTCTCACGAACCACGCGCCGGATGCCAGCGATGTCCGCCGGCGCCCCTGGTTCGCGCATGGCGCGTCGCTCTAGGAACTCGGCTTGCGCGACGACCGTCGTGAGCGGCGTCTTGAGGTCGTGCGCCGCGGCCGAGAGGAAGTCCTCTTTGAGACGCGTCGCCTCTTCGCGCGCCCTGACACGCGCGGCGTGGTCGATGAGCGCGCGGCTCTCGAGGATGACCGCCGCCTGATCCGCGAGGAGTCCCGCGAGCTCGATGTCGCTCATCGCGAAGATCGGCGGGCGCTCCGCGGAGAGCGTGAGCACGCCGAGGCGGCGCTCGCCGGCGGTGATCGGAGCCGCGAGGACCGCGCCGACGCTCCGCGAGCGATAGTTCGCCGCGCCGTCAGGGTTGTCGCGGATCGGGTTGGTGCTGAAGATCGGACGCTGCAGCTCGAACGCTCGGCCGGCGAAATGCCTGCCGGGCTCGAGATCGATCGTCGACCCATCGTCTTCCCAGAAACGCAGCGTCGAGGTCTCGTCGTTCCACAGGCCGATGCGCGCCGTCGTGCCCGTGCTGCTCGCTGCGCCGTGCTCGAGCTCGCGCACGATGTCGACGGTCGTCGGGAGCCGCGGCAGGCTCGCGGCGCGCGCGAGGAACGCGCGCAGCTCCGGCTCCTGCCAGGCGCGCCGGAGGATGGGTGGCGGTGCGAAGCCGAGGTAGTTCGCGACGCCGGAGCCAAGGCCGAGCAGCTGCCCGAGCGCTTGGAGGATGGCGCGGTCCTCCGGGCGCGCCAGCGGCGTCAGCCCCGCGATGAGGATGTCGGTGCCGAGGAGGATCGAGCCGAGCGAGATCGCCTCCATCCGGCGCCGCGTCACGCCACGGGACCGACGCGCGGCTCGGATGAACGCGATCGCGCAATAGGTCGAAACGACGAAGAAGTACAGGACGACGTAGAGCGTCACCGGCGTCGGCAGGGCCGGTCCGGTCGCGTAGGTCGCGACGATCCCGGCCGCCAGGCCGAGCTCGGCCACGCGCTTGATGACAGAACGCACGTTGGTGAAGTCGTCGACGAGCCTCAGCAGGATGTACGGCAGGGCCATGAGGACCGCGATCTCGATCGCGGTCAACCACCCCGGCGTCGCGCTGATCAGTGCGGCGATCCGCGCGGCCACGATGATGAAGGCGATCGCCGCGAAGAAGAGGGTCATGTCGCCGTGGGCTCGCGTCGGCTGCCGGAACGTGCGAAGCGCGACGCTGACGAAGATCAGGACGTAGATGACTTGCGTAACGGCGGATAACAGATCGAGCGCGTTCAAGGTCCGTGATTCTATGAACTCACCGAGCGAGCAAGATACCTAGCCCGGCGCCTCCGATGACGACGACGGCCGGATGCAGACGTCCCTGATACGTGAATGCCGCCGCCGCGATTCCGACGGCCACCTGCCACCATGACGGCACGTCGCCGGCCGGCGCGATGAGCGACACACCGGTCGCGCACAGGAGACCCGCCGTCGCGAGGGCGGCGCCGCGCACCAGACCGGCGAACGGTACCGACAGCAGCCAGCGGCGCGCGACCGCTGTCGCGGGGAGGATCACGAGCGGCGGAAGGCTCGAGGCCACGAGCGCGATCGCCGCGCCGAGCGGTCCGGACATCTGGTAACCGAGGCTGACGACCCAGAGTCCGCTCGGCCCCGTCGAGAGGCGGCCGATCGCGAGCGCTTCGACCAGTTGCGCGTCGGTGACCACGCCGGTCGCGACGAGGTCCTGGCGCAGCAGTGGCAGCGATCCCAGCCCGCCGAGCGCGAGCGCGGAGTCCTTGAGCAGAACGAGGAACAGCTGAAGCGGCTCCATCTATTCGGAAGCGCCCTCGGGCGATGTCGGGCGCTCGCGCCCGAGGAACAGCGCGCCGAACGTCGCGGCGACGACGATGACGGCAACGCTCGAGAGCGTGGTCGCCCAGAGAACGGCGAAGGCCACCGCGACGAGCGCGATGTCGACGGTCGCGCGAAGGCCGTGCCGTCGCGCGCCGTTCACGAGCACGATCGCGAGGCCGAGCGTCATGCCACCGGTCGCGGGCGCCATGCCCGCGAGCGCCGCGCGCGCGATCGGCTCGCCCGCGATGAGGCCGTACGCCGCGGTCATCGCGGCCGTGATCGTCGCGGCGGGGATCATCATTCCCGCGACCGCGACGAGCACACCACGCCGGCCCGCGATGCGCTGGCCGAGAAGGCCCGCGAGCGCGACGAGATGGATGCCCGGGCTCAGCTGGCAGAGCGCCCACGCTTCGGTGAACTCGCGCTCGCTGAGGCGATGCTCCCGCTCGACGAGGAAGCGGCGCAGCAGAAGCAGCACGCTCGTCCCGCCCCCGACGGACTGCGTGCCGACCGCGATGAAGATCTTCGCGAGCTCACGCATCGCGGCCTAGGCTACTGGCACGCTATCTGCTTCCTCGTCTTGGCATGGACTGGTCGCTCGTCGACTCCGAACGCCTGACGAAGCTGGCGTGCCCGAGCTGTCAGCACGGACTCGCGGGAGGCGTGATGCGCCAGGTCGAATGGGCAGCGCGCCGCTGCATCGTCATCGTGGCCTGCCCGACCTGCAGCGCGGACGCCATGGTCGTTCTCGACACGAGCGCCGGGCGGCGCACGGCGCCGCCGATCGACGTCGACGACGTCCGCCGCGCGCACGACATCCTGGCTCGCGCGGCACGGGTGAGCGACCTCTTCCCCCCGAGCTAGATCGCGAGACGGAGCTGCGACGGCGCGCGAGGCGCGGATCTTCTGAACGGCCGCTCCTGGAACTCGTACCGGGCCCGCACGCGGCGCGCGCGTTCTTCGAGCATGTCGGTGTAGCTCCGCTCCGGGTTGACTCGCTCCGCGAACCGCACCTCCGTCGCCGGCGCCAGTGAGGGGTGGTGCTCGGCGAGGAACGCCATGTAGTGCGGCTTCACACCGGGATCGAGCTTCAATGGTCGCGTGGAGAAGAAGGTCGCACCGGCCCTGGCCGCCGCGGCGGCGACCGCGTCGAGCGACTCCTCCGTGTCGCTGAGCCCGGGCAGGATCGGCGCCGCGAGGACACCGGCGTCGATGCCCGCCGACACCAGGCGTCGTACCGCTTCCAGCCGCGCCTTTGGCGGTGACGCGTGCGGCTCGGACGTGCGCGCGAGCTCTTCCGAGACCGTCCCGACGCTGACGCAGACCTTCACGTCGAGGCGCGAGAGCAGGTCCACGTCGCGCACCACCATCGAGCCCTTGGTGATGACCAGCAGTGGCAGGGGCGACGCGACGAGGGCCTCCAGCGTCCGGCGCGTGATGCGATAGCGGCCCTCGCACTGCTGGTACGGATCCGTCGCGGTCCCGAGCGCGACCGTTTCGCGTTTGCGAAGTCGACGAAGCTCGTGCGCGAGCAGCTCGGGGAAGTTGACCTTCACGTCGATCTCGTGATCGAAGCCAGCGCCGGTGTCGCGGCCGCGCCGCGCGTGATAGTCGCGCGCAAAGCAATAGACGCAGGCTCGCTCGCATCCGTAGTACGGGTTGAGGCTCCAGGCGAACGGCATGCCCTGCACGCGCGTGAGCGCGCTCTTCACCGTGATCTCGCGATAGAGGACGCCGCTCCCCATGCTGAGAGAGTATAGAACACACGTTCTATCAGGATCAGACCCTCTGGATGGGCGCACTCTGGCTTCGAGAGGTGAGTCATCGCCACGAGCAAAACCACCCGGAAGAAGGCAGCGACACGCCGCGGTCTGGCCGAGTACGAACGCAAGCGTGACTTCACGCGGACGCCCGAGCCGTCGCCGCGTCCCGCGCGCTCCGCGACGCAACGCAGCTTCGTCGTCCAGAAACACCGGGCGACCGCGCTGCACTACGACTTCCGGCTGGAGATCGGCGACGCGATGCCATCGTGGGCGGTACCGAAGGGGCCGTCGCTCGATCCGAGCCAGAAGCGCCTCGCGATGCAGGTCGAGGACCATCCGCTCGAGTACGCCGGCTTCGAGGGCGTGATCCCCGAGGGCGAGTACGGCGGCGGCACGGTCATGATCTGGGACGAGGGAACGTACGAGATGCTCGACGACGTCGATCCCGCGACCGCGCTCCGCCGCGGCGAGCTGCGCTTCCTGCTCCACGGTCACAAGCTCAAGGGACGCTGGACGCTCGTGCGGACCGGGCCGCGCAGGTGGCTCCTGATCAAAGGCCGCGACACCTACGCGCGCACGACGGACATCACGCTGACACGCCCACGCTCGGTGCGTACGAAGCGTCTCCTCGCGGAGATCGCGCGCGACGAGGGCGGCAACGTCGAAAAGGCGGCGACGGGCGACCCCGCGCCGCGCAAGGTCGCCGCGTCCGCGAAGCGTTGAGAGCGCCGATCGCGCCGATGCTCGCCACGCTCTCAAAGGAGATCGTCACCGGTCCCGAGTGGGTCTATGAGGAGAAGTACGACGGCATCCGCGCGGTCGCGTACCGCGACGGCGATCGTGTGCGCCTTCTGTCGCGCACCGGCCAGGACCTGACCGCCGGCTTTCCGGCGATCGTCGACGCGCTGCGCACGCTGCCCGATCCCGACTTCGTGCTGGACGGGGAGCTCGTCGTCTTCGACGAGAAGGGCGTGTCGCGTTTCCAGTTGCTGCAGCGTCGCGCCATCGACAGACGCACGCGCACCATGTACGCGGTGTTCGACTGCCTTCGGTCGCAGGGCAAGGATCTTCTGCGCCGGCCGCTCGAAGAGCGGCGCGAGAGACTGCTGGAGCTCATCCCGAAACGCGCGGGTCCGCTCATGCCGTCGCGGCGGCTTCCGCGCAGCGGCGAGCGCGCCATCGCCACCGCGCGCGAGAAGGGGTGGGAAGGCGTGATCGCGAAGCTCGCGACGTCACCGTACGAGCCCGGTGTCCGCTCGCGCGCGTGGCTCAAGGTGAAAGTGCGCGGAGAATCAGAATTCGTGATCGGCGGCTACACGCCGCCGCAGGGATCGCGCGCGGAGTTCGGCGCGCTTCTCGTCGGCCTCTACGACCGCGGGAAGCTGCGGTACACCGGCAAGGTCGGCACCGGGTACACGCAGGGCACCCTGCGCGAGCTCGGCGCGAAGCTCGCACGCCTGCGGACCGATACGTCGCCATTCGATCCGCCGCCGCGCATCCGCGGCGCCGTGTGGGTCAAGCCGCGTCTCGTCGCGCAGCTCGCCTATGCCGAGTGGACCGCCGACGGCAAGCTGCGGCAGCCCGCGTTCCTGGGGCTGCGCACCGACAAGAAGCCGGAGGAGTGCACGTGGGCGCGGCGCGAGTGAGCGCGAGCGCGACGATCGGCGGCGTGGAGATCTCGAACGCCGACAAGGTGTGGTGGCCCGACGAGGGCATCACCAAGGGCGACATCGCGCGCTTCTATCACGCGATCTCGCCCCTGCTGCTCCCATGGATGCGCGATCGCCCGCTCACGGCGGAGCGATGCCCCGACGGGATGCTGGGCGGGTGCTTCTACAGGAAGAACTTCCCCGAGGGCAACATCCCCGTCGGGGTTCCGCGGCTGCGGTTGCGCGCGGCGAGCACCGGCAAGGACGTGAACTATCTCGTCGGTGGCACGGTCGAGGCGCTCCTCGGCCTGGTCAGGGTGGGATGCATTTCGGTGCACGTCATGAACTCGCGCGTGCAGTCGATGCGTAGCGCTGATTGGCTCGCTTTCGACCTCGATCCGAGCAGCGGGGAATTCTCCGACACCATCCGCGCTGGCCTCGCACTCAGGGCGATCCTGGACGAGCATGGCCTCGTCTCGTTCCCGAAAACGTCCGGCAGCCGAGGGCTGCACGTGTTCGTGCCGCTTCGTCCAGGTCACTCGCAGGAGGACGTGACGGCCTTCGCCGTGCGCATCGGCGAAGAGCTCGCACGCCGCGAACCCGCGCTCGTCACGATGGAGTTCAGCAAGAAGGCGCGCGGCGCGCGCGTGTACGCCGATCCCTTCCGCAACGCGTACCTGCAGACGATCGTCACGCCGTATTCGGTGCGGCGCCGTCCCGGCGCGACGGTCTCGATGCCGCTCGCGTGGGACGAGGTCACGGCCCGGCTCGATCCGCGCAGCTTCACGATCCGGACGCTGGACAAGCGCATCGCGAGCGGCGATCCGTGGGCGGACTTCAGGAAGAAGGCGCAGAAGCTGCCGCGTGCCGTCAGCGCGTGAGGTGCAGCGGACCAGCGCTCCCGATCGCGTGGGGGACATGCAGAGAGTCATCGCGTTCATCGGTGTTCTCCCTGATCAACTGCTCGAGGAGCACTCCGCCCGTCGGGACCCAGTGGTGATCCGCGTCGGACGCGAACCCATCGCAGTAGCCGAACGTGCCGTGGTGCATGACGATCCCGCCGATCCCACCGCGCGAACGCGCCGCGAGGTGTGTGGCACTACGACACTCGAAGTGAATCACCGTCGACATGACGCGCCTCCCCGTGACCACGTCTGCGACACCGACCGTGACTGTGCGGTAGACGTGAGGATACGAACATGTGACGGCAGTTCAAGAGGGAATGTGCTGCTCGCGTGAGTCCCTCGCGGCCAACCGAGCAGGCGCGCAGGAAGCGGCCTCGCGAAGCTCAGCCCGCAAACACGGCAAGCGCGCCCTTGCGACAAACGAACTCCGCGGGCAGGCCGCGCGCGAGGACGCCGTCGGCGTGCACGGCGACCGGCTCGTCCGACGCGATGGTGATGCGAGCTCCGCGGTGAACGACAGGCCGCGCACGTAGCTTGCCGCCGCGCCACACGGCGAACAGCGACGCCATGAGCGTCCAGCGACCCATGCGTGGGAACACCGCGACGTCAAGGAGTCCGTCCGTCATCGAGACCTGCGGGAGCAGCTGGAGCGACCAGCCGTAATACGGACTGTTCATCACGAAGACCTGTAGCGCGCGCTGCCGGTCCTCCCGGCCGTCGACGGTGATCGCGACGCGGTAGGACGCGTGGGTGAGCCATCGCCACACGCGCCGCAGCGCCCGCCGCCAGTCGCCGCGCTCGGCGTGGCGCGCCGCGCCGAACATCTCCGCGTCGAGGCCGATGCCCGCCGTCTCGAAGAAGATCCTTCCGTTCACTTCGCCGGCGTCGGCGTGTTGGACGCGACGCTTGGCGATGACCTGCGCGGCCTTCACCGGGTCCAGAGGCAGGCCGAGGCCGTTCGCGATGTTCATGACGCTCCCGAACGGCAGGATGCCCAGGACGACCTGCGTGTCCAAGAGCGTCGCGGCCGCGGGGGCGACGGTGCCATCGCCGCCGGCGACGATGCACGCGTCGTAACGCTGGTCGATCGCACGGCGCGCGAGATCGGCCGACGTCGGGGAGTCCGCCGCGGTCTGGGCGATGTCGAGATCGAAGCCCGCTTCGCGAAGCACTGACGTACAGCGATCGAGATCTCCCGGCTTCGCGTGACGCTCACCAGCGGCGGGGTTCACGATCAGAATTGCGCGCTGACGCAAACGTTGCTCAGCCATCGATCAGCAGGTACGGTGATGAAGACTCATGCGTGACCGCGCATGCCGAATTAGCGTCGCCGTAGCGGGGGAGGGGACATGGCAAAGGATGGAATGATCCAGTTCATATGCATCGCCGATGCCCACGTGACCGCGGAGCGTAGGTCGTCGTCCGACACGCTGACGGTCTTCTCGGGTCGCTGGGCGTACTGCCCGTTCGACGCGAAGGGCGCGGGGCACGAGTGGCAGGAGTCCCAGGGCGTGACCCTCGAGATGCTGCGGTCAGGCCTTCCCAAGGGCCGCCTGGCGCAGCTACCGGCGGAGGACCGCAGCCGCTGATCGGCGCCGTGGTCGTGTGACCCGGCGGAAGATGACCACGCGGACACTTCTCTCGCGATCGAGCTGGACCAGCTGCGCTGTCGCCCGCCACCAGCTTCCGCGATGCGGGCCGCTCGCGAGCTTGAAGCGGAGTAAGGCCGGCCTCCCGTGCGCCGCGCTCACCAGCGGACGTGCGTCGGCTGGCAGCCTCACCCCGCGTTCGTCCTGATACAGCGCCGCCGCGAAGACGCGCTGGAATGTGGGATTCGCGAGGAGCACCCGGGCGCGATCATCGATGACGACCGCCGGATCCCTGCCGATGAGCGATTGCAGGAGCTTCGCGCGAGCCTTCACCGCATCGCGGTGTTCCTCCGCCGCGAGCCGCTCCAGCTCCCGCGCGGCGACGGATCGCCGATCGATCTCATCGCTCATCGCCGCGACGGCCAGCCCGGCGCGGCTCTCGACCCGAAACTTGAGGAACAGCCGCGAGATGTGGGCCTTCACCGCCTGTTCGCCGATGCTCATTTCCTCGGCGATGCGCTTGTTGGCGCGGCCCTCGACAACGAGCCGAAGCACCTCGCGTTCGCGTGGAGTGACGCGCGGCAAGCTGCTGCGTGACGCTACGTTCGTATACGGACCTTTTGGGTTCTTACGTTACGGACCATCAAGCGAGTCTAGTAACGGACACTAATCATGACTCTCATTCAGAATCGCCCGCCGATCCAGGTGGCCCTGGTGGTACGGCCTCCCCTGGCGGGTGTGGTCGCGCTGGCACTGACGCATATCCGTGCCGTGCCGCTCGAGGTGTCGATCACAGATGTCGGCAAGGCGGGCTGCGACTTCGCCGTTCTGGATGAAGCGGCGGCGGACGGTGGCCTTCGCGGCGCCATCGCCGAGATGAACAAGACGAACAAGCCCGTGCTCGTCCTCGTGCGGAATCACGGCATGACCGGGGCACTCAACGCGATCGGTCTCGGCGCGACGGAGATCCTGCGGGTCCCATTCGACCCGACCGAGCTCGTGATCCGCGCGAGCCAGGCCATCCATCGCGCGACCGGCCGCCTCCCCGAGCTCGATGGAGACGTTAGAGCTGGCAAGCTCCACGTCAACATCGGTAGCGGCCACATCGCCCTCAACGGCAGCGCACCTCACCTCACGCCACTCGAGCGAGGCCTGCTCTACGTGCTCATAGCGAACGCCGGTCGCGTCGTCTCTCGCGAGGACATCATCGATTCCGTGTGGGGCGCCGACGCCGAACCGAACAGCAACCTGGTGGATCGCCACATCCGTGATCTGCGCCGCAAGCTCCAGGACGACTGGCGCCGGCCGAACGTCCTCGCGACGATGCGCGGCCAGGGCTACATGGTGCCGATCACCGACTGAGCGCCGCGCGCCGCGCGTTCCTTAATCAACTCATAACTTGGATGGCCGGACCCGGGCCTAGACTGGCTCGACCGTATGACGCTGTCGCGGTCCGATCGTCCCTACGGTCAGTTCCCGCGAGGGGACGCGCCGGAGCCCGCGCCGGCGCCCGAGACCCCGCGGCGCATCCCATTGCGCGAACGCGTCGTGGCGCGGCTCCGCGCACCGCTCGCTCTCATCGCGCTGCTGGCGCTGAGCTGGTTCCTCGTGTCCGCGGTGCAGACCGGAGGCCTCGTCGCGCTGCGCGCGCGGGAGGCGCAGCCGACCCCCGCACCGACGCCACAGCTCGCGGCCGCGATCTACCAGAAGGTCGCGCCATCGGTGGTGCAGGTCAGCGCGAGGAGCGCGAGCGGCGAGCCGAGCAGCGGCGCCGGCGTGATCGTCGACGACATGGCCGACATCCTCACCAGCCTGCACATCATCGACGGCGCCACCGGCGTGACGGTCATGTTCAACGACGGAACGAGCTCGCCGGTGGAGATCGTCGCTCGCCTTCCCGACCGCGACATCGCGGTGCTCCGAGCGCTGGCGCCGCCCGCGCAGTTCCAACCGGCGACGCTCGGGAACCCGGGCAGCCTCTCGATCGGTGATCCGGCGTTCGTCATCGGCCACCCGTTCGGACTGACGGGTTCGCTCTCGACCGGCGTCATCTCCGGGCTCGATCGCTCGATGACCGCGCCGAACCTCTCGAAGCCGATCACCGGCCTGATCCAGTTCGACGCAGCGGTGAACCCCGGCAATTCGGGGGGACCACTCGTGGATCAAAGAGGCGACGTCGTGGGTATCGTCACCGGCTTGGTCAACCCAGCGGGTAAGGTGTTCAGCGGGGTGGGCTTCGCGGTCACCATCGATGCGGCCTCGGCCGGCCTCGGCATCCCACCGGACTAGTTAAGGAGAAGGCAATGATGTCGAGCGTCCGTCCCGGCAGCCAGATGGAGCGCCTGCTCTTCGAGATCAAGAAGGTGATCGTGGGGCAGGACCACCTGCTCGAGCGCATCGTCGTCGCGCTGCTCGCGCGCGGCCATCTCCTCGTCGAGGGCGTCCCCGGTCTCGCCAAGACCCTCGCGGTGAAGACTGTCGCGCAGGCGATCAGCGGCGAGTTCAAGCGCATCCAGTTCACGCCCGACCTCGTGCCGGCCGACCTCGTTGGAACGCGCATCTACAACCAGAAGAACGGCGAGTTCCAGACGTCGCTCGGCCCGGTCTTCACCAACCTGTTGCTCGCGGACGAGATCAACCGCGCGCCGGCCAAGGTGCAGAGCGCGCTGCTCGAGGTCATGCAGGAGCGCCAGGTGACGATCGGCCGCGAAACGCACAAGGTGCCGGATCCCTTCCTGGTCATGGCGACGCAGAACCCGATCGAGACCGAAGGCACCTACGCGTTGCCCGAGGCGCAGGTCGACCGCTTCATGATGAAAGTCCTCATCACGTACCCCAGCGAGATGGATGAGTTCGTCGTCGTGGAGCGCATGACGGGCCCGCTCGCCGACGTGCAGGCGGTCCTCACGTCCGAGCAGCTCATCGCGCTCCAGCGGGAGACCGACAAGGTCTTCGTCGATCCGGTGCTCATGGAGTACGTGGTCCGCCTGGTCACCGCGACGCGGCAGCCGAAGAGCTACGGCGTGCCCGACATCCAGAAATACATCACCTACGGCGCGAGCCCGCGCGCGTCGATCAACATCGTGCTCACCTCGCGCGCTCTCGCGTTCATGCGCGGCCGCAACTACGTGCTCGCGCAGGACATCGCGGACGTGGCGGTCGACGTGCTCCGCCACCGCATCGTGTTGTCGTACGAGGCGCTGTCGGACGACGTCACGGCGGACGCGCTCGTCGCGAAGGTGATGGAGCGCATCCCGGTTCCGAGCGCACCGATGCAGAGTGGTCATGCCCTCGTCCGGTAGCACGCCGGAGCGCACGCTCCGCCGCCTGGATTGGACGATCGTCCGCCGCCTGGACGGTCTGCTCCAGGGCGACTACCGCACCGTGTTCCGCGGCCAGGGGCTCGATCTCGCCGATATCCGCGAGTACGTCGCGGGCGACGACGTCCGCAACATCGACTGGAACGTCACGGCGCGCCTCGACATCCCGCACGTCCGCGAGTACCTCGAGGACCGCGAGATAACCGCGCACTTCCTCCTCGACCTGTCGCCGTCGGTCGACTTCGGAACCCAGGTCGCTCTCAAGCGCGACCTGCTCGTTGATTTCGTCGGCGTCGTCTCGCGGCTCCTCACGCGGAATGGCAATCGGGTCGGCGCGATCCTGTACGGAAAGCACGTCGAGAAGGTCGTGCCCGCGCACGGCGGACGCATGCAGGTCCTACGGCTCATCGACGAGCTCCAGCGACGCCCGCGTCTCGAGAGCTCGCCCGCGACGTCACTCGCCGAGCTCATGGAGACCGCGCTGCGCACGATCAAGCGACGCTCGCTCGTCTTCATCGTCTCCGACTTCTTCACCCTGCCGGGCTGGGAAAAGCCGCTCGGTCTCCTCGCGCGGCGGCACGAGACGCTCGCGATCCGCCTCACGGACCCGCGCGAGCGCGAGCTGCCGGACATCGGGTTCGTGACGATGACGGACTCTGAGACCGGAGAGGCTTTGCACATCGACACGCACGACGCGCGCTTCCGCAAACGGTTCGCCGAGGTCGTCGACAAACGCGAGCGCGCGCTCGGCGCCGCGTTCCGGCGTGCCGGTGTCGACACGCTCGAGCTGTCGACGGAAGAGGATCTCGTTCGCACCGTCGTGCGCTTTGCGGCGATGCGCAAGGTGCGCCGGGCGCGCCAGCGGGCGATGGGTCGAGCGTCGTGACCTTCCTGTTCCCGCTCGGCCTGTGGCTCACCCTGATCGTGCCGATCCTCGTCCTGCTCTACATCTGGGCGCAGCGGCGCCGCCAGAAGTACGCGCTGCGCTATGCGAGCCTCTCTCTGGTCAAAGAAGCGATGGGTCGCGGCCCCGGCATCCGC
>Ga0137394_10002004_pt1 | contig 14996 bp, 10 predicted proteins | sample czobulk116metaG_FD_108278 | JGI IMG/M metagenome (GOLD analysis project Ga0137394, IMG submission 108278) | Vadose zone soil microbial communities from Angelo Coast Range Reserve, California, USA - czobulk1.16 metaG | ecosystem: Environmental > Terrestrial > Soil > Vadose zone | place: USA...
ATAATGAGGGCGCCACGCTGGGACCCGATGTAGGCGGTGGAGCGATCTACAGCCTGGGGTCGCTCGGCACCACGATCGTCGGCAGCACTTTCCAGTCCAACCGCGCTGCCAATGGCGGCGCCATTGGCTCCCTTTGGGGCAACCTCAGCATCTACAACAGCCAGTTTTCCTCGAACCAGGCCACGGGAAACGGGGCCAATGGCATCAACAGCGCCTGCCCCGTCGGCGGCGGCCAATCCGGCAATGGCGGCAATGGCGGAGCGGTGGTGATCGATGGCGCCGAGACCTTTGCCGTCACTGTGTGCGGTTCGACGTTCACGTCCAACAGCGGCGGCACAGGCGCCCTGGGCGGCGCGATCTTCCGCACACCCGATGGAGCAATCCAGACGACGACCATTGATCGCAGCTCGTTCATTGGAAATACCGCGCCCAGCGGCGGTGCGCTGTACTTCCATAACTCGAATCTGGTGATGACGGCGTCGACTCTGTCGGGCAACACAGCGGCCGGCAATGGCGGTGCGGTGTTCGCCGATGGTTCAACACTAAACTTCACCAACGATACGTTCGTTGACAACATTTCCCAGAAGGGATTGGGGGGAAGCATCGTTCTATACGGCAACGGCGGAGCGCTGCAGAATGTGACCTTCGAAGGCAATCAAGCCAGCGGCGGGTCGGGTTATTTCGGCGCAGCGATCGCGGGAGGAACTACTCTCAGCATCAGCAATACGCTGTTCTCCGACAACACGACCAAGGATTGCGGTTCGCCGATGGCGTGTGCCGCCAGCTCGAGCACCGGCTCCCACAATCTGCAATGGCCCATGACGCACAGCGTATGTGCGTCCGTGGACGTTGCCTGCACTCCAGGCACGGTGTTCAGCAATCCCCAGCTCGGCGTACTCGGCGGCAACGGTGGACCCACGCAGACGGCTGCCCCTCTTCCCGGAAGCCCCGCCGTGGGGATTGGGCAGAATTGTCCCGCCACCGACCAGCGTGGCATCGCGCGGCCGTCGAGTGGGTGCACCGCCGGCGCCGTCGAAGGGGCGATCTCGCCATGAGGATCTACGGGCCATTCTCGGCTGCACCGTAAAGATCATGGCGGCCCCTCAGGCCGCTTCGGTTGACGGAGTGGGGCTTTCTTGCTATCAGCGGACAACGATAACTAAAACAACGTTGGGGCAACCATGCACGTCAAAGACTCTCCCTCTCGATCGCGTCGTCTGCTTCTCGGAGGCTTGGCGGGCGCCCCCGCACTATTCGGCATGCCGCGCTTCGGTTTCGGTGCGGCGATGACGGAAACCACAACCGAGGCCGCAGCGATCAGAGCCGACCAAGTCCTCAAAGTCGCGGATTTTGAAGCCCTGGCGCAGGCCAAACTGCCGCCCGCACATTTCGGTTACGTGGCGACGGGAGTCGACGACGACCGCACGGTATTCTTGAATCATGAGGCGTATTCGCACATCGAAATTCGTTCGCGCCGGTTTGTCGATGTCAGCAAGCTCGATACCAGCTGCAGCGTACTGGGAAGTCCGTGGAAGCAGCCGATCTACTTCTCGGCGGTATCGAGCATGCGTGCCTTTCATCCAGAGGCGGAGGTGGCCGTGGCGCGGGCTGCGCAGAGCCGAGACATTCAGATGATGATATCGACCGGATCGTCGTGTTCGGTCGAAGAGGTGAGCGCGGCACGCAACGCGTCCTTATGGCAGCAACTGTACGCCACGGACGACTGGCATGTGACCGAGGCGATCGTGCGCCGTGCAGAGAAGGCGGGTTGTACCGCGATCTTCCTCACCGTCGATAGTCCTCCGGGTCGAAACAGCGAAACGTTGCTGCGCGCCATGCGGCGCGACGGCCGGGACTGCACGCAATGTCATGTCGGGGGCTCGCACGACATCTGGCGCAAAGCGCCCATGTTCGCCGGCATCGACGTCTCTCGGGTCACGCAGCTCCCGCCGACGAGCCTGGCGGGAAACTTTCTCGAACGCCTGCGCAAATTGGTGACCGTAAAGCTTCTGGTCAAGGGCATCGTAACGGCGGAGGATGCGGCGCAGGCGATGCGGGCAGGCGTCGACGGGATCGTGGTATCCAATCATGGCGGGCGACAAGAGGAGACGCTGCGTTCGACCATCGAGTGCCTTCCGGAAATCGTGGCCGCCGTGGGCGGGCGCATACCCGTGTTGATCGACGGCGGCATTCGACGCGGTACGGACATCTTCAAGGCGCTGGCATTGGGGGCGACGGCCGTCGGCATCGGGCGCCCGCAGGCCTGGGGTCTCGCCGCCTTCGGCCAGGCCGGCGTCGAGGCCGTCAGCGACATATTGACGCGCGAGCTCCGCACCATCATGCGCCAGGCCGGGACGCCTGACCTCAAGTCGATCGACAAGAATCACCTGGCGTGGTCAAAATTCTAGGTAGATGCGGAACACAGATCATGATCTCGCGCGGCTCGCCGCCCGCGTCGGCCGCCACTTGTTGGAGGGCGGGCGCGGCGTCGCGACGGCGGAGTCGTGCACCGGGGGTTGGATCGCCAAGGCCCTGACCGATATCGCCGGGAGCTCGCAGTGGTTCGTCGAGGGCTTCGTCACTTACAGCAACGAGGCCAAGGTCCGGAGGCTCGGGGTGCCGCGTTCCGTGCTCCAGACCCAAGGTGCCGTGAGCGAAGCCGCCGTACGGGCGATGGCGGCGGGCGCGCTCGAGCGCACGGGCGCGCATCTCGCGGTGGCGGTGACCGGCATCGCGGGTCCCGGCGGCGCGGTGCCCGGCAAGCCGGTGGGAACGGTTTGGCTCGGTTGGGCGGAGCGCCGCGGCCGCAAGGTACACGTTGACGCAGAGCTCAAACACTTCCGCGGCGACCGCGAAGCAGTGCGACGCAAAACCGTGCGAGCGGCGCTCGAGGGGCTGCTCGAGGTTTGAGCGGCACCGGGAGATTCCGACGTGAGGCTGTTCTTTGCGCTGTGGCCCGATGTTGACACGCGAGCGCAGATCGCAAACGCCGCCGCGGCTCTTCGCTTGGCCGGCGATGCGAAGCGCGTGCCGCGCGAGAACTATCATGTGACGCTGGCATTTGTCGGCGAAGTCGCGACGTCCCGGCTCGCCGTGCTGCAGCAGATCGGACGCGGTCAGCGGGCCGCCGGTTGCACGATTACATTCAACGCGTATGACTACTGGCCGCGCCACCAAGTCGCGGTAGCCATGGCGCGGGAGGCGCCGGCGGCGTTGACCTTGCTGTGGACACAGTTGCACCGGGATCTGGCGCTCCATCAGGCAGCCCTGAACCTCAAGCGCCCGCACTCGCCGCTGCGCACGCATATCACGCTCGCGAGGAAGGTCGCGCAAGCCCCTGTGCTGCAAGCAATGTCCCCGTTCCACTGGAATGCACGATCATTCAGTCTGATTCGTTCCGATACCAGCGGCGCGCGCTCGGCCTATACAGTAGTCGACACCTGGCAACTACTGTATGAATGATCGAGATCATAGAAATCTCTGTCATTTCGACGCATATGAGATGAGCGCCGCGCGCTATATATGAAATAATAGCGCCACACTTTGTTGAGGACTCCCCATGGAAGAGAATCGTAAGAAGGCTCTGGCAGCGGCGCTGAGCCAGATAGAAAAACAGTTCGGCAAAGGCTCGGTCATGCGCTTGGGCGATGCCGGTGCCACGTACGAGGTGGAGTCCATCCCCACGGGTTCCTTGGGACTCGATATAGCGCTCGGCGTGGGCGGCATTCCGCGCGGCCGCGTCATCGAAATTTTCGGGCCGGAGTCGTCGGGTAAAACCACACTGACGCTGGCCATCATCGCCTCGGCGCAGAGTAACGGCGGCACGGCGGCATTCGTCGATGCCGAGCATGCGCTCGATCCGGTGTACGCGGAGAAGCTCGGCGTCAAAGTCAACGACTTGCTGGTCTCGCAACCCGATACCGGCGAACAGGCGTTGGAAATCACCGACATGCTGGTGCGGTCCGGCGCAGTGGACGTGGTGGTGGTCGACTCGGTCGCCGCGCTCACGCCGAAGGCGGAAATTGAAGGCGAGATGGGCGATCAGCACATGGGCTTGCAGGCGCGGCTCATGTCGCAGGCACTGCGCAAGCTGACCGGCAACATCAAGCGATCAAATACCATCGTGATTTTCATCAATCAAATCCGCATGAAAATCGGTGTCATGTTCGGCAATCCCGAGACCACCACCGGCGGCAACGCCCTGAAATTTTATTCCTCGGTACGCATGGACATTCGGCGCATCGGGGCGATCAAGAACGGCGAGGAAGTGGTCGGATCGATGACCCGGGTCAAGGTGGTCAAGAACAAGGTGGCGCCGCCGTTCCGCGAAACCGAATTCGAAATCATGTACGGCACCGGGATTTCCAAGGAAGGCGAGCTCATCGAGATCGGTGTTCTGCATAATCTTGTCGAGAAATCCGGCTCCTGGTACAGCTACAAGGGCGAGCGCATTGGACAGGGCAAGGACAATGCCCGCACGTTCTTGCAGCAGCATCCCGAGATTGCCAAGGACATCGAAGGGCAGATTCGCGCCAAATTGATTCCGGAAAAGGCAACCATGAACCGGGGCGGCGACATCAAAGAGGCGTAACGCCCTGGGTCGCAAAGCGGTCGAACCACTCGATGCACGCGCGGCTCGCGTGGCGGCGTTCGACGCGCTCGCTCGCCGCGACTACGCGTCCGAGGATTTACGCCGTAAACTGCTCGAGAAAGGGTACGATGCGGTAGTCGTTGCGCCGCTGCTGGATACGCTGCGCGCCGAAAAATTGTTCGATGACCGGCCCTCCACCGAGAATTTCGTAGCTTATCATGCGGCGAGGGGCTTGGGACCGCTCCGCGTACGAGCCGATTTGCGCCGCCACGGCTTGGAGGGGACCTTGGTCGAGGAATGTCTCGACGCCTTTCCCGAGTGGATTGTGCACCTGCGACAAGTCCGGCAAAAGAAATTTGGCGCAAAACTGCCGAGCACTTACGCTGACAGGCAGCGCCAGGCGCGATTCCTGGGTTACCGAGGGTTCACGAGCGCTCAAATACGAACGGCCTTAGGCTTATCTTTTGACCTTGATTCAGATACTGAAGAGACATGAAACGCGACGCTAGACTGAAATCGATGACGAGCTCGGAAATCCGGGGAAGCTTCCTGGAATTTTTCCGCAAGAACGGGCATGCGGTGCTGCCCTCCAGTTCGCTCGTGCCCGGAAACGATCCCACGCTGTTGTTCACGAATGCCGGCATGGTTCAGTTCAAAGATTTATTTCTCGGCAAGGAAGTACGCGACTATTCGCGCGCGGCCACGGCGCAGCGCTGCGTGCGCGCCGGCGGCAAGCACAACGACTTGGAAAATGTCGGCTACACCGCGAGGCACCACACATTCTTCGAAATGCTGGGCAATTTCAGCTTCGGCGACTACTTCAAGCGGGAAGCCATACATTTCGCGTGGAACTTCATCACCGGGACTCTTGGGATTCCCAAGGAACGGCTCTGGGTGACGGTGTTCGAGGAGGACGACGAAGCGGAACGCATCTGGACGGAGGAAATCGGCATCGGCCCCGCGCGCTGCACGCGCATGGGCGACAAATCGAATTTCTGGTCCATGGGTGAAACCGGCCCGTGCGGGCCCTGCACTGAGATTTTCTACGATCACGGCGCGGAGATCGCGGGCGGTCCCCCGGGTTCGCCCGAGGAGGAGGGCGACCGCTATGTCGAGATCTGGAACCTGGTGTTCATGCAGTATGACCGCTCGTCCGACGGCGTGCTGGTGCCATTACCCAAGCCCTCGGTGGACACGGGGATGGGATTGGAGCGTGTCGCGGCCGTCATGCAGGGCGTGCACAGCAACTACGACATCGACCTGTTCAAATCGCTGATCCGTTCGGCGGCAGAGGTTACCGGAACTCACGATCTGGAATCGTCGAGCTTGCGGGTGATTGCCGACCATATCCGCGCCTGCACGTTTTTGATCGTTGATGGCGTCGTACCCTCCAACGAAGGGCGCGGCTATGTATTGCGACGCATCATCCGGCGGGCAATTCGCCATGGCTACAAGCTGGGCCAGACTCAGCCCTTTTTCCATAAGCTGGTGGCGAGTGTGGTGCGGGAAATGGGTGGGTACTACACCGAGCTGGTCAGCGGCGAGGCCCGCGCCACCCAAGTGCTCGCACAAGAGGAGATCCGATTTGCCGAAACATTGACCACCGGCATGGCGCTTCTCGATGCGGAAGCCGCGAAATTGACATCCACGGTAATCCCGGGCGAAACCGTGTTCCGGCTATACGATACGTACGGGTTCCCGCTCGATTTGACGGCCGATGTGGCGCGCGAGCGCGGTCTCACGATCGACCAAGCCGGTTTCGATGCTGCGATGGAAGCGCAGCGGGGCCGCGCGCGCGCGGCGAGCAAGTTTGGCGAAGGTTCCCGCGATGCAGTCAAGCTGCCGGGAAAGACGGGCTTTTCGGGCTACGATCGGCTCAACGACAAGGGTGTCGTGACATCGTTGATTTTCGACGGTGCCATAGTTGGTGCACTGCGGCCGGGCCAAGAAGGTCAGGTCGTGCTCGACCACACGCCGTTTTACGCGGAAAGCGGCGGCCAGATCGGCGATGCCGGCGAACTCATCGGCGCTGCGGCGTCCGGTGCGCCGGCTCACTTCACCGTGCGCGACACGCAGAAAATCGGCGCGTCGTATGCGCACGTGGGCGTGCTCGACGCCGGGGAATTGCGTGTGGGCGATGTTGTCGAAGCACGGGTCGACTCAGAGCGCCGAATTTCCATCGCACTCAATCATTCGGCAACGCACTTGCTGCACGCAGCCCTGAGAAAGGTGCTCGGGCCCCATGTCGAGCAAAAGGGTTCGCTGGTCGCCGCCGACCGGTTGCGCTTCGATTTTTCGCACACCCAGGCCACGTCGCCGCAGGAATTGCAGCGCGTCGAGGAACTCGTCAATTCAGCGATCCGCGGCAATGCGCCGGTGGAGACACGGGTGATGGCGCTCGACGAGGCGGTCGCGGCGGGCGCGATGTCGCTATTCGGGGAAAAATATGAGAGCGACGTTCGTGTGCTTTCAATCGGCGATTTTTCGATGGAACTATGCGGCGGTACCCACGTCGAAAGGGCTGGCGATATTGGTTTTTTCAAGATCCTGAGCGAATCGGGTGTTGCAGCCGGAGTCCGTCGTGTGGAGGCGGTCACCGGCAAAACGGCATACGAGTGGGTCGTGCACACCGATCAGGTGTTGCGCGACATTGCTGCAATGCTTCGGGGAAGCCGTGAGGATGTGGACGAGAAGGTCCGCGAACTCGTCGAGCGCTCTCGCAGGCTGGAAAAAGAGGTGCAGCAGCTCAAATCCAAACTCGCGAGCGGCCAGGGTGGCGATTTGACATCTCAGGCCAAGGATGTGGGTGGGATCAAGGTTTTGGCTGCGCAAATCGATGGTGCCGACGCCAAGTCTTTGCGCGATGCGGTCGATCAGCTGAAGGGTAAGCTGGGATCTTCCGTTATCGTGCTGGCGACCGTCCAAGATGGCAAAGTCGTGCTGGTGGCGGGCGTTTCAGCTGATTTGTTGAGTCGAATGAGAGCCGGAGAGATCGCGAGCGCCGTCGCGGCGCAGGTCGGCGGCAAGGGCGGGGGCCGTGCTGATTTTGCGCAGGCCGGAGGAACGCAGCCGGAAAACTTGGGAAGGGCGCTGGCCGGAGTGGAATCCCTGATCCGCAGCCATCTGGCTAATTGAACAGTTTGTTTTTTTCTGTTACGAAGATGCAACAATTGCCCTTCGGATTCTTGTATTCTTGATGCGGGTTGATTGAGGAATTCCCGCGGCGGTATGTGGTGTTCACCGCTTCAACCTCGAACGAACGCTTGATGGCCATGCGGTATGTTGGGCAGTTTGTGGTCGCTGCAGTGGGGAAGCTAGGAGCTCGATTATGTTGATATTGACTAGGCGTGTCGGCGAGACCGTGATGATCGGCAACGAAGTCACGGTGACCGTATTGGGCGTAAAGGGCAACCAGGTCCGAATTGGAGTCAACGCTCCCAAGGATGTGCCTGTCCATCGGGAGGAGATCTACGAGCGCATCAAGCGCGAGGAAGGCAATGACTCCCGATCCGGCGCCCCGGCCGCCAAGATTGTCGATGACGCTTGATCAAAGCGTTTAGCGGCCTTTAGCTTTACCTGGACTGCTGCGGACGGGTATCATCCCGCGCTCCGCGAATGGGCTTGGTTTCCCGTCCGGAGAGGTGGCCGAGTGGTCGAAGGCGCGCCCCTGCTAAGGGCGTATGGGTCAAAAGCCCATCGAGGGTTCGAATCCCTCCCTCTCCGCCACACGGCACGTAAATTCTCGACGTTTTCGTTCAGATTACTGCGGCAGCGACGAAGCGGGGATAACGCCCGTTAGGGCGGCCCGAAGGGCGAGGCGCGCAGCGCCGAGTAATCCCTCCCTCTCCGCCAGTCGGCCAATAAATTCTCGACGTTTTCGTTCAGATTACTGCGGCAGCGACGAAGCAGGGATAACGCCCGCCAGGGCGGCCCCGAAGGGGCGAGGCGCGGAGCGCCGAGTAATCCTCCCTCTGCGCCAATCGTTAGGTAAATTCTCGTCGGGCTAGACCAGTGAGCCGTGACAGCCACGAAGCCGGGATAACGCCCGCCCTCCCGAGCGATAGCGAGGGATAAGCGGCGCAGCTATAAAGCAATAGTTTGCGTGCTGACTAACCCTGGAAGACACGTCCAAGTTAGGGGTCAAAGTGACACCCCGCGGTATGGTGGTAAGGAAAATTACGGTGGCGGAGGACTGACACTCCGCCACCTGTTTTTTTTTCACGCTACGGTTTGGCACCTAGAAACAGAAATCCGTTGTTGCCGACAGCGGTGCAGAGAAAATGAACAGCGCACCGCTCCGCGCACTTTCGCAGGAGTGCGTAAACCGCTGTGCGGTAGTCGCGTGTATGGCGCGCGGCGACGCGTTCGGCTTTAGCTTGTAATGCATCGCCACGCAAAAAGATTTCGCGCACCGCTCCAAGTCCTCATCGGGAGCGTGATTCAGGATAGTCCCGGGCTGTGCGGACTCTTCTTTAACTGCGGCATTCACGTCAGCAATAGCGTCTTAGGTTGTCGGCTATTTAAAACACTCTCGATGGTATCGGGTGATAAATCGACATCTCAGGATATTACCCATGCAATTGCGCGCGCTTTGCGATCGCGGCGATTGGGGAAACCCAGAGGTTCTCTAGCGTCATCCGTGTAGTGCATATCCGTGATGCCGCATCTTTAAGTTCAAGCGGTTTTTGATGCGTTCCGGAATGCTCAATCAAAGCGGCAGACACGGATTTTGGGTTAGAGAGAAAACCGCTCTCGGTTCTTGCGCACATTGCGATGAGCGAGCCGCGCTTGCGCAGCATCGGACGGGACGGCAATGAGTAAGTAATTGTGACCCGATAGCCAAACTAATACACGTTATGTGGAGTTAACCGTCCTTGTTCTCCGCAAGCAGCATGGTTTTGTGAGGTGATCCATAACGGTAGGGATATAGATAAGAATACTCTCGGCGGACTTGTTCAAATTACATCACTCAATGCGTCAAGCCCAATCCATTGCCGTCGACGAAGGGTGGCAGCTGTCCCCTGCAGCCTGTGTCGCGGACGACCCGCTTTTGGGTTGCCTCCTCATCGTGGCCCGGATGCACAACAAGCCGGCGTCGGCAGACGCGCTCACTGCCGGACTGCCGCTTGTCGAGCACCGCCTCACACCGGAGTTGTTCATCCGTGCTTCGGTCCGTGCCGGTCTGTCGGCGAAGCTGGTCAAACGCCCCCTCGACGCGATCTCTGACCTGGTGTTGCCCTGCGTCCTGCTGCTGGAAGGGAAAGGCGCCTGCGTTCTGGTCGGCAAAACTGCCGGCACGGCGCAGATCATCCTGCCCGAGTCGGGTTCGGGCGAGAGCACGATCGACCTGGAACAGCTGCGGCGGCTCCATACCGGCTACGCAATCTTCGCTCGCCCCGCCCACCGTTTCGATGTTCGCACCGCCGAAAGCGGCGTGCCCCGCGCGGCCCACTGGTTCTGGGGGGTGGTCACCCAATCATGGCCGATCTACGGCGAAGTGCTGATTGCCTCACTGCTGATCAACCTGTTCGCCCTGGTGTCGCCGCTATTCACCATGAATGTGTACGACCGGGTGGTGCCCAACCACGCGGTCGAGACCCTGTGGGCGCTGGCGATCGGAGTGGCGATCGTCACCTGCTTCGATCTCATCATGCGCACCCTACGCGGCTACTTCATCGACGCCGCCGGCAAGAAAGTCGATGTCGTGCTCTCCGCCAACATATTCGAGCGCGTGCTGGGTATTCAGATGACCGCCCGGCCGCCCTCCGTGGGCGCGTTCGCCAGCAACCTGCAGGAGTTCGAGGCGTTCCGCGAGTTCCTCACCTCTGCCACCATCAACGCGCTGATCGACCTGCCGTTTGTGGTGATCTTCGTCGCCGCCATATTCTGGATCGGCGGCCCGATTGGCTGGATTCCCGTGTTCTGCCTGCCGCTCATCATCGGCGCTGGACTCGCGCTGCAGGTTCCCCTGGCCCAGCTTGTCCAAACCACTTCGCGGCTGGCCGCTCAGCGCCAGGCCACCCTGGTGGAAAGCCTGGTCGGCCTGGAAACCATCAAGGTCGCCGGAGCAGAGGGCGCCGTGCAGAGGAAATGGGAAGAGGTGATCGGCCAGGTCGCCAAGCTGGGCAACAAGTCCCGCCTGCTGTCGTCCGCGGCGGTCAACTTCTCCGTGTTCGTCCAGCAACTCGCCAACGTGGTCGTGGTGGTGCTGGGCGTCTACCTCATCGGCGACGACAAGCTCACCATGGGCGGCCTGATCGCATGCACCATCCTCACCGGCCGGGCGCTGGCGCCCCTGTCACAGGTGGCGGCGTTGCTGGTGCGCTACCACCAATCCCGCAGCGGACTGGAAGGCATCAACCGGCTCATGAACCTGCCGGTGGAGCGGCCGGCGGGCAAGGACTTCGTCCACCGCCCCGGCCTCAGGGGGGGCATCGAATTCAAGGACGTCGTCTTCGCCTACCCGGGCCAGTCGACGCCGGTTCTTGACAACGTCTCTTTCCGCATCGCCCCCGGGGAGCGCGTGGCCTTGATCGGCCGGATCGGCTCCGGTAAGACCACCATCGAGAAGCTGGTCCTGGGCCTGTATGCCCCCAGTTCAGGCTCGATCTTGGTCGACGGTACCGAGTTGCGCCAGATCGACCCGGCGGCGCTGCGCCGGGACATTGGATACGTGCCCCAGGACATCCTCCTGTTCCATGGCACGGTGCGCGACAACATCGTCCTCGGCGCACCCTACGCGGAGGATGCGGCCGTGCTGCGCGCCGCCGAGATCGCCGGCGTGACCGAATTCGTCAGCCGCTCACCCAGCGGTTTTGACCTGCACGTCGGCGAGCGGGGCGAGGGGCTCTCCGGCGGGCAGCGTCAGGCCATCGCCATCGCCCGCGCCGAACTGCTCGCACCACCGGTGTTGCTCCTGGACGAGCCCTCCAGCGCCATGGACAACCGCTCCGAAGAGCAATTCAAGGCTCGGCTGCAGGCACAACTCGATGGCCGCACGCTGGTGTTGATCACCCATCGGGCGTCGCTGCTGACCTTGATCAACCGTGTCATCGTCATCGACCAGGGACGCATCGCCGCTGACGGGCCGAGGGACCAGGTCCTGGCTGCCCTGGCAAGAGGGAACATCAGTGTCGCTACCCACTGAAGCCGTCGTGCAACTGATTCCTCAATCTGCCGCCAACCGGCTGCTCGATCCGTTGCGCCGGATGTCGGAGCGCTTCGGCCGTGCTGGGGACGACACCGAATTCATGCGCGAGTCTGCCGCCGCAGTCATGGAGGGCCCACGTCGCCTGTCCCACTACATCCTATGGGCCACCGTTGCATTCTTCATGATCGGGGTCATCTGGGCCAGACTGGCAATTGTCGACGAGGTGACGGTGGCCGAGGGCAAAGTCATTCCTTCCAGCCAGGTACAGATCGTGCAGAACCTAGAAGGCGGCATCGTCTCGGAGATACTGGTCAAGGTGGGGCAGGTTGTCCAAAAGGACCAGGCGATCATGCGCATCGACGATACCCGCTTCACGGCCTCCTCCCACGAGGGCCGGGCGAAGGATCAGGCGCTGATTGCCCGAATCTGCCGGCTGTCAGCAGAGGCGAACAACACGTCCTTCGTAGCACCGGCGCAACTGCAGAAGGACAACCCGCAACTCCTCGCTGAGGAAAAATCCCTGTTCGAATCGCGGCAGCGCGAACTGCAGGCTAATATCGCTGTCCTGAATCGGCAAGCCGAACAGCGCCGGCAGGAATTCACCGAAAAACAGTCTCGAGAGACGCAAGTTCAACAGAGCTACAACCTGGTCGCCCAGGAGTTGGCGATGACGCGTCCGCTGGTGCCGCAGGGGGCGGCCTCCGAGGTCGACGTGCTGCGCCTGGAGCGTCAGGCCAACGACCTGAAAGGCGAGCTGACCGCAACCCGGCTGGCGCAGCCCAGGCTGGAAGCAGCCTACCGCGAAGTACGTCAAAAGATCGAGGAAGCCACCGCGCACTTCCGCGCCGACGCGATGAAGGACCTAAATCTCGCCAGGGCGGAACAAACCGCCTTGAGCGCAGCCAACACGGCGCTCGAAGACCGTGTCTCACGCACCTTGGTGCGGGCACCGCTGTCCGGCATCGTCAAGCAGATCAAGGTGAACACCGTCGGTGGCGTCGTCCAGCCGGGCTCCGACCTGCTGGAGATTGTGCCGCTTGACGATACGCTGCTGATCGAGGCGCGCGTCCGACCGTCGGACATTGCCTTCCTGCATCCCGGCCAGGAAGCCATGGTCAAGCTCTCTGCCTACGATTTTTCCATTTATGGCGGCTTTCCCGCGACCCTCGAGCACATCAGCGCCGACACGATCATGCCCGAGCGGCCCGGCGAGAAGCAGGAAAGCTATTACCAGATCCGGGTGCGCACCCGGCAAAACCGTCCGAGCGGCAAGGCGGAAGCGGTAACCATCCTTCCCGGCATGGTTGCAACCGTGGACATAAAGACAGGGCAGAAGACCATCCTGCACTATCTGATGAAGCCGATCATCAAGACCAAAGAAACAGCGTTCCGGGAAAGATAGAGAGCAATGTGATCCTCATCGCCAGCGCATCGCAGCTGTCGCTCACCGCCTGGAAGCAGGGACTCCCGGCGCTTTCTTCCGTCCTGGCGGTGACGGAAACGGATTCGCTGAGCGAGGCGATGGTTAGAATCCGGCCGCACATTCTCCTAATCGATCTGGACCTTCCCGAACTGGGCGGAACCGAAGGTATCGCCCGCCTGTGGCGACGACATAGAGCGACAAGGATTGTAGTCTTCAGTGCCGCCCTTTCCGACGACGCAGAGCTTGCACTTTTCCTGAGCGGCGTGCGCGGCTGTTGCCAACGGGATATTGATCCGCAACTGCTCAAGCGGGTAGTGGTCGCCGTGCAAGAGGGCGAGCTGTGGATCCGGCGTACACTCACGCACCGACTGCTCGACGAACTGGCGGCGCGGGCGGGACCGCAATGCTCGGTGGCCTTCGACTTGCGGCTCGCCAACCTCACCGAGCGCGAACAGGAAATTTCCGTTCTCATCGGCAGTGGCGAAAGCAACAAGCAGATCGCCCGCCGCCTCGACATCACCGAGCGAACCGTCAAGGCGCATCTCACCGAGATTTTTCGCAAATTGGGGATAACTGACAGGCTGAGACTAGCGCTGCTCGTGACCAACGGCAGTAACTTGCGTCAATCGCGAGACCTCTCGCCAGCGCTGCTCCAGCGTTAACCCGATCACGCCGCGTCCGCCGTGCCGATGCATTACGGCACGGCGGACGCATTTGTAGCGTGTATCGCCTGCTACCCGCCCGGGTCAACCTGTACTGAAGTACAGGGTGTACCGAAGTCCGATGGATGTCCCCACAAGACCTCCTAAACTAGCGCCACTGGCTCCTTTGCGCCGCTGGTTGATAGCTCCGCCGCTGCCGATTTTCATTGCGAAGCACGAACAGGAATCTGCTGACCACAAACAGGAATCAAAGAGAAAATTATGGCTGACATCACGCAAGGGATCGTCCAATCGTTCGGCAATACGCCGCAAGCCGGGAATGACTTGTTTCTGGCTAGCCAGACCGGCCTCACCGAAGATGCGCTTGGGATCCAAATACTGAACGTGATGGCTAATGATCTCGGCGGCGCATCCAAGACGCTCTATTCGCTCGACGACGGTACCAGCACTGGCGGTATTAGGCCGACAGATCTCTTGACCCAAGACACGGCCAGGGCAGAGGCGCTAAGCGCGGATCACAGCGCAAATGGCGCCAAAATCTGGATCACGGCGGACGGAAAAGTCGGATACGACGCAAGTGCGAGCGCAGCCTTCGTGGAACAGTTGCAGCATCTTGCAGCAGGCGAGTACCTGACAGACAGCTTCACCTACGCAATCCGGCTCGGCAACGGCACGCTCAGCTGGGCTACCGCAACAGTTCAAATCGCTGGCGTGAACGACGCGCCGGTGATTACCTCGGCGGTGGTGAGCGATACGATTGCGGAGACCAATGCGACGCTGACCGACTCGGGCACGATCACCTTTACCGACGCCGACCACAACGCAGTGGATACGGCCACGCTCACTAGCAGCGCGGTCACGGCCACCGGCGTGACACTCACGACTGAACAAATTGCCGCCTTTAATGGCGCCTTCACGATCGACGCTGCAGGCCACTGGCAGTTCACCCTTGCCTCGCCGGACTACCTGGCGGCGGGCGCCACGGTCAAAACGGTGTTCACCGTGACGGTGACCGACGACCACGGCGCCACGGCTACCCAGAACGTGACGGTCACCATCAACGGCACCAACGACGTGCCGGTGCTCGGTGGCGTGCACCTCGGCGCGGTCAGCGAAGACAATGGAGCGGCGGGCGTCGCCGCCATCACCCTGATGACCAGCGGCGTGCTG
>Ga0137394_10002005_pt1 | contig 14993 bp, 14 predicted proteins | sample czobulk116metaG_FD_108278 | JGI IMG/M metagenome (GOLD analysis project Ga0137394, IMG submission 108278) | Vadose zone soil microbial communities from Angelo Coast Range Reserve, California, USA - czobulk1.16 metaG | ecosystem: Environmental > Terrestrial > Soil > Vadose zone | place: USA...
CACCTCCCGTGCCGCCGCCACCTCGGCCACCGCCGCCGCCCGCTCCGCCACCGCTGCCTCCTCCGCCTCCACCGCCAGGCCGCTGTGGATCAGGCATGGCCATCGCCGGATAGGCCGCGAGCAGAATGCGCGGATGCCGTGAAGTTTTTCGCGCCGGAGTGCGGTTTGAAACGGCGCGAGTCTTCCCGAGCGACGTTTTCCTGCCCGCGCTCCCGCCCGGAGCCGTCGCCACCAGACCGCGCACATCCAGCGCGTAGACCGCCACATTCGACTTGTTGCAAGCATCAATGGTTGCCGTTAACTCCGATTGGTTTTCCTGCGTCAGCGGGAACCCTCCCGAAAATAGCACCACCATTTTTCGGCCAGGGATAGAGCGAAGATTTTTCGCCAGGCTGCGCACGGCCAGCAGCATGCTGCGCGCTCCAAAGTCCGCCGCAGCATTGCCGAGCGACGATAAACCCGTCGACGCCACCGTGACGGGCACGTCCGGCGCGGGCGCGTTTGGATCGACCGACGAGCTCTTCACTCCCGAGACCGCCGCGCGGAGTACATCCGCGTTTGCCGTGAAATTCTGCACGACGCGGAGCGCGCCCCCGAAATCGACGACGGCCATCAATCGATCAGGTCCGGCGTTCGCCGCGATGAACTTGGTCGCGGCGCTCCGCGCCTGGATCTGGTCCGGCTGTGCCATCGTCGAATTGTCGAAAAACAAAATCAGATACCGCCGTTGCCCGTTGGCTTGGGTTGCCGCATCGGCGCCGGTCGAGAAAGTGGAAACCGGCTGCTCCTTGTTATCTTCGAACACCTTGAAATCATTCTGCGTCAGGTCGCGGACGTAGTTGCCCTTCTTGTCCGTCACCACTGAATCGACGAGCACCAACTTTGATTCTTTTTTGATCACCACGGCCGGCTGCCGCTCCGCCGGTGAGGCCGCTTGCGGCGTGGCCGGAACGGGTTGTTCTTGCCCCCGCGAGGAAACAGGAGCAAAACACATCGCTCCGGCGGCCAACCACGCGGCCAATTGAACTGTTGGCCTGAAGTTTGTCAGCGTATTCATATTTCCCCCACCACAATCACCTAACTTCAATTAGGAATGACCACTGCCCCGTTGCGGGCAGCCATCTGCGCACCCACGGCGTCTCGCACCACCAGGCGCACGAGATAGGTGCCCGGCTTCACGTCAAAACTGGTCTTCACCGTGAACCCCGAGCGGCTCAATCGCGTGTATGTCGTATCCAGTAAGTTCATCTCCACAATTTTTGAAAGGCCGGTGACAAAATTTCCATTCTCGTCGAAAATCCCGGTGACGATCGTCAATTGATCGTTGTTGCGCCCCAGCAATTTCCGGAAGTGGATGTTTTTCACGTCAAAGTGGGTCAAGACCGCGAGGCGCGCCTGGGCTTCATCTTTTTTGAAGAATTGCGTTTGCAATTCTACCGGCAGGTCGCGGATTTCTTCTTGCGAAAACAAAGCTTCCTGCATTTCTTGTTTTGTCGCCTCGGCGGGGTCGGCGGCCGTCTTTGGCGCGAAGTAACCGTGCCGCGCTTGAATTTCGAATTTTTGCTTGTTCGTGAGTGCGACCTTCAGCGTGTGAAACCGTCCATCGATTTTCAGGTTCTGCGGTGAAAATCCGAGCAAATAGGAGAACGGCGGCGCCGCCCCCGCTTCCCGCATAGCTTCATCCACGTCGTTGCGGTTGTGGAAGAACTTGCCGCCCGTTCCATCGGCCAACTGCGCCAAAACGTCCTCTTGAGCGAATTGCGCCGCCACGCGATAGGAGACTTTGTAGCCAGCGGTACGGAAGGTGTCGTTTGGTGGATCGGCGATGTCTCCTCCTAGGTCGGGGGCGTAGAGGCCGCGCGCATCAATCGTGTTAATCACAATATTGGCGCGAGTCGCGCGATCGACCATCTCGGAGACTTCAAATTGCAGGGTCGATGGGATGAAGCCAGGCGAAACCAGGACAAGCACGCGTTGGCCGGGCATATTCGCCAGACGCCGCACCACATCTTCCAGATGCCTGTAGGCATACTGCGTCTCGCTGTCGCCTTGCGCTACCATGCGATCCGCCGCAGCCTGCGCAAGGTTTTGTGCCGCAGCTCTCATCGTGGCGTCCCCATTGAAAGCGCACTGGATTGCCTCTTCAGTCGCGACGCCGAGCGCCTGGAGGTCAGACTTGTTCACGATCAGATCGGCCTGGTAATAACCCACGTCAGGGCAATCATGAAGATTTTGGTTCGTCAGGGAATGCGGCACGATTCCGAGCAGCGCTTTTCCGAGCTTTTCGTGGTCATCGGTAAAATCCTGCGTCAACTGGCCGGACGTCGTGTTCAGCGAAACGCGATCGCTCGCCGCCAAAGCCCCAAAGAATCGTGTTGCGGAATCGCGAACAAACACCGCATCGGACATCGAGAGGTGCACGTCGTCAAACACCATGGAAACAAATCGCTGCGGCAGAACGACGGCTTTGCCACCCGCGGCATCCGCACTCGACGAAGAACCGGCCTCGGCCGGGGACGCTACCGCCGAAGCCGTGCGCGTCTCGGGCGTCTCCACGCTGAAAGAAGAGATCGCCTGGAGTTTTCGATTGTCGTAAAGCTGAAAGTCTTCCCTCTTGAGATTGGAGACGACCTTGCCTTGCGAGTCTCGAACCACCACACGTACGAGCACCAGGTTTACGCGTACCTTGAACGTCGTTGGGGTGTCGTGACTGGAGACTTCCTCATTCTGGCCCGCTGCCTGCGCTTGCGGGGGTTTCGCCGTCGCGTCTGTCTTTGCCGGAGCATCCTGGGGCGCTGTCGGCGGTGCGGGCGTTTGAGCGGAGAGTCGGCTGCCGGAAAGTGATAGGTAGCAAGCGATAATTACCAAAATGGTGCGGCGGAACCCGCGGAGTAGCAGTGAATGGAACATTCCTGCCCTTCAGAAACCCGCATCCTAAGGCGTCGGCGAGCCGGTAAGGGACGAAACCAGGGGATGCATTGCTGCGAACTGGTGACTTGACTATACGCCCGGCACAATTTTTGTGTCAATCACGTGGCCGCTCGATATCCGGTCAAGCTCCAGACATCCTGTGCTTCTTCATGGCGAAGCACGTAACGGTCGCCGTCGTCCACGAGCACGCGAAAGTAAGTCGCTCCCGGCGAATACCAGCGATCCTCAATGGCCACGACCTCCCTGGTTCCGTCGATCAAATTCAACCTCAATGGACGCTCGTCTGCCTTATATCCGCAATGGCACTGCACGCGAATAATTTGTTCAGGCATGGGCCCGGGCCCCTTTGCGGCTCTCCGCTGACTCTGCGTTCCAGGCGGCGCCCAGGAAAATGATCACGGCGGAAAGCTGCATCCAGATGATCAAGCCGATTACTGCTGCAAGCCCGCCATACACGACGCTATACGGAACGCGACGCACGTAAATCCCAAACAGCACGTCCACCAGCCACCACAGCAATGTCGCGACCATCGCTCCGGGCAGAACGTTGCGCATACTTTCCTCCTGGGGCCGCGCCACGCGATAAATCACCGTCAGCGCCATCATGGCCAGCACCATCGCGGCGGCGGGAAAAAAGAAATTCCACCATCCTTGCAAAATGGCGTGCTTGCCGACTTCATGGGCAATCCATCGCCGCAAGGGCTTACCCAAAACGCCGAGGATCGCCGCCCCCAGCAGCGGAGCAATCGTCACCAGTAGTAACATCAAACCGCGAACCTGCCGATGAAGAAATCCGAGTTTTTCAGTGTCACCATAGATGGTGTGAATTCCCTGCATCACGAGCTTCATTACCTGTGAACCTGCGAGCAATATTCCCGTCCATCCCAGCGCCGCGATCTTCCACGCCTCCGGTCCGCGCTTCACCAAAAATTCCGAAACGATCCCCTGGCTTCCCGGCGGCAGAAACTGTGTCAGATCCGTGATCAGGTCAAACAGACTTGTCTTGCCTCCGATCCGGCTCGTCGCCAGCGCCACGGCAATCAGCAGAGTCGGGAAAAACGCCAGGAAAAGATTGAAGGCGATCGCCTGCGAAATCACGCCACACCGTGGAAATACCCTCGCAAACATCCGGTACACCCGCCGAAGGAGTTCCGCCGCTGGAATCATAGCCGGGAATTATACCTGCCTTAGCCGTCTCACGTCTGAAAACTGCTGATGCTCGCGTCGATAGTCGAGAAACCTTATCGAGAATCCGGTGAGCCTGCGCCATTTTTCCTCCGTCCTGGCGAAAGCAATAAATCATTGGACAATTCTCGTACAGAAGACCGCTCTGGCCGCGTGGATAAGGCCGTAATCTTTATGAGCCGTCTTGCCGCTTACGCGCTCAGGAGAGACATGGCTACAGGTCCGGTCTTGCTGCTTCTGGTCTTTGACTTGCTCCTTTTTCTCGCAGCCGCCTTCTATTTTGATAGGAGCGAGCAAAAATGGGAGAACCTCCTGCTCAGTGGGCTCTTCCTGTTTTCCGGAATGCCTGCGTTGATCTATCAAGTCGTTTGGCAGCGCGCGCTCTTTTCCATTTATGGCGTGAACGCTGAGTCCGTGGCCATCGTCGTCAGTGCTTTCATGCTCGGTCTCGGTCTCGGGAGCCTTGCTGGCGGCTGGCTTTCGGCCCGCTTCCCGCGCCAGGGCATCTTGATTTTTGGACTTGCCGAGTTGGGAATCGCACTTTTCGGGCTCGCTTCGCTACACCTTTTCCGTTGGGCCGCGGCTTACACCGCCGGCGCCAATTTGCCCTCGGTGGTCGTCTTCAGCTTCGCTCTGCTCCTTTTTCCGACGATGTTAATGGGCGCTACCCTTCCAATCCTCGTCGAGCACCTGGTGCGCCGCTCGGGGCGCGTCGGCGCTTCGGTTTCCCGGCTCTATTTCGTCAATACCTTAGGTTCGGCTATGGCGTGCTATCTTTGCGCGAAATTTTTGCTTCGTGAGTTGGGCCAGGCTGGTTCAGTTGCAGTCGCGGCTTGTCTCAACACCATTGTCGGCGGCACGGCTTATCTGTACGGACGCCGCGGAGCAAATACATCCGGCTCTGCGCCCGCCCTCCCATCGGTAACACCGCGCGGCGATTCTCCGATCAAGCTTCCGATGGCCATGTTCCTTGCCGGCCTCTCGGGCTTTCTTGCGCTCGGATTCGAGATCGCATGGTTTCGCGTGTTTTCCATGGCCGCGGCAGATCGCGCTCCCGCCTTTGCTCTCTTGCTCTCGATGTTTCTGGCGGGGATTGCCGCCGGCTCTTATGTATCGGAAAAAGTGACGGAGAGAGCCAGCCCGAAGACCGTCGTGCAAGTCATCGGCGTGCTGCTGCTGCTCGCGGGTGGCATTTCCGCGTACCTGCCGGCCTTGGTTGGCGCTGCAAGAGTTCACGGCTGGTCTTTTCTAGCTCCCGCACCCGCATTTTTCCTCGCGGCGGCAATGCTCGGCTCTGTCCTCCCGCTCTTGTGCCAGCTTTCCGTTTCTGCGGATGACAAACCGGGGAGCGGCGTGAGTCTCGTCTACGTTTCGAATATCATTGGCTCCGTTCTCGGGAGTCTGGGAATCGGTTTCGTTCTGATGCAGCGCTTCGGGCTTCGCCAGATCTCTTTGCAGCTTGGAATTGCGACGGTGCTGACGGGCGGAATGGTTCTTTTTATCGCCCGGCAGGAATCCAAATTGCCGCCAGTCTGGGCGACTCTGCTCTTCGTTGCCGCGCTTGTTGCGGTGCCGCTTGCGTCACCGCGCTTTGAGTTGCTATACGAGAAACTAACCTTCGGAAACCGCCTGGAGACCCGCACCTCGTTTGCCCGCGTCGTTGAAAACCGCAATGGTGTGATCTCGGTGACGCAGGAGGAGGCGGTGTTTGGCGGCGGAGTGTACGACGGCTATTTCCGGATTGATCCCAGCCACGATTCGAATCTGATTATCCGCGCCCTCGTTCTGAGCGCCATCCATCCGGCTCCCAAGCGCATCCTCATGATCGGCTTGTCCTCCGGCTCCTGGGGACAAGTCTTCGCCAATCATCCGCAAGTCGAATCGCTCGACGTCGTCGAGATCAACCCTGGCTACCTTCAACTGATTCCGCAGTATCCGGTGGTGAGCTCCCTCCTTCAGAATCCCAAGGTTCATATCTACGTCGACGATGGCCGCCGCTGGCTTATCGCTCATCCCGATGCCCGCTATGACGCCATCATTTGCAACAGCACCTATTTCTGGCGAGACCACAGTACAGGCCTGATCTCCGTCGAATTTTTCGAATTGGCCCACAAGCACTTGAACCCCGGCGGGATCTATTACTTCAACACCACCGAGTCCGCGGAGGCAATCGCCACGGCCCTGCATGTCTTTCCTTATGGCTTGCGCGTCATCAATTTTCTAGCGGTCAGTGATTCGCCGATCCAGGTCGACACCCTCCGTTGGGTCGCCACTCTTCGCCAATACCGGATCGACAATCGCACCCTCTTCGATCCCGCTGACACCGAGGCACAGCAAACCCTTGCCGAATACATTCGATTCGCGAATAGCATCAACCTGCCGCCGGCGCAGGTGGGTCTAGAAGGTTCGGACTCGCTGCGCAAAAAGTATGGCCGCGAGCGCCTCATCACCGACAACAATATGGGCCGGGAATGGGAGCTGGATGTTCCCATTCCCTGGCATTGATTCTCCGCGAAGAGTTGAACTGGCTTCAGGTCTTCCCGGCGGCGAAAGCTTTCTGGATGAATTCCCACACCTTCTTGTTGCTGAACGGTTGCCTGCGCTGCTGCATGCTGGCCGGCCAGTTGGGACGGTCCTGATACATCTTGTTGAGACCGGCGGTGATCTGCGGATCGCCGCCGGTGAAACCCTCCACCAGCCTTTTCCAGCGCGCCGCCAATGCTTGGGCTTTTCCGCCGGCCGGATCTTCCCCGAGGGCGGCTTCCACGTCGCGAAAGAGGTCCGACCATTCTTTGGACCAGCGTTCCTGATTTTCCGGCGACCAGAGTTGTTTGCGCTCTTCGATCTTGGCTTGAGCCCCTTCGCTGTAATACTTCTTTGACCAGTCCATGTTGTCTTGCATTTCGATCACCTCGATGATTTTTTTCAGAACCGCAGAGTCGGGCCGTTCTCCGGGCCGCGTCGCTTGTTCGGCTTCACGGATAGCGTTGATAGCGCTGTCCAGGAGCCGCCGTTTCTCCTCGAGCACCCCGCGCTGCCTGCGCAGCGCTTCGGACAACGCGGTGGCTTCGCGATGGAAGAGCGTCCTGATCTGCTTCAAAGGGATTCCGAGGAACTTGAGGGCCACAATCTGCTCCAGCCGCTCCAAATCGCGAAGGCTGTACAAACGATAGCCCGCCTGCGTGCGTGTGGGCTTCAATAACCCCAACCGGTCGTAGTGGTGCAGCGCCCGAACCGTCACTCCAGCCAGTTCGGCAAATTCCCGCGCGTGATACAGCTCCTTCACGAGGAGTTCCCTTCGGTAACGAGAGTCAACCCTGACGTAACGTCAGAGTCAAGCACGATCTTACAGCCGGGGGCCGGGGATAAGCTGGAATTAGAATTACGTTCACAAGATCTTGAATAATTCCATTATTTTGTTAACTATATGGCCTTTGCGGGACTAGGTTCAGGAGCGCGGCAGCGGAACAAGGCTTCACTCAAGCCCGTTTTTCCATGTGGATCACCGGGAGCGACTCGCCGTTCACCAATGGAATCGAGATGGGTTTCACGGCGACATAGCCTTTCGCGCCGAAGAGTTTTGCGCCGGTCAGCGTCGCCCCCATCTCAAAGCGAGTAAACCCGGCGGATTTCGCTGCATCCTCGCAAGCCTTCAGGATCATGCTGCCGACTCCGCGGCGCGCCCAATCCGGATGGACGAAAAAAGCCCGAATCTTTGCCGCATCATGAAGGGGGTCCAGCAGCGTATCCCGGCGTCCTGTCCAATGGTCGCTCCCGTAGAGCGTCTTGCGCTTGCTCCAACCGCCGCATCCGACGATTATCAGTTCGCGTTGCGCGCTCTTTGCTCCAGTGAGCTCGACGGCAGCAGGCTCGGCTTGCCCCACGATATACGTTCCGTCGGTGATGAGCTGGCTATCGACGCCAAAGACGGTCTTGAGCGCGCCTTCGATCTGCGCCTGGGTGTAGTCCTGCGTCTGCAATCCCCGGACGGAGGCGACGATCAGTTCACGCAGAACGGGAACATCTTCAGGAACGGCGAGGCGGAGGTGAATGTTGGCTTGCATCGTCGTCGGAAAGCAGGAGCTGGCGTGGATTCTATCGCCGAGTGCTCGACGAGCGCGACAGAATTCAAATTGTCCTGCATCATGGGCTGGTGTGTTGAACGTTCTTCAGGCGGCATCATCCTCAAAGTAAGAAGCGTGATCTCTGATGCTCTACATGGTCATCGAACGATTCATGGATCGGGATGCGAAAGCGGTTTACCGTCGCTTCCGTGAGAAGGGGCGAATGGCTCCGGACGGCCTCGCCTATGTGGAAAGCTGGGTGGAGACAAACTTCGACCGCTGCTTCCAGTTGATGGAGTGCGGGGATGTGCGCTTGCTGCAACAATGGGCGGAGCACTGGCGGGATCTCGTCGATTTTGAATTTGTCCCGGTGCACCGTTCGAAAGAAGCAGTCGAGATCATCACGCCTGAACTCTGAATTACAATTTTTCGCGGGAATGATGCGTCCCGCGAAGCCTGGTCAGCAAAGCGCCCAGTTTTGGCCGGTCTTCGGCACTCAGCGCCGTGAATTTCAACCCTAAGCCAACGCCGGATCTTGCATGCCGCACCACCGCGTCGGCCCTGATCTGCCCTTCTTGCACAAGAAAATGCAAGCTGGTCAGGACACCTTCGGTCCTTGGCTGGGGTGTCTCGATGAACAAGCCTCCCATGCTCATATCCCGTACCCGCGAGACATCCTCTTGTCCCCGGCACTGCCAGCATACCCACACATCTCCGGGTGCCGGGACACGGGACGTCAATCTCCTCGATGGGGAAGTCGCTGGTCGCGAGAGAGGCTTTCCGGGCACCATGTGTCTGAGGGTCCATCGCCCAATTCAACATAAACAGGCGATATGACAGTAGTGTTAAAGTCTCCTTAATCGTTTCACCGAGAAAAATGATGCGGAGAAGTCGATCAGCCTCCGGACGGCCGGTGTGATCTGACCAGGATTGGTCAATGCTCCGATGCGATTACCGTGAAACGATGGGCCTGGCAATCTCACTACTAGGCGGTTACGGGTGCGGCTCCGTCCCATGACGCCAGTGATTTCGTGCGCTCGCCGGAAGGTCCGGCGACTGGACAAATGCTTCCCGCAAATGGCACAACCGCAGGCGCAGAATCCCGACTTCCTTGTGACTCAATTCGAATAAGGAGTTTGCTCAATGCCCAATCCAAGACCGCACACGATCAAGAAATATGGGTGGGTCCCCGACCTTCCCGACCATCGCGATTTTCTTTATTCCGCTCCGCAGGCCGTTCTCGGCGCGAAACTAGCGAAGAGCGTCGATTTGCGCGCGAAATGCCCTCCTGTCTACGATCAAGGACAGCTCGGCAGTTGTACCGGCAACGCCATCGCCGGCGCATTCCAATTCGAGCAAATGAAGCAGAACATCGCCAATTGGATTCCTTCCCGCCTCTTCATTTATTACAACGAGCGCGTGATCGAAGGTTCCGTCAATTCCGACAGCGGCGCGCAGATTCGCGACGGCGTCAAGAGCGTTGCCACAACCGGCGTGTGCCCGGAAACGGACTGGCCCTACGACATCGCGAAGTTTGCCGTTAAGCCTCCCGATCCGCCTTGCTACGCCGATGCCGCAAAAAACACCGCCACTTCCTACCAGCGAGTTCCGCAGATACTGAACCAGATGAAAGGCTGCCTGGCCTCGGGCTATCCCTTTGTATTTGGCTTTGCCGTGTATGAAAACTTTGAAAGCGCGCAGGTCGCGCAGACAGGCCACGTTCCCATGCCCGCGCCAGGAGATAAGCAGATCGGCGGTCACGCCGTCCTCGCCGTGGGTTACGAAGACGCTCACCACTGGTTTATCGTCAGGAACTCCTGGGGTACTGGCTGGGGTATGGCCGGCTACTTTACGATTCCCTACACCTATTTGACCGACAGCAACCTGGCCGACGATTTCTGGACCCTTCGCCTGGTCGCGTAGCCGCCGCGGCAAATTCGCAGCACGCACGGTTCAAGAAAGCGCACGCTGCGTCGCGCTCACTCTGTAACTCGGATTTGCATCTGAAAAACGCGTCCCGGCTCTGCGGCCGATTCCCAAGGCCGCCGATATACCAGCCGGATTGTTGCGAATCCGGCCTGGGCGGCGCGAAATTGCCAGAGGTGTGTCCCTGCGCGTCCTGGTGGGCCGGGAGGTGCATCTGTTGATTCGCCAGCCAAGGCGCAAACCGGCTCGCCTCCCCTTTCGACTACCCACTTGAATCCCGTCGTCCGCGTTTCCGGCAAGCATATTTCAAACAACTCTCCCGCGTGAAAACTCGCTTCTTGGCCATTTGCGCCCTCTTCAAAACGAGTCATCTCTTCACTATACGCTCTGCTCGAAATCCGCACTCGGTCGGCTGGGCACGCACGTTCGACGTAACAGTGGAAGCTTGATGGGCACTCCTTCCCCTCCCTTGCCGCCCTCAATACGCCGTCGTACACTCGAATCATCCTATCGATCACACGAGGACTCATCCGTGACTACACCCGCACAGTTCGTACCTGCATCCCAACTCGCCCGTAGCGGGCGCAGTGAAGAAGTTGTCGCCAAGCACAGAAAATATCTGTGGCCTTCGGTGACCAACTATTTCCAACAGCCGCTGGTGGCCGACCGCGGCGAGATGCAACACCTCTGGGACGTGGAAGGCAACAAGTATCTCGATTTCTTCGGCGGCATCCTGACCGTCTCGGTGGGGCACTGCAACCCGAAGATCACCAGCAAAGTGAACGCGCAGGTTAACCGCCTGCAGCACACTTCGACGCTGTATCCCAACGAACACATCGTGGCGCTGGCGGAGAAGATCGCGCAAATCACACCGGGCAACCTGCAGCAGAGCTTCTTCACCAACTCTGGCACTGAAGCCAACGAAGCCGCCATCCTGCTTGCGCGCATGTCCACCGGCAGCTTCGACGTGGTCGCACTGCGCCACGCCTACTCCGGCGGCTCGGCACTCGCCAAAGCGGTCACCGCACACGCGCCCTATCGCAAGGGCGGCGTCATCAGCGTGGGCATTTCGCATGCTGTGAATCCCTACTGCTATCGCTGCCCGCTGCACTTGAAGTATCCCGATTGCGAAGTGGCCTGCGCGGATGACGTGGAAAATCTCATTCAGACGGGGACCAGCGGAAATATCGCTGCGTTCATCGCCGAACCGATTCAAGGCGTGGGTGGGTTCATCACTCCGCCGAAGGAGTACTTCAAGATTGTCTTCAAGATCGTGAAGAAGTACGGCGCGCTGTTTATCGCCGACGAAGTGCAAACCGGCTGGGGCCGCACCGGAAAGAAATGGTTTGGTATCGAGCAGTGGGAAGTCATTCCGGACATGATCACCGGCGCAAAAGGCATGGCCAACGGCGTGCCCATCGGCTTGACGGTGACGACACCGGAGATTGCCGGTGGATTCCAGGGCGCGAACATTGCCACGTTCGGCGGAAATCCAGTGACGAGCGTGGCGGCCCGGGCCACCATCGAGCTGATCGAAGAAGAGCATTTGCTTGAGAATGCTAACGTGGTCGGCACATATTTCCGCGGCAAGCTAGAAGAACTACAGGCGAAGTATTCGCTCATGGGCGACGTGCGCGGCATGGGACTGATGCAAGCGCTCGAATTGGTGAAAGATCGCAAGACGAAGGAGCCCGCGCCCGAGGCCGCCACCCAAGTGATGGAACGCGCCCGCCAGAACGGCCTGCTCATCGGCAAGGGCGGCCTTTACGGCAACACCCTTCGCCTCGCCCCTATGCTGAATACGACCAAGCCCGACGTCGACGAAGCCATCAAGCTTCTCGATAAGTCCTTCAGCGAGGTTAGGAATTGAGAATCAGGAGTTTGTCCGCAGTGCTTGCCGTTTTCTCTTCGGCAATCTGTGCTTTACCTCTTCAAGCAAGCTCACAGTCAGCCGAAAAGAAGCTTCTTTGGAAGTCGGTCGCGTTCGCTATCGTGAAGTTCAATGACCAAGCGCCGAAGTCCTGGAACATTTATCACACCGAGAAAAAAGGACTGCTGCTGGTACACCTGTGGAAGCGGTATCTGCTGGTTGACACGAAAGAACAAGAGGCGTACGAAATCGACCCAAAAACGGTGAAGCCGCGCGGCGAGGATGTGGAATGGTCACCTGCCGATAAGCCGGATGTGCCGCTCGAGACTCCCGAGTGGAAAACGCGCGACATCGGCAGCATGCAACTGGTGAGATTTCGCCTCGGCAAAGATGGCCACGTCCTGGAGCTGCAAGTCCCCCTTCTGATCAACGGCAGACCGGCGTACTGAACTGCAGTTTTAAGTTTAAGCTATTTGTTCTCAGGCTCCAATTGACGTGGGAATTGCGAAGAGTTCTCAGTACTTTGCTCCGTGATAACCGAAGAGATCTGAACACGGGAGTGCGAGCAGGTCCATGGCCTCCCGGTCAACACGCAGAATTCCTTTTCTTGACTGAAAACTAATAACTGAAAACTGAGAACTCTATTTCACCGGCGATACACGCCGTAATACCACGGAATGCCAAGCGCGCCGGGTCCGACGCCCACAACCACCGAATCGCCCGCGCGAAAGCGATCGTAATCATCGAAATCTACGGCCAGCCGCTCGATTTTCTGCCCTTCGCGCCAGGAATGAACAAACAGCCGGCGCGTGCCGCGGACGATTCCCGGCATGTTGTAGCGGCTATCCACGGTCGTGGGATAGTAAGCCACGTTTTTTCGCGAGTCCAACTTTCCGTTCACAAGAAGCGTGGCTGCCAGAATCCACGGTAGAGGAATGAATCCTGAGTAGATGCGCTTGAGTACTTCCAGTTCCCGGCGACTTCGCGACCGGCGGTCGAGGGCCACGGCGATGGCCAAGGCGACAAAGAAAAGCACGCCGAAGAACACCAGCATGAGGTCCAGATCGAGCGGCGGATAAATCTGACTGACATAGGGGAACGCGAGCGACCCGGCGAGAAATACCGCGGTGCGCTTCAGCAGGCGCCGGCGGAACATGACTTCAGCAGCCGCGGAAGTCAGGCCGCAGGAGGGACACTGATCCGCTGTCCGCTCAGAACCGCAATCAAGGCAGCGTGTCATCAGACTTAGTATAAAACGGGATCAAGGGCCGGTGTTGGAGAGTAAGGAAAGCAGGTCGTCGTAAAGCTTCTGGCTTTCGGACTCGGAAACAACCACGGACACGCCCATGCCATGTCCGGGCGCCACACGCTTCACAAAACAGTCGAGTCTTACAGGACGATCGAGAGTCAGTCGCGCGATGAAGCCCGCACCCACCCACAGCGGATCGCCGGCTTCGATAAACATTCCGCCGGCGCTGATGTCGCGCGTGCTTGCCCTCAGAATCGCGGAACCCCATTCGATTTCGAGGTCGGCGCGGAACGAGTAACGCGGCGCCCAGCGGCGCTCGAGTCGTCGGGCTGGATGATCCCCACTGCCCATAGAACTGGTGCAACCCCCTGCCAGGGATTACGTGCCACGGCGCTCGGGCGAAATCGCCGCCTCTCTTCTGCAAGCATACGCCTTCTTCCGTCACAACATATACGACGCCGGAAAGAAATGTTTTGTTCCCGGCAAAGTCATTTTCGATGCCAAGGAAGTCATACAGGTGATATGCAAATTCTGCGGATGGAAAAGCCCATGCTCATTGCCGGGATGCGGAAGGATCTTTGGCGGGAGCGCTCCCACTTGCTGCTTTCTTGCTGGCACGCATGCGGCGCTGCACTTCAGCCTGCAGATACCTGCGAAGGCTCTCCGGAACGATGCCCGGGGCCGCCAACTCCCGTAGATCGGAAACAGTAAGCTCGGGAAGATAGGAAAGAACCGAGGCCAGCGGCGTGGAGGCCTGGCGGACCAGCGCGAGACGAACGTTGTAATTGATGGACCACTTTCGATGATGAACGATGGCAGGAATCACCGAAGCCGGAAGTTTTTCGCGGGAGAGCGCTCTCAGGATTTGCGCCTCCGTCATGTAGGGGTTGTCGAGAACGATCGAGATAACTTGAGGGTGACCTTCGGCGAGCAACGCGCCGGCGGCGCGCGCCGGCCCGCGCCGCGCTAACGTGATTTTCTGGCCGAGAGGAAGTTGCGGCAGGCGCGCGAGCAATTGATCTTCGGCGTTGCGCTTCAGCTCGGCAGAAACACCTGGCAAAATCGCAACCTGCACCAGGTCCATCAGGTAAAGATCTCGCAGCAGCCGCAGGCTGATCAGGCGTGGCGTGCGCGGATGAAAAGCCAGCGAACGCTTAACGCGGTAGCTCTTCAGCAAAGGTTTACGCCGCGCCACCTCCTCGAGAATTTCTGCCGGGAGGTTTTTTCTCTCCAGCAGCAGACAAAGCTGTGTTTCTTCCAGGGCCGGATTGTCGAGAAGCGCGAGCAGCACATCCGCCGAAGCATGATGCAAGAGAACGGCAAGTTCATCGCCGGTGGCGACAAGCGCGCGTTCCCGGGCTGATCCTTCTTCGGACATTTCAATATCGCGCGGCGCGTGCCGCTGCCTCCGCAGGAGACATTCGAAGCCTGCCGATTTGCGCCTGGGGCAAAACCCGCTTCAATGCCAGGTCAACCTGGATATCAAAAAATGCGCACCGGCCTACGGTTCCTCCCGTCTTCACAATCACAATATTCTCGCGGCCGTGGCCCGAATGTTCGGCAACGGCCTTCACCAAAGAGGATAATTCGCCTGCTGCTTGAAGCAAAATCTCACGCGCTGCGGGATCTCCGGTATCGGCCGCCACACCCACGATGGGAAATACAGACGGAAAAACGTTGTCTGGGTGCAGAACGGCGCGCGCTTGCAGTTCCGGCCAGGAGGCACAACCGAGCTGCTCTAGAATCTTCATTCCCAGAGTCGAGTCCG
>Ga0137394_10002006_pt1 | contig 14993 bp, 16 predicted proteins | sample czobulk116metaG_FD_108278 | JGI IMG/M metagenome (GOLD analysis project Ga0137394, IMG submission 108278) | Vadose zone soil microbial communities from Angelo Coast Range Reserve, California, USA - czobulk1.16 metaG | ecosystem: Environmental > Terrestrial > Soil > Vadose zone | place: USA...
GGTGAGGAGTACAAGGTCCAGTACCTGCCTGGCGAGTCGGATACCGGAATGTTCGGCGGCAACTCCAACTGGCGGGGCCCCGTCTGGATGCCCGTCAATATGCTGCTGATCCGCGCGCTCTTGAACCTGTATAACTTCTACGGTGATGAATTCAAGGTTCAGTGTCCGACCGGTTCGGGGCGGTACATGACGCTGTTCGAGGTGGCCCGAGAAATCTCCCGCCGGCTGGCCAACACCTTCCTGCGTGACGCCAAGGGGCGGCGGCCGGTTTACGGAGGGACCGCCAAGTTCCAGGCCGATCCGCACTGGCGCGATCTGATCCTCTTCCATGAATACTTCCACGGTGACAACGGAGCGGGGCTCGGCGCCAGCCACCAGACCGGGTGGACCGGTTCGATCGCGGTCCTTCTTGACCTGTTCGGGCGTATCGAGGCCAAAGACCTGGAGCTGGAAATCGGGCGAGTAGTCGCCCGAACCGTGAGGGAGCAGGTGGGCGGGGAAAGGACGGGCGGGGATTGAGGGGAAGAGCGGGCTAGAAAGTGAGCCACCCGGTCTCGCTGATCTCCGGCGCGGGACCGGAAATCTCTCTCCTGTCCTGGACCGTCGAACCGGCAGTGATCGTGCCCGTGGTCACCGCCGCGACGCTCTACGTGCGTGGATGGACCCCGCTTGCCCACCGCATGCCGGAGCGTTTCGGCGCGGGCCGTCTGATCGCCGTGATGGCCGGGCTCGCCACCGTCATCCTCGCGCTCAGTTCGCCGCTCGACGCGCTAGGCCACCACCTTCTGCTGGCTCACATGATCCAGCATCTCCTCCTGATGGCGGTCGCGCCTCCGCTCCTGTGGATGGGCGCCCCGGTGGCTCCGATACTGCTCGGGCTGCCGAGGCCCATCCGCCGGAGGGTGGCCATCGTCCTGGCGTCGAATCCGCTCCGCCGGGTGACTCACGTTCTCGCGGACCCGCGGGTGAGCTGGGTCGCGTTCGTCATCGCGTTCTGGGCGTGGCACGTCCCCGCGCTCTACGATCGGAGTCTGCGCTCCGATTCCTGGCACCACGTCCAGCACGCCTGCTTCTTCGCCTCAGGATTGCTTTTCTGGCGGCCCGTGATCTTGCCGTGGCCGGCCGGGTCGTCCTGGCCGCGATGGGCGATGATCCCGTATCTCGTGCTCGCCGAGCTCCAGAACAGCACGCTGGCCGCAATCCTCACGTTCTCCGACCGCGTGATCTACAGGGCCTACGAGGCCGTCCCTCGCGTGTGGGACATCTCCGCGCTCGCAGACCAGTCGATCGCCGGCGTGATCATGTGGGTGCCGGGCTCGCTGGTTTTTCTCCTGCCGGTGCTCTGGCTGATCGTGACCGCGATCGCAGCGCCAGCACCCGGCAGGGTAGGGGCGGCGCGGCACCATGACTGGCCGCCGAGACCGTACGCCGGGACGCGGAAATAGCGCGATGATCCTCGCGGGCGACGTCGGCGGGACCAAGACGGCGCCGGCGCTCTTCGACCGGCAGGGCGTCGGCTTCAAAACAGTATGCCGAGCAGCTGTTTCAGCAGGTCTTCTAGCGACATCAGGGTAAGTGCCAGCGGCGCGAGCGGCGCGAGTGTCGCGGCCGTGAGCTGGAGGATGGCGTCCCTCGTCAGAGGCACCATGCGCATTGTCCGCAACACCTCGAAGCTATTCCCCAGGTCGGCGAGGGACTGGATGTCGCCGCTCCCCACCAGCGACTCACCGGCCGGTGCGCCCCCGCGTAGCCACTTGGCATCGAACTCGCGGACATACCGCTGGGCCAGCGTGCCATACTCGCGATTGCCCGTCCGCTTCGCCTGAGCAAGCTGAGGCGCGAACACCATCAGTGGGCCAAGCACCACGCACAGCAGAAAGGCGAGGACCACGATGATCTCGATCTTGAAGTCCACCAGGCCGGCCCCGAGGTAGAAGATGCGATTGGCGATCAGTCCGGCAAGCAGCGCGCCGTGGGCCACCGCCAGCGGGATGAACGCGTAGACCGTGTTGGACAGGAATCCCAGGCCGCCCACCCGGTCTGGATGCGTGGGGACCAGGCTCAAGTCGATGCGTGACACCTGCCAGAGAAAGCGCGCCCAGATGAAGATCCGAAGATACCAGCGCATCAGCAGGAACTGGAAGAGCGGCAGGCTCACGTAGCCATACCACACCCCGCTGAGCGAGAGCTTCGAGCCCTCGCCCGTCGGCACCGCGTACCACGTGGCCGTGGCGAGCGCCGTATAGTGGCGCCAGATCAGCAGGACACCGACGCCATAGACGAAAGCGATCAGCAGCACCTCGACGAGCACCGAGTTGCGCAGGCGAAATGCCGACGCGATGGCGGCCTCGAACCGCGTCGAAGCGCTCGGGGGAATCAGGTCGCGCTCCAGGAATTGCTTCACCACCAAACGGATGCGCTGGTGTACCACCAGCTCCGCAACCAGCAACAGCGGCAGCGCCACCAGAAAGCGGACATGAACCTCCAGATCCCGCAGGAAAGGGACGGCCACGCTCCCGCCCAGCGCCAGTCCGTCCAGGGCCGTGAGCGCCAGAAGCGGCAGCCAGGCGAGCAACGGGATGATGATGATACGCCGGCGCAGCAGCTCCAGCGTATCGCCGGACAGGTGCGCTCGACGCAGAAGCTGGAAGAGCGGCCCGCCCAGGACAAGCGAGAAGTCCTGCCGATCCCGGAGCAGATCTCCGCTGAATGACGCCGGGTGGGATGCCATGTGTCGTCTCCCCATCACGCTGAAGCCGAGTTGTCGCACGGCGCTCGAAAGGCGTCGATACGACCTTGGTCGCATCTGTAGCGCAGCATGCTTCCGAGCCAAGTGCCTTGATGCTACCTTGGCGGGCATGAGGACAACGCTGACCATCGATGATCGTATCGCGAAGGCCTTGAAGGCCCTGGCTCACCGCTCCGGCAAGCCCTTGAAGCGCGTCGTCAACGAAACGCTACAGGCCGGTCTGGCTGCTGGAAAGGCACCCGCCAAGGCCCGGCGCTACCGGGTCACGCCCGTGTCGCTAGGTGGCGTAGTGCCGGGGATCGATTTGACCAAGGCGTTGCGCCTGGCAGATGCCTTGGAAGACGACGAGATCGCCCGCAAGCTCGAGCTGCGGAAGTGATCCTTGTCGATGCAAGCATCCTGATCTACGCGATTGACGCGGACGCGCCGCACCACGCACGGGCGCGACGCTGGCTTGAAGAGACGTTGTCTGGCGATGCCTCGGTTGGCCTGCCCTGGATCGTGATTCTGGCCTTCATCAGGGTCACGACTCGCGCGGGCGTGGTACGAAACCCGCTTCGTCCCGATCAGGCTCTCGCGTTCGTCGACTCCTGGCTTCGCCAGCCCTGTGTCGCTGCCGTAGGCCCGGGAGAGCATCACTGGCCCATTCTCAGCACCTTGCTCCGGGCGAATGGGACGGCCGGCAATCTCACATCAGATGCGCATCTCGCCGCGCTCGCGCTCGAGCATGGCTGCACCGTTGTCTCGGCGGACAGCGACTTCGGGCGCTTCCCGGGCGTCGCCCATTTCAACCCCCTCGGCACCTGAGGCTGCCGGATCCCCGGCTTCTTCATCCTCGCCACCGCCAGCCTTCTTGGCGCAGGAGCGCCGCGGGCACGGTCTCAGGCGTCGCCCGCCGTCCACGGAGCCCAGGCGCGGTGATCACGTCGCCGCCGACTCTGGCTTCGAGGGAACCTACTTCGTCAGAATGAAGTAGAGCTCCGTGCCTAAGACCAACGTCCCATAGATCTCGCGGCCGACAAGGGGCAGCATGCCGTCCGGTGCAAGAAGGAGTCTGATGAGAACTGTTCTCGGTCTGCCGGCAGTGATCCTCGTGCTCGCGACGGGCTGCGCCACCACCCAACGGGTGGCGGTCGAACAGCAGCCGGCAGTCTGCGGGTTCCTTGGCGAGTCCTGTAACGAGCTCAAGAAGGGCGGAGAGGGGCAGGCGGGCTTGCGGTGGGTCAACCCCAGAGCCCAGATCATCCAGTACAACAAGGTGATCATCGACGTCGTCGGCTTCTACGGCGCCGACGCGGCGAAGGTGTCGCCCAAGGATCAAGCGGCGCTCACAGCCCTTTTCCAGAAGTCGCTCATTGAGGCGCTGGCGAAGAGGTACCAGGTCGTGGACCAGCCCGGTCCCGGGGTGATGCGGGTCCAGGTCGCGATCCTGGATGCCGAGGCGGCGACGCCGGGGCTGCGGACGGTCTCGATGGTGATCCCGCAGGCGCGTCTGCTCAGCACCGGCTACTACGCCGTATCAGGCAAATACCCATTCGTTGGGGGAGGACAGGCCGCAGGGAAGATCACGGACTCCGTGACCGGTGAGGTCCTCGGAGCCGCAGTGGACCGGCGTGTAGGCGGCGGGTCGGTCGAGACCGCAGCCCAGTGGCAGTGGGGGGACGCCGAGAACGTGATCAAGACGTGGTCCCAATTGACGGCTGACCGGCTGTACGCCTACACTTCGGGCGCGGCCAAGCCGTAGCGCCGAGACGGAGCGCCGCGCGGAGTCGGAGCACAGCTGACTAATTCCCCTCTGCTCTCCTGGGATCTCACGCGCATCCTGCTCGCCGTCGTGGCGATCGGCGGATTGATTGCGGCGAGCTTCTGGGTGCTCCGACCGTTTCTGCCCGCGGTGATCTGGGCCACGATGATCGTCGTGGCCACCTGGCCCGCCCTGCGGGCCGTCGAGGCGCGACTCTGGGGCAAGCGTAGCCTCGCGGTCGCCGTCATGACGCTGGCGATGCTCGTCGTCATCGCAGCGCCGCTGACAATCGCTATCGTCGCCATCGTCGAACGGGCCGACGACGTCGTCGCCTGGTCGAGATCGCTCGCGGAGCGCTCGCTGCCGGGACCGCCGGCGTGGGTCGGGCAGCTGCCGCTGGTCGGGAAGAGAATCGCGGAAGAGTGGCAGAAGATTTCGTCAGCCCGGCCCGACGATCTTGCCGCCCGCGTCACGCCCTACCTCGTGGGGGCCGCGCGCTGGTTGATCACCCACGCGGGCAGTCTCGGCGCGCTGCTCGTCCAATTACTCATGACGGTGGCGGTCTCCGCGATCCTGTACGCCCGGGGCGAAACGGTCGTCGTGGGAGTGCTGGCCTTCGCCCGCCGGCTGGCGGGAGAGTCGGGAGAACGGGTCGCCGTCCTCTCGGCGCGGGCGATTCGCGCGGTCGCGCTCGGGATCGTGGTCACCGCGCTGGTCCAGTCCGTCATCGGCGGCATCGGGCTCGCCATCGCGGGCGTTCCCTATGCGACGCTGCTGACATCGGTCATGTTCCTGCTCGCGGTGGCGCAGATCGGACCGGTGCCGGTGCTGGTCGGTGCCGTGGTCTGGCTCTACGCGAGCGGCGAGACGTTCTGGGGCACGGTGATGGTCGTGTGGTCGCTCGTGACCTTGAGCCTCGACAACATCCTGCGCCCGGTGCTCATCAGGAAGGGCGCCGACCTGCCGCTCATCCTGATCTTCGCGGGGGTGCTCGGGGGTCTGCTGGCGTTCGGTCTCATCGGCCTCTTCGTCGGCCCGGTGGTGCTCGCAGTTACCTACACCTTGCTCAGGGCGTGGGTGGCCGAGGGCGACGCGAGTCGGCAGCTGTGATCAGCGCGCCGCGCTCGCACCAGGGATGCAGAGCGGCAGCGTCGTCGACGTCGCGGTGTTCCAGACGCGCCCTCTGCGATCAGTCCGGTATCACGCACGGAACCGCCTGGCGGCTGTGGCGGCGATAGATGCGGAAGCCCGTGTCCGTGGTGAGAACGACCGGATCGGCCAACACTTCGGTCATGCGGATGAGGCACGCATCGGCGAGGCTCATCGGCAGATCACCGTATTTCTGTATGAGTTGCATGACCCGTTCGAGCTCGTCGGCGAGATCGAAGCCCGGGGTTACGGCGCGGCGACGGAGAAGAGCGGCGAGCCCGGGTGCGCCGGCCGCACCGAGGAGGTGGAACGCCTCCGAGAGGACTGCCTCGCAGGTGCGCCACGGGGGAGGGAGGCGGCCCAGGAGTGATTGCCGTCGCGGCGACTCAGCAGTGCGACGAGAAAGCGGCGTCAACGACGACGCTTCTGGCCATAGCCGGTCGCCTCGTCGGAGGTCGCATCTTCAGGTGCTGCCGCCCGTCGTTCGGGGCCAAGCGGGACCGCATCCGGGAGGTGCACGAGCGCCGACGGGCTCGATGAGAATGGCCAGTTCCGGTGTCGAATTCTCGACAGATTGTGACTTGCTGTCTCCGCCCCGCCAGCAGGAACCGAACGCGTCGGTTGAAACTCGCTAGAATTCCGCTCAATGCCCCTCACGTGAGTCTGGCACGGCGGCTGCTCTCCTCCACACTGTCCGCAACCGAAAGGCAGGGAGGGGAGCGTCATGAAGAGTCGTACGTCACGACGTGCGTTCGTTCTGGGGATGCTCGCGCTCGGCGTGCCCGTTCGCGCCGGCGCCGAGGGATTCTCCGGCGGTCTCCGCGAAGTCTTTGGGCCACGTTTCGGGGCCCGACCGAATCTCGGCGACCTCAGACAGCAGCGCCGCCGGCGCGGCGCGGGCGCCATGCATCGCCTCCGTCATTGGAACGAGGTCGCCATCGACGTCAGCGGCCTCGACCATACCCCTGTGCCGCCCGGCGACAGTCGCGTTTTCGGAGAGCAGGTGGGACCGGGGCGATCGAGTCGAGCCATGGCCATCGTCCACATCGCGGTCTTCGATGCCATGAATGCGATCGCCGGTGGCTACCAGAGCTACACCGGGCTTCGGCCCGCCACCGACGACACGTCGGTGGAAGCCGCGATCGCGCTGGCCGCGCACGACACGCTGGTCGCGCTCTTCCCCTCGCAGAAGACCGATCTCGACGAGGAGCTCGTCGCGGACCTTGCCGCCATCCACGATGGTCGGGCCAAGGCCAACGGCATCAAGCTCGGGCGAGCGGCGGCGACCGCGATCCTCGCGCGCCGCGCCAACGATGGCGCCCGACACCCCGAGCCTCGCGTCGGCATCGACTTCATCACGAGCAACGAGCCGGGGAAGTGGCGCCAGGATCCGATCAGTCAGCACCCGCTCGCGCTGGGCGCCCACTGGGGCGAGGTCACGCCGTTCGTCCTCAGGTCGGGCGATCAGTTTCGGGTTCCGCCGCCCCCCGACCTCGACAGCGGGGAATACACGGCCGCGTTCGACGAGGTGAAGGCGCTGGGCGGCGACGGCGCGGTCACTCCGACGACGCGCACCGACGACCAGACCTTCGCGGGCGTCTACTGGGCGTATGACGGCACGCCGAGCTTGTGCGCGCCGCCGCGGCTCTACAACCAGATCGCGATGGGCATCGCCGAGCGGCAGACGACCGGCCCCATCGAGCTGGCGCGGCTCCTGGCCCTGATCAACGTGGCGATGGCCGACGCCGGGATCGCGATCTGGGAGTCGAAGTACCACTACGAGTTCTGGCGCCCGGTCACCGGCATCCGCGAGCCCGATGGCAATCCGAGAACCACGAAAGACCCCACGTATTCGCCGCTCGGCGCGCCCGCCAGCAACCTCACCGGACCGAACTTCACGCCGCCCTTCCCGGCGTACCCCTCGGGCCACGCCGGGTTCGGCGGCGCTCTCTTCCAGATCCTGCGCGACTTCTACGGAACCGACGGCATCCCGTTCACGTTCGTCTCGGACGAGTTCAACGGCGAGACGCTCGACAACGAGGGGAACCCGCGCCCACTCGTGCCGCGCAGCTTCTCGTCGCTCTCGGAGGCTGAGGAGGAGAACGGGCAGAGCCGCATCTACCTGGGGATCCACTGGGCCTTCGATAAGACGGAGGGTATCGCCCAGGGCCGTCGAGTGGCCGACTACGTGTTCCGAAAGGCCTTCGTGCGTCAGCGCCGGTAGACGCCTCAGAACACTGACGGAGGCGGAATCAGACGCCGGTGGAGTCGCCTACGCTCCGCCGCGATGACTTTGGCCACCCCCGACGGCGAGGTGCGGCCCCGCCGTCGGGGGGTGCGACCCACACCGTTCGCGCCGCGCCCCCAGCTCGCGGCGCCTTCAGCCGATCAGGCCGTAGAACTTTCCGGCGTTCTCGCAGGTCATCTTCCGGGTGACGTCGGCCGGCAGGTCCGCGAACTGCTCGGCGATGTATTTCCCCGACTCCGGCCACACCCCGTCGGGGTGCGGATAGTCGGAGCCCCACATCAGCGTCTCGACACCCATCTCGTCGATCAGCTTGGTGCCCACGCGGTCGTACTGGAAGGTCGCCTTGCACTGCCGGCGCCAGTACTCGCTCGGCTTCAGCTTGAGCGGGAGATCCTTGTACTGGTCCTCGTACTCGAAGTCCATGCGGTCGAGCACGTACGGGATCCAGCCGATGCCGCTCTCGCCGAACGCGATGCGGATGTTCGGATAGCGCTCGAACACCGCCCGTCCCATCATGGCGGTCAGGATGTTTCCCAGCGTCATCTGGAACAGGCACAAGCTCGAGTAGGACAGCGCCCGCAGCGTGAGCCCGGTGTATTGCTCACGCAGCTTCGGCGAGACCGACGGGAAGGTGTGGAAGTGCAGCGGTATCCCCACCTCGTTGATCGCCTGCCACAGCGGCTCCCAGAGCGGATGCCACATGGGTTCCATGTCCCAGGAGCACGACAGCTCGATACCCTTGAAACCCAGCTTGGCGGCCCGATGGACCTCGGCGACCGCGGCCTCGATGTCACCATACGGGAGACAGGCGAGGCCGATGTGCCGGTCGGGATAGTGGCTGCAGAACTCGTTCAGCCAGGTGTTGTAGATGCGCAGCATCTCGTTGGAGGCCTCGCGGTCGTTCAGCTTCGCGGCCGCCGCGAGGATGCCGTAGATGACCTCGGCATCGACGCCGTCGCGGTCCATCTCCTTGATGCGCAGGTGCGGGTCGCCCGGCCGGCGAATGCCCTTCTTGCCGTCCTCGTACAGGCCGGTCGCCGCCATCTTGTCGACCCGCAGCTGCTTGCCCGGCACGTGCTGCGTGCCGGACGCGCCGACGCCGCCCGCCAGGCCGAAGGTCGCGCCGTTGTTGGCAACCCACCGCCGCCCGTCCGGCCCGTCGGCCACGTAGGGCATGCGGTCCTTCATCTCCCGGGGCGCCTCGGAGACGAACAGCTCCGGCGGCAGCCAGATCAGATCGAGGTGACAGTCCGCCGAGATTCGGTTGTAGCGCATGGCTCGCCTCCCTTTGGCTTGCACTGCCCCGTGCTGCCCGCCATCCTGGGCCGACGGTAGCGCCCTTGGCCGTCGCAGGTCAAGGTGCCTCGTGCCCCGGCTGCCTACCGCCCAGTGACCGGCGGGAGCCCCTCCTCGCGCCGGACCTCGTTGATGACCTCCAGGACTCGGGTGTGCAGGCCGGGGTACTCGATCCCGAACTCCTTGCCCAGACGACTCCAGTCCACCAGGTAGTTGCCGGAGTCCTCGCGCCCGCCCTCCTGGGCAAAGGTGATCTGCGCGTCGGGGAGAAATCCGCGCACGATGTCCGCCAGCTCGCCGAGGCTCACCGGGATCCCGCCCGAGTTGTAGAGATGGTGGCGCGGAGCGTCGGCCAGCAGCACGCGGGTGAAGACCTCCGCGATGTCCTCCACGTGAATCAGCAGGCGCATGAGTCCCTTCGATGGAAGGTGCAGGGGCCGGCCGCGCGCGGCCTCGGTCATGATCTGCACGTGGTCCGTCGAGCCGCGAACCTTGTCCGGCCCGGTGACGTTGGCGGGCCGCACGCCCGTGATCGACATGCCGTAGTTCTTGACGTACTTGCGGGCCTGGAACTCGTTGAAGATCTTGTGCATCGCGTACTGGCTCGTGCCGTACGGCGGGTCGTCCTCGTTCACCAGCCGGTCACCGAAGTGGCTCTGCTGGCCGCTCACCGCGATCGAGCTCGCGTACACCACGCGCTTCACGCCGCCCAGGCGCGCGGCCTCGAAGCAGTTGTCCATGCCGAGGATGTCCAGGCGCATGACCTGATGCGGGTTGCCCTCGCCGGCGCCGAGCCCGTAGGCGAGGTTGATGAGCCGCTCCGGCTTCACGTCGAGCACGGTCCGCATCACGTCCTCGAACTGCGTGACGTCCCCACGCACGACGGGCGCGCCGATCGGCACGCCGGCGAACGCCGCCGCTCCGGGGTTCAGGTCCATGCCGACCACCGATTCGCCTCGCGCGACCAGCCGCCTGATGAGCCGTGGGCCGATGAAGCCCGTCGCGCCGATCACCAGCACCGACATACCGCGCCTCCTAATCCTGCCGCGTCGACTGCCAGGCGATCATGCGCCACCGCTCGCCGGCCTTCGCATAGACCGCCAGGTAGCGGACGGTGAAGCGCTGCTCCTTGCCGTCCCGCTCCACGTGCATCTCCGACACGCCGTTGACGATGCCGACATCTGCGTGAACGCGCGCCCGTCGCTCGCGCGGCGCGATGCCGCGGTAGTTGGGCTTGCCGGCGCGGAGGTTCGCGATGTGCTCGGCCTTCGACTCCACGCGCGCCGTGGAGTGAACGTACACCAGGTCGTCGGCGAGCGCCGCGTCGAGCCCGGCCCAGTCGCCCGTTCGCATCGCCTCGAATCGACGCTCGTCGGCGCGAAGAACGTCCGCCTCGACCCCGGTCTGCTGAGTCGCCATGGTCGCCATGAGAGCCTCCTTCACACCCCCGCGGGGATGGGCGTCGTCCGGGCGCCCGCGCGGCACGCCGGGATCACGTGCTTGCCGAACATCTCGATGGATTGCAGCGCGCGCTCGTGCGGGATCGTCTCCGTCTGCGTGATCAGGATGACTTGATCGACCCCGGCCTCCTCGTACAGTCGCACACCCTGGATGCAGCTGTCCGGATTCCCGGCGATGATGATGCCGCGGTCACACAACGTGTCGGGATCCATCTGGCCGAAGGCCGCCCGCGCCGCGCCCGGGCCACTGTCGAGTGAGATGCCGACCTGGGCGGCCTGTTCCTTGTGCGCCTCATCGGACTGCCGCAGCCATCGACCGAAATCGGCCTTCAGGTGGTCGGGCACGCCGCCCCAGGACTCCAGCAGCTGCTCGTACGCATTGACGCGGTCGCGGATATACGGTTTGTCGGGGCCGAAGAACGTCTTGAGCGACAGGGCCGCGAGCTCGCGCGCCTCCCTGTTGTCGTCGCCGCAGAAGGCATGGACGTTGTTGCCCCAGTATTCATTGACGGAGGCACCCACGGGCGTCGCACCCTTGACCCTCGCCCGATAGCGCTTGACGTGCTCCGCCAGGATCGTCGTGGCAAACGTGGCGGACGACAGCACGCCGATACCCTTCTCGGCCGCCACGTCATAGCTGTCGGTCTGCGTGCACGCCAGGTACAGGCGCGGATGCGGCTTCTGGTAGGGCTTCGGCAGCACGCGGCGCGCCGGCACGTTCCAGAAGGTCCCCTCCCAGGAGAACTCGTCGGACTGCCAGATGCGCGGGAGCATCGTGATGGACTCTTCCCACATCGCGCGCGTGTTCCGGGGATCGATTCCCTGGCCGAGCTGCTCGTAGGCATTGGAGCGCCCGGTCCCGAATTCGAGGCGGCCGTCGGTCAGCTGATCGATCATGGCGGCACGCTCCGCGACCCTGACCGGATGGTGGGACGGCAAGATGCACACGCCGAAGCCGATCCGGATCCGCTTGGTCAGCTGACTCAGCGCGCCGAGCAGGACTTCCGGGCACGGCGAGCCCGAAAACCCCGTGAGGAAGTGATGCTCGACGAACCAGAGATTGTCGAAGCCGACCTTCTCGGCCAGCACGCACTGTTCCAGCGTCTCCTTGTACAACGCGTTCCAATCGACGCTGGTGCCCTTGAACGGTCGCTGCGCTTCGTAGAGCAGGCCGAATCGCATCGCCAATCTCCTGGACCGCTGGTAGTGAAAAACGCCGCCATGCTAACACGGACCGGGCGCACGCCGTCTTGACGTCGCGGTGCGCCGCGGCATAGTGTCACAGGCACCATGAACGAGCGCGTCGTCGGCATCGAGACGCCGTCCGGCCGGATGGAGACGTTCGTGACCCATCCCGAGCAGGGCGGACCATTTCCGGCAATCGTCATCTACATGGACATCTGGGGGGTGCGGGACGAGCTGTTCGAGATCGCCCGCCGGGTGGGCACCGTCGGGTACTACTGCGTGGTCCCGGACTTCTATTACCGCCAGGGCAAGGTACGCCACGAGTTCCGCGACGCGCAGAACCGGATGATCTCGCTGCACGCGCTCGACGAGGAGCGCCGGCAGCGGGTGATCGCACCGGGCCGTCGGCTGTCCAACCAGATGGTCGTCGACGACACCGGCGCGATCCTGGACTTCGTCCGGCGCGGTGAGCCGGCGCGCCCGGGCGGCGTCGGCGCGATCGGCTACTGCATGGGCGGACGGCACGTGCTGTGCGTGGCCGGGCACTTCCCGGAGCACGTCAGGGCGTCGGCGAGCCTGCACGGCACCAGCCTCATCAGCGACGCGCCCGACTCGCCGCACCGCCTGGCGAAGCAGTTCCGCGGCGAGCTCTATTGCGGCTTCGCCGAGACGGATCCCTACGCGCCGCTGTCGATGGTGAAGGAGCTCGAGGAGCTCCTGCGTCCGTGCCCGGTCGACTATCGCCACGCGATCCACAAGGGCGCCCAGCACGGCTACGCGCTGCCCAACCGCGACATCTTCGACCCGCACGGGGCGGCGCGCGACTGGGAGGAGATCTTCGCGATGTTTCATCGACAGATTCCGACCTACGAGGGGCGGGAGAGCTGAAATGGATTGGATCGAGGCGAACGGCGCGAGCCTACGCTACGACTCGAGCGGCAGCGGCCCCGAGACCGTCGTGTTGATCCACGAGGTCGGCGGCTGCATCGAGAGCTGGGACGAGGCGCACCCGGCCTTCCAGCGGCAGTTCCGCGTCCTGCGCTACGACCAGCGGGGCTTCGGGCTGTCCGAGAAGACGCGAGTCATCACGATGGACGGCATCGTGGCCGACCTCGCGGCGTTGCTCGACGCGCTCCGGATCGGGGGGCCGGTGCACCTGGCCGGGTGCGCGATGGGCGCCGCCATCGCGCTCGCGTTCGCGGGACGCCACCCCAGGCGAGCCGCGCGGATCGTCGCCGCCAGCCCGGCCACGTGGGCCAACGCCGACCGGGTCGTCGCGCAAAAGCGCATCGACGACACCGAGCGCGGCGGCGTTCGGGCCGTCGAGCAGGCCAGCCTGAACGCCTCGTACCCGGAGAGCATGCGGGCGCTCGACCGCGCCCGTTTCGAGCGCTTCCGCCGGCGCTGGCTCGGCAACGACCCCGAGGCGATGGCGGCCATCTTACGGATGTCGACGAACCCCGCCTTCGATCTGAGCCCGGATCTGGCGCGGATCGCCGCGCCGACGCTGGTGATCGGCTGCACCCACGACGGTATCCGCACCCCTGACATGGTGGCCAAGGTCGCCGCATCGATTCCCGGCGCGAAATACGTCGAGGCGAGCTCGGGGCACTTCATGGTGGTGGAGACGCCGGAGCTGTTCGTCGAGCTCGCGGTGCCCTTCCTGAGAGGCGCGTGACCGGCGAGATGCTCGAGTAACCGAGATGTCGTCGCTCGCGCCGAACGCCTCGATCGACTACAAGACGCTCGTACAGGACGATCGCATCCACGCCTCGCTCTACACCGACCCGCGCATCTTCGACGACGAGCTGGAGCGGATCTTTCGCCGCGCCTGGGTCTTCGTGGGCCACGACAGCGAGATCCCTCGCCAGGGCGACTTCGTCACCCGGCACGTCGGCACGGAGCCCGTCATCATGGTGCGCGGCAAGGGCGGCGCCGTCTCCGTCCTCGTGAACCGGTGCATGCATCGGGGCACGATGGTGTGCCCCGCCGAGCGCGGTAACGCGCGGACGTTCACCTGTCCGTATCACGGCTGGACGTATGACGTGTCCGGCGAGCTGCTCGGCGTGCCGTATCCCGGCGGCTATGCGGCGTTCGACAAGAGCGCGCATGGGCTCACGCGGGCGCCGCGGGTGTCGAGCTATCGGGGCTTCGTCTTCGCCAGCCTCAGCGGAACGGGAATGCCGCTCGCCGAGCACCTGGGGTCCGCCACCCGGCTGATCGACCGCTCCTGCGATCTGTCGCCCGCCGGCCAAGTCGAGCTCACGGCCGGCTGGGTGAAGCATCGTTGCGCCGCGAACTGGAAGGCGCTGCCCGAGAACGACAGCGACGGCTACCATCTCGGCTTCGTCCATCGCGCGCTGTTCAGCACCGTGCGCTCGCAGTACCAGCGCGTGGTGGGGGACGAGAAGGCCATCAAGGCCGTGGTGCGCGACTGGGGCAACGGCCACATGGAGATCGACTGGTCGCCCGGCTACCAGGGCCCGTTCGAGTGGCTGGGGGGCGCCTCGGGATCGGTGGTCGACGACTTCGTCGCGGCGCTGGAGCGCCGGGACGGACCGGAGACCGCGCGCCGGCGGATTCTCGAGGGGCCGGCGCACGCGCTCATCTTTCCCAACTTGTTCCTCGGCGAGACCAACATCGCGATCGTGCAGCCCGTGAGCGTCGAGGAGTGCGTGCACTGGCACACGCCGATGTTTCTCAAGGGCGTTCCGGAGTTCAACGGCCGCCTGCTCCGGATGGCGGAGGCGGGCATGGGGCCGGCGTCCTTTCTGATGCCCGAGGACCTCACGGTGGCGAGCCGCAACCAGCTTGGACTCCACGCGCGCACCGTCGCGTGGCTCGAGCTCGGCCGCGGCCTGAACCGCGAGCGTGTCGACTCCGAGGGCCGCACGGTCTCCCACGTCACCGACGAGACGACGAATCGCGCGCTCTGGCGACATTACCGGGCGGTGATGACGGAAGCGTAGTCGCCCGCGCCGATGGTTTCCGACGCCGAGTACCGAGCCGTGGTCGAGTTCCTCTACAAGGAAGCGCGTCTGGCCGACGAGGCGCGCTACGCCGACTGGCTGGCGCTCTGGACCGACGACGGTGTCTACTGGGTTCCGGCGACCACGGACCCCGGCGCCGATCCGGACAAGCACATCTCGCACATCTACGACA
>Ga0137394_10002007_pt1 | contig 14991 bp, 14 predicted proteins | sample czobulk116metaG_FD_108278 | JGI IMG/M metagenome (GOLD analysis project Ga0137394, IMG submission 108278) | Vadose zone soil microbial communities from Angelo Coast Range Reserve, California, USA - czobulk1.16 metaG | ecosystem: Environmental > Terrestrial > Soil > Vadose zone | place: USA...
CAATACCGTTCGAGTCGCGTGTACAGAACTATCGACAAGGACCGTGGATTGAGGCATCTGACACGTGAATCTCGAAACTGGAACGATGTATTGATGCATTTCCGTGCGTGTTCCCTTCGTGACTCACACAAGCAAGAGATATCGCGGCGTTTCTGGATAAAACCCTGCGTAGGTTGTTCAACAACGGACGGATCCGAGTTCAGCTAAACGGCACAGTCACGAAACAAGAATCGAAAGCAAGACATCCGGGTGTTGGGCGTGCTCACGATCGATCCCAAGGTCCGTTATTTGCATATTTTACTACCCTCGCGACGCGTCGGCAACACTGCATTGGGTACTTGAAAAGCGTGATTCAAATACACAGGATTGATGACATGTGAGATATGTGATAGATAGATGGTGAATCCAATAACGACGCGATAAGTGCGCCACGATGCCCAGTTTTGCGTGGAGGGAGTGACGCACGCAAAAAAAAAGGACGACACGTGCATCGCTATAACTTCGTCCTGACGCTCACCAACTTGCTCCTGGCCTGCAAAACCCTCGCCGCCTCGTTGACCATGTTATCCACGATGGCCTGCGCCGGCAAGACGTCCTCGATCAGCGCCGCGACGTTGCCCATCATGAACGTGACCGCCTGGACCGACTTCTCCGGGTGTTTCTCCATCTCGTGATGATTCGGGATGATGCCCTTGCCCGTGAGCTCCCTGATCTCCGCCTGCCGATTCTGCTCCCAATCGTCGACGTACGGCGTCCTGCGCACGCGCAGCGGCCGGCCGGTGTAGATGAGCGTGCGCACGATGTCGCCGTGGTCCGCGCTGAGGACGGCCGCCTTGTGCGCGCGCGTCGCACCCGCTTCGTCCGACGCGACGAAGCGTGTGCCCACCCAGACCGCCTGCGCGCCGTAGGCGAGGTTCGCGGCTAGCCCCCGCCCGTCGTACACCGCGCCCGCGCCCACGACCCAGATCGGTTGGCCCGTGAGAGGGGACGTGCGTCCCTTGACCGCGTCGACGACGGCGGGGAGTAGGATGGACGCGGAGATGTCGCCCGTGTGGCCGCCGCCTTCGCCCGCTTGTGCGCAGATGAGGTCGACGCCGACGTCGAGTGCCTTCTTGACGTGCTTTGGGTGGCCGATCATCTGAGAAGAGTACCGCGACATAGCGCCGTGTCGGTTTGTTAGTGCCCCCCCCCCGGGGCGGAGCAGGGAATCGAGGAGGAGGGAGGAACTCACATTCATGATGAGAATGCCGGCTTTGTGAAGTTTTTCGATGACTTCGGGTGGTGGAACGCCGACGGCAGAAACGAAGAGACGCGTCTTCTCCTCGATGATGACGTCGATGAGTTCGGGCAATTGGCCGCGTGTATAGTCGAGCTGACGGAGCACATTCATTCATCATTCATTTGTAAAACTGCGGATGTGTCCACAGTCGGACGGGGGCCACGTAACGTACGTTTGTTTTCCTTGCGCTGCCACCAATCTGGGGGATGAGCAAGTCGACGCCGAATGGCGCGTTGGGGTCTTTCAGGTCCTTTTTCAGCGCTTGGATCTATGTATCATGTTCGGAAGCTCCAGTTAAGTACTCGAGTATGGAATCGACAGGTCGGTGAAGGAGTAAGAAAGAGGAAGAGGGCCCTACCTGTTGACGCAGAACCTTGGGCGTGTAACCGACCCCCCCGACAACACCAAGGCCACCTGCATTTGTAACTGCTGCAGCCAGCTCAGGACCTGCTGCAACGTTCATCCCTGAAGCGAAGGGTCAACGTCGCGCAACGGAAACGGTATAGTAGATCGGGCACACCTGCAAGAAGGATGGGATGCTTAATGCCAAATAGCTCTGTAATGGGAGTGGAGATGACGGACATAACGACTTGTTCCTGGGAGGGAGAGTACGAGTGGGATTAACGAGGGTTTTATTATATGGTGGTTAGTAAATAGACTCGGGACGATGTGTCGCAATTGATCCGGTTTGCCGGTAGACTTTTGACCGGTTGTTTCACATGTGCCTCTCTGTGGCACGGGTATGCACGTATCAAGCCAAGAGAACGATTGTATTGTAAAAGATCATCAGATAATGGAAAAGATGTAATGAGCGATCCCTGATAATTGTAGTATGTGCACTCCTAGATATGGCACGTGTCGCAACCCCTCCTCACCATCTGGTTTCCCGATCAAAAGCTCTACGTGGGTGAATCTTCGGGCCCTGGTTGGCTTGTAGATTGCATAAGTCTTCGTAGGCGAGCCAGCTCGCCCGCCAGGTGCCTACATGACACGAAGCGTGATTAGCCAAAACCAAAGAAAAAGGCGATCGAAAGAGACACAGCACGCACTCCGCCGTCTTCTCAGACTTCTTACTCGCCTCGGACGAGTTTTCCACTTCTTTCTTCAGCGTACTGAGTTGCTCGCGGAAATCCTCTTCCACCTCATGCCGTATCCGTGCGTCCTGCTCGCGCAGCTGCCCCACGTTCTGCACGTCACTCTTGCGCGCCTTGCTCTCCTCCAGCAACTTGGCGAACTTCTTCCCCGCCGTCTCGGCCTCGCTCCGCAAGTGCTCCTCGCGTTTTCGCATGTCCTCGCGCAGGCCATCGACGTCGGCGCGCCACGCGGCCTTCATTCCTTTGAGCGTGTCGCGCAATGTGATGTATTCACGTTCACTCTTGGAAGACAGTGCGGTAGACTCGGCCAATGATGCCTCCATTTCGCGGAGCGATTTCTTTGCGCTTGTAGTCTCAACTTTCAATTGGGATTTAAGAGTGTTCGCCTCAGCCTCTGCTTTCCGCGCACGCTCCAGCACCTAAGTGCCATGAGGAAAACGTTAAAAAAAAGCGGAGGAAGGGTATGTTTCACGATATAAACAGCGCACCTCCTGAAGCAATCGCTCCTTCCGGGCAACCACATTATTTAACCCCTCATTCTCGAGGCGTAGTCGTTCCCTGACCTCCTTCAAATCTTCAGTCTGGCGGGTCAGCTGCGCGACACTCCGCTGTGACAAACGTAGTTGTGCCTTGGTGTTCTCGAGGGCGTTGCGAGCGTTAATCACGCCCGTCTGCAGATCCGCGAGCACCTTCGTTGTACCACCAGGGGTCAACGACAATCGACGGTTACCCTCGACATTCGGGGACGTTGGCTGGAGCATGGTAGAATAAGATGTCTCGGTAGCACTGGGTACTGAAAGTTGCAAGAAGCGCTGCGGGTTTACACTGACACCGTCGTCTGCGAGGGCGCGAGCATTCCCTATGGGTATCATGATTAAGATCGAGAGAGGTGTTCAGATGAAGCGGGATATACGGACCTACGGAAGAAACCGGTATCCCTGGAAGCGGGATCGGGGAGGTGTCAGTGACGTGGGCGGAAGCACGGGAGACGATAATTAGCACCCACGACTGAGTGTCCGAGTAGGGCTCGGTTGTCGCTTGTACGACTGACTGGACGGTCCGGCTCCAAAGTCCATAGGGACCCCCTCGCGGATGCCGTCTTGGCTGAGGGAGCCAGGATCGCGGCGCGGCAAGGGAAGGCTCGAATCTGGACCGGCGAGGCTTTGGAGAACGTCGAAGCTTGACCGTCGCCTGACTTTCCTGTTTGAGGTCGGCGAGAGATCGGACGGCGGAGAAGGGTCGGGAAGAGGAGACGGGGGCGGAGAATTGGAACTGCTGACGGACATGGACATGGACATGGACATGCGAGGTGTGCGTTGAAGAATGTTCTCGAGGTTTTGCAGCTGGGCTTGTTGATGGCGAATACTGTGCTTCAATGTGGACATATGATGGCGAATGGAAACTGTTCAGACGAGCGTCAGCCGTGACACGATACACGAGTGGGCGAAAGAACGGATTTATCGACCTGGGTCATCGAGTACTAAAGAGGGACTTGCCGCGCGTGCAGAGAAGCTGGAACGAATAGAGGCGGAGGAAGAAGGTCTGGAGGGGGGGATACGAGGGATAGAAAGCGAGAGTGAGGTTGAATGCATCCAAGTGCGACGGTCACGGCTCTTTCCCTGTCTTTGCCTGCCTTGCCTTCGTTCGTGCTCGTACCAGCTCTCGTACCCTCCCACCTCGGCGCCTTTGTGTTCAAGTTATGCCACACGGCCACACCTGCAACGTGGCCTTTCCTTTCATTATAAAGTGCATCTCCCCCCGCACCATCTTCTATCCATTCATCTCTTCCCGACTACAAACGCAAAAGACGGCCGGCCGTCGCACTCCTTTGACCTCATGTCCTCCACGGTCTCCACACGTGAATGTCCCATATGTTTGGAAAAGTTCCACAATCCCGTAGTTACTCCGTGTGGTGAGCCACGGACTCCCGTCGTAACGGTTTGTATATAGATTCCTGACGCTGTTAAACCCTACTATAGGCCACCTGGCTTGTGAACATTGCATCGATGCTCATGTCCGCGCCTCCTCGCATTCCTATGAGGCGACGTGCCCAACATGCCGCGCACCGTTTCCTACAGGTAGCCGGCGCTTATTCGCCTTTCGCATCGTCCTCTGCTGACCTCGATAATATCAGTCCTGGCCAACTTGTCGAACGTACCGAAGAAATACCACATCTTCATTTCTCCCCCTCTCCGTCGCGTTTATTTGGCGGACGCGGAAGACAGTAGCCGGGCGATAATTGACCGCCTCAAGTCGGATATTGCTACTCTTACAAAGCGCATCATGACGCTCGATGACACCGGGAAATTCTGGTTCAGGCGGGAGCGGGAGGCACAGAGCGCCGTTTCTCGCCTTACTTCTGCCGAACGCGATGCGCGTCTTGCCTTGGATGAGGTGAAAGAGGAGGCGCGCATTGCACTGGACAAGGCAAAAGAGGAGGCTCGTGTTGCTCTGGACAAAGCAGAAGAGGAGGCACGGATTGCTCTGGACAGGGCGAATGGGGAGGCGCGTGTTGCTCTCAACAAAGCAGAAGAGGAGATGCGTATCGCGAACCAGCGTCTAGAGGGGCTTAGGTCTGAGAATGATGCTCTCAGGTCCCGGTGGGTTACACGTACATTATCTTGTTAGGGAGGTTGGCTAATCCCGGTGAATGTTCCAGATGCATGAGTTATTCCCCAGCAATGAACACGAAACGCACGAGTGACCAGGCCGGCCTTAATAACCCTTTTTCAACGAACAGCACTGTCAACACTGTATCACCATCTCAGGGAGGTGATCTCTTCGATGATCGTCCAATCAGACCATTGCCCAAGCGCGCGAAACACCAGGCTATGGAGAGCAGGACTGACTACTGGACGTCAGTTGATACAACCTTGTCGTCCAGCCAGTGGTGCTATGACTCGGTCCTTGCCCTGTTCTCAAGGGGGCCAACGGCACGAACGGGGCCCAATAACTTTACGCTCGGTAGCAACACATCGGGGCTCGCTTCGCAGCAGATGGTCGCGGCAACGAGTCCCGGGCTATCACAGTAGTCACAGCGAGCCCCACGACTTTGAAGACTCTGACTCAGGTCCCTTTGTCCACCCACCCTCTGCCGCATCTTCGACCCACTTCCTGAGCCTGTGCTTCTCGGAAAGCAAAGGCGCTCTGAGCAGCTCAAGTGTGCTCGCAAATCGGATGGTACGTATCGCGGTGGGGTCGTAGCCAACAGCCAACAGGATTGGTGATTGGCCTATAAGACTATAAGAGGAACTACGTACCGTATTAACAATGAGATTTAATGTAGTAACATAGCACTAATTAATGACCTTAGCCTTTCCTCACCTGTATCAATTCTATGTGTGAATAATGGCACACGCGAGAGGCGCCCGTGTCTCGAAAACGCCACAGTCGCGTCACGGTAGTGCCCTAGCGCGACTCTCCTCTCATTGTTCCTTCAACCCGCCTGTTTCGCTACAAATTCAACAGAGGACCAGGCGTCGCGTTGCTTTCCCCTATGGCCACTACGACGTCCGCACGAGAGTGCCCGATATGTTTGGACAAGTTCCGTGACCCCGTGGTTACTCCTTGTGGCAAGCCGCGGGCCCATTCCTAACGCGTACACCCTAGTCCTGACGTCGTTCCATAAACCAGGCCACCTCGCTTGCGATTCTTGCATCAAAACATACGCTCGCAGATCCAGCGACAACCCTTACGAAGCGACATGCCCCACATGCCGTGCCCCATTCCCCATCGGTAGTTAGCCCCATCCATGCACAGGCAACCCCTCATTGATTCAGAGTCTCTCGTCTTTCCAGTCAAGCCGAACATGTCCATCGTCCCAAAGAAATACCACATCTTCGTCTCTTCCCCGCTCCGTCGCGTCTTCCTCGGAGACGCGGACGATTCGAGCCGTGAGCTGATCGAGAAGCTCAACGCGGAAAATGCGGCACTCAAAGCGCGTGTCGGCGCGCTCAAGCGCGACAAAGACCTCCTCATGGATCGTTGCGAGGCGGGGCAGAGCGCGCTCGCGCGCCTTAAGTCGGACGAGCGCGCCGCGCGTCTCGCGCTGAACTTGGCGCGAGAAGGCGCGCGCGTCGCCAAGCAGAAGCTCGAGAAGCTCCAAGTCGAGCATGAAGCCCTCGTAATCGAGTCTCGGTGAGCATTTCCCGAACTGACACGCGTTGGATCCTTGGTTCCTCTCCGGGCAACGCCACAATTCTTCGTTTTTTGTTTTTGTTTGAACCCGTGCTGTAATAGGGACCTGGGATCGCGCTTGGCCGCGAAGGGGAAGCGCACGAGCAGGCATGCCGCACTCGACGATTCTATGCGCGCTTCGAGCGACGATAGCCCCGAATTTTCGCGCACGTCGATCAACGGCGCACGGCCCATCAAACCGATGCCGAAACGCCCGAAACTCCGGCCCACTCGTGCGGTGTCGCCCGAGCCCACTGTTCGGCGGTCGCCTGCAAGTCCGAGTGGTTCACCACCTTCTTGGTTCCTATCGTGTGAATCCTCGTGCTCTCCCGAGCCCGCTCGGCGCACGAGCGCGCAATCGGGTCGCAGGTTATGCAATTTTGGGATGAGGGGGAATGTCCGCGCCGTTCCTTATTTGGACAGGAGCAGTGGTGACGAGACCGAAAGCCACGATGAGCGCAGCAACGTGGAGAACGGACCCGCGGCTCGTCTCCCTTCCTTCTCCAACCTAATCTCCCAAGACGAACCACTTCCGCCACCCGGATACCTGCTCAATCCAAGGCGCTCTGTGCGGCTCGGAAGGCTACCTATGAATTGAAGCACAAGTGTAATCCCTCAAGCCAGCTAGTCTATTGAGCGTGCAAGGTGCCTCCTACAACGTTTGTGTTCTATTTCAGTGGAATTGAGGATCGATTATGCTGAATGCAAACTGATTTAGCTACAAAGTCATTGAGCGACCGAGGTGCATGCCTTGGTGTATATATGAACCGATATCTTGGGTACATCCTTGTCTTAATCTAGTCTTAACCAGTTCCGAGTCTTTCGTCCAACCGATATCACATACTGAATGTCAGTGATACTCGCTGTGTATCTTATATTCTGATATCGGATCTATGTCGCTGGCAGAGCAAGCCGTAGTACCACTTTGGCAAGGTGGCGATGACCAGCGATTGGCGAGATGCCTGAGATCGTGACAACGGCCACCTTAAGTGAGGTTGATGGAAGAAGCATATAGCGAGGGTATATGGTTCTTACATAGCACGAGTCATTTCGCAATCGCGTTCGACAAAAGGAAAAAGAAAGAGTTGGTTGTGATTTTTATCCGGCTACAGATGTGAAGGCGAGGACAGAGACAATAGGATAGCCTGTTGTTTACTCGGACCCGACCCTACTTGGTTTTACGGCCTCTCTCTCCTACTCCCAATAACTTCTTCACTCTCGCACCATTAACTGCGCTGACCACAGTCACCACATTCCAGCGCTCAACCCAAACTTACGCTCATCTATTCAGGCGATCACATTGCGACGACGAGTCGTGGCTATCAACGCATCAACCTTCGACGCATCTCCCTAACACCCCACTTCCACTGTCTGCTTATCATATCCTCTCAGCGGACTGACCCTCCATCTCAAGACCACATTTCATACCCATTGAAGACATGGCCGACCAGTCAGTACCATCTCGCTTTCCAGCGCTATTCGAGTCTGCTTTGCAAGATTACGAACAGAAGACGAAGATAAGCCTGGCTAAATATCCACTCGCCGAGCAACTGGAGAAATGCCATTCCGTCGTGGATATTACTGCCTTTCTTCAAGAGCAGGCTCGGGCCCTCGGAGGGAGCGATAAGATCATGAAATCAATCGAGCGTACAGCAGAGGCCTCGTGTAAGCTTTCCGACATGGCCGACGCCATGGGTCTGGTACGTCACCGTGACAAGGCGCTGAGAGGCGACTTCCACATCTCTGATACTTATCCTACAGCCTTATGTGAAACTGATACATACTGGCCTCGCTGTCATCCTCGATGTACGTGCCCTTCTCAAATTATTACTTGCGTATTGTTGTGACATCCGAGTACACTAGGTGGCCAAGGGCGTGGGCGACAGCTACGATGCGCTCGTTGAATTGTTCGAATCAATTGAACACTTCCTGAAGCTTCTCGACATTTATACCAAGATCCCTTCTACGTCTGCCTTGGATGAGATTGTAATCAAGATATTGGTGGAGCTACTTTCCACCCTGTCGCTGGCAACCAAGGAGCTCAAACAGGGACGAACGAGTGAGTCTATCCTCACCAACGTCTTACGTTACTCAGTACAGTGCAGAGAAACTTGTAAAAAAAATGTTTGGAGAAAAGGACGTCGAGGCAGTCTTACAGAGGTTAGATCGACTCACCCAGGATGAGGCTCGGATCACTGCAGCGGAGATTCTCAAGGTCGTCTACAGTCTTGTCCAGGATATGAGTGAGCAAATACACCGTACTCATCTCTTGCTGACTGTTGAGGATCCTTTCCTTCTAGATGGCAAGGCATCCCGTGACAGTGTTCTGGAAGCTCTTGGTATGTTCTGTTTGCGACAACAAATTGGTTCGATGTCTGACTGAGCATTAGAAATCCTACATCAAATGGCGAATAACATGAACAAGTCGAAACGTTAGTTACATATAAACGTTGCCATTCCTGACGGTAGACGCTGAGATGGTCTGGCAGGCGACAAGTTGCAGCAAGATATTCGAAGTTGGCTCTCTCCACCGGACCCTTGGAAAAATCACAACACTGCTCGTGATTCGCACCACGAAGGGACCGCGGAGTGGTTCATTCAGGGCGACACATTCTTGGAATGGAAATCCCCCGGGCCACACGCCCTTCTATGGATCCATGGGAAACGTTAGTCGTTGTCGTTGTCTAGCTCATATGTTTGTGGATGCTGATAGTTTTCCTTTTTTGTAGCTGGAGCAGGAAAAAGTGTGTTTTGGTACGTCAACACGTCAGCACTTCAGTCTCGGGAACTTATGGTGTCGGCACAGTTCCGCGATCATACAGGATATCGACGCCATGAGCAAACGTGGGCTCGCGTCTTTGGCGTTCTTCTATCATGATTTTAGGGAAGATAAAAAGAAGGATCTGCGCGGGCTGCTTTCTTCTGTGCTATTCCAGCTTTCCAACCAGTCCGACTCCTACTACGATATCCTTTCCGAATTCTATTCAACACACCGCAGGGGTGCAGAAAGTCCCCGCGACGATGCGCTTGTCCTTTGCCTGCAAGACATACTGAAACTGCCAGGACAAGCCCCTGTTTTCCTGGTTGTGGATGCCTTGGACGAGTGCTCAAACGCAGATGCTATGCCGTCCCCCCGCGAGAAAGCTCTGGCACTTGTGGAAAAGTTAATCGACTCGCAACTTCCGAATCTACGTATCTGCGTTACTAGCCGACCCGAGGCCGACATCAATCGTGTTCTCGGAGCTTTGACATTTCGTTCTGTTTCCTTACACAACCAGAGTGGACAATTGGAGGACATTGAGAACTATATCAAGTCGGTGATTAACATGGATCCAAGGAACCGCAGGTGGACAACAGAGGACAAGCAGCTCGTGATTGATGTTCTCTCCGAAAACGCCAACGGCATGTAAGGCACCGGCATTCTAACTCTTGATGCTTTCGCTGATTCCCCTAATGTAGGTTCAGATGGGTGTATTGTCAGGTGGTCTATCTTCGCGGTTGTCACCCAGGACGTATCAGGCGCGCACTGGCCGAGTTACCAGAGACACTTGACGAGACCTATGAGCGTACGTTGCGAGAGATCAATAAGGCCGACTGGGAATTTGCCCATCGACTGTTCCAATGCGTCGCTGTGGCTTCCCGCCCGCTCCGTGCCGATGAATTGGCGGAATTACTCGCATTCGATTTCGAGGCAAAGCCCATCCCAAAGTTCCATGAAGGGTGGCGCCTGGAAGATCCTATGGACGCTGTGTTGTCTACGTGTTCTACATTGCTTTCCCCCGTCGATGACTATGATCACAGTTCCCCCGTCATCCAATTTTCGCATTTCTCTGTGCAAGAATTTTTGATGTCTTCCCGTCTTGCCCATTCCAATGACGAAAATCTCCGTCGTTATCACATTTCTATGACATCCGCTCAGACCCTTGTCGCGCAAGCCTGTCTAGGGATCCTGCTACACCTGAACGAAAGCGTCACAAGGGACAGCCTTCAGAATTTTCCTCTGGTCGAATATGCCGCCGAGAACTGGGTCGACCATGCCCTGTTCGGGGACGTATCGCAGACCGTAGAAGACGGGATGAAACAGCTGTTTGAGCCGAGCCAATCACACCTCGCGATTTGGGTCTGGATATTCGATCCAATGAATCCCTGGATGAGATTGGATCGAGCCGAAAGGCCGTCACCCCCCGGAGGAACCGCCTTGCACTATGCTGCTGTTTGTGGCCTATATTGCATCGTCAAGTTCCTCGCCATTGAGCACTCGCAAGACGTGCATTTTCGGGGCTTCGATGATGAATCGACTGCCTTGCATTTGGCGTCGCTTAGGGGACATGAGGAAGTCGTTCGCGTCCTTTTGGAGATCGGCGCGGATGTGGCAGCCCGGACGAACAGCTTGTCGACGCCATTGCATGTAGCATCGCGAGGGGGATATATGGAAATAGTATGCATCCTTCTTGATCACCACGCCTCTACGACAGCCCAGGATAATGATAAGTCGACGCCATTGCATCTGGCGTCAGAAGCTCAACGTGTAGAAGTCACACACATCCTTCTCGACCATGGCGCCGATCCGAGAGCCCAGGATAAATGCGGGCAGACACCATTGCATATGGCGTTGCTGAGCCCATCTTGGCATCTTATTCCTCAGGGAGGACACCAAGTCGCCTGCCTCCTCCTTGAGAAAGGAGCGGACGCAGCAGCGCAGGACAAGGATGGGCGTACTCCATTACATTTGGCATCGCGAAATGGGTATGGGGAAGTCGTGGAGTTGCTTGTCAGGTGCGGTGCAGATGTGACAGCGCAGGACGAGGATGGGTCGACTCCTTTACACGGGGCATCGCTCAACGGACATGTGGAAGTCGCAAAGTTCCTTGTCGAGCAGGGCGCAGATGCGACACCCCAGGCCAGGAATGGGCAGACCGCCTTGTTTTCGGCATCGCAAGGGGGACATATACAAGTCGCACAGTTCCTTGTCGAGCACGGTGCAAATGTGACAGCCCAGGACAGGGATGGGTGGACCCCTTTGCATGAGGCGTCGCGCAAAGGACCTGTGGAAGTCGTAAAGTTCCTTGTTGGGCAGGGCGCAGATGCGACAGCCCAGGACAAGAACGGGTGGACCGCCTTGTTTTCGGCATCACGAGGGGGACATGTACAAGTCGCACAGTTCCTTGTCGAGCGCGGTGCAGATGCGACAGCTCAGGACAAGCATGGGTGGACCCCTTTGCATATTGCATCGTTCAAGGGACATGTGGAAGTAGCAAGGTTCCTTGTCGAGCAGGGTGCAGATGCGACAGCCCAGGACAAGGATAGGTCGACCCCTTTGCATATGGCATCGTCCAAGGGACATGTGGAAGTAGCAAGGTTCCTTGTCGAACAGGGTGCAGATGCGACAGCCCAGGGCAAGGATAGGTGGACCCCTTTGCATAACGCATCGTTCAAGGGACATGTGGAAGTAGCAAGGTTCCTTGTCGAGCAGGGTGCAGATGCGACAGCCCAGGACAAGGATGGGTCGACCCCTTTGCATATGGCATCGCAAGAGGGACATGTACAAGTCGCACAGTACCTTGTTGAGCGTGGTGCAAATGTGGCAGCCCAGAACAAGAATGGGTGGACCCCTTTGCATTTGGCATCGTCCAAGGGACATGTGGAAGTAGCAAGGTTCCTTGTCGAGCAGGGCGCAGATGCGACAACCCAGACCAAGAATGGGTGGACCGCCTTGTTTTTGACATCGGAAGGGGGACATGTACACGTCGCACAGTTCCTTGTCAAGCGCGGTGCAAATGTGGCAATCCAGGACAAGGATGGGTGGAGCCCTTTGCATATGGTATCGTTCAAGGGACATGTGGAAGTCGCAAAGTTCCTTGTTGAGCACGGTGCAGATGTGACAACCCAGGCCAAGAATGGGAAGACTGCCTTGTTTTCGGCATCACGAGGGGGACATGTGCAAGTCGCACAGTTCCTTGTCGAGCACGGTGCAAGTGCGACAGCCCAGGCCAAGGATGGGCGGACTGCCTTGTTTTCAGCATCGGAAGGGGGACATATAGAAGCTGCACAGTTCCTTGTCGAGCGCGGTGCAAATATGACAGCCCAGGACAAGGATGGGTGGAGCCCTTTGCATATGGCGTCGTTCAAGGGACATGTGGAATTTACAAAGTTCCTTGTTGAACACGGAGCAGATACGATGGCCCAGAACAAGAATGGGTGGACTCCCTTGCATTTGGCATCACTTAATGAACATCTGGACGTTTCAAAGTTTCTTGTCGAACACGGTGCGGTTGCGACCGCCCGGAACAAGAACGGGTGGACTCCTTTGCATAATGCGTCGAAAAAGGGACATGCGGAAGTCGCCGAGTTGCTCCTCAAACATGGTGCCGATGCAAGAGCCCCAGCCAACTATGGGTGGACTCCTCTGCATCAGGCGTCACGCGACGGACATGTGGATGTCACGACGTTCCTTGTCAAGCACGGTGCGAATATGACAGCCCAGAACGAGGATGGTTGGGCCCCATTACATGTTGCGTCTCGTTACGGCCGTGTGGAAGTGGCATGCTTCCTACTCGAGCATGGTGTCAACGCGATAGCCCCTCTCGAGAACGGGTGGACTCCACTGCATGTGGCGTCCCGAGGGGGACATTTGGAAGTTGCTCGCCTTCTTCTCGAGCGTGGTGCGGACGCGAGAACCCAAGCGAAGGACGGGTCAACACCGTTGCATCTGGCCTCGCGAGGGGGCCATGTGCATGTTGCCCATGTCCTCCTCCAGTGCGGTGCAGATCCCGGCGCGCACAACAGCATGAATCACACCCCATTCGAGGAAGCATCAGCCGGAGGATATCGTCGTATTTTGCAGTTACTGTCGAACTACAAAGCTGAGGACTAATATGTATAGGTAAACCGTCGTATGCACTGGAATGTGAAATCCCGACACTGACAATTGAAAAACCGTTTAGCATGCACTCGTGTAGCATTTCCATTTCCCATTTGCACTCGCGATAGAATAATACTGTCACGTCTGTCACGTGACATTCGGGCCTTCGCTGCCTCTTACCTTCAAGTTCGCCTTCGCCTTCCACTTCTTGAGCGCCCCAGCGCAAATTGAACCTGCGGAACTAAGCCACATTTCCCATTGGTATAATCTTCAAAATGTGGTTCTCGTATTTTTGGCCCATGTTTTGTCCAGACTACGCCCTCATCCACTCGACCATTTGTCGCCCCATGCACTCGCTTCATTTCCCCATCACGCGATATTGACTTGCCCCAGCGCAAGTTCAAACCGCGAATCTAGGTGATATTTCCCATTGGCATAATCTTCTCTAGATGTGGGTCTCATATTTTCCTTTTGACTTATTTTCTCAGACTACGCCCTCATCCACTCGACCATTGTCACCCCATCCACTCGCTTCATTTCCCAGTCATGCAAATATTGACCGTCCAGACCTGACTTGGACTACTTATCGACCCGCTGACTCATCATAATCCTTATACATTATTGTCTTTCAGATATCCATCCGGACTGCTATTTCTCCCTTCCTAATTACAAATTCCGATGGACTGTGGTAGGTTAGCAGTCGGCTTGCTTGTAGTCTGTGTTTGTGTAAGCAACTAATGTGACCGTGTTGTTCTCGAAGAGCGTCTTGTGTGCCCCCTAGGCGGTCTTTACTTACTCTTTCGACGCTTAGCTGACCTGTCGTGTTATCCCGTTCGTAGAATTCGGACAGAAAAATTTCTCTCCGAATCTTGAACCATGCGCGTCGTTGGAGCGCCGGTTTATGCTTACGATCCACACATACACTGTTATATTGCGAAGTCTCGGTCGACACGTACTGAAGATTGAAGATTAATGGTATTTGGACCGATACTCACACGTCTCTACCCCGTGCCATAGCCAAAGGGGCACATCCAATCAGCCATAGACCGGCGGGGCCTGACCCTACGACGCGATCTACTACTGTAGTATGGAACGAAGAATGTTTTGGCGGAGTCACAGATTCGTGCAAAGCAGCTCGCCAGCCACGATGCACTGTCCCTGTTCCGCATTTAAACATGACACATAAGAGAGGGTGGACGTACTCGGCTGAAGCAAAACCGAATGACTCTAAAGTTGACGTTGGTTGACTTCTGCTCGTCGAGAATGTAGTAACTTTATCGCGCGCTACCTACACTGGCAAACACCTGTCAATGATCGGCGACAAAAATATGTAAGTCAATAGAAGCGCATCAGCGTGGACACTGAGGGCATTGCTGGGGCACGCAGGAGCAATGGTGAGCGAAGACGGTGGGTATGACCACCATGCGGGTGATCCACGAAGGGAGAAGCAATATGATGGCATGTCTGACATGGATGATAGGAGTGAAAGATGCCACGTAGTGAAGGAGAGATGACGACGGATCTGTCAGACAGCAAAAAGGATGAGATAATGGGCTAACCCATTCGGCGCTTTACCCCAG
>Ga0137394_10002009_pt1 | contig 14987 bp, 12 predicted proteins | sample czobulk116metaG_FD_108278 | JGI IMG/M metagenome (GOLD analysis project Ga0137394, IMG submission 108278) | Vadose zone soil microbial communities from Angelo Coast Range Reserve, California, USA - czobulk1.16 metaG | ecosystem: Environmental > Terrestrial > Soil > Vadose zone | place: USA...
GGATAGCTCGGGTTGCCGACCCAGTTCTCTTCCCTGGGCCAGAGCTTGAGGCGCTCCGTCTCGACGACGACATACGTATAGGGCACGGTGCCGATGGGCCGCTCCTCGGTGCCCTTGACGGTGCCGAGAACGGTGAGGCGCCGTCCCGGGGCGTAGATGGCGGGGTCGAGGAACTCGGCGGTGCGCACGAGGAATCGGCCGTTCGAGCGGTCGCCCGACTCGGGCGCGCCGCCGGCGCGCAGGCGCCGGGAGAGGACCTCGATCTCGGTGGCGCCGGGCTTCGGCACCGTGGCGATGATCTGGCCGCCGAGCATCACGCGCGCGCCCCGGTAGGCGGCGGGGTTGGCCCGAAGCGCGTCCAGCCCGAGGGAGCGGTCGACTCCGCGCAGCGTCTCGTCGGGGAACGGCGCGGAGGCGCATCCCGCGGACAAGAAGGCCACGAGGGCGCCGGTCAGGAATCGCCACCACATGCGTCCCACGCTACCGCGCCGGATCGTTCGGGGCAATGCCGCGCCATCGAGCTCGGGCGGCGAAAACGTCAAGAATCCGTATGTTACAATACGCCTTCACATGAGCCGGAAAACCTCACCCTACGGGTTTCTTCCGCTCCTGGTGCTCGTGGTCGCGCTGCTGGGGGTGGCCCCGGGCGAGGCCGTCTCGTTCGTCCTGGCCGATCGCGACCGCGAGCAGGCCATCCGCGCGGGCAAGAAGAGCATCGTGCTCGAAGAATTCGGGGCGGAGTGGCGCCTCCGCGATGCGTCGGGCCAGGCCCTCGTGGTCATGACGCCCTTCCACCGCCTGGCCCTCGCCGCCCGCAACTCGGCCTTCCGCGGGGAAGAGATCAAGCCGCGTGACATCGAGTCCGTGCTCAAGGACCACAACGGGGTGCTCTCCTTCTGGGCCACCCTCCGGGGGAACAAGATCGATTTCGCCCGGTTCTACACGCCCACGCTGATGGCGGGACCCCTCGCCGTCAAGGCCAGCTTCGTGCAGAACGAGCGGACCGCCCTCCGCGAGGAAGACGGCAAGTACGCCGCGCGATGCATCTATGTCTTCCCCGCCGAGGGACTCGATCCCAAGGGCCGGGTCACCCTCGTGGTACGCGATGCCGAGGAGCGGGAAGTCGCGAAGTTCACCGTTGATCTCGCCGCCATGCGATAAGGGCGGTCCAGGGAGACTGCATGGTCACCAAGGAGCGATTCGCGCAGGGTATGACGCCCCAGCAGTATCTCGACCAGATGGGCACCAACAAGGACACCTTCGTGAAATTCCTCGGGGACATCAAGATCAGGCCCGAGGACAAGAAGGCCCTCGAGTCCCTCGGCAAGAAGCTCAAGCTCATGGTCATCACCGAGGACTGGTGCGGTGACGCCCTCTACAACGTGCCGGTGCTGTTCAAGCTGACCGAGGGGAATCCGAGCATCGAGACGCGCGTTTTCCTCCGCGACAAGAACCCCGATCTCATGGACCAGTACCTGAACAAGGGCATGTTCCGGTCCATCCCGGTCTTTGCCTTCTTCGACGAGAACATGAACGAGGTGGCGCGTCTCCTCGAGCGGCCGAGCAAGATGACGGAAGAGCTCGAGGCCAAGATGCTCGAAGTGCGCAAGGCGCTCCGGGCCGAGAAGCTGGAGCCGTGGCGCCAGGATATCGTGAACGAGATCCGCGGCCTGCTCAAGGCCTAGAGGGCAACCATGAAAGCCATTCGCATCCATCAGCCCGGCGGCCCGGAAGCTCTGCAGCTCGACGACGTGGCCGATCCCTCCCCGGGCGGGGGTCAAGCCGCGGTCAAGCTGGCCGCGGCCGGCGTCAACTACATCGACGTCTACTTCCGCACCGGGCAATACAAGGCGCAGCTCCCGCTGACCCTGGGCCTGGAAGGCGCGGGGACCGTGACCGCGGTAGGGCCCGGCGTCACCGACGTGAAGGTGGGCGACAGCGTCGCGTGGACGGGGGTGCCCGGCTCCTACGCGCAGATGAACGTCGTGCCCGCCGACCGGCTCGTGAAGCTCCCCGCCGGCGTCTCTGCCAAGGATGGGGCGGCCGCCATGCTCCAGGGCCTGACCGCGCACTACCTCGTGAAATCGAGCTATCCCCTGAAGAAGGGGGACACCTGTCTCGTGCACGCGGCGGCGGGGGGCATGGGACTGCTGCTGTGCCAGATGGCCAAGATGCTGGGCGCCACCGTGATCGGGACGGTCTCCACGGAGGAGAAGGCCGCCCTCGCCAAGTCTGCGGGCGCCGACCACGTCATCCTCTACACGACGCAGGACTTCGAGCCCGAGGTGAAGCGCATCACGGGAGGGCGCGGGGTGGACGTGGTGTACGACGGCGTGGGCGCCTCGACGTTCGACAAGAGCCTGAGCTGCCTGCGGCCTCGCGGCTACATGATCCTCTTCGGGGCGGCCAGCGGTCCCGTGCCGCCTCTCGACCTCCAGGTCATCAACGTGCGCGGCTCGCTCTTCTTGCAACGGCCCAGCCTCAACCACCACATCGGCTCCCGCGAGGAGCTGGTCCAGCGGGCGGGTGACGTCCTGGGCTGGATCAAGGACGGGAAGGTCAAGCTGCGCATCGAGCACCAGTTCCCGTTGGCGCAGGCGGCCGAGGCGCATCGCGCGCTCGAGGGCCGGAAGACCACCGGCAAGATCCTCCTGATCCCGTAGCCCACGCAGAGCTGCATGATGTCCCTCTCGAGCCTCGAGCGGTCCGCACGCCGGCGCGCGGCGCGGACCGCGCGGGGCCGCTGAGGGCGGCGGCCCGCCGTGGCCCTTCGCCGATGGCTACGCGTCTCCCTTTTCGTCGCCCTCGCTCTTCTCATCGTGGCGGTGGGGGCGCTGCTCCTGCTTCCCCGCTGGATCGACACGCCCGCCATGCACGCCTACATCACCCAGCTCGCGGGGCAGGCGGTGGGACGGCCCGTCAAGTTCACCTCGCTCGCCGTCTCCTTCCTGCCGCTGCCCAGCGTGATCCTCAAAGGGCTCCAGATCGCCGACGACCCGCGATTCGGCACGGCGCCCTTCCTCGACGTCGACGAGGTGCGCGCGGGCCTTCGCGTCCGGCCCTTGCTTTCCCTCCGGATCGAGCTGGCCAGCCTCACCCTCGACGGAGCGCGCGTGGAGCTGGTGGAAAGTGGCGGCCGCTGGAACGCGGCCTCGCTGGCCTCGCCTCCCGCCCAGCCCAAGCCGGCGACCCGCAGCGTTCCCGGCGTCCCCGGGAGCGCCGCCGTGGGCAGCATGATGGTCTCGCGGGTCGCCTTCAAGGATGGCGTGATACACATCGCTCGACGCGGCACTCCCGGACGAGATCTGCGGATCGAAGGCGTCAACGCCACGGTCGCCGGCGTGGGGGGTCCCGATCTCGACATCCGTGGCGACGCGCGCGTCGAGCCGGGCGGCCTCAGGCTCCGCGACATCCGCGCGACCGTGGGGATCCGGAGCCCCGAGATCCCCATCAAGGCCACCCTGGGCCTCGAGGGGACGGACATCGCGCCCCTCGCCCGCGCCCTCGCCTTCGCCTCGCCGGGACTGTCGGGTCCGATCAAGGGCACGCTCCAGCTCTCCGGTACCTCGGCGCGGCTGGGCGCAACCGGGCAGCTCGATCTCGCCCGGGTGACCCTCAGCCAGGACCGGCCACAGTGCCCGCCGCCCGCGCGACGCCAGCTCGTCTTCGACGAGGTGCGGATGCCCGTCCTCCTGAAGGCGACGGGATTCGAGAGCGTGCCGTTCCGCGCCAAGCTCGCCCAGGGCACGGTGGGCCTCACCGTGACGGCGACGCTGGACGAGCCTTCCTCGCTCGTGAGCCTCCGCGACATCAAGATCTCGGGCGTGCAGCTCTTGCCCGTGCTCCAGGACTATCTCTGCCAGGGCTATGCGATCGCGGGCCCGCTCGATCTCAGCGGCGTCCTCTCGATGCGGACGGTGGACATGTGGCGCAGCATGAACGGCGCGGGCGAGTTCAAGGTCGGAGCAGGGAGGGTGGTCGGAGAGGGCGCCCTCAAGCTGGTGCGCGAGGTGCTCCTGGCCCAGGGCGCCATCAGCTCCGCGCTTCAGGGAGACGTGAGAGACCTCGGCACAACGCCCCTGGAGTTCACGTCGATCAAGGGCAGCTACAAGATCACCAACGGCGTGCTCCGCACCGACGACACCGTGTACCAGACCAAGGGGCTGTCCATGAGCACGGCGGGGACCTATGGCCTCGCCGACGGGCGCACGGACATACTGGTGCTCGTCAACCAGAGCGCCGGACAATTCCGCGCGCATGTCACGGGCAGCGCGGGATCGTTTCGCGCGGTGCCCGTGGGCGTCCAGGTCAGGGACCCGGACGCCGTCAAGAGATTCCTGGACCGGCTCCTGCGCTGAAGCGCGCGCCTCCGAGCTTGCGCGACTCGACGAGACCCACGAAGAACGCGTAGAGCTGGTTGTACTCCTCGTAGCGTCGCGGCCCGAGCCGGACCACGGTCTGGGCACGGAGGCCCTGGAACATCTCGAGGCGGCGCCGGAGCACACCCATCCATTCCTGGGAGAGGTCCTCGGCGAGGATGCTCGTGAAGCCGGCGCGCGCGAGGAGCGCGCGGTAGCTGTCCTGGCTCTGGATGGTCACCGCGGCCATCCACTCCTCCAGCCGCTGCCGCTCGTTGAGCGACAGGCGCGGGGTGGCGACCCAATCGCTGAAGGCCACGCGTCCTCGCGGCCGGAGCACACGGGCGCACTCATCGAGGACGCGTGCCTTGTCGGGAACGTGCAGCAGCCCTTCCTGACTGATCACGGCCGTGAAGGCGGAGCGCGGGAAGGGAAGCGCCTGGGCATCGGCGCGGACCACACGCACGAGGCGACCGAGTCCGACGAGCGTGGTGAGACGCCGCGCTCCGGCCGCGCGCTCGGGCGAGAGATCGACGCAGGTGACGCGGGCCGCGTGCCGGGCGGCGATGTAGCGGGCCGGACCCGCCAGCCCCGCGCAGACGTCCAGCACGTGGCTGTCCGCCGAGATGCCGGCCCGGCGCGTCAAGGCCTCCACCGCGGCCAGTCCACCGTAGTGATCCTGGTCCCATTCGTAGAGGTCTTCGGGGGAAAGCTTTCCCAGGTCCTTGCCCTGGCGGCGCAGCGCGTCGAGCACCTGCTCTTCGCTGATCGGATGCTGCCGGTAGAAGAGCTCGGCGGCGGGCACGACGCGATTCATGGCGGAGAGTCTACGTCGTCAGCACGCGTCAGAGAAACCGGAACGAGGCGCGGGTCAGTTGGGCCTGGCACTGGGGCAAGTTGCGAGCCAGACGAGGCGCGAGCGGGTCGGCAGCCCGAGGCGTACGTGGGCGCAAGTTGAGGGCTTGCCGACCCGCTCGCAACGAAGGATGGCGAAGCAAATTGACCCAGTGCCGCCTTGAACCGGGTAGGGGGCTGTGGTACTACAGGGGGCGCTTCTACCCTGTGCGCCGAGGAGATCAGGCACGCCATGAGTGACGCCGCCGCGAATCCCCTGAAGGCTGGTCTCGAGGACGTTGTCGTCTCGACGTCGGACATCTGCTTCATCGACGGCCACAAGGGCCGCCTTCTCTATCGGGGCTTCGATGTCGACGACCTCGTCGCTCAATCGACCTTCGAGGAGGTGACGTACCTCCTCTGGTATGGCAAGCTGCCGAGCCGCAAGGAGCTGGACGCCCACGTCAAGGCGCTTTCCTCGACGGCGAACCGGAAGCTGCCACCCAAGCTGATCACCATGCTCCGGCAGCTGCCCAAGAAGACCACGCCCATGGAGGTCCTCCGCACGGGGGTCTCGGCGCTGTCCGCCTTCGATCCCGACGCCGCGGACAACTCGCGCGAGGCGACGCTGAGGAAGACCATCCGGTTGACGGCGCAGATGCCGACCCTGGTGGCGGCATGGGAGCGGATCCGGCGCGGGAAGCCCGTGGTGGCTCCCAATCCCAAGCTCTCCCTCTCCGGCAATTTCCTCTACATGATGACGGGCAAGAAGCCGACCGAGCTCGCCACCAAGACGTTCGACGTCGCCCTCATCCTTCACGCCGACCACGAGTTCAATGCCTCGACCTTCGCGGCCCGCGTGACGGCGGCCACCCTGTCCGACGTGCACTCCGGGGTGGTCTCGGGCATCGGCGCCCTCAAGGGCCCGCTGCATGGCGGCGCCAACGAGCAGGTCATGCTCATGGTCCAGAAGATCAAGGATCCCGCCAAGGCCGATGCCTGGATCCGTCAAGCCCTGGCCGACAAGGCGCGCATCATGGGCTTTGGCCATCGCGTCTATCGCGTGGAGGACCCGAGGGCCAAGCACTTGAAGCGCCTGGCCCTCGAGCTCGGGCAGCAGGCGGGGAGCACCGTCAACATCCAGATCCTCGACATCATGGCCGGCGTGGTCTCGGCGGCCAAGCACATCTTCCCCAACGTGGACCTGTATTCGGGCGCGGCCTACGCGTCGATGGGAATCTCGACGGACCAGTTCACGCCCATCTTCGCGATGAGCCGAGTGGCGGGCTGGGCCGCCCACATCCTGGAGCAGCACGGAAACAACCGGCTCATCCGGCCGCGCTCCGACTACACGGGGGCCACGGACGCCAAGTACGTCCCCCTCGCCGAGCGCTAGCCCCGCGGCCAGCGTGGTCCTGGTTGTCCACAACCAGGAGGCGCTCACGCGGGCCTGCCTCGACAGCCTCCGCACCACCACCGTGCCCTTCGAGCTCTGCGTGGTGGACAATGGCTCGACCGACGGCACCGAGGCCTATTTCCGCGCCTTCCCTCTGCCATATCCCCTTCGCTATCGCCGCAACGACGGCAATGCCGGCCTGATACGCGCGCTCAACCAGGGGGCAACCCTGGCCACGGGCGAGACCCTCTGCTTCCTTCACAACGACACCGAGATGCGCGAGCCCACGTGGCTCGAGCGCCTGATGGCCGCACTGGGCGACGGGAGCGGCGTGGGACTGGCGGGCCTCTACGGGGCGCGTCGGCTCCGCCGCGACGGGCGCTATGTCGGCCGCACCATCGTTCACTGCCTCGTGGGCGCTCCCCGCATGCCCGCGCCCATGGTCGAGGTGGCGGCAGTGGACGGCGTCTGCCTGGCTCTGCTCCGCTCGCTGTTCAGGGAGGTGGGCGGCTTCGACGAGACCTACGGCTTCTTTCACGGCTATGATCGCGACCTCTCCTTCGCCGTGCGCGAGCGGGGACGGCGCTGCCTGGTCGTGGACGCGCCCTTCGTTCACCGGGGCGGCGGCACCCGGTCGGGCGAAGGAGCCCCCGTGGCCGCATCCGAGGACATCATCCAGCGTCGCGAGGCCATGGCGCGCTTCGCCCACAAGTGGAGTCATCGGCTCCCCAGCGACGTGCGGGGGATACGCGAGCGCATCGCCAGCTACTTCGACCCTCGAGGCGAGAAAGCACCGGCATGATTCCATTCGCGAAGGGACACGGGCTCGGCAACGACTACATCGTGATCGACGGCAAGGACCTGCCGGCGCCCCTCACGGTGCCGCAGATCGTGCGCATCTGCGATCGCAACTGGGGCGTGGGCTCGGACGGCATTCTCCTCAAGGTCCCGGCGTGGGCGGGCGCCGATTTCGGCATGCGCATCCTCAATCCCGACGGCAGCGAGGCCGAGAAGTCCGGCAACGGCCTGCGCATCTTCGCCAAGTATCTCTGGGAGCACGGGCATACCAAGGCGCCCGTCTTCACGGTGGACACCAAGGGCGGGCGCGTGGAGTGCCACTGCCACGTCAGCGACGGCCACATGAACCTGGTGACGGTGGAGATGGGCACGTGCACGTTCGTGGCGCCCGAGATCCCCATGAACGGTCCCGCCCGCGAGGTGGTGAGAGTGCCGCTCCAGGTGGGCGGGGAGACGCTGCTCGTCACCGCGGTGTCGGTGGGCAATCCTCACTGCGTGGTCTTCGTGGATCGGCTCGACGAGGCGCGCTGCCGAGCCCTCGGCCCGCAGATCGAGCATCACCCAGCCTTTCCCAACCGCACCAATGTCCAGTTCGCCAAGGTCATGTCCCGCGCGCAGGTGGACATCCTGATCTGGGAGCGCGGGGCGGGCTATACCCTGGCCTCGGGATCCTCGTCATCGGCGGTTGCCTGCGCGGCGGTCAAGAACGGCCTCTGCGATCACGGCCTCGTCACCGTGCGCATGCCGGGCGGCACGCTCGAGATCGACGTTCGTGCCGACTGGTCCATCCGCCTCAAGGGGCCCGTGGAGGAAGTCTTCACGGGTACCTTCGCCCGAGACTTGATGGACGTGCTCAAGCCTCTCTGATGTTTTCCCTGCAGGCGGGGGTGTGTGTGCCAACGACGAGCAAGGGCCCAGAGCGTGGTCCTGCCGGAGGTCTGTTTCTCGGGCATGGAGCGATCGGCGTCGAAGGGTAGGGCTTCGGCGCGCATGCCTATGACGCGCTACTACTTTGGAGCGGTAGTGGGAGCCGGAGCGGGAGCAGGCGCAGGAGCCGGAGCAGTCCCGGGCGGCTCGATCGAGACGACCTTGATATCGAAGACGAGCGTCTTTCCCGCCAGCGGATGGTTGAGATCGAGCACGACCGTTTTGTCCTTGACCACCTTGACCGTCACCGGGTGGGGATTGCCGTCCTGCCCTTTGGCCATGAGACGCGTGCCCACGACGGCGGCGCCCTCCGGCAGCGCCTCCTTGGGCACTTCGGCCTCGGCCTTGGGATCCACCTTGCCGTAGGCTTCCTCTGGCTTGACCACGACCTTCTTGGTGTCTCCGACCTTCATGCCAAGGATCGCCCTGTCGAGCCCGGGGATGATTTGCTGGGCGCCCTGCTTGAAGGCCAGTGGTTCCTTGCCCGTGCTGCTGTCGAGGACTTCGCCTTTGTCGTCCTTGAGGGTGTAGTCGATCTTGACGGTAGAGCCCTTCTCGATAGAGGTGTTGGGTTGCGCGCCCGCGGGCGCGGCGGCCAAGAGCACCAATAGAGCCGCCAATGGTCCGAGGGTATGCATGCTCGCTCCTCCAGACGACGAAGGTGGAAAGATACGCGATGAACGGAGCTTACACCCGGCCCCTCGGGACCGGCAAGCTCAGCGCATGGTTCACGCGGGCCCGCCGCGGGTGAGGCCCTCCTCGGGCCTTCGATTACTCCTGCTTCAGGATCGCCCTTCTGAAGATGAAGCGGGGGCGAAAGGTGAGGATCAGGCTGGGGAGAAGGGTCAACGCGCCGAGGCAGCTCGTCAGCATCGCCGACATGATCAAGATCGCAAACCAAAGATGAATATTGAAGCCCCACGACAAGGCGAGCAGACCATAGCCGCCCGCCACGGCGCTCGCCACGAACAACGTCGCCTTGCCTGCCGTCGTCAACGCCGTTCGGAATGCCAACGCTTCGTCGCGCCCCTCTTGGAGCTCCTCGCGCAGCCTATAGAGGAGGTAGATGGCATAGTCAGCTCCGAGCCCGACCGCCATGGCTGAGATGACCGAGGTGGCGATGTTGAGGCGAATGCCCAGTAACCCCATCACGCCAAAATTGGCGAGCACGGCCACCCCCAGGGGCACCAGGACGAGAATTCCCGCGGTCAGGGAACGGAAGACGACCGATGTGATCACCAAAACCACCGCGGAGATCTGTGCGATGTTGAGAAGTTTCTCGTGAACAATCGTCTCCGTGAGGGCAGCCGTGTCGGCAAGATCCCCCCCGAAGCGGATTGCGATGTGTCGTCCAAACTTCTCCGGAAGCATCGTCTTCAGCCTGCCGATCAGCTGTTCGGCGTAGGCGGTGCTGTCGGTCTTCAGCAGGACGAGGATGTTCGCCGAACGGTATCGCTCATCAACGTATGAGTCCAGGTCCTCCAGGTTGCCGGACAGCGAGTACGCGAGGAGGTACTGGGCGACCAGCTCCCGGCTCTCGGGGATCCGATCGTGGCGGGGGTCATCCCCGTGCATGGCCCGATTCATGCGCCGGATGAAGTCGGCCAGCGAAAGCGTCTTCCCCACATAGGGCTGCGTCTCGAGGAATCGCTGCGTCGCGTCCATCGCGTTCAAGATTCTCGGATCCTTGATCGCGCCCTCCTCCCGGCCTTCGATCAGGACATACAGGCGGTTCGTCCCGCCGAGCCTATCGTTCAAGGCCCGGTCCTCCCGCTGAAAGGGAAGGCTCTCGAAGAAGTAGCTTCGCAGAGGGGTGTCCACGGCGACTCGGCTCGCCGCGACCGCCCAGATGATGAGGAAGATCGACAAGGTGGCATAGATCCGCCACCGTCTCGGCCCAAGCACCCAGTCGGCGATCTTCTCGGTGATCCTGTCCCACATCCGGTGCTCCCGCTCCCGACGGCTCTCGCGCTCTCCCGGCGCCGGGAGAAGGGAGCGGAGGGCGGGAATGAACGTGAGCTCGAGGATGACGGCGCTGAAGATCCCGAGCGCGGTAAAAACGCCAAAGGTTCGAATCGTCGAGACTTCGAACACGACGAGGGAGAGAAAGCCGAGCCCTGCCACCACTCCTGCCGCGAGCATCACCGGCCCTACGTGGGTCAACGACTCCACCACGGCCTGGGGGCCGGCGTCGGAGGCGGACACCGTCCGGCGCTGGGCGAGGCGGTGGTACTCCTCGTAGTAGCGCTTGAGAATCTGCACGGCATGCCCGGCGGCCACCGCGAAGATCAGGATGGGTGTGGTCACGTTGAAGGCATCCATCGGGACCTTGACGAGTCCCATCAGGCCGAGACCCCAAACCACGGCGAGGAGCGCGGTCACGAGCGGCAGGACCAAGCCCTGGACCGTGCGAAAGGCCTCGTAATGGATCAACCCGACCACGAGAACGGCGAGCGGGAAGAGAAACTGTGCGCGCTCGGAGTAGCGCTCGAGCTGGGCCAGAAACACCGGGCGCCCGCCCACCGCGATATCCACGGACGCGTCGCGCTCTCTCTCGACGATAGGGGCCACCTTGTTCACGATTTCTTGAAAGCCGCCCGCCGCGGTCTCGAAGTCCGCCAGAATCGCCGCGGTGCGGCCATCGCGGGAGATGATGGCGTCGACGTAGGCGGGGTTGTTGCGCACGGCCAAGCGTAGCGCCTCCATCTCGGCTTCCGTACGGGGCAGGGTCTCGAGAAAGGGGAGCACTTCGAGCTCCTCCGCCCTCCCCATGATGTTGTTGGCCCGCCGCGCGAGGCTGAAGACGCTTCCCTTCTGCACCCCGGGTAGCTCGGCCAAGGAGTCCGTGATGCGCTGCACCTTCCCCAACACAGCGGGATCGAAGACGTCTCCCGTGCGAGCCGTGATGCCGATGAGGACCTGATGCTTCAGGCGGAACACGCGCTCCGCTTCACGCGTGGCGGCGACGTAGGGATGATGCTGAGGGAGCGTCGCGTTGGGGTCGACGACCACCCGGAGATTCTTGATCTGGAAGCCGAGGAGCCCGGACACGAGGAGGGCCAGCGTGATGACAAGGATGCGGAAGCGGATCACTCCCTCCACGTATCCCCTCATTCACGAGCCTCACACGGCGGGGGAGGTTGTGAAGGCACGGGAGACCCCACCTCGAAGACTTGCTCGAGACGCAGGCGGGGAGAGCGTTCGGAAGGAGAGGAGGACATCCCGAGGCGAAAGAGCATGATCGGGCTTTCGCCCGCGCTTTCCGGATAGAGGCGCCGGAACTCGCTGTCGACCCGATCGAGCAGCGCGCGATGCGGGGCGCTCAGCCCCTCTCCACCCGTCATGCGTTTTCGCAGGAGCAGGAAGGTGATACCGGTGATGGGTTGAAAGGCCATGCCGTGGCGAGTGACGGAGAGCCAGATCCGCTCCAGGATCTCTCCGCCGCGCACGAAGTCCTCGGGCTGGTCGCCGCGGACACTCAGGAGCGCGATTGCGGCCGAGCGTCGATAGATCGCGCGGGCGCGGAAAGGGAGGGCGCGGGTAATGCCCAGGCCAGCGGCGAGCCGTGTCCATCGCCACGATCCAAGGACCCGCATGCCCGGCCGCTCGAAGGCGGACAGCTCGAGGGCGGCCGCAGGCATGCCGTCACGTAACCGCTCGGCCTCAGCCGGGCTCCAGCGAATCCAGCGATAGAGGCCATCGTGCAGCGCGCGATTCTCGAAAAGGATCCGGTCGTTCTCCGCCGCGAGGGCAGCGATCCGCCTCTTGCCGGGATCGGTGTCGATCCAGGAAAGTCGGGCTGCCCCCGCCGTCGCAAGGTCCTGCAATTCCGCCCGGACACCGGCCGAGAGCGACTCCGTCCCGTAGGGGCGTCGGTTCGCGCAGCGGGCGGCGATCGCCTCCACGAGCGGATCCGCCGACACGGCCCCGGCATGAAAGCGGATCCGGGTCACCACGCCAGGCAGGTCTCCCGCAGGGAACAGATCCACACTCATGGCGAAGCCGGCCCGGGCGGCGGTCAGGGTCACATTGGTTATGACCGCGCCCAGAGATATCCACGATGCCGTCGACCGGATGTCGTACAGAGACTCGGCCCGCTCGGGCAGGAAGAAAATGCGGAGGCATTCCCCATCCCATCGGAATCGCCAGGGCTGGCAATTGTCGCCGGAGGGTGCCTGGAGGCCCGCCTGGACGGCAGCGGAGACCATCTCCAGGGGAACCGTCGCCACCTAGCTTGACAACGCGCGGATCGCCGGGCCTCGCCGCAACGTCTCCCGCAATACCGGGCTCAGGATGTCACGAGCCGCCAAATGGTTCTGATGACTCATCAACCAGAGTCGAGAGCCAACAGCCACCACCGACTCGGACGCGGGGGAGTCGGCAAAGCTCATGCCGGTCGCGGTGAGGAAGCGGAGCACAGTCTCTTGGTCCACGGGAGCCGAATCAAGGCATCGGTGCCATCGTCGAGGGCAGCCTAGATGATCGAGAAGCGATGTCAAGCACTTTATGCCCGGGAGCCTTGCGCCGGTCTTGAAGACGCGCCAGATTCACTGCTTCCAGCTTGAAGGTGAGAAATCCCCTGGGCCTGAAATGCGAACCTTGGTGACGTTTCGAGAGAGCTACATCTCCGCGTGTCGGGCCGTCCCGTCCATTCGGTTGATGACTACCCGACAGGTGACCGACGGCCGCGCGGTCTCCGTGAGCGTGCGCCGCGTGCCGGAGTGGGAGCGACGCTTCATGGTCCTCCACCCTCCCTCTGGGCCTTCTGGCTCCTTTTGCCTACCACTGGTTGTGTAGAATCATTGATTTACGCGTCTCGCCCGGATAAGCTCCGAATGGCCGGCCGTGGGTGCCAATACGTCTGGCATGGATCTGGCCCGGTTCTGGGTGGACATTGGGTGACTGGGCGTGCCTCCTCCTTGGAAGAGGTCGTCGACAACTGTCGGAGGTGGGATGTCTTCGTGCTCGCCGTGACCTTCGTCCCGACAATCGAGTCTTGCCTTGGAACCCTTCGATGGGTTCTGATGCGGCGCCGGTGCATGACGGTGGTCATCCTCTCGAGCCTGATCGTGTTGGCCGCCCAGGGGAGCCGGGCTCAGGACCGAGGCCTGGCGATCATGGAGGAGCAGCGCCGGATCAACAGCGGCTATCGGGACGAGCTGATTCAGTACAAGATGACGCTGGACAATGGCAAGGGTGAGCGGAGCGAGCGCTCGCTCGAGATGCGGACCCTCGAAGGGCTCGCTACGGGAGACAAGACGCTGCTCATCTTCCAGGATCCGCCCGATGTGAGGGGAACCACGCTCCTCACGCACGAGAATCGCGTGGGGGACGACGACCAGTGGCTGTACCTTCCCGCCCTCCGACGGGCTCGGCGAATCGCTTCCTCGAATCGATCGAGCTCGTTCGTGGGGTCCGAGCTGGCGTACGAGGATCTGGTCCCGAACGAGATTTCGAAGCATCAATACCAGTACCTGCGTGAGGATGCGCTCGACGGGGTGCCCGTCTGGGTGATCGAGAGCACCCCGCGCTTCAAGGATTCCGGTTATTCTCGACGCGAGCTCTTCGTCCGACGGGACAACCACCAGATGGCGCGGGTCAACTTCCACGACCGGAAGGGGAAGCTTCTCAAGGTGGCGCGCTGGGACGGGTGGTGGAAGGTGACGGCCCGGCGGTGGCGGGCCCGGACCGTCCGGGTCGAGAACGTCCAGAACGGAAAGAGTACGATCCTCGAGGTCCTCGACGTCAAGATCGGTAATGGCTATTCCCCCGGCGATTTCTCAGTGAGGGCGCTCGAGAGTTAATGGGTCTGGCCACGGCTCGGCGGTCGCGCTGGGCAGGCGTCGGAGATCGATCGCGGCCGCTTACCGTAGCCGCCCTCTTCTTCCTCGGTGGGCTCGTTCCCGCCGTTCCCGTCTTGGCCGTAACCTGCGAGCGCGCAGCGGTGGCGAGCGGAACCGCCATGCTTCAGCTTACCGGGGTGACGGTGCAGCGACAGGACGACGCGGTAACCGTGCGCTTGCAGACCGGTCGGACACCTAGGTATGCCGCCATGGTGCTCGATGCCCCGCCCCGCATCGTCATCGACCTGGACGCGGCTCGCTATGCCTGGTGCGGACCCCTCACGGTCAACCCTGAGCCCATCCGCCAGGTGCGTGGGAGCCAGTGGAAGCCCGCCACGGCACGCGTGGTGGTGGAGCTGAGCCGGCCGGTGGGCTATAGCATCGAGGAGCGGCCCGACGGCCTCCTTCTGCGTCTCACCTCGATTGGCGAGCACCCGGCCGTCGAAGCCCCGCCGTCTCCCGCCACGGGGGAGAGCGCGCGCGTCGCCCAGGGCACGTCGTCGCCCGTCAGCGAAGGAGAGGCCGCGGAGAGCGCACAGGCCTCATCGGCCTCGGCCCCCGAAGGCGCCCCCGCCGCCTTTGCCTTGAGAGATTCGGCTCCGTTCAAGACGATCCGACCAGACCTCAAGATGAAGGGTCACGTGGAGGTTGGCTATCGCGGGTTTCTGATCGACCGGGGGCGGGGACTCAAGGACGACAATCTCGATATCATGGGCGAGGCTGACCTCAGCTACGATGTGACCCGCGCCCTGCGTCTCCGACTGCACCCGCGCGTTGCCATCGATCCCCTCGAACAGGCGCGGAACCGCTACGAGCCCTACGACGCCTACC
>Ga0137394_10002011_pt1 | contig 14976 bp, 11 predicted proteins | sample czobulk116metaG_FD_108278 | JGI IMG/M metagenome (GOLD analysis project Ga0137394, IMG submission 108278) | Vadose zone soil microbial communities from Angelo Coast Range Reserve, California, USA - czobulk1.16 metaG | ecosystem: Environmental > Terrestrial > Soil > Vadose zone | place: USA...
CAACTGCAGCAACGATGGTCTTATACATGAGTCGTTTCCTCCGCGACCGGGATTATCCCAAATCGAGATCAACGACGCACGAGCAAAACTGTGGGGCATGTGCGTACGCCCGCCACTTTCCGAAATTACGGTTTGGCGTTACACAGACAAGCGCTCGTAAGATCAGTTGTTGCACATATCGGTGCACTATTTCTTGGGCCGGACGCGTCCTTTCGTCTCCCGTCCGCGCACCCGGCTTTTTCGGTTCTCTTAATCAAAGTAACTGATCGTTCGACGGTCTATACTCCAGATCGGGCCGCCGGCAGTTTCAACAATCTTCTCGGTCCAATTGCCATGCGAATCGTATTGATAGCGAAACTGCGTCTCCGACCGATGCGAGCGAGTGCTATCCGGTTTTGGGGTAAGTCCTCCTTCTTCTCCAAAACTGTATTCGCTGTGAGACGACTCCGAAATTTGCGAAATCACATCACCATGGTCGTTGTACGCGAAGGTCTGTTGGTCAAGATCGTTTGGAGCCATGTTTGATGATGTTTCGATTCTCCGGTCCTGCTCATCGTATCGATGGTGCTGGCGAAAGGTGAAGATCATCCGGACCGCTTCCAGTTGTTCGGGGCTGACGTGCACGATCATTTCAGGTGAGAGCTTTTGCTGACAGCAAATCTCCTCGACAAGATTGCTGCGCTCGTCATAGCGGAAGTCAATGCGAGTAACTAAATCCCCGCCGCTATCATGAAAAAGATGTTCGATTGGGCGACCGCCTTCGTCGTAAACAGACGTAATGCTCGTCGCTCCAGGCGCAGCGTAGCTGACATCTGTTCCGTCCACTCCAAACATCGTTCCGCAATCCCCAGAGGGCAACTTCGGATCGATGTGTGTGATTTTCGTTTTTCTGCCGCCTGCCTCGTACGAGTACGTCTCGGCGATTCGTTGCCCGCCATCTTTATCAGGCACAATGACGTGCGAGATTCTTCCCGCTGAATCGTATTCAAAAACTTCCGTAATCGTAATGGTTCCGCCTTGCTCAATACGCACTGCCGATAGTTGATTGGCGTCGTTGTATTCGTAAAGATTCGTCCACTCCGATGAATTGAGTGGTGGGTTCTTGTACGAGTGCCGGTGAAGAGAACCATCCGGACGAAACTCGACGATCGTGACGTCGTTTCGTTCTTCTGTTTCGCACGCGTCAGGTCTGCATCCGCGCGAATACCAGGTTCGGTGAAGTTCGCAGAGCTTTGCCGATCCGCGTAAGCCAAAACGAGCACGATCCGTCATAATTTTAAAAGTCTGCCAGACGTCGCTATCGTAGCGCTACCTTGAGCCTTGGATTGATCCGGGTCAGGCAGGTCCAAACTGATTTCAGGCCGATCTATTTTTCCTCTTCGAGGTCTTCTTTCATGTGGTCTATGATGCCGCCAAATCACTCATCAACCGCGAGCCTCCAGAGGTCCGCTATGTTGGAATCGGATTGGCAGTCTTCTTACTGATAGTCATGCACCATATTGGCGCGTGCGAAAAGACGCGCGGCCGCAAGGCAGGCAGAGTGCTTCCGGCAGATGCCGGCTCGCAAGTCCGGGAAGTAGAGTGCTTCCGGCAGATGACGGCCGTCAAATCCGGGATGCAGACTGCTTCCGCCAGATGACGGCCGTCAAGTCCGGGAAGCAGAACTGCTTCCGCCAGATGACGGCCGTCAAGTCCGGGAAGCAGACTGCTTCCGCCAGATGACGGCCGTCAAGTCCCGGAAGCAGACTGCTTCCGCCAGATGACGGCCGTCAAGTCCCGGAAGCAGTCTGCTTCCGCCAGATGACGGCCGTCAAGTCCGGGAAGCAGTCTGCTTCCGGCAGATGACGGCCGTCAAGTCCGGGAAGCAGTCTGCTTCCGCCAGATGACGGCCGTCAAGTCCGGGAAGCAGTCTGCTTCCGCCAGATGACGACCGTCAAGTCCGGGAAGCAGACTGCTTCCGCCAGATGACGGCCGTCAAGTCCGGGAAGCAGTCTGCTTCCGCCAGATGACGACCGTCAAGTCCGGGAAGCAGTCTGCTTCCGCCAGATGACGGCCGTCAAGTCCGGGAAGCAGTCTGCTTCCGCCAGATGACGAGTGCGCACCTGATGAGCAGCGCCAAAATCTGGCCTGCGCGTTTGGTTTTTCGACAATTCTCTATCTTTCAAGAAAAACCTTGAAGCGTTTCAAGAAAAATCTTGAAGTATCGGTGTCTCGTTCCTTCTACAGCAGGGCCTTCCGACTCGTAAATCGTTCACTTCTCTAGGTGACCATCACAAAAGTGTGAATGGCAGCAGCCGTGCCGTATATGGCCCCGTTCGCTGAGGGAAGAAGGTCCGGTTGCCCTTCTTTACCCGCCATTGTCTTGATGGCGGCCCTGTTTTTTCACGCGCCGGGAAACCGTTAACCATTAGCCGCGGGGGTAATCTTGAGGCTGCGCGCTATCGCGCTTGCGCTTCGCGCCCGCAAATGAAAGCGAGAATCTATGTCGACAACGAAAACAAAACCGATCAGAGCGATGCTTGGTTTCACCAGGACGGGGCCCACCGATATCTTAGCGCGTGCGACCGCCGTCTATACCGGGATCAATGGCGATACGACCGACTATGTCACGCCGCCCGTTGATATGGTTACGTTCAAGGGAGCGATCGATACCTACTCGTCCAAAATCACGGCTGCCATGGATGGAGGCAAGAAAGCCATTGCCGAACGTAGTCATCAAGGTGAAGTCGTGATCAAGATGTTGCGTCAGCTCGGCCATTATGTCGAGGCGAACTGCAATGACGATATGCCGACTTTCTTGAAGAGTGGGTTCGAGGCCGCGTCCACTGCGAAGGGCGCCAACCAGCCGTTGTCTCAGTTCATCCGCAAGATCAACCAGGGCAGCAACAGCGGTCAAGTCCTGGTAACGATTACCGCCGTTCCCGCCGCGTTCAGCTATGAATTGCGCTGGGCCGCGATCGGCGCCGGAGGGACGCCGGGCACGTGGACGACGCAACCGGTCAGTAAAACCCGCCCAGCCGCATCGGTTACCGGTCTGACGCCGGGTACGACCTATGCTTTTCAGGTCCGTTGCCTGGGCAACGCCAGCTACTCCGACTGGAGCGACTCGGTCACCCGCATCTGTACGTAACCGTATTCCTCCTCATCTCCTCGGATGAGTTCTCATCCGAGGAGAGAGCAGCAACTCGAAAATACGCGACGTCTGCAACATTGTTTATACGGAGGTCTGGGATATGCATCCATCAGGAGTTCAATTCGGTTTGTCTCGGGGGCTACTTCAATTGAGGAGCGAGGAAGTTCTTTTATCGGATCTGCTTCTCGAGACCATCTCCCTCGAAGCTCAACTGCGCCTTCACCTCGGCAAGGCTCCGATTGACGGAAATTTCCTGGTCGAGATTACGGTCCGCGCCGCTCAAGACGCGCTCGGGAAGGAACAGACCGGGCGGAGGCAGGAAATCGTGCCATTCTTCGCGGGGCTGAACCGGATAATGTATTACACCCTTTGCCGCGTGGCAGAACGGGCGGGACTGGCGCGCAAAGAGCCACGCCGGCTGGTCACGGATCCCGGCTTCTGGAACGAATTCAGCGCCGTAGCACTGGATGTCAAAGTCACGCCCGGTAAGAGCATCGCGAAGCTTCAGAAATCGCTGTTCAAGGTCTGCCATGAGGTGGTTAAGAAGCGCTATGCACAGAACGACCCGGATAACGCCAGGCACGCGGATATGACCGCACTGTTTGTGTTCAATTTCTGGAATGCGACGGGGCTGCTACCCATGACACAAGCGGTTCTGATCTTCGGCTCGAACATATAAATGCCAACAACAGAGGTACCATGCAGCATCCTATCAAAACCAGAAAGCCCCAGGATTTTGGCCCAATTCGGTAATTCGCCAGGGACAGGCACTCAGATTCCCTTTTGATTTGAATTTCGTTGACCCGCAAGTACTGCCACCCTACGATGTTGGCCATCCTTTCACCTTGTAATATCAACCGAAGAAAGCTGGATGCGCGTTGTCTTCCAGAGGAGCAATCGAAGATGAAGAGACGACACTATTTGATGGTGACTGCCGCATGCACCGTCCTGGCATTTCTTCTCGCGTCAGCGCGAGCCCAGGAAAGCGTACCCCGCTATGAGCTTGACCCATCCTGGCCGAAGCTGCCCCTGCCGGAAGGAGCAGTGGTCGGCGATGTGGGGGGAATGTGTATCGATCTTCGCAACGATCATGTGTTCATCCTCAGCCGGCCCGATACTTTCACCGGGAGAGCCGCTTCGAACCTGACGGGTGCCCCTGCGGCTCCAATCGTGATCGAGTTGGATGCCGATGGCAAGATGGTGAACGGCTGGGGCGACCCGAAGCTGATTGATGCATATCTCCACGACTGCGACGTGGATCAGGCCGGCAACGTCTGGGTCATGGGCGCTCACGGAGGCCACGTCCAGAAATATTCGCACGATGGAACCAGGCTCTTGCTGCAGCTTGGAAAATCCGGTGTCTTCGATTCCTCAGATGGAACCGCGAAAGGAAAACCTCTGAATTCGAATGCAGCGCAGTTCTTTTTCCCTGCAGGCGTCACCGTCGATCCGCAGAACGGAGACATTTACGTCGCCGATGGTGAAGGTGTCGGTGGTAATTCTCGCGTTGCGGTGATGGATCGTGCGGGGAAATTCCTTCGGCAGTGGCAGCTGAATCGAGACGGAGCCGACAAGAACATCAGGCCCGTGCCGCACTGCATCGGGATGTCCAGGGATGGTCTCGTCTATGTGTGCGACCGGCAGGCGGATCAGGTACAGGTATTCGACAAAATGGGTAACCTGAAAAAGAAGATCGCTGTGCCCTGGAAAAGGTATGACTCGACGAAAACCGGGGGAGGCGGTTCAGCCGTGGCGCTGGATTTTTCTCCCGATCCGAACCAGCGATACCTCTACGTGGCCAATCAGCCCAACGAAAAAATCGATGTTCTCGATCGTGACTCGGGGAAGGTTCTGACGAGTCTTGGGCGTGGCGCCGGGCATTTCCCAGGGCAGTTTGACCATGCCCACGGAATTGCTGTGGATTCGAAAGGCAACGTTTACGTTGCCGAAGTGGATGGCCGGAGAGTGCAGAAATTCAGGGCCGTGGGGCGATAGAAGATTAGAGCATCCGTACCACTCACAGGAACTTCTTTCAGCGTCTACTTTTGGAGACGAAAAACGGGGACAGTGAGCAATTGTTGGACGACACAATTGCTCACTGTCCCCGTTTTCCCGTTATTGTCGCGAATGTCACGCTACTGGGCGATCCCGGCACGAGACAGATTTCGGTCCCGGACGCCGCTACGGTTCGGAGTGCGTGCGTTTATTTCGCCTGAGCCTTGAGGGCGGCCAGCTCAGCCTCGCTGCGCAAAGTCATGACGCCCATCTGGCTCGAACGGTAGACCGGCACAATGACCTGCAATCTTCCGTCGCGCTCGAGGAGCGAGATGTGACGGATTTCCGTGCCGTGCACCGGCAGATCGAACATGGTCCATTTGTTGGCGCCGGGATCGAACTTATAGATCCGATCCGAGGTCCACAGATTGCCCCACACGTTGTGCTGGCTGTCTACCGCGACGTGGTAGGCCTGCATCGTGGGATCCGGCATCGGGATGATCGTCGTTTCACTCGTCCTGGTGTTGATCCGCGCGAGCGACGCGCCCCACGAATTGCCCACCCAGAGGACATCGGCGTTCTTGTCGGTGCCCATGCGGCGCGGGCCTTGCGACCAGGGAAGCGGAGTGTTGAAGCTCAGCTCGTTGAAGTTGTCGTAGAACGCGCGATCTTCCGGCTTGATGCGTTCCATCTCGGACTTGACGGGAGGCAGTTTCACTTCGGTTACCTTACCCGTCTCGATATCGGCCCTGCCAATCGTGTCCATCGCCATCTGCGCCCACCAGCCGTTGCCGTTGCGATCCCCGGCGGTCCCGTAAGTCATGCCGGTGCCTTTCGGGTTGTTGTAGGGCGTGAGCGACTTGAAGCCGGTAAACTCCTTCGTAATCGGATTGAATCGCACGGCTCCGTCGGGCGCCGAGGCCCAGATCATACCGTTGCCATCTACATCCATGGTCACGGCGCCTCCGACCGGAGACATGGAAGCGGGCGTCTCATAAACGGTGATCTTTTGCGAAGCGGTGTCGAGATGGCCCAGGCTCCGGCGGCCCGGATTTATGTCGAACCAGAAGTTACCTTGTTTGTCGCGGACCAGCCCGTGACTGGTGGCCGCTTCACCATTCGAAGCCGTCACCTTCAGGTACGAGACCTCTCCAGTCTTGCCGTCGACCTTTCCGATCGAGACCAGGCGATTGGGGTTGTTGACCGTGTAATACAGGTTGCCGTCCAGACCCAGGCCGCCGTCATGCGGAAGCTCACCGAGCTTGGACGTCGGCCCGAGCGACCAATCGGTACCGTCGTTATCGTTGTACTTGGTCCCGATGCCGGACTCCGGATTGAGCGGGAGGTCGTAGAGCCTCCACACCACGCGCGCCGCTTCGCCTTTCGGCCGTGGACGCGGGCTGAATTTCATCGAGGTCTCGGCCGGTCCGCGCACGCGGGCAAGGTAGGCCGCCAGTTGCTTCTGGTTGTGCTCGATGATCTGGTTGGCTTTGGCGCCGGCGCCAGGGTACACCCCACTGCCGGGCACGACCTTCATCAGGTTGAGGATCTTGTTCCAGCCGGCTTCGTCGAAGCGGAATTGCAATATGTAGCCCGGCGGATGACACGAGGTGCAATTGTTGGCGAAGATCCTCTTGATGCGAGCGTCGTCCGGTGTCGCTTCCGGCAACGCCGCGGCCAGCAATTCGCTTGGCAACTGCTTGATCCGCTTCTCGGTGTCCGTCATCGGTTGCAGCACGAGATCCTGGAGACGTCCCGCGGTGAGGTCCACCGAACTCCTGGCGGTCTCGAAGCCGAGCGCCTGCGCCCAGACGCGATATTTACCTGCCGGCAGCGGCGGGAAATAGTAGCTGCCGGTTTCGTCGGTATAAACGTTGGTCGTGATGGTCGAGCCCTCCAGCTTGGCGGACACTGTCACGCCCTCCATCTTCTGGCCCGACGGCGACGAGATCACGCCGCTGAGCAACTGGTCGGCGGCCTGGGCCCCCGTCACTACAACCAGGCAAGCCACGCCGGTCAGCAGTAGACTTCGCAGGTTTCTCATAGAGCGCTTCTCCTTATTTGTTCAAACATCATTTCTCCCAACTCTCCCGCTGTCGTTTGCCGGCATTTAAGCTCAGCGCGGGGTTGGGGCAGGGGCCGGCACGGGTACCGTCCTCAGGTACGCGATGATCGCGTCAATCTCGGCCGACTTGAGAAAATGTTTGAAGGCCGGCATGCGTGGAGTCCCGTCAAGGATGTACTCGCGTATGACGCCTTCGTCGCCGCCGCCGGCGGCCTTGTTCAACAGGGGACCGTAGGTCTTTGCATTGCGCGCGGGTGGCAAGTGGCAGACCCCGCAAGACTGAGCCAGGATCTGGCGGCCGAGTCGCTGCTGGTCGTTAAGGCCATCGCCAGCTTGCTGGGCGAACGCGTATTGCGCACATACGGTGAGCAGGAACAGAAACACCGAGGCGCTGCGTTTCATCTTCGCTTTCCTCCTAACTCGGTTTTTTCCAACTTGGTATTTTTCGATAACTCTACCCCTTGACCACCCCGAAGTGAAGAATTTTCCGGTGGTGACTCAGTTTGAAAATACGCCCTGGATCGACGCGGGCTGAAGCCCGAGGCTATATTTTGAATTCAACGTTGGTCTGAACGTAGTCGCGGGCTTTAGCCCGCGTTTTGCGAACTGAAACTGCTCTTTGAGAATCACTTCGTCGGTGGCAGAAATCGGCTTAGTTGTGGACCGCGATTGCGGACGCAGGCTGCAAGGTGATATCGTTCGTCACGCCTTTTCCAGTCACGGGTTTGCATCCCGGCTATTCCCGTTGCGAGCTATGCCAACCCGCATACAACTAGCACCGACAGCGACAAGCAGTCCGGTCCGCGTCTCGGCTGGCCGTTTCGATCTCGCGCGATCTCTTGAAGGAAGGCCTCGCACAAAGCTTCCCATTAGCGCTCCTAACGACAGCTACGAGCGTGAAGCTGATCGCGTCGCCGACAGGATTGTCCCGGTGCGGGAAAACCCACAGGGCCAGCGAAAAGAGGCAACTCCCACGTTTCGGCGTGAAGCGCCGCCGATCCTAACCGACGTGCTGAGCTCACCAGGACAGCCGCTCGACGGCGAAACGCGAGCTTTCATGGAGCCGAGGTTTGGACACGATTTCAGTAAGGTAAGGGTCCATGCAGATTCGCGCGCCGCGGAGTCGGCCAGGGCGCTGAATGCGACAGCTTACACGGTCGGAAGCCATGTGGCCTTCGCGCAAGGGCGCTATGAGCCGCACTCCACGGAGGGCGCTCGGCTGCTTGCGCACGAGCTGGCGCACGTACTCCACCAACAACGCAGCAGTGATTTAGTAATTGCTCGAAAGGTTGCTGCTCCCGACGTCGATTTACGGCTCCAACAAGTCCTGATCGGGACACTCCAGAAAGACAACAGCATGCCTGCTTCAGCCGGGGCCTATTTTTACGAAAAGGAGCCGCTGAAAGGCGCCGATGTTTCGAAGACGATGGCACAGGAACCTTCGTTGATAGACTCCGTTTTTGGTACGGTTCGTGCGCTGCGATCCGCGATTTCCAAGGAGCTGAAGATTTCAGCCGAGCACCCGGCCTGGGGAGACGTGAAACTTGCCGTTAGTGATCCGCCAACCCGCGCGGCAGTCGGAATGATGCGCGCAACGGCATATCACTATGAGTGGGACATTGAAGTGCTCGTTCCGGCATTGCCGGCGGACGGACTTCGCGGCCGACCGGCCATAAAGAAGGCCGCGGAGACTGGGCGCCTATCCGACGTGAAACTCGCTTACGATCAGGATGTGGAGCACGCGGCAGTGACGCCGCCCAGGCTGAATGTCAGCCGCTGCACACTGATACCACCGGACCAGATTAAGTGGAAAAAGAACTCGCAAAGCAAACTGCACATCGACGCCGGCGGAGAAGGCGCTCATCCGGAAGCAAACAATCTGAATTATTCCACTGTAGGCATGGGCGGCGTAGTGATTCCCAACCTGGTCTGCGGCAACCTCATGAACACATGGCCAATAGGCGATCGTCGTGTCGACATCATCACCGTGGAAAGCAGCCCGCTGAATGTCACCGAAATGGAACGCGTCATCAAGCCCGGAGGAAAGATCTCTCTGCGGCATCCTAAGAAGTACTCGGAGCAAGTATTGCCGGACCTGCTAAGCGCCCTTGGAAACCGAGTAAAGGACACGGACATTGACGGCGGTGAGGTGGAGATCGAGATCAAGCCTTAATCACACTCGGCGAGCAGGTGAAGGCGTGCTTCCTCACCAGGCCCAGGCATACGCATCATTTCGCGGATCGGCACCAGCATGAAGCACGCCCGTTTTCGGATCGATGACGATCACAGCCATTTCGCTCATCGACCACGGACCACTCACTCGCAACTTATGCCCTTTGGCGATCAGTGCTTGTTGCACTTTCTCGCCGATACGCGACTCGACGCCGAGGTCACCCGGATACATCGTGTGCGGGAACGGCGATGCGGGGAAACTGCGCGTCGACCAGCGTGGGGCTTCGATCGCCTGCTGGACGTTCATGTCGAAGTCTACGATGTTGAGAAGCGTTTGAACTGTGCGCATGAGCTGATCGTCAGCTCCGGGACTTCCCATCAATCCGTAGGGTTGGCCATCCTTCATGATGAGCGTGGTTGCCAGTGTGCTGCGTGGACGCTTGCCAGGGGCCAGGGCGTTCGCTTCCCCAGGAACCAAGGAGTAGTAATCGCCCCGGCAATTGAAGATAAATCCCAAGTCGGCCATCACGACGCCCGTTCCCCAACCGCTGTGAAGGCTGGGCATGAAACCGATCATGTTGCGATTACTGTCGATGATGGCGATATAGCTCGTATCGCCGTCGTGGCTGGCGTTGCCGTCGAGGTTGACAATCGGATCCTTGAACAACGACGCTTGCGATCCCTTCATGAATTTTTCCGGGTTCCCGGGACGCAGTTCTAATGATGCGTGATTCGGATCGATCAGTTTTCTCCGCTCCGCCGCATATTCTTTTGAGAGCAGTCCCTCGAAGGGGATCTTGATGAAGTCCATGTCGCCAAGGAACTTCTCACGATCGGCAAACGCAAGCTTGAGCGCTTCAGTGCTGGTATGAATGTATTCGGCGCTGTTGTGTCCCATCGCCTTGAGATCGAAGCCTTCGAGCATGTTTAAGAGAATTAATTCGGCAGGACCCTGAGTGTTCGACTTGTTTTTATAGACACGATATCCTCGATAGTCCGTCGAGACCGGCGTCTCCACTTTGGCGGTGTAGTTCGCGAAGTCCTCGTATCTAAATAACCCGCCGTTTTCTTCAGAAAACCTGGCCATGGTTTGTGCAATGTCGCCCTTGTAGAAACGGTCCCTGGCCGCCTTCAACGCCGCATGACGTCCTTTGCTCGCATTCTGCTTTTCCGCTTCGACCAGTTTGCGCAACGTTCGAGCGAGATCGGAATTCTTGAAGAGTTCGCCTTCCGTATAGCGCCTGGATTGATAAACCTTCACGCTGGTCGGATACTTCGCGAGCTTGCTCGAGGCGAGGCTGCGTGCGAGATTGGCGGGAACCGGGAACCCGTTTTCAGCGACATCGATGGCTTGTTCGAGGACCTTTTCGAAGCTCATCGTGCCCCAGCGGTCGAGCAGAATGTACCATGCGTCGACGGTACCGGGGATCGATCCCGAAAGAAGGCCATCGTTGGTCGGAATCTTGCCGCCGTTGTTCTTGTTATACCACTCGATCGTTGCGAGTTTCGGTGCTGGTGCTTCGGCGTTGATGGAATACGGTTGCCTGGTTTTGGCATCGTAGATGAGGATCTCGGCGTCGCTGCCGATGCCGTTACTGGCGGGATCCACGAGCGCTAACACAGCCTGTCCGGCAACTGCCGCGTCGAAGGCGTTCCCTCCGGCGCGCAAAATGTTTTCAGCGGCGCGCGTGGCTTCCGGTTTCATCGAAGAGACGGCAGCGTGGGTGCCTCGAATCACCGGCCGCATCGTTCCACCGGTTGGCTGCTCGTCCTGATCCGAGAGGCGCGCTGTTCGTTGCGTCTGTTGAGCACTCGTTTGGAACACATACACGACCGCCACCAACAACGCCAATGTTGCTACACGCCGAGCGCTTTTCATGGTCACACCTCGATTGGAGATGCCGCATAGCATATCCGACACCCGGCGTAGGGGCTACTTTTCAATCAGTGCACGGAATCGCAGAGGCGCGGCGACACCTTGGCCCACTGGTATTCGCAAAGATGGCGGTGACTCAAAGATAAATATGGCTTGTCATGGCAGGTCAATCCCAAGATCCTGGGCGAAATGCTGAAACGACAGTGACCGCCTTCTTGCCTGTGTCGTATCGATGCCCAGAGGGCATGCTCCGAAACGGCGCACTGCGGAGCGAAGCCGGGTTCCGTGATACTCTGCTAAAAGACCCCAAAGCCAACTTCGCTATGAAAGTACACATGGTTGCAGTGTTGCTGCTTCTTTTACAGCAGACGGCAATGTCCATTCAACAGCAGCAACCGGCGCCGAAAAGCTCGATCGAAGGTACTGTCGTTCGTGTTGGGACCGCAGAGCCGATTGCGGGAGCTCGCGTCACCGTTGAAAGGACGGGCTCTAATCCTTCTGAGGCCAATTCTGTAAGCGCCGACTTCCAGGGAAAATTCATCATCAATGCCCTTGATGCCGGTACGTTCCTGATGGAAGTTGCTGCGAATGGCTATGCTCGGCAGAAGTACGGTCAACGGTTTGAAGGAGGGCCGGGAACGCTCATCAATCTTGCTGCGGGCCAGAATGTGAAGAATGTAGTTATCGGCTTGACGCCTGCCGGCTACGTGAATGGCAGTGTCCGCGATGATACTGGCGGCCCGGCCGTTGACTTGCAAATCCAACTTTTTCGAATGACGTACGATGCGTTCGGTCAAAGGTCCTTGCGGAGCGTGGGTTCAACTACGACGAACGATCGCGGAGAGTATCGTTTGTATTGGGTGACGCCCGGACGCTATTACCTGGCTGCCCGCTCAGCTGAACGGCCAACCTCCTCGTTGAACTTTGACCCACGAAGCCCGAATGCCGTCCAGGAAAGGTACGCCTTGACGTACTACCCCGGTGCCCTCGACGTTCAAGAAGCGGCTGCTATCGATGTCCAGCCCGGTATGAATTTGACCGCGATCGATTTCACCGTTCTCCGGCAACAACTGTACAAGATTCGCGGCCGTGTCATCGATTCGAGATCAGGGCGGTTGCCGGGTGCGGTCACTATCCAGGCCCGGTCTGAATCCCCCACAGGCGAATCGGAAATAATCGCCTTCTCCGAAGGATCCGTGCCGTCGGGCCGTAATGCAAGCTACAATGCAACGGATGGCACATTTGAGATCCGCAATGTTGTTCCAGGATCATACGTCGTTAAAGCCGAGATTCCCGGAGGGCAGCAGGATGCCCGCCCCGGTCCGTTACCGGCCGCGGCAGTCTTGGTCACCGTATCCAACTCCGATATCAATAGCCTCACACTGAATATCCTTCCTCCTGTTTCGATGTCGGGCCACCTGACGATTGAAGACGACGAATCATCAACGATGGAGGATTTCGACCGGATACGCGTTCGATTGATTCCTGCCGACCGCCTTGCTCGTTCTGCCCTACCCAACTCTCCTCAGTCCCAAACACTGAATCCGGATGGAACGTTTCGCATAGACAATGTGAAGCCCGGCGAGTATCAAGTCTTGATCTGCATGGCATTGGCGTCGAATTCATCAAACTGTGCTCGAAACACGCCCAATTTTTACCTGAAAGACGCGCGGTTCGATCATATGGATGTGCTGAACAGGCCGTTGCAGTTTGCGGGTATAGCTCTCACGCCCCTGGACATCGTGCTCAACCGGAAACCGGGCCAAATTGAAGGCGTTGTGGTGAACGACAAACGGCAGCCCGTCGCCGGGATTAGAACGATACTCATTCCGGATCAAGATCGTGGCCGCATCGGTCTTTACAAATTCGCCGAAACCGATCAGGCCGGCCGTTTCACGATCCGAGGCATCACACCTGGCGCATACAAGGTCTTCGCATGGGAAGCTCTGGAAGAGTGGGCTTTTTTCGATTCGGATCTCATGCAGCGGTTCGAGCGTTATGGGACAGCCGTCCGAATCTCCGAATCCGATGAACTGCGAACCGAAGTGAAGCTCATTCCCGCAGGGATGTAATGGACCGTTGAGCAATTCTCCACTGTTCCAGACCCTCCTTGCGAGGACTCCTACAAGCGTCCACATGGATTAAGGGATCAGGAATGGTAATCCCCTGCTACAACAGTTGAGATGCACCCGGGTTCCGGCAGGAAGACGGGAACCAGCCGCGGATTACGCGAATGCCGATCTGACGCTCCACGGACAGCTTGCAACTCTGCATCCGCGTAATTCGCGTAATCCGCGGCTGGTTCCCATTGCCTCTGGGACATGAGGCGCGTCTATCGGCGAGAAATGCGAGCTAGACGTCACGAACAGACGTCCTCTAAGTCTCGGCTGTCAGGCCACGAAGAATTTGAAGAAACGATCCAAACACTGCTCGGGCATCTCCTCCTGTATGTAGTGCCCGGTGGCGAGCGGCTCTATGGTCACGAGGTTGCGCGCGAATTTGCGCCACACCGTCGGATATTCGTCGGTCGGCGCAGCCCCTCTTGTCCCCCAGAGGACGAGTAGAGGCGTCGTGATCTGCTTGTCCTTGTCGGCCGCGTCCATTTCGAAGTTGATGGTCGCGCCCGCGCGGTAGTCGCGGCAGCAGCCGCTGACCGTCTTCGGCGTGAAGCAGCGGATGAATTCATCCATCACAATTTTGGGCCGCTGCCGCGGAACGCCGCCGCGGTTGGTAAGAAACCACTCCGGCGTCACGGCGTCGATCATGGTTTGGGGGAACGGCTCGGGCTGCGCGAGGAACGCCCAATGCCACGTGCCGAGCGCCCACTCCCTGGTCGTGTTGGTCCAGACATAATAGGTGGGCAGCATGTCTAAGAGGCAGAGCTTCATCAACCGCTCCGGATGGTCGAGGCTCATGCGATGGGAAACGCGCGCGCCGCGGTCGTGTCCGATCAGGTAGAACCGCTGATGGCCGAGCTGCTCCATCACTTCGATCATGTCTTCGGCCATCACCCGATGGCTGTAATTCATGAGCCTTTCGCCGGGCTCGGGGAGCGAGGAATCGCCATAGCCTCTGAGATCGGGACACACCACGTGATAACGCTGCGCCAGCTTTGCCGCGACCGCGTGCCAAAGCACGTGATTGTTGGGATAGCCATGAAGCAGCAAGAGCGGCGGTCCCGAACCGCCATGGCGCACGCGAATGATGGCGCCTTTGGTGCGCATATCGACATGCTTGAAGCCCGGGAAGAGAGCCGCGACTGCCGCGCTACCCCAGCGCGTCGGATCACGCGCATAATCGGCGGGGGACGCCTCGGCTAGGACGGCCGTGGTTTGCGCCGATGCGGGCGTAACGATGCTCGCCGCTGCCGCACCCGCGGCCGCCACGCGCATCAGGTCGCGGCGGCTAATCTCATGTTGCGATTTGGACTGAGAAGTCATTTTCAGCTCCTTTGGTTTTTTAGAAGCCTAATAAATTGACGACGTGAGCGTATACAAAATGGGGTCAGACACCATTTTTCGTGCACCATTTCCGCTCGCAACGTCCCTCCGCGGAAAACGTGTCTGACCTCTGACCCCATTTTTTAGGGCTTACATGCAGCCAGAGTTAGCCGGTTTTACGTCAACTGAGAACAATACGGCGTCCGGGGCGAAGATCGCTTACGGAAGTCGTCCTTGTTGGGCGACATGCCAGCCGCCCAACGCGGGAGCCGCCCTGTTCATTCCAACAAACTCC
>Ga0137394_10002012_pt1 | contig 14968 bp, 19 predicted proteins | sample czobulk116metaG_FD_108278 | JGI IMG/M metagenome (GOLD analysis project Ga0137394, IMG submission 108278) | Vadose zone soil microbial communities from Angelo Coast Range Reserve, California, USA - czobulk1.16 metaG | ecosystem: Environmental > Terrestrial > Soil > Vadose zone | place: USA...
CTGCTGTTGCTGTTGCTGTGGTGGACGGACGGGTTGGTTTGTCGGAAGAGGTATTCGACGGGATAACATCTATCCTTAAGCTCAGGGAGGAGGAAAAAAAACCAGAAAGATGTCCACCCGACTCACGGAGGTCAGCAGTCTCCCGGGTTCGCCAAATGACGACCGCCAGGAGATATCAATCCTTCCTAGAGGAAGGACTATCCCGGGCGCATGTTGCACAGGGATGTTCGGCGGATCGATCTCGTCAAGGACGTAAACATACTGTCTCGTATCTTGTGTCTGTATCATAGCCATCGTTCCAGAGAAGAGGCTCTCTTGGCTACCAGGCAGCAAGTTTGCGTCCTGGACGCGCCATCCGGGAGCTGGTTCAAAGATCATGCGCTCGAACCACATGGGTTCAGACGCGAGATTCTGGATGTGGACCTCGAGGAAGACCTTCGTGCGTTCCTCGGCAGATAGCAACGCAGAAGGCGAACGAGGTATATGGACCTTTGTCTTGACTGATAATGGATTCGTCACCTACGCGAAGAGAACGTCAAAGCCGCCGCCCTCGTCAGCGAATGGCCGATATGGCTGGTCAAAGAAGGGGAAAGGGGGGGTGGAGGGTTTGAAAAATCGAAGGCGACATACGGCAAATTTGTAAAACTTGCGGAAGGTCTGCAACCCATTGTCGTCCTCTGTATCCACGCCAGGAACACCGGTCGTCGTTGCCGAGGTTGCCGGCCTCCGCGCGCCAGGTGGGAGCTGGTACGAGACAGTGCAGGCCAGTACGTGCTGGTGGAGTTCCTTGATCTCATGGTGCACCATGGCCTCGAGCGTGTCGCCCGCGACGAGGCTCAACGTCGGCCCGCCGATCTCGGCGAGGAGTACCTTGTTCGTCGCGGTCTGCATCTCGATGCGTAGGCTGACGCCATCGACCATCGCCGCCGACTCGTTGTTCACCGCAAGCGCGCCGGAGAATGTCTCGCCGAGTTGGATTGCCCCAAATGAGGATGGGAGCGTGAGGAGGGTAGAGGCATTCGTGAGGTCGCGTAGTGTCTTTGGGTGACCTGGGAGTGGCGTGCTACCTTGTAGAGAAAGCACGGAGGCGGTAGAGTGGGCTGAGAAGGAGGGAGAGTTGGAGTAGAAAGGGACCCATGCGCTCGCCAACGAGGGTCGCTACTTGGGACCGAGATCACAAAAAGTCGGGATTCGATAGCTGGGCAGACACGCACAGAGACTCGCATCACTTTGAGGGACAGCAGATGACCTGCGCCGTCCATTTGCATTGGCTGTGATATATGATGAGGTGTGGTGGATGATGAAGTATGACACTGCCTAACGCCCTTCACCGGGCCCGTGCCAAAACCTTCTTTAGCTCTCCGTTCTGTTTCTCCAACTTCTGCAACGTTGCCTGCGCACTTCCCATCCTCTCCAACACGTACTTTTCCCGTATTCCTGTCACGGTTGCGCCACTCCACCAATGTCCCGAGTCAACCCCAATCGTTCGCAGCACCTGCAATTCCTGCTCGCATGCGCGCACGGTTGCCTCAGCACTCTCAATAAGCTTCGCATTAAAAGCAAGGTCCTGGGTCGCCTGGAAAACGGCGTCTAGGTAGTAAGTAGAAGACATGAGCTCGTGCGAAGGAAACGAGAGTGTGCCGATGAGTGCACATACCATTTACAAGCCGTCGGAAAACGTAGCGGTAGATCGGCCGTTCGGGGCGGATGGCCGACGGTCGACCATCTTGTACTTCCACAGTGATCAACTCCGCCTGCTCCATACCTCGCAAGGGACCCTCGTCGCCCTTGAATGGCGCATTCATCAACGTCTCATGATAGGGTACAGTATCCCTGCTTGCGAGCGCTCGGAAGACGACCCACGCCTGCTCTCTGCTCCACAAGAGGCTCCGCACATCATCCGCGTCTTCGCCAAACGCGCGTTTGCGCAGCTCAGAGACACTTTGACGGATGATGTCCTCAGCTGCCTCCGTAGGTTTCCGGCCTGCTTTCATTTTGTGTATGAGCTGTAAACATGACATATTGGACCGTAAAGATGATACAAGTGGGATAAAGGCACACGCTGGTGAGGTCGCTGGCCCTGCCACCCAAGCAATTAATCTTTTCCGTCTCTTCGCGTGAGAATTGGACATCAATCCCCGCGTCATGTAGTCTTGCCCTGACGAACTGCAACGCGCTCTCGTGATCTGCATCATGAAGGGCAATCGTATTTAGTGGCTTTGAAGGGAGAGCTTCATGAGTAATAGTTCAGTTATCCAGGAAGTCTACAGGTAAAGAATGTGCGTGCCTTTCGCAAATGGTATCGAATTCTCCCGGTTATGGCTAACGACGATTACATGAGCAGTCTTCGAGCGTCATTTCGTTGTCAGCTTTCTTCCCCAGACGATGCGAAACGCACTTGTCCTTCTACCAAAGCAGCTGTCCATTTTGCAAAGACATCCATAACGTCTTCCTTGCTGCCTGCGGCGTAGTTCTTCAGAACCACTGTGGGTAATGTGCTTACTGCCTGGAGGTCTGGTGTGCCCTTTCTTTCTTCTATTGACGTCGGATTTGACACGTCGGTCTCGTGTGCATTACCCACAATGTCCTCATCGTTCTCCCCGAAAGGTTCGTCTCCAACACCCAGTTCTGCAAGTACACCGCCCCCCGCAACCGCGCCCATACGTGGATCATGCCAGACACCGCGGCGGAGGCGCTCCTGAACAACCTCCTTAGTTCGCTTCTCTTCGTCCATCTGGCTGGCTCGCTTGTGGCTGCGGAGTGCTTGTTTACGACAAGTAGAGGAAACAGAGCGGAGTGCAGTTCCGACGACTTCTAGGATCTGTTTTACCTGGTCCGGCAAGGAAGAGCTCAGGCCAGCTGTAATGGAGATCAATACGAACGTTGATTATATTCCTAGATTGCGATACCTTTTTGGCCGATGATGCCAACACTGGCGAGGTCAATGAGGTTATTCATTGAGTTGAGGAAAGTGAAGACAGGCCAGTAACCGGTTTGTCTCGACAAAGCATCGACAAGATGCGTGTCAGAGTTGGTCCGTTGGAGCTCCGCGCAATCGATGATAAGCACCGGGCTGATCACAAGTAAGTGTCACAATCAAGGCTGAGGCTTGGGAGCATTTATTGTACCGTTTCTTGTCCTGAAGTATGCGAGACAACATCTTTGACTTGCCACTTCCCTGAGGTCCATGGACAAACACGATGTTCGCTATGAACGTACGTTGGCACGGAGATACAGCATTCAATGAAGACATACTGGGCATGTCATCAAGGTAATGACTGAGAGCAGTTTCAACACCCTGGCGCTCCTGCCAAGCCACTTCTGCGTCTACATCAAGGGCGTCTTCTACATGCTTGAGAGTTAATCTATCAACAGTGTTTCTGCGGAGCCATTGATACAAGCGAAATTCTACGAACAAAAACAAGTTGGATTCGGGAACTTTAAGACAACCAAAAACTTACCTCTATAATCGAACCAGTCAAGGATCTTCCCCTCGACCATAAGTGCGCGTACTGGGTCAAAAATCTGACGAACGTTGGCGGAGAGGAGATATGTAACGGATGTCACTAACCGTATACGTCAAGGTGCCCAACAAGAAGACGATGACCGGAATGACGATACGAGGATGCTTAGCAACCCACTCGCGGATGACATGGGCCTGGACCGGTGGAAGAAAGGAGGTCCGAAGCCGTGTTTTGTCAATGTGAAGGCCGTGTACAACATTGCGAGCAACGATAGAGGAACGAAGGTCAGAAAAGGTGACGGTGGAAGCACGGTATGATGTGCCAGGGACGGGTGTTGGGGCTGAGATGTCAACTATGCGACCATACGGCTGATGATGCGAATGAGTGAAGTGATATTGTGGATAGAGATAGAAGATCTACTCTGAGCGTATGATACAGGGTCTCTTCTTGTGGATCCGCACCATCGAAGATAACGCGAAGGAGAGGAGATGCAAATCTATTCATGTCCTGAATTAACATTCAATGGCCGGGTAGCGCTGGATGGTTAAAAGGAGTTGTACCTCTTGCCATGGTTGTCCTTGCACGACCCAGATATTACCCCTGCGAAGGCCTGCAGATGAGGGCACGCCGCCTTTAGATTGGACGTAATTTCTAAGATCCGACTGTATATTCGAAAGGGTGTCCTCTGACTCAGAGGGGGTGTATTCGAAGAGTACGAAAACGCCGCCGTCCTTTACGTGTGGCTCGATAGAGATGGACTTAAAGTCATGGGTGTGCACTCCTGATACAAGTTCCGAGAGTGCATTGAGAACACGTTCTTGACGGAGTTGGCCGTAGTAGTATCGGAAACTGAACGGATTATGGGAGTGAGTATTGGTCGAGCAAAAAAAGGTAAAGGGTGACCGACTCCCAAGCTGCGAGTTTTACAGGAAAGACCGAGTCGATGAAAAGCCACGCCTTGTCTTTTTTCCGGGCTGAAGATGAAGCTGCGACGGCTTGTGAATAAAAACGAGTGAGTGAATGTATGCGCATGAGAAAGACAGAGAGAGCATACTAGTAGCAGTACTAGTGACGTCAAAGGTGGCATCACGTGACTAGGACGCCCAAAGGAAAGAAGGCCAAACAGAGAGGAAAAGGAAAATAAGTGGGTGCGCCGACAGATTGGCCCGGACAACATGTTGACCTCGTCCCCGTCGCTCGCATCACGCCCAGCCCCGTCCCCATCGTCGTCGGCTCGTCTCACTAGCCTTCGTCGCAAAAAACCTTCTCATCATACAAGAAGACCTCCCCCTTCTCGCTCTATTTCTATGTTTTCATCACTGAAATCCCTCGTCACAACTCCCCTGTCATGGTTTGCTGACCCTGAGAATGACTCGTTCGAATCCGAGGATACCCCTGGCAAACGCAAGCTCGTCCATAGTTCCAACCCATACGATAGCGAAGGGGATCAGAAAGATGCTCCTTCGGCATACAGGGTTAAACGTATCCGTCTCGATTCGCCAGACCATGTCGCCACGCAGCCTGCCCCTCCTGCCCCCGTTCCGTACCTCGATCCTCCCCCTCCTTCACTTCGACCGTCGACTTACCCTCGCACCCACGCTTCCAAGCCCGCACGGCCATACGCTCCTTCTAACAATACCGTTTCCATCCCGCGCCCGGATACCTCCAGACACTCCCGCCTTTCATTCCATCAGGCCCAGCGCACCCAAGCTGCGCCGATTGCCCGCACAATGTCCATGGATCCCCCGACGGCTCGTCGCACCTCCTTCCAAGAGCCTTCTCACCTTCCTCCTCCCATTTCGCGCGATGTTTCCATGGAATCTTCTCCAAATCCCTCCATTCAACCCACCAACCCTCCCTTCCGCATGCGGTCAGCCCTCACTCCTCAGCCCGGTGCTCCACCCTATGGTCCAAATCCACTGAGACGTGGACGTAATCCGTCTGAACCTCCGCCTCTTACTTCTCTAATCGAAAATCCAATTTTCGTGAAACCGCCCACTGTGATGCGAGACGAGAGGCGTGTGAATGATGGCTCATTCCTTACTCTTGGTTCACTTGTCGATGCTCAGAAATCGGTATCTATTCTCTCTTCCTGGCTACTTGTCTCTCCCCCCTTATCACTTCACCAGCAGAGTCTTTCCAATCGATCCCATTCTACCCTTGTCCTTCGTCCCCAACCCACCGACGGTAAGCGCCTGTCTTTGTTTTCCCACTCATTGTCTCAAATCTGTCTCAGGTCTACGTCCCATCAACGCCGCAGAGCTTGCGCTCCAGCAACTTGAGAGATACCGCACTCCCCTCGTTCCCACTCGTCTTGGGTTAGGCAACGTTGATGTCGCACTCCCAGAGCTCTTTCAAGCGCGCAAAAAGGCTCGCGCCCTTGTCCTCATGAAACGCGACCAGCGCGATGACAAACCTCGTCTTGGCCACGCGAGTAAGTATATCAACTCTTCCAAAGACAAAGAAAAGGACAAGGATACCCCATCGAAGAGTAAGAATAGTAAGCCGTATGCTGGCGAAGGTGGTCTCAAGAAGTTGTTGGCCCGGCGCAAACAAGAGGCGATAGAAGCAGAAGCTGTGGAGGATCCAGACGCACATGTCATGGCCGATGATAACGAACCTGAGCCTGAGCCCACCAAGCGCACAAGCAAGATAACGGAACCCGTTCGCTCTCCTGCTACTTTTGCGCGCAAAGTGTCTGCACCGCCACCTGTCTCATCCGTCCCTTCTTTCGGTTTGACTGGCCGGAAACCTCCCCACCTCCGCCCAAATCGTGCACGCACGGTTGGCCCCACGCGTACAAGAAATCGCTTTACGGCAGCGTACGAAGACGATGAACCGGACGGTGTAGACGACTTGGTCGCTATGCCCGAGGAGCCTCCAAAGGAGAAAGATGGTATCAGTTCAAATCTTCCGAAATTTGAACCCCCGAATGGATTCAGTTTTGCTCCTGTGCGTATTTCTTGTCCATTTCAATGGCAGGTGCTTAATCATCCTTCGATAGCCGCCAACTGTTACTTCGATACCCCAGGCTCAGGACACGCCGTCTGGTCGCGATGAACCGCCTATCAGTGCCCTTCCCTTCACATTCTCTAAACCCCCGATGCCGAAAGTCACGATTCCAGCACGCGCGACCAACGCACCTGTCCTGCAGCCACCCACGATTGCGTTCGTCCCACCTACCCCAGAGGGACTACAGAGGGACGAACCAGCATCGGAACCCAGTGTCCCGAACTTTTTCTCCAGTTCTCAAATTTTTGCACGTACTGGCATAACCCCGCCTCAGTCTGTCTCCAATACCGTATCCAAACCTGAACCAGAGCCTGTCTCTGAGGTTGCGGATGGACCTACGCCAGCCAGTACGTCCGAAGCCGGGGCAGTGCCACAGTTGTCGACTACTTCAACGTCTCCCTCACCTACATCTGGCGTAGCGGCCCAGGCCCCTGTACAGAGTGCAAGTTTGGAAGAGAAACTACCCCTGCCAGTTCCGTTCAATTTTGGCCTAGCCCCGTCGATCCAACCGACGTTAACGTCGTCCTCAAAGGAGCCATCCACCAGCAGCTCACTTCCATTTAGCCTCATGCCTTCGTCTGCGCCACAGCCACAGAAGAAAGACAATGCTGACCTGGCTCTCCCCAAGCCTCTATTCGGCGGCGCAACAGTATCGTTTCCTGGGTTTGGGACTTCTGCATCGGCACCAGAGCACAGCACAAAGTCCACAACCCAATCAACAGAAACTACAACGGCCCCGTTTACGAAAGTAGCAACGTCAGCGCCATCAGAGAGTGTTGATTCCTCGAAGCCGGGTTTGTCATTTGCACAGAGTCCCTTATTGACACCGACGCCTGCATCAGGGCTTGCGCCTCCAACTGAGCAGTCCAAACTTACCGAATCATCGTCTACGTTTTCTTTTGACCAATCGGCCAAACAAACTACTGCTGCTGCACCTTCAACTCCGGCTAAAAGTATATTCACGTTTGGTGCTTCCTCTACTGCCAGTGCGCCTACGGGGCTTTTGTTTGTTTCACCAGCCTCGCAGTCCGAGACTAAACCTGCATCAAGTACCGGGGGTTTTTCGTTTGGTACACGTGCCCCTTCTACCTCAGATGCGTCGAAGCCTGCATTCCCCTTCGGTACCACAACGCCAGCTCGTACCATAACTCCACCACCCGCGGATGATGGTATGCGTATGGAAGAGAGTCCCACACGTGGAGGCGGAACGGACGTCAACAGTGGAAGTGCCAAACCTCAGTCCCTTCCACAATTGCAAATGCCTGGTGCCTCCAAACCAGGCTTTTCGTTTGGCGCCAATACAGGTACCGGTTTCGGGTCCCCATCACCCTCTCCGTTTGGAGGAAATTCGGGGAGCGGCTTCACATTTGGACAGCAGAATCAGACTCCAAGTCAAGGTACGAGCGGAGACTTCACCCTTGGTGCGAATACCAAAGCTTCCGAGAGCTCGAGTGGAGGCTTTTCGTTTGCTGCATCAAAGCCTGCAGAGAATCCACCACCTACTGGGTTCACTTTCGGTCAACCCACGACAGTTAGCAAGCCTTCACCCCCCACCGGATTTGCGTTCAGCCAACCGGGACCTAAAACAGCTGACGCAACATCTTCCGGTTTCTCCTTCAAGGCACCGGAGCCAATTCAACACTCGACCAGTTTTACGTTCGGACAGGCACCGCCAGAACCTGCGCGACCGTCTTCTTCCACTGGTTTCGGATTTGGACAAGCCCAGCCTCAGCAACCTGCAACCACAACTCCGTTCACGTTTGGCTCTCCCGCAAGCGGCGGGGCATTTGGATCTGCACCCGCCAGTCCTGCATTTGGCTCACAGCAATTGGCACCCGGGCCGTCGACGCCGTTCGCCACCTTTGGAGGGCCCACCAGCGCACCGCCTCAACAGCCCGCGCCAAATCCATTCGGGTTTGGTTCGGCGGCTGGGCAACCCACGTCGCCTGCCGTACAGCAAGGTTTCACGTTTAACTTTGGGGGAGGCACGCCGCAGACGCCGACGGCACCGTTTGGAACACCCACACCGCAGACCCCTGGGACGGGAGATAGCGGAAGTGCCATGTTCACGATGGGCGCCCAAGCGCCGAAGGCAATACCACCACCATCCGGGGCCCGCCCAGTCAGGAAGCTTCCAACACGCAGAAACAACGCCAAGCGGTGAACAGCATGCTTACGGCGCACGGCGCGTTCCAGAGTCCCATAGTGATTAACGCTTTTTCTCTTGTTCGTCTTTCTCCCGTCGTGAATCCAAGCACAATGACCCTATGCCTACAATCACTTTCACAGCACATGTTTTTCAAGATAATGGCCCAATTGTTTTCTGATCTGGTTTGTTGTCATGACTATTTAGTGGTGTTCAGCCCATTTCTAACACTACAGCTCTAGGTTCCCCTGCCCTGGTTTCCATCCTCAAGTGGCCAAGTGTTTAACAATACTGTCTGCTCTCACATCGACCGTACTTAACACCCACTGCCTGCTTTTTATCACTTTACAACCATGCTCTCTGACTTGCATTTTCTTCTGTTTTTGCATTACTGGGATCTCGATATCTACGAGTAGACGTTCACACAAGCAGCACAATTAGTTGTCTCGCAGGCTTAAGGCCACGCACCCCGCATATTATCATTATCACACGGCTTAAGGCCGATCGGCATCTTTGACTAGGTATTTTCCCGCAATTGTATCTTGTTCTGAAGCGACGGATGTTTGAGGCCTGTGCGTGTCATATGATCTACGCGCATGGACGCGTCTCGTGAGTTGATTGCTGCAAGTCACGGTTGTCATAGTCCAGTACGACAAGACATGCCTCGCGAAATTGTGACCGTACAAATCGGCCAATGCGGCAACCAAGGTATGCGTAACAGCAACTCAGTCTTACGATTCTCATCCGTTCCATCCTTGCGCTGTAGTGGGCTCCGTCTTCTGGCAGCGGCTGTGCGCCGAACATGGTATAAACAAAGAGGGCATCCTCGAGGACTGGGCAACAGAAGGGGGCGACCGTAAAGACGTATTCTTTTACCAGGCAGACGATGAGCATTATATTCCTCGCGCGATCCTGATTGACCTCGAGCCACGGGTGCGTCTGCTGCTTTGTACATGGGAGCCGTCAATCCGAAATGTGTGCACACCCTGCAGGTCATCAACAACATCTTGACATCACCGTTCGCGAACTTGTATAACCCGGAGAACATCTTTATGTCCCAGGATGGTGGTGGTGCGGGGAACAATTGGGCACAAGGATACGCGACGGGCGAGAAGCTGTACGAAGACATCATGGAGATGGTTGACCGAGAAGCTGAGGGCAGTGACTCGCTCGAGGTGTGTAACACCCTCTCACCCATCCCCGCAAAGGGGGAGTCGAACAACTCGACTCAACTCAACCCTACCGACACCAATCTCCCCCATCCTGCCGACGGTGTGGCGGTGTCTATATGACTTTTTATTTTTTTCTTCCTAGGGTTTCATGTTGATGCACTCGATCGCAGGCGGGACAGGCTCAGGACTGGGTTCGTTCCTGCTCGAGAGGCTGAACGACAAGTTTCCGAAGAAGCTGGTGCAGACCTACTCGGTCTTCCCGAACGCGCAGGAGGGCGACGTGGTCGTGCAGCCGTACAACGCGCTGCTGACGCTCAAGCGGCTCGCGAACCACGCCGACTCGGTCGTCGTGCTCGACAATGGCGCGCTAGCGCGCATCAACGCGGATCGTCTGCACCTGCAGAGGCCCTCGTTTGACCAGACCAATCAGCTCGTGCGTGTTGATTTCAAAGTTGTGGTCCTGCCTTTGCGGGCTCCCTCCACCTCTTCCCGTGGGGGAGAAAGGGGGATTGTTGATTGATTTAGTCGCCCGTCGTGATTGTGGTGTGTTTCAGGTAGCTACGGTTATGGCGGCGAGCACGCAGACCCTGCGGTACCCAGGATACATGAACAACGATCTGGTCGGCATTATCGCTTCGCTTATACCAACGCCGCGCTGTCATTTCTTGATGACGTCCTACACTCCGTTCACATCAGACTCGATCGACAAGGTAACGACAGAGTTTTCTCCGAGTCGCCGAGCGAACAGAGAATTGCCTGACACCTTCCCCTTTTATTCTCTCTTATCTATCCGACAAGGCCAAGCCGATCCGGCGCACGACTGTGCTGGACGTGATGCGCCGTCTGCTACAGCCCAAAAACAGGATGGTTTCGACCGTGCCGAGCAAGACGGCGTGCTACATTTCAATCCTCAACATCATTCAAGGTGATGTCGACCCCACAGACGTACGCACAGGTTCCTACCTACGTAGTCCTGAAGTCGATACCACAGTCACGTCGTTTGTTCATCTTGTGTAACAGGTACATCAATCACTTCTCCGCATCCGAGAACGCCAGCTCGCCAATTTCATACCTTGGGGTCCAGCCTCCATCCAGGTTGCACTGACACGGCGGTCGCCATATGTTACGACGAATCACCGCGTTAGCGGACTCATGCTTGCGAACCACACGAGTATCGCTTCGGTGCGTGATCACCCCTTCAAGCTAGTCAAAAACACCCTTACATACTACCCTCGCACTAGTTATTCAAGCGTATGTTGGATCAATTTGACCGCTTAAGGAAGCGAAATGCATTCCTTGAACAATATAAAAAGGAAAGGATGTTTGAGAACGGACTAGAAGAATTTGATGACGCAAGGTACGTATCATATCTTGGGTCGACCGTGACCACCATCAATAATTCCGATGGCCATTAGGGCGACAGCAGACGAACTGTTGAAGGAATACAAAGCTTGTGAAAGTCCAGATTATATATCTTATGTGCGTACCCGTCTCGGACCTTCTCTGCCTTGTGTGACGGGCATTGTCAGGGATCCAACGATGCCGAACAGACAGGTTAATGCATCAATCTCCGGTCTTCCTCTATACGTATTGGCCGACATTCCCGCTGGATGTACTTGTTACCTTTGAGAGAATACACACCATAACTGAAACGATGTCAAAAAGAGCTTTACTGTCTATGATCTAACCATATAACATTAGAGTCGAAGGAGAAACCCCTGTGCAGCCGTAATGGGATGGCGACTACGGAGGGAACGAATTACGACTTCTTCGGACCCTCCAGCTTCTTCCCAATGTCGCTACCTGGGGTGATGGATGATATGAGCCGATAGTCAAACCATAACCAAGGTGACATACCGCGCAGCTTTACCCCAAGGGTACGCTCAAGCTTAGCAAGGATCTGCGGGTTGGGGATGGCTTTGCCCGATTCGTAATCCTGCAGCACGGACGGCTTCTCATTTATTTTTTGAGCGACGTCCTTCTGCGAGAGCTTCAGGTCCATACGTGCGGTTTGCATCGCCTATGTGTCATGTGAATGGATAGATTGGTACAGTTTGTGTTAGGGCAAAGGTGACCCCCCAAAAAAAAGTACGCACACGACCGACGCTGGAAGCCACCTTGGCTGGGGGTGCGACCTCATTCTCACGGTCAAGCTTGACGATACGTTGGTGATCCGTGCCTAGGGGATGGTAGCTACGGTGATGAAGGGATGATGGACCATGGCGAGTCTTTACCTTGGTATGCTTTGTTCGACCCACTGGAAATCTTTTTTTCGGTTGCGACGACTGCGCCTGCACGACGGGCCTAGCGATCACGTTGAGGCAAAGGTTTGCTTAATAACTTTTTCTGCGTTCTGAAAGAGTAAGAAAAAAACCCACGGCTACAAAGAGTCAGTTTCGAGGTGGCATGCGGGTGTTGTCATGTCGAACGCACCATTGAGGTCCGCAGCAGTCTTGGTAACTTTTGGACCCTTGGACTTCTGTCCGATGACAAGCTTCGAATTCCAGTCGACGTTGCTCATCATTTGCGAGGAGGGGATATGTGGAGGGATGGAAAATGGTGGAAAGAGAGGTGAAAGCTGTGTTCGGGACCGTGAGTCATCACTATTCGTTCTCTCGGTTCGGAACAACGTTCCTCTCCCAGCCCTCGTCTAATAACCTTTCGATCTGCCCCTCGTCCAATCCAGCTAGGTCATCCATTTCCCAGCTCGTGCACAGGTCCACTATCCACTTCATCCGCCTTTTGCTCACATCGCCGCCGACTCCCGGCGCGCGCTGCATGAGCTTCTCTCGCAGCAACCCGACCTTCTCGATGGCCTCACCCGCGCCGCTTGGTATGCTCTCTTCTATCCTCCTCCTGATGATGTTCCCCAGCTTTGGACTCTTCCCGTTCGTCGACACCATGACCTGCAGCGGGCCCTGTCGGATTTGGGAGCCAAAGTAAAAGTCGCAGTAGGATGGGTCGTCTGCGACATTGACGGGGATTCGACGGGCTCTGCACAACGTGGCGATGTCTCTGGAGAGTTCGACGTCGTCGATGGCCGTCAGGACCATGTCCATATTGTCCAGATCCGTAGATAAGAATTTACGGTCACAGAATATGATATGATTGTCCGAGATCAGTGGTTTCGTTTGTTCGCTCAGACCATGCCCGGGTGAGACGACGGTTACTTTGGCACCGGCGGCTCGGACATGCTGAATGCGACTGGAGGCGACTTCTCCGGCGCCGACGACTAAAACGTGTTTATCCTTGAGTTGCCAGGCGATGAGCAAGGAACCCGCGGTGGTGGTGGTTTCCATGGCCGATGGTCGATCCGTTTACCCGCAGCGCCGGACAAAGGCAACGCTCTCCCACCCACATCTTATATCACGGAATGCTTACGCACCTTAAATCTACTAAGGAATGACAAAGGCCAATGGTGAGGCAAGTAGCCATAGAAACAATAAGGGCCTTGTTATTCGCAAGGACACTGAAGGGGTCACACACAAGGACGTTGTGGCCGTCCACTTCCTCGCCACGAATATTTCCTCTACCTCCACCACTGACTGGTAAAAGGGGCGGGTTATCTGTGGTGAGTAAATCCCCCTGGACTGCTCGTTTCATCCGTCAAATTGACAAAGTGGGACCCACTGCGCGCCTATTTCGCAATTTGTTTTGACGGTTGCAATCACTTTTGATCGTGCAGGCGCAGTCAGGGTGGTGACAACTGCAGGTAAAGTAGCCGCACCACGCTTTCCTTCATTCCATTTCCTACTCTTTCTCCTCCACCCCATTCTCCTTCGTTCTGGGTGCGACGCATCCCCCTTTGGACTTCACTCACCTTCGTTTTCTTCAGTGCAAGCCCCTAGACGTTGACCGTCACCCTTCCCTTCCTTCCTCCAACAATCCTTCATCCCTTTGGTGCTGGTCCCATACCCTATCTTTCACTCAGAGAGTGTAGTTCCTTTCAACCTTTGTGTGCGTATATTCTGGCTTTCCATCCAAACTGCCTGCTGACACCCGAAGAAGGCCATAATATTAGCAAGATAGAATGCCGTCAAAATTCTTGAATGGCTTCTACAGTTTCTTCACGCTGAGCCTTGCTGCCTTCGGCATCTTATCCATCGTATTCTCATTCATGTGGAGGAGGAAGGACTTACTCCTGAATATGACCTTTAGTTCTGGTGACCTGACTGGTGCGTGTTGGTTGGTTCCCATCGTCGTACTCTTCTCATGACAAAGTCTTTCAATAGCTGGACTTGTCATGGGCATCGCCTTGCTGCTCACCAGCTGCCTGTCCGTTGGAGCAATCATCCAACGAAATCATGTTTTAACTGGTCTAATTCTCCTCAACTGGGTTCTCATCGCCGACGCGATAATTGTACTTGTCGTCGGCACCTTTGTCTGGTTTTTTACCCTCCGCGAACGCGCCGAGTTTCATGTACGATACGCGAACCTGCAGCCATCACAACGCATCACCATCCAGGATCAGGTAAACCCAATATTGTTACCTTTGCTTTCCCTTTCTAACTGGTCTGTGAACGGCAATCAGTTCAGCTGCTGTGGGTATTTCAACGCCTCGGATCTCATTGAGATAGGCGGAAGCTTCTGCCAGAACTCGACGTTCGCTAATTCACTCAACACAACCGTTACGAGCAACTTCTGCGTCACTCCCGTCACTCAATATGCTGACGTTTCTTTGAACCACGTATTCTCGTATGTTTGATTCTTTCTTTCCATCCCAGAAACCAATGGCAGGATCGGTTATTAGGACAAGCTACGGTTTCATGGCTGGCATTATCGGCCTGTTTCTCTCGTCGTTATGCGTCATCAAAGTCGTGCGTGCATCGCCCTTTCTGTTTATTTTCTGGGTTCTGACTATCCTTGCAGAGACAAGAGATTGAACGGTTCAGGAGGATCGATGCGAAGCGTGGAGGAAGGGGATTTGTTTGAGATACGAGACAAAAGTATCCCCTCGTTTTGTCTCATGCCATCTATTCCACTCCTGCGTCGTCAGAAACCCGGCAAGTCTCGTAGATACTGTTTGATATCATCCCCCTCCTTCATCGCGTCCTCTTTCCTTCATTGAACACGTTTCTATTCTTGGTTGCATCAGAGATTTGGCTCCCAGATCATTCATATTAGGTTGTGTTGTGTGGTACTTAAGTGGTACTTATTTGCTGTGAAGTATGTAC
>Ga0137394_10002014_pt1 | contig 14954 bp, 16 predicted proteins | sample czobulk116metaG_FD_108278 | JGI IMG/M metagenome (GOLD analysis project Ga0137394, IMG submission 108278) | Vadose zone soil microbial communities from Angelo Coast Range Reserve, California, USA - czobulk1.16 metaG | ecosystem: Environmental > Terrestrial > Soil > Vadose zone | place: USA...
CCTCGCTATCTCCACACTGATTGAGAAGGGGACCGGCAGTGAGCGGCCAATATGAGATGGTCACGACTACTATACTAGTAAGACCCTATCGCGAGCTTGATTCATTGCGAGGTTGCGAGGTGACCCAAAGCATCGGTATTCGGACCGAGCCAGCTTTGTAAGGGACCTTTCACACTTCGCGGCTCGCCGTAATTGTTGATAGGCCGACACGATGGCTGTCTTCAAACTTCAGTACTTCAGTGCTTCAGCAGCTTCAGCCTCAGTCTTACCGTTTACCGAAGACCTGAGGTTAATTCACATAAATAATGCGACTTCATGTTAGCATAATAAACAAAAATATATAAAAAAAATCAAAGCTCCTCTGAGCCGGTAAATGCCGACGTGCATGGCAAGGCAGAGGTCTTCGCAGCTCTAATCCCTGGTACATAAATACAGAAAATAGATAAATGGAGAACCAGCGCACTACGCAGCGACGGATACCTCCGGAGAATGACTAGGAAGGGAGCATCGAAACTACAGTATGCGGAGAACCAGTTACCGGTGGCTGTGCCATAGCTGTCCCTTCCTCGAGAGATCGTGGCTTGATTTCCTCAGGCTCTTTGCGTATAATCCCCTGGGGCCCCCTCCGAATTGGTAGGAAATGCAGAAGTGGAGGCATACCGAATATACCCACCACAGCTATTACTGCTTTCACGATGACCAGCTCTTGTATCCAGATGTAGACGAGGATCTGGACCAAAAGGCACAGAACCGACACAACCAACGTGAAAAGCCCTGCCCCGGCAAAGATGTCAGCCAAGGCGTGCCAGTGCCACAGCTCGGAGTAGATCACCCACAATGATATTCCATCCACCTCCATCGTCGAGGTGCAGCCTTTCGTGCCAATGTCACCAGTGCCCGTGCCTGCTGGCGAGGTATGAGCTTTCGAAGTCTGGACCTCTTTATCCTCTTCCGAAGGCGCTTTGCGAGCCCAAGGCTATCTCCAAAGTTCTCGGTCAGAACGAGCGAGCTGACGGTGGAGCTGATGCTGAATATCAAGGCGGTATAGGTCAGAATAAGCAACCATCGTAGTGTTGCTGGCGCAGGTGGGTGGACAAAATTCGACGGAGTTTTGAAGAAGAGAAGGAGCTGAGATTCGGTTCCCACCAGGACGGCGGACTGGAACGAGGAGTTTGAATAGATAGTCACAACATGAGAAGTAGGTGCGGACATACGACTACGGCTGATATCTGGTACGTCAGAAGCTTCCCTTTGGTGGTATCTTTGACAATACTCCTCGTCTCAAATCCGCCGATGGACGTCCCGTTGCTCAGCTCGGACGCTGGATCAGAAACCTGGTGGCGAGCGGGAGGGTGGGGTGTTCCTTGGCTGGTCTCATTTCCGGGTGTGCCCCCCTGGTCTTGTGAACTGGACATGGAACCTCTGGGAAGGAGAAAGGGGATTGGTAATGCTTCTGTGACGACATGTAGTAGTTCAAATACTCGAAGGAGCGGTCAACAACCGCAGGCTGGCAAAGACGATTCACTCGGCAGCCTGAGTATGCCGGACTGTTCGGACTGAACCTGCTGCCCTCCGCGATGGGTTACAATGCGGTAACCGCATGTATTTAAATGGGCGAGTCTGTGTGAATAGGCCTTGAGGCGACGATCAGAGCGGTCCACTTTAGGGATGGGTTTAGGGAAGTGACCTGGCGGTCAGATATCCTTCCATGTGACATGAAATAGTGGATAAAGTCAGTTGAAAGCATGTCGGTGACTGAGGGTGACTGGTGATGGAAATTCCTAGCAGGAGCGTCTGATTACAAATCTGAAAACTGGCATTTCCGTCGGGCGCCACCATTCGCCGCGAACGACTCGGAGCTTTTCACCACTGACACCAAATTCTCATTGGTTTGTGTTTTGCATTTTCCCACCCTGGCTCCTGGGCACCACCCATGGTTACCTTCGATTACCAACGATTTGACGCCGCGGTATGACTCGGTGACCACTTACTGGTCCCCATACACGGGTCTTCGAAAAGAAGTCCTTTCCTCGTGAAGTGCGCACACCACTCAAGGCTTATCCACCTGAGGTTCTAGAGCTAATGAATGCTGATCGCTGTTCTGGACCGCATGTACGAAGGACGTAACACACGGCCCTGTACAACGCAGCTGTGCAAACACGGCACCACGTCATCTCATCGATCCTTATCGATAGGCCTTATCCCTTGTGCTAGTTAGGGGAAATGTACTTCTACTACTCGCGGCTCATATGTGATTTTTTACTCGCAGGGCGCGAACTATTCCAGCGCTTCTAGTTATCCCTGCGTTGTGAAGAGATAGGAGCTTTTCCATTAACGGCAACGGAGATGCTACAGTACGTGCAGTCCACTGTCCAGCCCTTCTATCCTTGGAGCTTAGATTTACGTGACCTTGGCCACCCCCTTTTCTCTCCTTGGGATGGGTCCCATATGTGTTGACAAGTGTGAAATGCAAGGTTCTGATATCTTACAAATCAGAACCCCTTGATTTGTGCTCGGCACTCGAGAATAAACGGCATGGTCCGTGCACACGCCTCCCGGTCCTCGAAAATGGTTCTTTCGGTCATGTGGCCCTCACTCGCACCTGGCTTAGCATCTGTTTCCGCCGTTCATTTGCGACCACGTGTTAGGAAGGAAAAATGAAAATGGATCAAGTACTGCTGTTCCATTGGCACACCACTCAATTTCGTGGCGCCGGCGCCCCTGGCTATGTATGGGATAGTCGAGCATTTTCACTGACACGCGCTGTTGACAGTCAATGCAGCGCGTGTCAGGGCGTGCCGGTAAAATTTTGATAATTTTACAGGCACGCGGCCCCCTACAAGAGGCTGTGAGATCTGTATGGGTCGAAGAGACGTCATTCTCTTGAACCGGCTCCACTCTAGGAAGGTGCACCTATCAGCTACAGGACTCAGTTTTCTCGCCACTGGCCCCGTCGACGACCTATGTCAATATTAATGAAGATAGCATCCCGCATGCCTGCCAGAAAAATGCGGGCGGTGATCACCATGACGCACATGATCGGCACGTAATTTAGCCTACCCAGTCCTCCACTGACTTTGGTATACAGTATAAGTCGGTGCAGGCCATCAGCGAAAGCGGCCTCAGCCGAATTGAGAAATAGGTAATACTGACTGCTTGCCTTTGGCACCACTGGCATAGGGCTTGCGGCTCTACATATCAATTGTCCCCTACATGGCAGTGGGCAAATAATTGGAAGTACTACTGCCAGGTGCCATCGCTGGTGCGTCTTCCTACTATGGGGTGACTACGATTGGCTTCCTCGATAGCCAGAAAGGATGTATCGCATCGTAGCGGGCCTCCGTCCCTGGCACTTTCACTCCTAAGGACGTTTCGCCCTCCATGTCGGAGAGTCACGTTTAGGCCAGGTTATGCACTGCAGCCGTGGGGTTCATCACAGCGACTAGTTTGAATACCGGTGAGCCCCATACTTTCGCCCGCTGTCGAGTGGTGATGTATAGCATTAATATTCCATCTACTGAGACGAGCGCAGCAGGTTATCCCTCGCGATGAGGAGCAGGTGTCGTGAATTGTCTATGTACATGCTTCCAGTCGATGCCTTAAAAAATGGGAGGCGGTGGATGGGGCAAAGACGTCACATTGCCCAGTGGCGCCCTCCGGCTCAGCAAGGTTGAATTAGGCGCTTTGCCAGGTCACCTTTTCCAGATAAATCTCGCACCGTTCGGTGTAGAAGTTAATAGAATGTTCATATTTCACATGAGGCCTCTTAGTTTTTCATTTTCCCCGTCCAACTGGACTCCTCCCTTACCAGAGCGCTCAAATAACGCCCTTAATCTGGCAGGGTGTAATGCCAGGTCGAAAGGTGCAAAAGAGCCTCACGCAAGGTCTAATAGATTCTCCGAGAAAACGAGTACCCAAGCTGATTCAGCCCTGTTGACTCGAGAGAGGAAAGGGATTCTCGTGTGCGTATGTAGGATGAAATATTACGTATTTAATTAATATCTTATATGACTGGAAATAGAATTCCACAGTAACGATAACCACGGAAATGAGAATGAAAATTTCTTATGAGCCCCGAGTGAGAGTTGTATACTGAGTAATAGGTGACTACTTTGACGCACTGACGCGTGTTTGTGCACCCAACGACATCCATAATGCCGTCCGCTTTTTACGGCCACGCATAAATTCTACCGAAGAGTGATTTAGATAAAATACAATCATATCATCAATAGCAATCCAAAATTCCGGGATGCAGGACGCGTGATGTAGATCGGAGGAGGGAGGGGCACAAGAGCAGACAGCATCTCGTGGCAGGGAGTATTCACCCGACCGTTAGCTTGAAGGAAAGGTGCGGGGGTGGGATTCCCTTCGTCACCCAGACCTCTCGAAGCAAAAGGAAAGACGTATAGTAGGGGAAGCATTGCAAATACGCCCGCTATGAAGACGATGACCCTGATAGCATCCCTCTCTTGCATCCAAAGAATCAAGAAGATCTGGGCTGGGAGGCACAGCACAGACACGACTAGCATGAACAACCCTGGAAATGAGCCGGTTAGTGGGGGCCCACGGCGCGTTGTGGTACGCACAGTGAAATTTAATCCATGTCCATCGTCGCGAAGAAATGTCGTCTTTGAACTTTGATTGAAATGGGTCGATTTCGAATCCACGCGTGACCTTGTCATTGGCCTTCTTCCGAAACTCACCGATTGGCCTGGGAACGGTTCCGGAATTCCTCGTGAGGACAAGGGAGCTGATGGTAGCACTGACGCTGAAGATCAGGGCGACGTAGGTGAGAATGAGGAGACATTGGAGCGAGAGCCGCGCTGGCTGCTGCGTAAAGTCGGGAGATGTTTTGAAGAAGACCAATAGTTGCGATTCCACTCCTGAAAGGACAGTAGACTGTGCAATGTGGAAGAAAAAGAGGAGTGGGCGTCATGACAGGATTCACACCAAACTAGGAATGAGTAGTACGCACCACGACAGCCGCGGCCTGATAAGTCTGAAGAGTGAAGTGCGTGACACTCTCCAGTCCCTTTCTCGTCGCGTGGTTCCCCTCTTCGAGCAAAGTGGAGTCGCGGAAAGCATCGAGGTGTGGAAACTCGGCCCCGTAGCTGAGAACCGTCGACGCTTTGCGGTCGGCTGGATAGTGAATGCATGCTGGTGCTTGGATAGGGTACATTCTTGCGGTAAGGGGTAGATAGTAGGACCCCGCTCCTCAGAGAGTTTTTCAAGAGCCATCGGCATCGACACAATAGTACCGGCGGTGCTGGCACCCAAGCCACGAGTAGGCACCTGGCTGTGCAGCATGGGCATTCCATCATGGGCGACAACTAGGAGACGTCAGGACTACCAGTCACATGTGATACGGTGACGAGTAAAAATACAACACACCCACTGGGATAGTCATGGCTGAAGAACCATGGACCGACAAAGTCCGTGTGTGTCGTCAGGTGGGCACGTTTTTCGACGCCGTGATAGTTCCGTGATGAGCTGAGCCGTACCGGCAGCGATTGCGTGGCGCATTCTGCTCAGGATGCCGACGGGTATTGTATGCGACCGTATGACATGTAGCTGCCACTGGACTCCCGTAGTGGCCCATGCAGCGTCAACGGTTTGTACTGCTTAGTCCCACGCCCGACGCCATCGTAAAGATCCCGTGACCCATTGTGAGGTAAAAGTCATTAAACTCGGTCAGGGTTAGTGCAAGGGTGAGTGTGCCATCACTCGTAATAGTCGTTGATGCCCTGGGGCGACAAATGGTTCAAACATCCGAACGATGAGTCAACTATCGCAGGTCATGTCCGTTAACATGATTCACCTGGCGGACTTTGCGCGTTGGACAGTCAAAACTGGAGCCACTGGCCACGATAAGTTACAATGTGGTACCTATGTGACCGGGCCGGCTACATGAATGACCAGGTCAGCATGAAAAGGCCTTGAGGCATTGTTCAGAGCGTCAGCTAGTCATTTTAGGGCCTTATTAAGTGAGTGAGGTAGTAGTCATATGGGAAGGTATATTTCGTGTCATGACGATGTAGGTTGAAACCATGTCGATGCGGAGCTACGGGCTCAGACAATCACGTGACAGGTCCATGAGCGTCTATCCTACAACTTGAAAGCACGAAAGATACCACTCAGTTAACACTGCCCTCAAACTCCCCAGTGACCTCTTCGATCGGCACGGTATTACAACCTGAGACTCGGACATCCGAGTCACCACACGGTACGCGTTCTTTACCGCCGTATTACGCCCCGGCTTCTCAATAAATACTCGACCCTGATTGTAGAGCAAAGCAAGGCTGATCTCTTTTCTACTACTCAGGCTGTAGTGCCGCGTGTGCGAAAGTGGACGTAAGCACAGCCAAGTACAACGCAGCTGCCAGTGGCAAGCATCAAGCATGGCACAACGTTACCTTATCCCTTATGTGGACAAGGGGGATTATACTCGTGGCCCATGTGATTGCTCGCTCGCTCTGTGCGATACATTTCAGCGCTTCTCCTTAGCCTTACTGTATGACCTTTCATCATGTCCTGACTGAAGGAGACTTGGGTCCTTTCGATCAACAAAGCTACCGACCAGTCTTTCCATCCTCGGGGCACCAGGTCTCCGTGACCATGGCAACCAATTTTTTCTTCTCTAGGACGACCCGCGCGAGTTGACATGTGTAGAATGCGAGTACTGATAACCGAATCATACGAAACAGAACTCCTCGACACGCATTCGAGGAGAGAAAAAACAGGGACCGCCGTACGTCGGTACGCGCCTATTCTCGAAGATGGTTTTCTCGATACTGGCACATGCTTGCGTCTTGCGGCCTAACTCGCGCATCGCTTAGCGTCTATTTCCGCCGTTCAGTGCTGACTGTATGACAGGAAATGAAAACAGTAGCTGTTCCAAACCGCCTTATACTGCGGCCTTCATTGTCACACCCGGGACAGAGTTGAGTTTTTTGTTTCGTTGACACGCGCTGGACTGACTGACATTTACCAATTCTACAGGACACGCCCTTCTCCAAGAGGCTGTGAGGCATGCTTTGTGGAGACGTTTTTGTCGATCCGTTCCCACTCTTGGCAGGGTTACCTTTCGTCTGCTGGAATCAGGATTTCCCCCTTAGCGCCCACCGACAACCTCGGTAGATGATGAAGATGCCTGTAAATGCTGTACTGTATGCAGGCGGTACGCGAGCACTACGACGCGCATCATTCAGGTGGCAAGGTGCCCTCCTACTGATTTTACTAGTATGGTATACCACGACTTGAGCCGAAACGGTCTCTCACCAAAGAGAGAAATAGGTGTCTTTCTCTCTGGCTCCGTCAAGCTCGAGGCCCTGCGTATTTGCCCCGATATGGCAAATAACGGATCTGTGTACTGCAGCGTGGTGTCGTTCCTCGTGTGTCTTATTACGAGATACATTGCGATTATTTTCTCATATCCGACGGGTCAAAACCATGCGTAGTAGCGAACCTTCGGTCCTGGGGGATTCCTAAGGACCTAAGGATGTCTCGTCCTCTCCTTGTAGGACAGCATTGTTCAGTCTCAGGTTACGGCATTGCGGCCACTGGCATGAGATCTATCGTCACGACTTTTCTGAATACCGGCGAGTCCGGTACTTTTCGCTCGTTGCCGCATTTTCTTGCAGCGTGCCGACGGAAATTGCTTATCGTCGAGATTCGGAACGAAGTCCGGGGTGCCACCGATCGTTCCTCGGATTGTTGCATAAGAAAAAGTCTCAAAGAGGAGACGAACCGCGGACTGGTTATTCGTCAAATGGTTGTTGTGAATTGTCTATGCAGAGGTTGACATGGCTGGATATGTTGGCGCTTTACAACACGAGAGGACATGGGAAAGGAAGGGTCACAATGATTAGTAGCTGCTTTCGACTGCGCAGGGCTGGACTAGGCGCTTTTACAAACCATCCTCCGGCAGTTCTATATTCCACCGTGACATTAAGCCACGTGGGCCCTCATTATTTCCCCCCTCGATCTGCGCCATGACTCTTCTCCATCCCCAGCGCTGGAATAACGACCTTTACTTTGGCAGTACGCAATACCAGCTGGATGGATACGAACGAGCATCACGCAAGGTTTAACGGACAAAAATCGCTGCTCCTAAGCTGCTCCAATCCTGTTGGGTCGATACAGAAGAGGGGTATTCGAAGGCAGAAGGTGAGATGTTACGTATTGTATTGATTTAGCAGCTCAGGCTTATGACTATCGCAGAAACAGAGTGCTAACAATAGATAATGATGAGCGCAGAATGCGTATGGAATTTGCACATGGAGGACACCGCGGTGTTCTGCCTTTGAACGCTTTGAGCAGTTGAAATAGAATCAATCATGCCGTCAAGGGTGACACGATATTCTGAGACGCAAGATGCGCGGTATAGGTTAGCGGGGAAGGGACATAGGGGCAGGAAGCACGTCGTCACTGGGCATGTTCGTCCCACTGCGACCTCGGTGGAAAGGTGGGACGGTAAGCCTCCGTTTGTCGCACATGCTTCTCGAAGGAATAGGCAGGAAATGTAGCAAGGGAAGCATCGCAAACACGCCGGCTACGGAGACAGCTGCCCTGATGAAATCCCTCTCGAACATCCAAATATAAATGAAAATTTGGGCCGGGAGACACAGCACAGATACGATTAACGTGAACAACACTGGAAATACGAAGTCGTTAGTGGGACTGTCACGGTCGCAGGCCTCGCGTGGTGTAGTACGCACAGTGCCATTCGATCCACCTCCATCGTCGTGGGACGATATCGTGAGCATCATTTGTCTTTGTTTGATACGGCGGGAGTTCTAACCCGCGCATGGCAATGTCGGCATCATTGATCCTCTCCTGCAAGCGTCCGACGAGCATGGGGACGTTTCCGAAGTTCCTCGTGAGGACGAGGGAGCTGATGGTAGCGCTTACGCAGAAGATCAGGGCGATGTAGGTGAGTATGAGGAGATACGGGAGCATGACCGGCGCTGATTGCTGCGCAAGTTCAGGACACGACTTGAAGAATACTAGAAATTGCGATTCTACCCCTGCAAGGACTGTAGACTGTGACGAGGGAAAAATGGGGGTGGTGGTGGTGTCCGAGTCATGGATTAGATCCGAGCTAGGAGCAACAAATTACGGCAGGTGCCACACCCACCACAACTGCCGCGGCCTGGTAAGTCGGAAGCTTGTATTGTGCGACACACTCCACCCTCTTCCTCGTCATGGCATTCTCCTCTTCGAGAAAGATACCATGATCGGGAAAGAAGGCATCAGAGTGTAGGGACTCGGCCCCTCTGCTGAAAACTGATACGTTGCTGGCCGGATAGTGGATGCAGACGGGTGCTTGGATAGTAGAGGACATAGTATGAAGATCTAAGCAACCCCCATTTCTCGAAGGGTTTTTCAAGAGCTCCGCAAGCCAGCATCGCTACGACCATGTGGACGACACCACTGGCAACAGGCAAGCAGCAAAGCACAGACATTCCGTCAAGACCACCCACGATGAGCGAGCGCCGAGGCGAGGATCACATGTAATACAGTGGCGAGGGAAAAAAAACTACCGAGAGTCATGGCGAGGACCCCCCGCAGGGCTCTGTTTCAAGAGAACGTGACCAGGAAGGCGTGCACGTTCTTGAAGGGCCGCGGAAGTTCCGTGATGAGCGCGCACGATCGAGCCAAAACGGTCCAGGCACTGGCAGCAGTCGAACGAGCTGCGCAATATGATCAGATGTCGATGTTTTCGGAACACGCCACTGCCAAAACCACTGACCATATACCAATAATAGTATGTAGTGGCCACGCTGTGTTAAGAGATGGCCAAAGATCCCGTGACCGGATGTTCTGACCCATTTTCATATCGAGTCGTTAACACCGGGTAGACGGACAGGACGTAGTTAGCCACCATCATTTTGACAAGGTCCACGGTGCTATGTGGCACTCCAACTGTGGCTCATCGAAAATTGACCCCAATTCCCAGCATTCTGATATATTCCTACCTGCCGTGAAGCCAGATCCTTCAAGTTGGTCCGCGTACTCGCCAGCCAAATGGCCCAAGAAAGAAATAACATGCTCCGAGTCATGTTTACGGGGAACTGAGCTCATGATCCGCATATGGATGGTCGGGTCATCCGAAGTTCCGACAGGGCCTGGAGCCAGGAGCCAGGAGGAAGGTACCATTGCTAGTACGGTATCTGGGGCATTGGTAGTCGCACCCAAGGCTTCCACGACGATTCGCTTTGTGCCCATACCTATTGAAACGCTGGCAGTGGGAATTCATACGCTACATGGGCTGCGTCGTGGTACAGGGGGAAAAGGTGCATCATACATCCAGCTCGCCCGACTTCACTTCGTTCAGTTCGTGGGCAAGTTTCACAACGTCGTTCTGCATGAGACTCAGTTCACGTTTCCAAACAACACGAATCCTAGCATGGACCTACCCCTTCGCGCACCATCTTCACCGCCGGATCCCCTTCGCGGGCGTTGCGTGTGATAGTATTGCCCTGGATGGACCCAGCCAGCGGGGTTAAGGTAGTTAAGGTCGAAGAAAAGGGTGATAGCGCACTTTGTTGCTCTGGACTTGGGCTTGACCGTCGTGCACGACTTCGTCAACTTTTCCCGTGACATTGCTATTGCCCCATTTCCATCTGCCGGGGCGCACAGTTGAGCTCGCATGGAGGCACGAAAAGATATCTGCTAATAAATACGCACGAAACATCTTTTCCTTTCTTCAAAGTTTCGCACATCGTAATAAAGGGTGAAAGTTGGTGCAGAGGATCAAACTTGGGCGTTAACTCAGGGGGAATGTGAGTAGAAGCACGATGTGGGTGACTACGTCATCGAATCTTCCTTGAGATGTGCGCGGAGGAGCCATCAGAGGATAGGGGATACCTGTAGCTTCCAAGAAATTAGGCCATGAATGAATGTAGTAGAACAAGGTACTTGATAAACCAGCGCTGGCCAGTACGTGTGGCAAAAGTGTGGATTTAGGTCCACGAGAGCTTCTCGTGCATCGCCTTTGGACTTTTGAGCAAAAAGGAGCGTTCACACGGCGGGCAAGAGCGGTCCGCTTTTAGTCGACTTATGAAATCCGCAGGTCGGATTGTGTTCATAGCCATTTTCGCTACACGCCTGACTCGTTGGTTCCCTATTAACCATTCACCCATAAAGCTAATAAAAATGGCCCCTCATGTCGTTGCTCTCGTATAGCAGCTATATATTCCTCTTCATTCTTTAGATGTCTTCGAAGCTCGACTTGTGTACGTCTTCCGAAATACTATCTTGGTCCTCTGACTTTGGATGGCGAACGCACTTTTCGAAATTGTTAAGACAGTGTTAACGTGGATACAATTCGGTACCTCATGGTAATTACGATGGAACGAACAAATGAGTACAGACCTTGTAAACAAAGCGAGCGAAAGAGGGAATTGGTACCGCAAGTGCCAGATACAACCACCCTGATGGTAACGCTGGATATGGCTAGGGAGGAAAGAAACGTGGACCAAGCCCAGCCGGGAATCTCGGGCTACAAACGCGGGTTGGAGCATGTAGACATGGGTGCACACGCCAAATATGCCGAGCTCACCTTCCGCTATGACTTGGAATGAATGGAGATGTAGGAGAGACCATTTGCATCAATGGAATGGAATGCAGTTGTGCAAGGGGCCGACATGGACGGAAATGAATGGAGGAGGCCCACATGGGATATATGAAGCGATAACACGTGCATCGCTACAACAATTATGGTCGAAACAAAGGACAAGTTGTCATACAATGTGAGGAACGGATGTAACTGAATCCGGGGAAGGTCCTAACTAGGAAAAAGGAAGAAGCGTTCAGTTGATGAGGATGAAGATAACAAGGGTGGCCGAAATACCGTTAGAATACGTTTGTCACCAGGATCGTCATAATATGTGAATCAGTCAGGTTATAAAATATCTCAGGGCTCAAGGCAAGAGAAAGGACGTGATCTCCGGTGTGTTAGTACTAAATAGGAGAGGGACGAAGGCCGGTTAAGCATTTAAGCATGTACACATGCATGCCCGAGTGGAATTGGGGGTAAGTGGTTGCCGTAGACGAGATAGCATGATGCCAGACCGGTGGCGATTTATGTTGAAAGTGGATGAAAGGGAGTGACAGAATTGGACGGAGTCGGAGGCGCAGTGACATGAGGAGTAGGCACGCGCTGATGGCCTAATGATGGATCATCTGGAAGATGTGTTGTAGTATGGATTGGAAAGGATGGCGGCAATGAGGAAGGAGTGAAGGATTTCGTAGCAGGTGGGTGTTTGGCCTCTGCAACTGCCACCACACAGTGACCACGGTCTGTCGGCTGTGACGGCGAGCAATGGCTAGGGACGTTGCAAAGTGGATATGACGAAGGACGCTTGAGAACAACGGTGGAGAAGTCGGTGGAAGGGGAGAATGCAGTCGGGGCCACATCGGTGTCTTGGTGCAAAGCGATGTAATGATGGCGAATTTCTCTGAGAAAGCGTACAGGATAGGAATCTGCGCCGTCGTTCTGGGCTTGTCGAACAATTTCATTCCATAAGGCACAAAAGTCGCGTTGTAGCTCGGGAAGCGTATTGCGTATGTCAAATTTAGAGAGCGTTTTCACGACGTCGAGGGTAAAGGGATCAGAGCGATTGGCACGGCGTGTGAAATTGACCAAGTTGGCGAGTTGCACATTGTCACTGTGCGATAGATAGTCTTGAAATACGCTGTCCGAGATACCCAGGTGGCTCCTCGCAAGTGCGGCCCAAGGTTCGTTGTGTTCCCGCACACTTGCGACAATGACGGCAACGACACCTTGAATATACGGGCTGAACCGTCCATCGCTGGCCTTGTCCCAGGATCTCAGAGAAAGCCCAAGTTCTATAGAACTAAGCCCTCCACCCCAGTTCAGATCTACCAGGTCGCCAAATATTTTCCTACAAACAGTAGGCTGTACCTCACTGGCAGCATTGAGGCAAGTGGCGAGCCGACGTATTTTGACCGATTCCGGGACTGAATTTGATGAAAGGGTGTTCCGCAAGAAATGTCCGATTGCATTTTCTGTCATGCTCCGGGCACGATCACGATCCAGCTTGACCTCGTCCGAATTAAAAAAGCCAGGGATGCATTCGAAGACTTTTTCTTGCTCGTCATCTTCACGTATAACTCGAACTGTCCACCGCAAGATACCGAAATCAATATCCGACAGTTGTTTCGAAATCGCGTATTTGACTTCCCACTCGATACCCTGAAGCTTCCGTCGGCCGATGTTTATTAGCCATTCCCAAACGCGTCGGCGGCCATCCAACGAACAGAAAAGGGAAAGTACGCTGTGGGTGACTTTGAGGACAATATACAGAACACGAGTGTAAAGGAACCGAGCTAGTGGGGACAGTGGCGAATAGCATGGGCTGTCGGGCCAGATAACTGGCATAAAAGTGATGCATCCGTATCCCACCAACAATGGGGCCACCCAACAGATCACCACGGTAAACATTGTGTGATCGATATTGAACAAATAGATGAGGAGGCCAGCGAAAAACTTGAACAGGGCAAGATGCACCAAGGCAGGCAATGCTTCTACCGTCTGAGGAATATGAAACTTGATGATGCCATGCACAAAGAATGCACGCCTTCGCGCACGCTCTTGCAGGCCGCACCCTACCGGCTGAGTATTTTGAAGGTATCGACGTGCCCACTGCTGCAACGATGTAGCCAGCATCGCGCATGAAAGGCTGATGACCAAGCTCAAGATCCAGAGAATATTCACCCAGACAGCAGATCTCGATGGAGAAAATGGCGGAGGCTTAACCACAGATGGTACGGATGCGCGAGACACGTTGGGGTCGGCCTGAAGCTCGTACATTTTCTCGAGGTAGAATGCGGCAGTGTCCTGGGAATTGGGCCTGATGTCTTGTAGTGATACGACGACAAGTGCGGCGATGACAGCAGAAAATAAACCGTTCTATTTGGCTCACAGCAAATTAGCATGCAGCGATATAAAAAATGACCTTGGTACGCACGAAGATGATTATCCCTTCAGCGTCCCTTAGCCAACGTTCGGCCACCATATTGTCATACTTCTCTGCACTTTTCGAATAGAGTGAGAAAAGAGGCCCTGAGCTATCGCCATATTTGGTCTCGTTCTGCAATCTTTGAATCAGTGCAGACGAGAAGCTAGTGACCATTTACTACAAAGGACGGTGGGCTAAATGTGGGTGTGAAGTCGAGCTGCGGATGACATACCCTTCTCATTCCCCTTCTCGGAGTCTTGAATGTCACGGTCAGCTTGGGACATTGAAGAGCAGGAAGAAGTAGAAAGGTTGGAAAGGTCTTCGGTATATAAGGCACCGCGGGAGAGGACCGCGACAAAGGGGAGGGGGATCAACTGGTTGTGAGTCACAGCATCAGGAAACCCCCCGCGGTCTAAACATACTTAATTACCTTGTAATTTCCGACAAGTCATGAAGGACGAATAAGAAATGTATTATTAACTTAATCCACTTGGGAAATCGTCCATTAATGCACTACGAGTTTTACAAGTATATTAAGTGATGCTTGGATTTAAAGCAACTACAATTCAACCGTCGCGCTGCTAAGACCCGATAAGACACATTGTAATTTTTTGACTTTTTTACTGTAATCTACTGACTGTAACACGAAATCCTAACTGTGTAAGTGAGTTCGGAATGTGATCTCACGACCACAGTTCTGAGGCCTGAGGCTACATTGTGCTCCCGGAAGGGGACGCGAGGTGCAAGGGGAAGGAGAAGGGGGAGGCACGAGAACAAAAGACAAGACAAGACGATGTGAATATAAGACAAGTGAGAAAAAGCGCACGAAACAAGGGACAAGGAGGAATGGAAATGTGGCAAACAGTTCGGAAAGGGAGTGAATAGGGAAGCGGTGGGCGCTGTGGACCTGTGGTGCTGGACTCGTCGGTCATGCGGTCGAGGGTCGAGGGTCGAGGGTCGAGGGTCGAG
>Ga0137394_10002015_pt1 | contig 14953 bp, 20 predicted proteins | sample czobulk116metaG_FD_108278 | JGI IMG/M metagenome (GOLD analysis project Ga0137394, IMG submission 108278) | Vadose zone soil microbial communities from Angelo Coast Range Reserve, California, USA - czobulk1.16 metaG | ecosystem: Environmental > Terrestrial > Soil > Vadose zone | place: USA...
TACATCAGTAAAAAAAAACTTGTCTTATTCCTACTTATTCCCTTCTTACCCCTAAAATAAGAGGAATAAGATGTAGTAAGATTGAATAAGATGGAATAAGAAATGTTGATTTTTGCTGATGTAAGACATCTGCAAGGATTTGACCTAGCTTACTGGACTTACAGATTTTTTCCTCGCAGGTGGCTTACAGCAGGCTGCAAGTCCTGTAAGTACCTATCAAGACAGCAGCAAGTAAAGTTGTTTTTTCCTGATGCTACTTTATTACAAAAAAGTGTGAAAAGCAACACAAAAGTATGAAGAGTAAACACAAGGTTTTCCTGATGTACTAAGCAGTTGATGATCACATGTAGTTCATTGATAGTATGCATGTCCATGCATGAGGCTAGATCACAGGGTATGTCTGATATGCCCAATGGGCCAATGTGACCATCGTGTAGCCATGCTTCACAACAGATTCAGAAGTTAGGTCTGCAGCCATTACACTGGTAAGAATAAGCCTGCCCAACCTCTTGTGATGCCTTGATTTGAATCTGACCAGACGACGAAATCGAAAGCGCCACTAAGAATGAAAACGTACCCGCTCACGAATTCCCCATGAACCAAGTCCGTAGATCTCTGGACTCTCGGTCGTATCGCAAACTCTTTGCAGGATCGAGGTCTTCCCTGCATTTGCCCTTCCAATAATGAGGACCCGGAACCTCAGGCTGATATGGTTGGGAAGTTCGGGGAGGATCGGCGGTGCTGGTGCATCTGTAGCAGGTCCCCCAACATTGTCAGGGTCATCGGGGAGGTCGGACAACTTGCTCTCGTCCTGTCACATGCTTTGATCACAGTGCTGTCGCGAGAAAGGAGGCTAGCCCTGGGTCTGAACACGTTTGTTGCTGCTGGGCAGGCGCAAGGAATCCATATACAGTAGTGCGTACAGCTGCTAGGCAGCCTGGCTTGGATGTTTCCGTGTTCGTGGTTGTCGAATTAATATTGCGTCCCTTCCCGTCGCCCCGGGCCCCATTGTAACATCCCAACTCATTCGTTCACTCGTCTTTGGGCCAACACATGACACTAATCTCAAGCCGTCCGTCTTCCTTTCAACGCAAAGGATGAAGATGTTTATATGTTTTCTTTTCACTTTTGTGTGAACCTGAACTACAACGAAAAGTAGTATCTACAGTATCGACCCAACAAAAATCTCCTAAAGCAGCCAGGGACCACAAAAGTTGGTTCAGTAAGCATATGGAGACATGGCTGAGGATAAATACAGCTACATGCGACGAGAAAAGTCACGATGTGCGTGTAAAAGTTCGCAACATGCTGTCTGTCCGCCGGTGATCAGTCGTCCACCATGTTCACGTCTCCGACATTGTCCACCTTGAACTACACCCCCTATACCTGTTTACCGACCAACCGATCCCATCTCGGTAAACACGAGATCCCAGAATAATCTAAAGACGAAAAAGAAAAGAAAAAGACAAGAAAAAAATCAGCGACACGGGGTTCCCCCCTCCGCGTTATTTGTTGGGTGGTGTGTGACGTACCGACGCTGCGAGAGGGGTTGGGATCGCATGTGCATCTGCCGCGCTTCCAGACGTCGCCGGTTGGGCAGTGCGTAAAGTCGTCATGCGCGTACCCGATCTCGTCGAAAAAGTGGATGCGTTCCGTGCCCGCGAAGAGCGCCGCACCGATCGTATGCACGTTCGCGTCGCCCCATCGCTGTGAAATCACCAACCTGTTAGGCGGGGGGGGGAGGGGACGAATGACGAGCGAAAGGACGTTACCTCGTAATAGAAGCCTCCGTTGTGATCGAGGTAATCAAAGTATGCCGAGAAGGCTTCTCCGCGCCAAAATTCCATATCGGCAATCTCAAAGTTGTTATAGACTGTCATGAGGATCAGCATCTGGCCGGCCAGTCGCTACTTTGCGGGGAGGAGAGTAGACGTACATGTGCAAAGGTTGTGTTCGGCACCACCATCGTCGGACAGGAAGTCCATCGCGGGGTCTGGCGCGACGTATTCGGGATGTTGGGTGATGAATTCTGCAAGGCGAGGGGAGCATCAGATGTGGGCCGGCGAGCTGCGGGAAGGGGGTAGGCAGACCTTTCACAGTGGGCCAGAGGGACTGGATTGTAGGTCCGTATTCATACATGGCGATGTTGAAACCTGAGTAGGGTGGAATGGATTTTTGTATGCGCTAAGCAAGGCGAGAGAGACGAACTGAATGCCTTGTTGTTCTCGCGCATGAACGTGAAGGGGTCAAAGTCGATATCGCAATGGAAGTGCACGTCAGGCCTGAACGGGGTTTAGTCGGGCTGAGTGAAATGGGATTGTAAAGAAAGACGCACTCGACGCGCCAAGAGTACCGGTAATTTTGTAGCAAGGGGTGGCGATAGTAGAACTAGTCAGTCTCGGTCAGTACAGGATGGTCTATATGCGAGTGAGAGAAGGGTAGATCGAACCCCAGAGTTGAATCGACACATATTGTGGTACCTGGACAGATGGCGATCGTGATCTCAGACACGGGAACAAGAAAGGAGAAGAGTCATACGATATACTGCCACCCCTCGGGATGCCAGTCATATTCTCCAATTCCTCCGTCACCTTTGTCTCGTTGAGCCATGGGGGCTGATTCCAATCCGGCGCGGGGATCTCCGCGAAATGGACGGGTCCTGAGACGAGAACGGAGATGCGACTTGAATGATGTTGTTAGGGGGGCGGACGTCAGTCAGCACACAGGGTGAGAAGAAAGAAGGCAACGGAGCGCGCACGATTTGAACTCGTCCGAGAAGGGCTGGTCGTTTAGGAAGATCCAGGGGTAGTTGTACTTGTGGTTGAACCTGTCCTCGAGCTCACGCACGGACTGCACGGTGCCCCTTATGTCAGACTCTGAATTGGTCGTCAGCATGAAGAACGTCGCATTTTCGCGGTGCGGGTGCGGGTGCGGGTCGGGCGGTGGTGGCGATGGAGCGGCGGTGATGGGGTACGTCTCGTGTGCCTCGTCGGGGCCATTATGATATGATGGCAGTGGAGGGAGTCGGCTTGGAGGACTGCTCTTGTAAGGATAGATGAAGGATGACAGGGAACCAGGGTTGTATTCGTGCGGCGCTAGAAGGGAGATGGACACGAAGCACACCTGCGTTTTGCATTAGCAGGATATCTGGGCGGGAGTGGGCCACCCACGGCTAGGAAAAGAACGATGAGAACGGGACGTGGAACCCTCGTTGTTCGTAGCATTGTGGTGGGGGGATGGAGGAGTAAGGAGTGTGGGAAGCCTTGGCGCGTTGAGGAGACAAGGGCGTGAGATGCCCACCTTTTCAGTCAAAGGCACATACCCCTAATACCACAAAAGGGTGGTGCAGTAGAGGTTAGAAAGTGCCTTTTTTTTTCTGGAACCGAGAGAAAAAAATGTATACGGTATGGTATGTACGCGCGGTCATTGGTCGCGACCTCAAATTGATGGAGACGACGGCGAGCGCGAAGCCAGGAGTAGACAAGTTACATTTACATACTGCGGTGATATGATCTAGGAATTGTACGGAAGCCAATCTTGCCGGATCCTTGGCGCACTAAGCCCGAAACGGAAGTCGCAACAGGAACGACGATCGGCGCTTACCACATTCGCTTCGCCTCGCCTCCCATTCACGGACAGTTGGCTCTCGAGGCTAAGGCTGAGGCTGTGCCTTAAGTCGCCACCCAGGAGCTCCAGACCAGATGAGATGTGCACCGTCGACAGTTTGTCCACCCTTTTGTAGCGCCGCATTACAGTACGCGATGAGGTCAACGACTGATTGCCGGGACATTCGACTCGACTTCGAATGATGAGAATCCCCTGTTGCATGTTCTTGGCGCTGTGGAGCCAGCGGCGTTTTTGGGACATTTTTAGACGGAGCCTGAAAAGGATTCGCACGCCGCACGGCCAAGTTCCCACGCTGCACGACGACTAGAGCAGCAGATGATTAATGATTGCTCGTTCAACCTCACGAGCATCGTAATATCATGGATTTCGTAAAATAGTTATTGTGGCGTGTAGAGTGCCGTAGTTATGTGTTTGAATGATGCCGCGGGCAGTCGAAGCCATGTTTGATGCAACGCCGTAAGTCACTCAAGTGTGAGTCAACTTGGATCAAATCGTGATAAGGCCAATGAGCTCCCTCGCTTTCCTCGTTACTGAACTCCAGGTGTGTCCACATCTCCTGCTATCAGCCTCTTACTTGAGTCCGCCTGCTGTAGTCCCTTGCCAGCGAGACAAGGAGGAAACACCCTGAAGTCCGCGAGGTATGTGGCATGGCCTCCCCTTATAATATACCGACAATGATCCCTCTCTCGCATAGGCCGCCGAAAAGTCTATTGCTCTACTCAGGTCCTCTCCAGAGCTCGTAACTGCAAACTTGACCTCAGGTATGTTCTACACGAGCACCGCGGTCCCACCTTACAGTACACACCGACGACCCTCCCACTCATCACAGATGGCTGGCACACCGAAGACCTCCTTCGCCCCGTATTCATGGGCTGCGCGACGAAAAACGCCAAAGTGATCACGATCGCCCTAGGCTCGCTCCAACGCCTCATCTCCCTCCGAGCCGTCTCCGTCTCCGCCGTCCCAGCCATCATCCAGACGATGAACGATTGCATGTCTCAAGGCGTCGACATCCAACTCAAGATCCTCCAGACCCTCCTCTCCCTCATCACCAACTTCCCCGCCGTCCACGGCAGACTCCTCGCAAACGTATGTCGCTGTCTTTCCTTCCCTCCCTTGTTGTGACTGTTGTTATCTCGCTGCGGCGCAGGCCCTGCTCTTATGTTTCAAGCTGCACGAGTCTAGGACGGCAGTCGTGTCGTCCACCGCGGCCGCGACGCTGCGCCAACTGGTCATGTTCGTCGTTGACAAGGTCGTCGAAGAAGATCGCCGGATACTGCTCGCCAGCGAACTCGAACCGATCACGCTTCCGGACGGCACGACGCGATCGCTCGGCCCCGCCGCGCGCGACGCGTTCGCCATCTTCGAGGACCTCTGTCTGCTCGGGAACGACGAGCGTCCGCAGTTCCTCCAGCTCGAGTACCTCCACAAGACGTTCGCGCTCGAACTGATCGAGAGCGTGCTCACGAACTATCACGAGCTCTTCCACAAGGCGCGTATCTCGTCCCGTACTCATATCTATCCCCCGATCCTCATATGAGTATCCGCAGCATCCCGAGCTCCTGCTCTTATTGCAACACCATCTCAGCCCGCTGCTCCTCAAGACACTCTCCGAGCGCTCAGCGTTCCCTCTTACGCTCCGTGGCACACGTGTCGTCTTCCTCTTGCTCAAGCAATTCTCCGCAGAACTCGCGACGGAAGCCGAGGTCTTTCTCACGCTGCTCATCAAGCTTGTCAGCGGTGAGACTGAAGTTGGTGAGAGTCGGCCGAGTTGGATGAGGGTGCTCGCCATGGAGATCATGCGTGGGTGCGTCTCTTTTTCTCTCGTCTCTAGCGCAGGGCTTATCAGTGATCATACGACACGTGCGACACGCTCACAGGCTCTGCGGAGACGCCGAGTTCATGCGTAGTATCTGGCAACGCTACGATGCTTCAGCAACGGACTGCGACACCGGCAGCGCCTCTGGCGCACGAGTCTTTACTCTCTTCATCTCCACCCTCCAGCGCCTCGTCACCTCGCGTCCCTCCCTACTCGGCGTATCTGCACAGATGCAGGGCGTAGGCGTGCCCCCGAGCGACTCACTATCGTACTCGCACAGTCACAGCCTGGACAGCGTCGCAGAGATGGTGGCAACGGCGGCCAGTGCGACGGTGTCGAACGTCGTCGGCATGATCGGTACCGAGGCCGGTCTGAGCGTGCAAAGTGCGGCGATGAAAGTGCAGTGGTGCGTTCCATCCCCTGCTGATTTTCTCTTCCTCATCTGAGCGAGTCCCTCCGTCGTTCATATCTGTTAGCATCGACCAACTCGACAAGACGGACGCGCCGCCCATCCCCGAGGCGTACATCTATCTCCTCGGCGTGCAATGCCTCGTATCGCTCTGCGACGGGCTCGCAGGGTACGCAATACCGCTCTACAATGCCCTCGCAATACAGAAACCACCCGCCGGCTCCCACCCACCGGAGCCCGTGCGCGCCCCGGGGTCCTTGGACCCATCGACGCTGCCGGAGTCAGAGCCAGCCCGCGAAGGCCTGCAGATGGTGCGCGCGATGCTGAATGCCGGCTGGCCCGCGCTGCTCGCCGCGCTCTCCTTCCTCCTCACCACGAACCTCTCCGACGCGCTCTTTGGCGACGTCCTAGGCGCGCTCCAAGCGCTCGCCCGCGCAGCAGGCTGCCTCGCGCTGCCCACCCCACGTGACGCGTTTCTCACTGCGCCCGCGAAAGCCGCTCTCCCCTCGCGCGTCGTCGCAGCGCTTAATGAGACGCCACAGGGCCCGTCCGCGTCGCGCTCCCCAGTCTCGCTCGAGGGGCTCACGCTCGGCCTCGCGGGTGGCGGCGGCGGCGGAGGAGGCGGAGGCGGAGGAGGGGCTGGAGGAGGCGGGGGTGGTTTCGCGTTGCAAGCACCGGGACTTAGTCCTCGCAATTTGGCGTGTTTGCGCGGGCTCGTTGCAGCTGCGCTATTCCTTGCGGGTACGCTGGGATCCAGCTGGTTCGCGGTGCTCGAGGCGCTTCAGAACGCGGATTACGTGCTTACTACGCGCGGTACCGCACCGCCTGCTCCAGTCGCGTTGGGCACAACTTCTGGGACGCCTTCCAAGCGTGGTAGTGTGCAGGCTGAAGGGCAACAACAACAGCAACAACAGCAACAACAATCGAGGCAACAGGCCGCACATCCGCTTCTCGCGGACTTGGACTCGGAGAGCGTGCAGGCTGCGATACAGCGGCTTTTTGACGCGAGCGTCATACTGGAAGACTCTGCGTTCCACGATTTCGTTGGCGCGTTGTGCAAGTTGAGTTTGGAGATGGTCAGCATGCAGAGCGGCACAGATGTCGGTGCTGGAGAGGGCAGTTTGGACGTGGAGGACGACGGTAATGTTCCGAGTGCGAGCACGAGCGCGACGAGTCTCGCGACTCCCCGCACGGAACTGTTTAGCAGGAGGAGGGTTAGCGGGATTCACATTCCGCGGACGTTGGTGCGTAAAGTTTCTATCTGTCCCTTCCCATTTGACGGAGCGGATCGACGAATGAACAGCGATCCGGAGACTTCGGCATCGCGCGCCTGGGCGGTGTCGCCGCGCTCAACATACAACGCCTCGTATATCGGTCCCCGGACGTCGCGTGGGACGCCATCACCTCACATCTTATCTTCGTTCTCCGTCAGCCCGCGACCCCGCAGCCCATCCGCCTGCAAGCCGCACGGACTATCGACGAGATTCTTGTGATCGTCCCGCGCCACCTTGCCGCTGCCCCTAGCGAACTCCAAGCGGCCATGCAGCGCCGCGTGCTCGACGTCCTCGCGCAGCAGATCATGCTCGGTGGCGCCGCGTCGAGCACGAACATGGAGTTGCGCCGCTTGGGCCTCGAAACGCTGCACCAGATTTTGCAAGCGTCGGGCCACACGCTGCTCGTGGGATGGGAGACGATCTTCGAAGTACTCGGCAGCGTATGCCGACCCGCTCCTTCCGCCGAACTCGTTCCGTCCGGGCGTCTCCCGCCGCTTGGGTACTTGCAAGAGAAGGGCTATTCGGCGCTGATAAAGATTGCGTTCCAGTGCATGACGCTCATGTGCGAGGGGCTCGCGGCGCTGTCGCCCGAGCACCTGCGGCTCTGCATTTGCACGCTAGGGCAATTCGGGCGTCAGGCGGACACGAACATCGCGCTGACGGCAGCGGAGAGTCTCTTCTGGGGCGTGTCAGACGCGATACAGGCGAAGCGGCGGGAGGCGGACCACGAGCCGGCGTACAGCGCGCTCTGGATGCACCTCTTATTGGAGATACTGCGCTTGTGCGCGGACGCACGGCCCGAGGTTCGCATGGGCGCGATTCAGACGCTGTTTAGGACACTCCAGTTGTACGGCGCTACGCTCAGCCTGGAGACGTGGGACGAGTGTGTGTGGAAAGTTACGTTTCCGCTGCTCGACAAGCTTTCGCTGCACATGCACAGGAACGCGCTCACGCCCCCGTCGTCCCCCGACGCCACCGCCACCGTTCCCGACAGGGACAATACACTGGCGCCGGACTCCCCGTCGTCGTCGTCGTCTTCGTCGTCATGGGACGAGTCAAAGGTGGTCGCGTTACAGTCGATCGGCGCGATCATGAACGATTTTCTCGTGTCGAAGATCATGCGTTTGTCCTCGTTCGCAGCGGCGTGGGATACCTTCGTCACGCATATACGCGACGCGTTTTTGCTCGACGGTCGTGCCGTCAGCGCGCCGGCATTGCGCTGTCTCGAGCGCGCGCTCAAGGCCGCTTCTGCTGCGGCGGCGGCTGATGATGCCCTGCAGGACCTCCGACCGGGTTTGGTGGAGATTTGGGAAAAGACGTGGGCCAGGTGCGAGGAGATGGGTGCGGTGGTCGTTCGGCGGGCGAGGGCGGCGGCTGCGTTGCAGCGCGCGGATTTTCCTGCGCCGTTTACGCAGGAGAGTTTGGTCGTGTTTGTGGACGTTATCAAGTGCGTGAGGAGTATCGGACGGACGTTGGACGGTGCCGAGTGGCCGTTGGAGCGTATCTCTACGCTTATGACGATATTGAAGGGTGAGCTCGTTCGTTTCGCGCCGCTTTTCTAGGCCGTGTCGGTGACAGGTTGATGAATTGAATCCCGTTAGGCGTCTTGACATATCCAAATTCACCGGATTATAGGCCTGATATCGATCACTTGTCGCCTGTCCAGGTAGGAGGGCACTCATACCGTTGTTTTCTCGTGCGCCAATAGATCACGCTGATTTTCAGGCAAACGTCATGGACACCGTCAACGGCATCGAACTAACGGAGGCGGGTGTTCCGTCCTATATCCTTAGAGATCTGTCCGAATATGCCACGCTCGCATTCATCGCATCCTTCGACGTCCCACAGGTGCGCAGTCAGCAAAGCACGGAACTTCCCATGGCCACTCAAGCACCGACGACGACAACGACACCGCCGCGAAAGCGGATAACGTACATCGCCCTCGCAAAGATGTGCATGCCCAAGCTGGCCGAGCTGTTCTTGCGGTTCAGGGAGAAGGACGAGATCTTCGTGGACGGATCCGTCGAGGCCGTTTTGTCGGCGTATGCCGTTCCGATCAAGCTCAAGTATGATTGTCCGCTCCCGTCGAAGTTTGGGAAGGACGCGCCGCTGTGGAAGACTGCGACGCTGTGCTTTTTGAAGGTCGTCAAGGAGATCGGGGCGCAGATCGATATTCTTGGTTCTAGTGAGGGTTTTTTTTATGCTTCATGGTTGGGAGCGTTGCTGACGGCTGTACAGGATTATCGCCCTTGCGGGTAGAGAGCGTGTGGAAGCAGGTGATTGACGTTTACCGCGGTGGCATCCTTGCAGACTGGTGCGCCCTATTGCTCGAGGCTGGCGTCGTTTCTCTTTGTTCGAACCTCATGCGCGAATAAGTTCCGCGACAGATAGCCTATCCTTCTCCGAGCAAGAGGACGAAGAAAACTTTGATCAGTCCTTAGTCACGTCTCTCGAGACGGACGTCGTTCCCTGCCTCGGTGATGAACGCGTTCCCGATTATCTCATCACCCAGCTGGCCAAGGTCCTACAGCAAGGCTCGCAGCTCCTGCAGAATGAACAGGACGAGGATCGCCCGCCGACGCCAGTCAGTCCACCGCAGTCGAATGCCAAGTCCAAGTCTGCCGCGCGAAAAGCCAAGGTCGACGACGAAACGGTGGTGGGCAGCACGGCACCCGTCAGGGAGGTCTCGAGGGAACGCTTTTCTTATTGGTGTCTCGATCTGCTCTTTCTCATTTGCTCCGACACGGCAAAAGGCAGGTCCCATGCTCCTCGACGATAACGGCCAAGAGACCTATAAATGCACCCTTGTCAGATCGGGAATCTTCGCGGAGAAGAGTCACGGCGTTGTGCCTCCCCGCACTCATCGGCAGATGTCGCACTACACTCGCCGGGTACGTCGCGGACGAAAAGATTCGTGGGAACCTCCCATTCCCAAGGCATGCTACCTGATCTCTCATATCTTTTTCCATTGTGGCCCTGATCGACCTGTACAGAGTTCGGGAAGAAGAACTGATATATGTGCTTCACAAGCTGCGGGAGCTTCGACTATGGCCAGGGTCACTGTGGGCAGCCCTCTCGGAATCTCCGTCGAAATATGCAACGGAGCAACCAGGTACGTTACACCACATCCTACTTCCCCTTCGGCCGCGCGGCAGCGGCAACTTATCCGACTGTGTGCCACCCAAAGCTATCGACGCGTCTCTGCAGCCTTCCGAGCTCATCGCGGACGCGGTGAAACGTTCGTCGCGGGCGCACGTGTTCCATTTTTACACTTTGCTGTGCGAGATCGCATCCGTACCGCGAAAAGCGCCGAGCGCGTGGATCACGACGGATCGGCTGGTCACCGCCTCTGGTGGGCCTGCTGTCGCCACCAGCAACAATAGTGGAGCTGGTTCCGGTATGGGCCGTGGCCACGTCTTGTCGTTTGATGCTCGAGTGCTGGCGAGGGAATGTTTGAAGGAGGTGGGGCGTGAGCTCGGCGTGCCGCGATGATCTCTTGCGAGGGCGGTTTTCCTTTCTTTGGCCGTAGAGATATCTCATTTCATGTTTTCTGGGAAAATACTTCAACTGACTTCTTTTAACGACGCTGATTGCGAACGGAGTCTCAAGATATTTTGAGTCAGCTGGAACGTACTACCGTAGAATGGTTCCGAGCGTGCTGTGGTGCTGCGGGTGCAGTTGAGCAAGGAACAGGAACAGGCTGGTAATGCTTAAGGTCGACGTGCATGTACCGTAAAAAAATGATGCTTCCAAGCTGTTCGTTCCTCGGTTCCAGATCCCGGCTCGAACAAGGGGCAATCGAAACCATTACTTGCGTGCTTCATTCTGTGCTCCGATTTGAAGAGCTGAGGGTTACTAATAGTAAAACTTACCGTGCTCAGGCTGCAACTCTCAGCCATTCGATAACGAATGTGTTGGTTGTGGTGGCAATATTTATATGGCGAGCGCCATGACACCCGGGGCCATTCGGCAGCTCGGTTCGGCTCGGCTCCAAATTCGCTCATTCTCGGCCCGCTACGAGAGTTCGACCTATCGATCATCCCCATCTCGACAACCTGGTCTCAGCCTGTACACTCCCACTCCCACATCAACTCCTGTAGCGCTCGTCCCTGTCCCACTACATTAATGGCGTTGTTATGGAGGCAACCTGTGCGAATCATTCCCCGCTTCCTTGTAAAGGGCTTGCAAGACTTTGCGGTCCATGGAGCCCGAGCGCTGCGCCTTCGCCACCGAACAAAAGTAGGAACATCCACCGGCGCGCCTCCAGGACCGTCTTTTCTCCTCTTTCCCCCGATTCGAAAACACCGTTTCTCTGTCTCTGTCCTTCGTGATATACGCCGCTTATTGCGATTCTGATTTCTGGCAAATTGTGAGAACGCCCCTGGGAATATGAATGGTAGTAAACGCAGATGGTGGGAACACCGCCACGTCGAACGCCCAAGACCGCTCTTCCATTATACAACGATATGATGGCGTTGCTGTACGGCAAATGACCGAGCGCATTCCGTTGCGAACCGACTTTCATGACATATCTTTACCGTAAGGGGTCCCCTCGTCCCTGCTGGTTCCTTAACCAACTCAAAAGAGATAAACATCCAGCGGCGCGCCTCCAGAACCGCCCCTTCCTTTTTCTTTCCTGTTCGAAAAAGTGAGTGCTCTCTTCCTCCGTGGTTCGCGACATACGTCGCTCATTGCGTTCGGAGGCCATTCCTTAAAACGTCGTTTCGACGGTTTCGCTGACCCAAAGAGGGCGGCCGCATTTCGTGCTTCAGTCCAACGCGCCTTCTTGTAAACCACCTCGCCACGTAGTCTGGAGCTCCCACGCGCTCTGTCTCATCGATGCCACGGCCAATACGTCCTGTTCTCCTCGTCGGGATCGTAGGTGTGCGTGCTGATACATGAGCAACCGCGCGACCACATAAGAATCACATAACCCTCACACAGCTCGTCCTCTTGTCCCTCTCTGTCCTATCGCCACACCCCTACAATCCGCTCCGCTCCATCCAGTCACAATTAATAGTACCTCCCCACGGACTTGAAAGCCCCCAAAACGTAGCAACCCCAGTATTTGTCGACGCCCCCGACGACCGCCCAGTCGATCCGGAGCCCAGCCACACACCGCACCCTGTCGTGCCACCGTCGCCCAAACCTGAACGTGAAAATGCGACGCTCGTCATGCTCACGACCAACTGGGAGATGAATGGCGCCTTGCGTGTCGTGGGACAACTGGAGGAGAGGTTCAATCGCAAACACAAATATCCATGGATCTTCCTCAACGACCAGCCATTCTCGGAAGAGTTTGAGCGGTGCGCTGAGCCGCGTCTGAGTTTCACTGTGCCCTGACTCTGACCTTTTCATATCCCCACATAGGCGCATGTCAAGTATCGTCTCTGGGCCCGTGCATTTTGCGCTGATCCCCGACGAGCTTTGGAACCCTCCTGCGTGGATCAATGAGACCGAGGCCGCGGAACGCATGGTACAGATGGAAAATGACGGCATCGCGAAAAGTGGCATGAAATCGTGCGGCTTTCTTCTACCTATCTAACCCCACATCTGAAATGGTCCAGGTATCACAATATGTGCCGATTTTATTCTGGGGTCAGATCTGCTCACCTTCACCTTGCACGAAATCCGGTCTCGTACTGACGACCCTGCCTAGACATTCTATCACCATCCACTACTACAAAATTTCCGGTACTATTGGCGTGTCGAGTGCGTATTCCCCTTCGCGCCAATCATTCACCCCTACCCATCTGAGATCATATAGGCCTGAAGCACAATACCATTGCGACGTCAACTCTGACCCGTTTACTTTCATGCGCGAGAACAAAAAGACATACGGTCCGTTTCTCTTCTCATGCATCGTGTATGTGACGAACCAACCCATCTCTACTCCTCTGCTCAGGGTTCACGCTCTCCATGCCGGAAGACGCGAGATCAATTCCGTCGCTGTGGCCCACCGTGAAAGGTGCGTCCACCCCCTGCCCGCCGCATGTCGACCCGCGCGTTCATATTGTCCTCGCCGAGCAGAATTCATAGAAAGGTATCCCCAATACGTCACGCCGAACGACGCGATGGATTTCCTGTCCGACAATGGCGGTGTCGACTACAACATGTGCCAGTGTATGTCCGTTTCCATTTCAGCCTCCTACAAATGACGAAAGACTCGGCGGCTGATCATGGCATGGTTGCAAAACTAGTCTTCAATAACTTTGAGATTGCCGATATGGACTTGTGGCGCGGAGAGGCCTACACGGCGTTCTTCAATTACCTCGATCATCAGGGTGGTTTCTATTACGAGGTACGTCCCCCTCTCACCATTTATTCCTCTCAAGGCGGAGAAAGGAGTAAGTCTCTAACGGCTTCGCGTATGAATAGCGTTGGGGCGACGCGCCCGTGCACACGATCGGCGCGGCCCTCTTCGGGGGCAAGGATGGCATCCACTTTTTCCAGGAAATCGGTTACGAACATTATCCGTTCACGCACTGTCCCTTGGGCGAACTTTGGGACCGTGGCCGGTGTTCGTGCGAGCAAGAGAAGAATTTCGGTACGTTTCGTCGTGTCTCGCTCCTTCGCTGGCGCGGCGTTTTTGACTGGAGGTTGTTCCTGTTGCCTTTTTTTTTTTTAAAGATTATGCCGAAGGGTGGTCGTGCGTGCCGAAGTGGGATCGTGTGAAAGACCGACATCGGGAACTATGACGAAATGTCAAAAACGGCGAGGGTCCCACTGCCTCCATTGCGTGTAAGCCACGGATACCTTTTTGTTTGCTTATTCAGAGGTGTCGAAGCCCTGCTGTCTTGGGTGTTTTTTTCACATTTATACTTTGTTGCTCTTTGCTGATTTTTATACGTCTGCGGATACGTAGTACAGACATTCGACCTCCTGCGGCTGACTGTAGCACACCACCTACTCTACTCTCGTCTCGTGGCACACATTTGTATTTGGACTGATCCCCTGCCAAGGGCCTGGGCTCTGGAGTACTCTGTTTAAGCGCTCAGACTCGGAGCAGATTCAGGGATGCGAAATTGCCAGTGCACTAGTTTGCACTAGTTTGACTCCAACTGAATACGTTGAAACGGCGCAGTGGAGGGGCCTTAGAAACCACGCGCAGAGCACATTGCGCGACACCCCCTCGTGTTATCGATTAGCTAGATGACGGCTTCGACCTGTACGAGTCGCGCGCCATCGCGGAAGCCGATGCCTTCGATCAGCCTGAGCCATATCTGAGCCGAGCCAAGCCATAAATGGCTTGTGACTCCAAGCCATTCAGGAATGGTTTGAGCTGGTTTGAGCCCTATGTGGTTATGGCTTGCTATTGGCTTGGGGCAAGGGGGCAGGCAAGCTGGGTGATGAGAAACATACCTTGTACTGGCTGGTGCCTCACTACCTCCTACTGAAAGGACTAAACTGGTGAGGGTTCAGACCAATCAGGAGTGAGTTCAAGGATAGATCAGAGGTGGGTCACGATCCCAAGAGGGAATGTGAGGGCATGAGAATTTGCCCATGCTGAGGATGGGTTGCATGCAGGCACACACTGAAAAGAAGGGGGGGGGAACAGCATGCCGTCGATTGCTTGCCTCTTTTTGAGGCAGCACTGGCATTTTATTTGGGTATGAAATAGGTATTTACAAATTAGAAAAGACTAGCTAGGACAGAACAAGGAGAAATCTAAATGGAAAGTGGGGAATGGAGAGCACAGCAGCATCAGCAAAACCAGAATTTTGCCATAGCAACTCATAGTATTTGTCAGAATCCATAGTGGTATAGTGTCTCATAGTAGGTTTATAGTTGCCCATAGTAAGTGAACCTCTTCATAGCACTTCA
>Ga0137394_10002016_pt1 | contig 14950 bp, 8 predicted proteins | sample czobulk116metaG_FD_108278 | JGI IMG/M metagenome (GOLD analysis project Ga0137394, IMG submission 108278) | Vadose zone soil microbial communities from Angelo Coast Range Reserve, California, USA - czobulk1.16 metaG | ecosystem: Environmental > Terrestrial > Soil > Vadose zone | place: USA...
CAAACTTGGGGAACGATCATCTCCAAAGGCCTTACCGATCCCGTGTGGTTCTTTGTCACGGACTGGTTTCCCATCTACCTGGTCGCAAAAGGCATTTCGCTCAAGAGCGGCCTGGTGGCAGTGTGGATTCCCTTTCTTGCCGCGGACCTGGGCAATTTCTTCGGCGGTGGAGTTTCCGGCTACTTGATCCGCCGCGGCTGGCCCCTCGGTGCGGCGCGAAAAGCGCTGGTCGTCTTTGGAGGCGTCGGCGTACTGCTTCTCATCCCGACAGTTTTCACGGTGAATCTGTACCTGATCACGCTGCTTTTCGGGCTCGCCACCTTTTCCTACGCATCTTTTTCGACGATCGCAAACGTGCTGCCTACCGATCTCTATAGGAGCGATTCCGTTGCTTCGGTCAGCGGCCTGAGCGGAACAGGGGCGGGAATCGGGACTATCATCGCATTCGAATTGATCGGGCAGTTTTCCGATGCGCGCCAGGCCTCCGGCACGCATTCCTTTGACCCCATCGTAATCGTCGCAGGGCTCATTCCATTCATCGGTATGATCCTGGTCTTGTTGCTCGTGCGCAATACGCGCGCAACCGACCAAGGGCTGGTACGTCGAATATGAACCAACCGCTTGGCTCAGCTCACTGTGCCTTCCCGAAGCGCTGCAAAAAGACCTCACGGTGCTGGCGGTCGCGAAACGCTTCCGTGCCGCCGACGCGGGTCGTGGAGAGGCCGGCGCTCGCATTGCCATATTCAAGGCAGTCCTGAATGTCGGCTCCACGAATGAACTTGTGCAGGAAGCCAGCGTTGAAACTGTCGCCTGCCCCGACGGTATCGACGGGCTGAACGGAGAGCGAAGCAGCATGAAAGCGATCTTTGCCGCGTTTGGCGATTGCGCCTTGCGCACCGCGCTTGACGACAACGATGGGAACGAGCCGTGACAGTGAATCGAGCGCAGTATCGAGGTCGCCGGTTCCCACGAGCTTGCAGGCTTCTTGCTCGTTCGGCAGAAAGACATCGACGCTTTGGAGCACGCTCTTAACGTCATTCGCCCAGAGATTTTCCGGGTCGTCGTTGGTATCGAGCGAAGTGGTGAGGCCGGCTTGCTTCATTCGCCGGAACAGTTCGGGTAAGTCGGGACGCAAGGCACGCAGAAGAAAAAAGGATGAGAGATGAAAATGAGCGGCGCTTGTGAGGAAGTCCAGGTCGAGGTGGGTATATTGCAAATCAAAAGTGGTACCCGGGTAGGTAAGAATTTGGCGGTTCTTGGCGAGAGGAAGGATTACGGTCACGCCGGTGGTCTTGTCTGGAAGGGATTTCACGCCTGAGACGTCAACGCCGCTTTCCACGAGGCGGTCCACACAGAATTTGCCGAGCGGGTCGCCTCCGATGCAAGAAGTGAAACCAACGCGGCTGCCCAAGAGAGAAATATTATGGGCAAAGATTGCGGAAGAGCTGCCGAGGGTCATCGCAAACTCGCTGGCTAAGTGTTCTCTCTCGGGTTCAAGTACTGTAGGAAGGCCATACAAAATCAAATCGCAATTCAGTTCACCCACAACGCTTATGTCAAAACGCTTCACTCCGTAGTCTCCCTTTTCTACAACAGTTCTATGTGAACGCCTTGTTCAATGCGCGAAACATCCTCCCGCGAAATGCGGCCGGGGAATGCGGCGAGGCAATTCGACGTTCCGCAAGCAACCGCGAGCACCAGGCTTCGTTCGAACGAAAGGCCGGTTGCGGCAGCGAAGGTCAATCCGGCAAGAGCCGCATCACCGCAGCCGACGGTAGATTTTGGGCGCAGCGGAGCGGTCCAGGCATGAATTGCCGACCGATCGTGCTTTCGAACGCCAACAAGGCCGCGATCGCCGAGGCTGACGACGGCGGAGTTTGCGCCCAAGTCCAATAACTTGCGAGCGGCTAGCGCCGCAGAGATGGGATCACGTATGGCAACCTGCGTAACAAACTCCGCCTCTTCCCGATTGATTTTTACCAGGTCCGGTCCGGCGGCCACCGCTTTGGACAGTGGCAAGCCACTGGAATCGACAAATGCCAGACAATTCGCAGATTGGGCCGAGCTGACGAGCGTGGCACAGGCTTCGGTTGGAACGCCAGGAGGAAGGCTGCCGGAGATCACCGCGATTTTTTTGTCGGCCATCAGTTGAAATGCGCCCGCACAAACTTGCTGAAATTCGGACCATTCGGACTGAGTAATCGTTCCTCCGGGCTCAAGGACTTCGGTAACTTCTCCCTGGTTGTCCAAGATTTCCAGGTTGACGCGCGAAGATTGACCGGTGGATACGGGCGTCGTTTCTATCTCCAGAAGGCGAAGTCCCGCGAGCAACTCATTGCCCGTGGCGCCGCCGGAGAAACCAATCCATGTTGGAGCCGCCCCCAAGCCTTTGAGCGCCATCGCGACATGCGCGGCCTTGCCTCCGGGGGTGCGATAGACTTCTGCGACGCGATTGACGCGGCCCGGAAGAAATCCGCTCAGTATAAGCCGCGTGTCGATCGCGGGATTCAAGCTCACGCAAAAGAATGCGGGCACGAGGGGATGAGAGTGCGCGGCTGGCTTATTCATCTGCGGGATAGTATTCCGACCACGGCGTGGCGGCCTTCAGGCTTTCGTTGATGCTTCGCATGTTTTGCACGCCCTGGGTTTTAAGCCATTCCTGAAGCGCATCCGCGCCACCGCGGACAAACACACCCACGCCATCCTTCCAGGTTGCGCGCCCGCAGAGGACACCGCAAAAATGGACACCTGCTTCCGAGGCCAGCTCGAGAGCCTCATTGAACGCGCGATTGCTCACCCCAGCGGAGAGAAACAGGAACGGTTTGGCGGTTACCGCAGCGGCTTGTCGAAAAAGCTCTAGGGCTTGTGCGCGAGTGTGTACGAATGTTCCGGAAGAAGCCGAGGAACCTTCGACATAAGCCATGGTTACAGGCACGCCGACTTTCAAGACATCGACGCAATAGCGCGGCTGGAAGAATTCTTGCATCGCACTCGTGAGAATCGCCGGCTTGCAGCGCGCGAACTGAGGACTCTTTTCATCGATCCCCTCTTGGTACGGAACAATTTCCAGGAAGAAAGGGACGTCACAGCCGGCGCATTCCGAGCCGACGCGCTCGACCCAAACCCGCTTGCGCTCCTGTATTTCTGGTGCATCGGACAAGGCATAGAACAGCAAAGCCTTAATGGCGTGTGCGCCGGCGTCGACCAGCCTGCGCACGGACCAGTGCTCCAGAAGCCGAGGAAGGCGAGAAGGAACTTTAGGGTCGTACCCACTTACTTCGTAGGCCATCAGCAAGCCTGAGGATGGAGCACGCTGACTGGCAGCTGGCAAGCCGTACTCCGGCTCGAGTAGCACGGCGCTGGCATGCGGGGAAAGCGCGCGAACGACAATGGATTTGAACTTCTCAAGCTGCTCGCGTGGCACGGAAGACTTTTCGATTTTCGATTCGGCGGAGAACAGGCTGCGCAACGCGTCACGCTGGTCGATGGCAAGCGCGGCAATCACACCGCGAGAATCCGAGACGGCTTCTAACCTCTTTCGCTTGCCAGATGACAGTCTCACTCCAATCCTCCGCTCCGAGAGGCGATTACAATCGAACTGAAGATGCTAAGCCCAAAAAGCGCTGCCTCACTAGTGCTCTTTTTCGTTACTCCGGCGACGCCAGGTGCCCGAAATCCTCACGGTAAACACAGTTCCCTAATCGGACGGAAGGATGGCTCCGCGTTGAAATCGCCGACGGCATCCAGCGAGGAAATGCCGATGTTGCCGGGCTCTATGGGACTACAATCATCACAAATCCAGAATGGAGTAAAGCCCGTTCCGGATTTTGCGAACAGATTAAATGTGGTTTGCCAGCCGCCGACGACAGCATCGGCCCACCGGGACATAGCTGATCCATATTGTCGGCCGCGGCCGACGGGCAAATCGTAGATGGCGTAGGCAACTGCGCGATGGCGGGAAACATAGCCGTCAACTCCGTAGTCGCTCTCCGGCTGGAATTGATTATAGGTTATCCCGCCCAGGCTGGAGCTGCCGGTGTCCAAGGCCGTCGATTTCTAGTCCAAATAGGTATAGGAGACGTTGAACATCAGGCCGTGGGAAAAACGATGACCGAACTGGGTCTGGAATGCATTGGTCTGCGCATGGCCGTAGTTTCCGTGACTTAGGACAAAGTCGCCCAGCGCCGGGAAACGATAACGCGCAGCGACTGCGGAACGAGCGAAGCAGCTTCTCCAAGAAAAAGACAAAGAGCAACGGTAAAAATCTGACGTAGCAGACCCCACGTCCAACCATGAATTTTCTGGAGCGAGCTTCATCTGCGACGCTCTTAGATCCCTCATCGCCGGGGCGTCGGGGGGACTGAGTGGCTTCCGGTCAGCGCTTCGCAGCGCTCGTATTCGAGTTTCGCTTTTTCGGTAATGCCCTGCTTCCGGTAAACTGGGGCCAGCATACAATGAAGATTGGCGCTCTGGGGAGATAATTCGACCGCCTTTTCCAGTTCCGTCTGGGCCTTCGGAAGTTGATCCAACCGGGTGTAGGCCTTCCCCAACAGTTCGTGCGCCCGAGCCTCGCGGGGAGCGATCTCAATCGAGAGGAGAAGATTGGAAACTGCTTCCTCCCGGTGACCCTGATCCAGGAGAAGATCGCCGAGATCGATGTACGGCCCAGGATTTTTCCGGGCCGCGCCTGACTGCCAGGCCATGGCTTGGTGGTAGGCCGCGATGGCCTCCTCGTTGCGACCTAGTCCGGCATACGACAAACCAAGATTGTCTTCAGTCTTCACATTTTGCGGATCGAGCTTCAAGCACTCCTCAAACGCGCTGATGGCTTCGGCGAATCGATTTTCGTTGTATTTCGTGCGGCCGAGGTAGTACCAGCTTTCGGAATCCTTCGGATTCCATTTGAGCGAGCGGGTCAGCCATTTGTCGGCGTCCAAATAGTCGTCGAGCAATACATAATCCAGCGCAACGACTTTCAAATCGAAAGCGGAAGGATCATGATACTTCGCGCCTTCGGTGAATTCCGCGAGAGACTCCCGCGCTTTTTCCGCGCGAGAATCGGAAGGTGGTGCGCCCGGACGCAATTGAAGAATTCCGACCATGGTTCCCGTGGTTCCGTCGCTGCCTGCGTCCGCCTGGATTTCCCGGAACAAAACATAGCCCAGCAGAAAGTGACCCTCCGCAGAGTTGACGTGGCTGGCAAGGTACTTGCGCACTGCGCGGTCCGCGTCAAAGGTCATGCCCCTTTGAAGAAGGAATCTCGCCTCGACAAGCGGGGCATCCGGTGGATCAGGATCTTGTATTTCAATAGGCTTCTGCGTCGGAATCGACGCAACTGGTGAATTGAGTCTGTTGGGCGCGGTTTGGGCGTGGACCAAGCACGCCGGGTGGAGGAACAAGAAGGCCACTGCCGCGGTGACAATAGAGAGAATCCTCTTATCCACGTTGGGGACACCGGTTCTCGTCGGGTGAGATAAGAGATCCATCGCATTGCTTTAAGCACTCAGAAGAAACTTCCTCGCCGCGTGTTCAGTTAACCATGGCTAATAGCCATTTCCTGGAAATGAGACAAATAAAAGTGCTAACGATGGATTTTGGGCGCAATCGAATCGTTGCACTAGAAACCACAAATAGTTTTAGCCGATAGCTAACTCATTTTCAATGCGAAAGGCGGGCCGGGAGCTCAGAGAGCCAAACCCTTCTGATCTACTATCTGGGCGGGCTGGAATTCGGCTCGCAAAACGAATCACCCCAAGGAGGGGTCCCCACCGCCCCTACCAGTTCCATCTAGTCAAGAACTCTCGCCGTCTTTTTTTCATAAAAGAGGGGCGAAGCCTGAGGCCGCCCCTCTTTTCTCATCTTAATTGCGTGCTGCCCTGGAAACCAGAACGGAGTCCTGTAGCGAATGGCGCAGCCGCTCTGTCGATCAAAAATTCAGCCGCAAAGCGAGTTGAATGACGCGCGGAGAATGGGCTGGATCGAAAATAATGCCAAATGAGCCGCAATCCACACAGGTATCCGGATCAGCCCGCCCCGTGCGATTGAAAACGTTGAACATGTCCGCGCGGAACTGGATTCCGACGCGTTCTGTAATCCGGGTATTCTTCACAATCCCAAAATCCTCGCTACTGTGGCCTGGGCCGCGGGTGTGCGGCAGAAAACCGGGCGAATTGCCAAAACGAAGAGCGAAGGAGTTACCGGGTGAAAGCGGTGGAGTCGCAAATGCAAGGGGATTCAGGTACTGCGTCCCATTGGTCACGTCCAGACCATGCGACGGCACCGTCTGGGGGACTCCCGGGATGACATCCGCGCGCAATCCGGCAAAAGAAAAAAAGCCGAGGGAGGCGGACGACGTGATAACCAGGGGATCGCCAGACAAGTAGTTCTGAATGGCGGTAACCTGCCATCCGGACGCCAGGCGGTCGAGCGGCCCGCTGGTGTTCACCCATTTCTTGCCATGCCCGAACGGCAACTCATAGATCCAAGTGAGTTTCAGGACCTGCGGAAAATCGAAGCTGGCGATCGCTTTTTCTGCCTTGCGGTTATAGAAGTCCTGAACCACCTGACTGCCAGAGGCAGAGAGAGCGCTATCCGTGTCCGTTAGAGTCTTAGACCACGTGTAGGCAGCGATGAAGCTCAGACCATGGCGCGTAGTTTTGCGACCCATGAGTTGGAGAGAGTGGTAAGTGGAATTTCCCATGGTCGGATAGTTGTTGACCAGCCCCTGAAACTGAGGAAAAGGCTGAATAGCTGCAGCCACCGACGTGTCGTAGTTGTTGTTCTCAAAATCTGGATAGGGCAGCCCGGTGATTCCGAAGCTAGCTAGGATCGGACCATTAACCGGGTCCGCCAAGTCCGTCGCCAAGTCGTCGGAGAGAATATCTCCTAACGCCATGAACTTCGCGGGCGCCTGGTTGAATGAGGAGCCAAAGTAGCCGTTCAGAAGGCGCGTGCCTTTCGAGCCCACGTAGTCGGCCTGAAGGAGGACGTCATGGGGCAGCAAGTACTGGAATCCGGCACTCCAGTTCTGTACATACGGCTGTGCCGCAGCGTTCCTGGGCATGAAGTCGAGAAACTGCCCATTAGCCGATGCCGGATCGCGGTTCGGCAGTGTACCCGTAAAGGCGGGAACCCCCACTTGCGCCTTGCCCGGCAAAGCCGCGGACTTTAGTGTTGACAAGTAAATAACTGGATCTGAGGAGAATCCGGTCGGAGAGGATCCCCTGTTCAAATTCACAGCACTGTTGAACCCGAAAAGGTTCTGGCTGCCAAAATTGTTCTCGATTGGAGGACCGTACGAGATTCCGTAACCACCACGGAAGACGAGATTTCTGTAGATCTGATAAGCCAAGCCGAAACGCGGTCCAAACTCCTTGAAATACCAGTCTTGGAAAGAGTTGCGGTGAATGCAGGTTTGGCAACTGCCGAGGAACACCAAAGCACCAGGAATGTTGTCGGCGCCAGGATTCGGAACGGTGGGATCGAATCCCGACTCACGATTCTGCGCTTCTCTCTGGGGCATTGGGATCTCCCAGCGCAGGCCGAGGTTGAGAGTGAGTTTGGGAGTGGCTTTGAAGTCGTCCTGGGCGAAAAACGCGTAGAGGCCGGCTCGATAGCCTGGTTCGGTCCTGTAGATGGAGCGGCTCCCGCTATTCACTGCGCCTAGCACCAGGCTAGCGAAAGCATGGCCGGTGCCCGAAGTGAAACCAGGCAGGGAGGTTTCGCGATCCGTAAAACTGAAATCTCCGGATTTGGGACCGGGTTCCAGCGTGTTGTAGCGGTAGCGGCGGATCTCGGCACCGAATTTCCAACTGTGTTTACCCTGCAAATACGTGAAGGTGTCTTGGTAGACGTAGCTTTCTGACGGATCGTCGTTTTCGCAGCCGACGCCCAGCGCAGTTGGGAGACGGGAGAAGCGGGAGTTCTTAAAGTGGATGGGCGGAAAGCAGTCGTTCGGAATGCCGGGAATGCCCAGTTGCGAAGTGAACTGAGCGTTTTTGGTGATGTTGTTTTTGTTTTGGAAGCGGTTGTATCCGGCGGAGAACTCGTTGACCATGCGCGTGTTGATGGTCCAGGAGTGCGCGAGGCGAACCTGGGGGCCGCCGACGAACTGGCGCTTGACAGGATTGATGGGCTCTCCGGGGAACGGCGGGAAGCTTCTGCCGTTGCGGTTGAAGCGGTCGCGTTCGTTCCAGGTGAAGGAGCCGGAGAGCTTCTGATTGGTGGTCAGCACATGATCAATCTTCCCTGTGTAGGCATTGCGAGACAAGGTCGGACAGCAACCGCTGAAAACGGGGGTGTTCCGCGTGGTTTTATTGTTGGCCGGATCGGGAAAAAGGGCCAAGTAGGCAGAGCCGGCAGTGCTGAACTCCGCCGCGGGAATGACGTTCAATTGGCCGCCGGAGGAGAACGGGTCACGGATGGTGGCGTTTGCATTCGCGACTATGCCCGTCTTCGTGTCCAGCTGCCCCGCAAACACTTTGCGAGTAGTCGTCGGATCGTAGATCTCGTTTTTGAGAACAGGACGGCCTAAAGCGTCCGTGCACGGCTGGTCCCCGGTGGCTCCGCAGGTCTGCAGCTGACCACCCAGCACGGCGCTAAAATCTCCGTTCTTCATGGCCGGCGTCGGCAAGGTCATCGTGCCGTTGAAGAGAAAGCTGTGCAAACGATCGCCTTCATAGTTGAAGAAGAAAAAGGTGTGATCCTTGCGGAGCGGGCCTCCGAGCGTCCCGCCAAAATTGTTCTCTTTTTCGTTTCCCTTGGGAGCGATACCGGCGTTTGCCAAAGCGCCGTTCGCGTTAAACATGGGATTTTTGTTGTATTCAAAAAGCGTCCCATGAAAGCCATTGGTTCCTGATTTGTAGCTGAAGTTGGCGATTCCACCACCGGTCTCGCCGTACTCTGCTGAATAATTGGAGGTCTGGACTTTGAATTCGCCAATGGCGTCCGTCCCCGGACTGAATTCGTCGAGACTTCCACCACTGAGGTCGTACCGGCCAATCGTTACACCGTCAATGAGGATTTCGTGGCTGAAGAGCTGCCCACCGTTAATCGACCCCGAAAACGTGTCGCCGACAGTTCCGGGAAGACTGGTGAAGATGAAAGTTTGCAGCTGTCGTCCTCCATCGCCCACCTCAATTGGCAGAGTCTCGAACTCCTCAGCGCTCACGGCAGAGCTCACTTCCGCCGTGGAAGGCGTGAGGAGCGGCGTCTGCGACGTGACTTCCACCTTTTCCGATTGGTTTCCAACCTGCAGCGTGAGGTCCACCGTCACTACCTGCGCGACTGGTACGAGAACTCTGTCTGCTATTTCTGTTTTGAAGCCCTGTTTTTGCGCTTCCAGGCGGTACGTTCCGGGAGGCAACGCAACCCTGTAATAGCCGGCGCTGCTGGTTGTGGCTGTCCACTTTACGCCGGTCTCAACGTTCGTGATGGTGAGCGGAAGATCGGGAACTACGGCGCCGCTCGGATCCTGTATTGTTCCCGTGATGGCGCCAAGATTGCCTTGCCCAGACGTCGGGCTGGAAAGCAAAAGCAGAGTGCAACTGAGCAGAATGATCACGCAGAACTTGGGCATGAGTACCTCCTGCGGTACCAAAATTCACCGGGATCCAACATTCCGGGCGAATGGTTCCGAAACATCTAGCACAATAGATAAGCAAACGCAACAAAAAATGAATCCATAAACGACACAAAGAGAAAGTATAGGAAAGTATTAGCGTGCGCTATGCTTTCGCAATTTGACCCAACCGAAAGAGACACCCTATACTTGGTTTACGGACACGGTGCATGACCCCTAAAGCTCGTCTGCTAACGGAACAGCGGCGCCGGAGCGTGCTGGACCTCGTCGACCAAGACGGCCAGGTGACTGTCGTGGATATGGTTAGACGGTTCTCCATTTCTGCGGTCACTGTCCGCAACGACCTCGACGCCCTCGCTTCTATCGGCGCAGTGGTGCGATCGCACGGCGGCGCCGTGCGGCGTCTGGAAGCCACTCAGGACTATCCTCTCCGCACCAAAGAAACTCTGCACAGGGATGAAAAAATCAGAATCGGGAGGGCTGCGGCAGAATTGGTACGGCCGGGTGAAACCATCATTCTCGATTCAGGAACGACCACGGCAGAGGTTGCGCGGCATCTGAAAAGAATGAGAATGCAATCGCTTACGGTCATTACCAATGCCTTGAATATAGCGGTCGAATTAGCGGATATACCCGGAATTACTTTAATTATGATCGGTGGACTGCTGCGTCCGGTTTCCTGCTCCTTCGTCGGACCGCAGGCGGAAGCCATGATGAACGAGTTCCACGCTGACCGTCTTTTCCTTGCTGTCGACGGTTTCGATCTCGACAACGGACTTTCGACACCGGACGTGCTCGAAGCGCAGCTTAATAATGTGATGATACGCTCCGCGAAAGAGGTTAATGTTGTCACGGATTTCAGCAAACTGGGCCGGAGAAGCGTTTCAAAGATTGGCCCCTTGGACAAAATCCGGCGCTTGATCACGGATAACCGTGCGACTCAGGAATTTACCGAAGCACTTCGCAAAAAGGGTATCGAAGTTATCGAGGTGTAGCGCCCTCCATGGCCAGGCGGCTGAAGTGATAAGACATTCGGTTTTCGGGTAATAGCAAGGATTCGCGAAGCGAGGCTTGGCCTTGCGCGTCGCGCCCAAGCGCGATCTGCAAGACTCCTACTGAATAAACCCACCAACTCTGGTGGTCGCCGGTTCGTGCATTGGATTCCGCTCGTGACAAGGCTGAAGAGAGACGTTCCTGCCATGGAGCTGGATTAAAGCCGGTCAGCTTCTTGGCCGAGGCCCATGCCCATACGGCGTCCGATGCATCGGTCGCTTGCGCCGAAAGCCGGTACCTTCGTTCCGCTTCTTCTTTTTGGCCGCAGGCAGAAGATAATTCACCGAGCAGGTAGTTTGTTCTAGCCGAATTCAGTAGTGGTTGTAAACCGTCTTGCGTAAACGAAAGGCCCGCAGCGGGAGAACCGAGTTCTCTCGCTGCGGCGAGAGAGTCCTCGCAATGGCCGCTTCGCCCCAGCCCAACGGCTTGTTGCAGCTTCACCTCAATCCACACTTGGCGAACGTTTGTTCCCCCTTCTTCACTGCCAAAGAACCGATTCCGGAACAATTCAATCGCGCCACTGTAATTCCCTTCCTCGGTTCGGTTCAAAGCCAGTTCATACACCAAACTAGTGGGCATTCGGTTCAGGTCGGGATAAAGCTCAAGTGTTTTCACGCGCTCCGCTGCGGGTTTTGCCAGAAGAGTCATTGCGGCAACCGCACCGGAATAGTTCACGATATTCGATGGATCACTTTTTATTCCTTCCTCGAAGGCATTCCATGCACTCGCGAAGTCCCGCTTTGCGTGAAGCAACGCTAATCCGAGACTGGCTTCCAACGCGGGTATTTGGGGATTGAGCTTCCGCGCTTGTTGCCACTCGCTGAGAGCCTCGTCCGTTTTTTCGCGGGCGAAATACCAGGTCCCCAGGAGGTAATGAGCGGTTGCGTCTTTCTCGTTCGTGCGAATGGCGGCTTTGAGCGCCAGCTGGTCTTCGACCGTGTTCGGAAATACATATGCGGTCGAAAGGCGCGAGGCTTGCGAATAGTCATTTGCACCTGACTCCCCGAGCTTCTCGCGGCAGTACCCGCGGAAATAGACAACCAGGGGGTGGTTCTGGGGGACGACCGCGCCAGGTTCGGTCTGGTCCGCCGTCGGGGGCGGATATTCACGTGAAAGAACCTCCACGGCTCGACGGTAAAGCCCCAACCGCGCGTATTCCGATGCAACATTTAAGACACGATAAGGATCGGCGGCAAGATGCACGAGGTTCGGCTTTCCAAGTTCCTCGCGTAGAAAATCGCTCAACGGAAAGCGTGCGAGCCGTTCCCTTGCTAGCTTCTCTCCATCTGTTGTCCTTCCCACCGCGCGCAATGCAGCAGCCAGTTCTTCCGCTGCACGCAGGTCGTCCGGAGCAGATTGGAGGCTTATAGTCAGAGATTCTGTCGCTTGCTTCAAGGCACCCAGGCGTGCCTGCACTTCGGCAAGGCGCAAGGCAGCAGCCGCACGATAGGAAGGTAATCGCATCGCTTCCTGATAAGCGTCAACAGCATCTTTTTCTCGTTCGCCGCCCTCGTACGCAATTCCAAGATAATAGGAAATCTCGGCATCGGTGGTATTTCGGTCATGCGCGGCAGCCAGATGAGATAACGCTTCTTCAAAGCGCATCAGACTGGCGTCCAGTCGTCCCGCCTCTTTCAACAATTCGAAATCTGTGGGGAACTTTACCAGAGCTTTTTGATACGTTTGCATCGCGGCTAACAGATTGCCGTTCAATTCTTCAGTCTTACCCTGCTGGAGCCAATCGTCTTCGGTTCGACGCGTCTCCTCCGGTACAGTATAGGAAATTTGCGCGCCGACTTTGATTTCGGAATCCGGCGCCCAGTCATACTCGCCTTCCGTCTGCCTCAACAGCAGGGCATCCTCGCTGTTCTTGAGTTGAAACGTATATTTCCTGCTGACATTTGGAATGCGAATTTCTTTCTTCCACACTCGCTCTGGCACTAAATCTGCTTTCTCGCTGAGTAAGGAAGTGTTTCCATCCAAAATCTGGATCGCGGCAGCCGGCAGCTTTCTGTTGGCATTGAGGGAAACCGCCAGGATGCCGGCCCTTCGCTCCAAATGCACCGCCCCGGCAAGATTCGCGCGGGAAATCCCATCGGTATCGCGGACGGGTATCCAGTATTCTGTGAAGGCTATGGAATGTCGCGGTTCAAGGAATGCGTACGTCTCCTGATTTCTGAACAGGCCCGCTTGCAACTCGACATAGGCGCTATTGTTGTCAGAGAGTGCGTTGCGCCAGTCAAGGCCATCCGCGTCAACACCCCAGGACCAAATTTTCTTAGCAGGTAGTTCGGCATAGTCGGCAAAGTGGACGGTCCCGGTGTTTGTTCGGGGATGCCACACACCCATGAAGTTTTCCCGGCTTCCATGGACGAACAAAGATACTGGACCGTCGGTCTGGTTGCGTATGACGCTGAGGTCCTTCCCTTTCGAATCGATCGGCCACCTTTGCACTTCCGCAAACCCGTGTGCTGCGGCAAAGCGCATGGGGTATTGGATCTGAGAATCGTCCCAGACCTGCACAGCGGCATTGTTCCACCAATAGAAACGATGCCGCACATCGCTTCGATTACTCAGTGTCACGCGCTGTTCGAGAAAGGTGGAACCAGGACGCAGAGTCAATTCGACGGACCATTCCATTCCATAAACTCTGTCGATATTGCCCACGGTGATCGACGCACTGCCGTCCTCGTGGCCCGCATACGCGAAATCCACGGGTGACATGGAGACCCAATTGTGGGAAACAGGAAAGTTAAACTCGACACCGAATGCGGCCCAGGCTCCGCGGTAGCCAATCCTGGCTTTCTTGATGGAAGGGTTGGCATAGAACATCGGCTGCCCGCTGATTTTATCGACGCAGGTATAAATATGTCCGCCCAAATCCGGCAGCACGGAACATTTCAGATATTCGTTTTCAAGGTAGATCGCACGCCATCGGTGCTCGGCACGCTGGTCGGTAATTTGTTTCCGCAGGGTATAAGGATAACTAAATCGACCGATCGCGAACTGGTCGAAAGAAGGGTTGGGATCGGGCGCTCCCTCTTCGTATGCCGGAAGATTCAGAACACCTTCCCATACCCGCACCTGCGCCTGAATGCGTATGGCGTTAACCGTTAGAAGTAAAAACAGGACCGTCCATCGCATCGGCATCACCTCGCAGGAGAGCCTTCGCCAACAACGATTCAAGAGAACTTTTTTCTCGATCGTGGATTGTTACAAGCCTCTAAACCCATTCTTCCAGCTCTCCGAGTTTCTTTCCGATGGTTCTTCACGAAGGAGTGTGCAGAGGAAATTTTTCCACTACGCGGTTGATAATTCCTCCTTCCGACGGTGAATCAGGATGTAGCCCCTCTTCAAGGCAGCGAAAAAAAGACAGAAGTTGGGCGGCGACGACGTGCACCGTCGCGGTCTCTTCATCTCCAAGCTCATTTAATCCTCGGCACTCGATCACCTCATCGCCGTCTCTAACGGCAGAATTCGGGATATTCTCTCCGACAATGACTTTGGACAATCCTAGTTTCTTCCGGTCCAATTCTTGCAATAAATCCAGCTCATACGCGCGGATCGTTGAATCGCACGATAAATGGCAAACGATCAGAGTGTCATCCTGTGCGTAGCTCATGGGGCCATGTCGGAAGCCAAGATACGTTTCGCAAAGTGTGGTGACGCGGCCCGAGGTCAGCTCCAGCATCTTCAACGCCGCTTCGCGCGAGGCCGCGAAACGCGACCCACTTCCGAGGAATACCACGCGCCGGAAATCTGTGGCAGCAACCTTTGCCAGGACATCGAAGCTAGATCGGATCAGTCCCTCTGTTATTTGGCCCAGTCTCTCGCACAATTTTCGATATTCATCTGGCCTTTCCAGCATTCCGACGAAGCGCGCCGCCAGCAGCAGGTTGGTGAAACTGCTCGTCATGACCAAGCTTTTGTCCTGAGTCTCGGCGGGAAGCGTGATGACATGTACTTTCTCATGGGCGCGCCAGGCTCGTGCCAGTCTTCCGTGCTCGTTGCAGGTCACCACGAGGTGCTGGAACTCAGGCTCCGTGTCGAGTAGCAACTCTACGGCCGCACTACTCTCGGGGCTGTCTCCGGATCTCGCCAAAGAAACAAGCAAGCCAGGCCTTCCCAGAGGCAAAGTTTTTCCGCCATGCATTAACAGCGCTCCGCCACTGATCGATTCCGTGCAGATCCCCAGCTCATTTTGCAGTTGGAGGCACACGCATTCGGCGGCATACTCCGAACTCCCAGAACCAGTAAGTGCGAGACTTCGAATTCCTGCCACATCCTTTCTCAAGCCGTCCCGCAAAGCGATCATTC